>Ga0316198_10000996_pt1 | contig 16040 bp, 19 predicted proteins | sample OudBieAanoxic_MG_FD_204935 | JGI IMG/M metagenome (GOLD analysis project Ga0316198, IMG submission 204935) | Coastal sediment microbial communities from Oude Bieten Haven, Netherlands - site A anoxic | ecosystem: Environmental > Aquatic > Marine > Coastal > Sediment | place: Netherlands...
CGATAACTGCCGTCGCAGTGCCGCCAGCGCAGCAGCAGGTTGTGCCAGCCGGCGCGGCGGTCGAGGGCCTCCCGAAAAGTCGCGTGAAACAAGGCTTGGTCGGCAGGGTGCACCAGCTCGAGCGGGTCGGTCGACAGAAACGCGTCTCGCGGGAAACCGAGGATCGCACTGCCCCTGTTGTTGGTGTAGGTGTGGCAACCGTGGGTGTCGAGAACCCAGATCCAGTCCGCAGATTGTTCTGCCATCGCCCGGAATCGGGCCTCGCCCACGCTCGTAATTGGCTCGAACGAGACCTGCCGGGTGGAGGCCAGGGCGGCCTGCAGGGCGACGGCAAGGCGCGCAAGAAGTGGCAGCAGGGCCGAGAGCTCAGCATGGGCGAAAGGGGGTGAAGGGCGCCGGATCTCGAGCCAGCCAAGCTCGCCCAAGGCGAGACACGCACCAGTCGCAGGCTCGTCCTTGTTCTGACGCGCGTCAGCCGTGGCCAGCGTGGCGCAGTCGAACACGACGAACGGAGCGTCTATCGGCAACGACCTGGAAGGTCCGGGCTGTGGTACATCGCGCGGTTGAGGTGTGCATGGCTCCTCGAACAGGAGCTCGAAGCACGGATCAGGGGATTTGTCCGCTCTGGCAACCGGGAGCCAGACTCCCGCGTAGCCAAGCCGCAGGCATGGGAACAGCGCACCGACAAAGTCCCGGCAGATCGTCTGCGGATCGTGACAGGTCCCGATCGCGAGCGACAGCCCATACAACTCGTCTATGGTCAGGGCGCCCTGGGCCTTGGTGCAGTTCTCGGCCGAGTCTTCGAAGACTTTAGCGGTGGGGGCCATCACTCAGTCCATTCGGATGTCTGGGCGGTTCTCGGCCGAGGTCTTCGTCCGATCGGTGGGATACGCGATGTTATGCTGCTGCGCTGCTCAGGGCTGATGCAAGTGGACCGCCCACAAATTAAGGATAGGAAATCCAGCTACCTACGCGTCAGTATCCGGCCGTCCTTACCCAGTGGTCAAGGGTCTTGTCGAGCAGCACGAAGGAACGATAACGGGTTGCGGTGGACCCGAGACGACCTGGGGGAGGTGGCGAGGGCCGGTTTCGCCAGCCCACAAGTGGGACATTTCTCAAAACTGGCAACAGCCCATCTAGCCGCCAAGGCGCCGCTTACCAAGTCACACGCTGATCGATCGCGTACTCCGGCTCGATCCAGGAAAGGGGACCACCGGCGAACCCGTCTTCGTCGCGAAAGGCGAACTCAGATCCCGGTTCCTTGACCCTTGAGTCTCGGTCTAGCTCCTCTTCCCCCGATACTCCGCAGAGCGTGCGTGCGCCGTCAGCCCCTCCCCGCGGGCCAGCACGGAGGCTGTCTCTGACAACTTCGCCGCTCCCTCGGCGGAGGCCATGATGAGGCTGGATCGCTTCTGGAAGTCGTAGACACCCAGGGGCGATGAAAACCTGGCCGTGCGGGAGGTGGGCAGCACATGATTCGGTCCGGCGCAGTAATCACCCAAAGCCTCGGCGGTGTAGCGACCCATGAAAATGGCTCCGGCATGCCTGATGCTCTCGCTCAGGGCCTGGGGATTCGCTACCGAGAGCTCCAGGTGCTCCGGAGCGATATGGCTGGCAACCTGCGCCGCCTCCTCCATGTCCCGCGCCTGGATCAGCGCGCCGCGGACTCGCAGAGCCGTGGAAATAATCTCCTGCCGCTCCATGGTGGGCAATAGCTTGTCGATGGATGTCTCGACCCGGTCCAGATAGTCCGGGTCCCAAGCGACCAGGATGGACTGGGCGTGTTCGTCGTGCTCGGCCTGGGAGAAGAGGTCCATGGCGATCCAGTCCGGGTCCGTGTCGCCATCGCACAGGATCAGGATTTCGGATGGTCCGGCGACCATGTCGATCCCCACCTGACCGAAGACGGCACGCTTGGCCGTCGCCACATAAATGTTGCCTGGGCCGACGACCTTGTCCACGGGCCGTATCGACTCGGTACCATAAGCGAGCGCGGCCACGGCCTGAGCACCGCCGACGGCGAAGACTCGGTCGACCCCGACCACATGGGCCGCGGCAAGTACAAGTTCGTTGAACTCGCCGCCAGGGGTGGGCACCACCATGACGAGTTCCGGGACCTGGGCCACCTTGGCCGGAATCGCGTTCATCAGCACGGAGGACGGATAGGCGGCCTTGCCTCCGGGCACGTAGAGTCCAACCCGGTCGAGCGGCGTAATCTTCTGGCCGAGCAAGGTGCCGTCAGGCTCAGTGTAGCTCCAGTCGGCGATCAGCTGATGCTCCGCATAGGAACGAATGCGATCGGCGGCCGCCTGCAGGGCCTCCTGCTGAGCGACGGGAATGGTTTGCCATGCCTGCTCCAGACGGGACAGCGGCACCTCCAGGTCGGCAGCGGTGGCCGGCTCCCAGCGGTCGAAGCGGGCGGTATATTCGCACAACGCGGCATCGCCGCGCTCGCGCAGATCGCGGATGATGTTGTCGACCGTCATCTGCACCTGGGCATCGGAGACGGAGTCCCAGGCCAACAGAACATTGAGCTGGCGGTTGAAATCTACATCGGTGGTCGACAAGCGTTTGATGTCTGCCATGGAAAACCCCGCGAAGTTTAGAATTATTAGACCTCGCGACACCGCTCCCGCGGTGTCGCGCATTTCCGGCGCTCCACGCCCAGAAGCCGCTACCAATCGGTAAACACGCCCACCAACCCCGCGCGCAGTGCAGGACTTGAACCTGCGCCAGGTCTTGGGAAAGTCAAGGCTTGGGCCATGGCATGCAGTTGGTTTTCCAGCACGATATAGCCGTTGAGCCGAAGTCCCTCGTGAACGCTATGGTGGGTCCAGGCTTCGAAAAGGATCTGGACGGCTTCTTTGTGTGTGTATACAGGCAGCCATTCGGCAACGGTGTAGATGAGGAAATGGGGGCGGTCAGGTTCGGCTAAGCGGAGTTGCCGTCGTAGTTCGCTTGTTTCGGAGTCATGGTGTCTCCCCCCCCACCAGCTCCAAATCCGCAATTCCTCAGCTTCTGTTCGCAACCGCCTCGCGCAGCGCCCCGAGCAACCCCAACACCGCCCCATGCTTCATCTTCCACGACGCCTTGTTGACCACCAGGCGGGAGCTGATGTCCGCGATATGCTCCAGGGGCACCAGGCCGTTGGCCTTCAGAGTATTGCCGCTCTCCACCAGATCCACGATCAGGTCGGAGAGTCCCACCAGGGGCGCGAGCTCCATGGAGCCGTAAAGCTTGATCATCTCCACTTGCTGCCCCTTGGCGGCGAAGTGACGCTCGGCGCATTGGACATACTTGGTGGCGATGCGCAGCCGCCCGGCAACGGGCTCCGAGTCGGGGATTCCCGCCACCATCATGCGGCAACGGGCGATCTTCAGGTCCAACGGCTCATAGAGCCCTTCCCCACCATGCTCCAGGAGCACGTCCTTGCCGGCCACCCCCAAGTCCGCGGCGCCGTACTGGACATAGGTAGGCACATCGCTGGCGCGGATGATGACCAGCTTCACGCGCGCGTGATTGGTCTCCAGGATCAGCTTGCGGCTGGTCTCCGGATCGTCCTGCGGATGGATGCCCGCATGGGCCAGCAGCGGCAGGGTTTCTTTGAATATCCGCCCCTTGGAGAGGGCAATGGTCAGCGGTGCATCGAAATCCATGGCCATGAGACTCCCAGTCAGCCCGAGACGCGGCGGATGCGCGCACCCAGGATCGACATCTTCTCCTCGATATTGTCGTAACCTCGATCGATATGGTAGATGCGGTCTACCAGCGTATCCCCATCCGCCACAAGTCCCGCCAGGACCAGGCCCGCGGAGGCGCGCAGGTCGGTGGCCATGACCGGCGCGGCGGTCAGGTGCTTGACCCCGCGGCAGATGGCGACATTGCCCTCGATACGGATATCCGCCCCCATCCGCTGCATCTCCTGCACATGCATGAAACGGTTCTCGAACACGGTCTCGATGATGGTGCCGACGCCCTCGGCGATGCTGTTGAGGGCGCAGAACTGGGCCTGCATGTCGGTAGGGAAGGCGGGATGCGGGGCGGTATGCACGTTGACCGCGCGCGGACGCCGTCCTTTCATGTCGAGGGAGATCCAATCGGGACCCGTCTCAATCTCCGCCCCAGCCTCGCGCAGCTTGCCCAGCACCGCATCGAGCAGGTCCGGACGCACATCGCGGGCGATCACCTTACCGCCGGTCATGGCGGCCCCCACCAGGTAGGTGCCGGCCTCAATGCGGTCAGGCAGGACGCTATAGGTCGTTCCCTCCAATCGCTCTACGCCCTGGATGTGGATGGTGTCCGTGCCTGCGCCGCTAATCCGAGCGCCCATGCCGTTGAGAAAGCCCGCCAGGTCCGCCACCTCCGGCTCCCGCGCTGCGTTCTCGATGACGGACTCGCCGGCGGCCAGGGCAGCGGCCATCATCAGGTTTTCCGTGCCTGTGACCGTCACCAGTTCCATCACCAGGCGGGCGCCGCGCAAGCGCTTGGCGCGCGCCCTGATGTAGCCGTTCTCGACGCTGATGTCCGCCCCCATGGCGCGCAGACCATCGATGTGCAGATTGACGGGCCGCGCGCCAATGGCGCAACCACCTGGCAAAGAGACATCGGCCCGCCCGAAACGCGCCAGCAAGGGACCGAGCACGAGAATCGAGGCGCGCATGGTCTTCACCAACTCATAGGGAGCGGAAAAGCTGGTGACCTGACGTGCGTCCGCCTGGATGCGCATGCCCTCGCCCACCGTGAGATCCACCCCCATGCGACCGAGAAGCTCCATAGTGGTAGTGATGTCCCGCAGGTGGGGCACGTTCGATAGGTTAACCTCGCCGTCGGCGAGCAGAGTACCGGCCAGAATGGGGAGGGCGGCATTCTTTGCGCCGGCGATGCGCACTTCGCCCGAGAGCGTCTGACCGCCGGTAATGAGGAGTTTGTCCATAATTTAACTGCTGCAACATTGAACCGCAGAGAGGGCCAAGGTCATGATTCGGCCCGAACCTCTACGGATTGTAAGGGCGACGAAACACAGGCGGACCGAACGATGATCGAAGCCCGCTGGGAACACAGAGGATAGTCCCGCGCATGGGCCTCGATAACTCACTCTTGGTGATGTAAATCTTATGGAGAATCCTGCGCACGACTGGAGTCTCCGTCCAGCGGCAGGATGTCGCTGACATTGGCCAACGCGGCAAGGCGTACCAACGAGTCCGGCAGATTGTGCAGCCGCAGCGTGCGCTTGCGTTGCCGTGCCAGATCCAACCACTCCAGCAGCAGGGCGAGCCCGGCGCTATTAGCCTCATGGACGGCGCCAAGATCCAGATCCAGATGCCCCGACCCAGCCAACATCCGTTCCCCATCCGTCAACAGCGAGGCCACGGAGTCGAAATCCAGAATCCCCTCGAGGACAAAACTGCCCTCTCCACGGGAGGCGAGGGTAGCCCCGCTCACGCCTGTCCCTTGGCGTTCATCACGCCGAGACGCCGAATCAGGGCGTCGATCCCTTCGCGACGAATCTGCGAGTTGAAGCTGCTGCGGTAGTTGGCGATCAGACTGACATGATCGATGACGACGTCGTAGACCTTCCACCGACCGCCCTTGAGATACATGCGATAGTCAACGGGGACCGTCGGTCCGGCAGGCTCACGCACCTCCGTGGAGACCGTCACCGTGTCCTCCCGGCGACCAGGCTTGACCGGCAGGTATCGAACCTCCTCGCCCGAGTAATTCAACAGCGCGCGGGCGTAGGTGCGAATCAGGACCTGACGGAAGCCTTCGCTCAGCTCCCTGCGTTGCTGCGGCGTCGCCTTGCGCCAGTGGACGCCGACCGCAGCCTGCGTGATTTTGTCGAAATCGAAGTGGGGCACGAGGATGTCGTCCACTAGCCCGTAGATCAGCGACGGGTCCCGATCGATCTCGCCCCGACGCCTCTCCAGGGCGGCCAGCATGCGCTCGCTGACGTCTTTCACCAGCGTCGAGGCCGCATCCTGGGCCGCCCAAGTCCCGCCGCTGAACAGCAGCGCAGCGATCAACAATACTCTTATCATTCGAAACCCTCCTCAGCCTTTTTAAAGAGAAACTGCCCGATCATCTGCTCCAGAACTATGGCCGATTGGGTGTGCATAAAGGTGTCCCCCTCGGCCAGATAGACATCGCTACCGCCTGGGGATAGCCCGATGTACTGCTCGCCGAGGAGACCGGCAGTGAAAATGCTGGCAAAGGTGTCGTCCGGGATGGTATCGAACCCCCGCTCGATATGCAGGGCGACCACGGCCTCGTAGGTGGACTTGTCGAAGCGGATATCCGCCACCCGGCCGACACGCACCCCCGCCATGGTCACCGGAGAACGGACCTTGAGACTGCCTACGTTCTCGAAACGGGCGGTAAGGCGATAAACGTCCCCCCCACCAGATGCGCTGAGATTACTCACCTGCATGGCGAGGAAAAACAGCGCCACGAAGCCCGCAGCCATAAAGGCGCCGACCAGGATCTCTATCATGCGTTCGCGCGCCACGGTTTATTCTCCGAACATCAATGCAGTCAAAACGAAATCCAGACAGAGCACGGCCAATGCCGAATGCACCACGGTACGGGTGGTTGCCCGGCTCACGCCCACCGAAGTGGGCATGGCGTCATAACCTTCGAACAGTGCAATCCAGGTAACCACGACCCCGAACACGAAGCTCTTGATGACGCCGTTGTAGACATCTTCATGCAGATCGATCTTGTTCTGCATCTGACTCCAGAAGGCACCGTCGTCGATACCCAGCAAACCGACACCGACGAAATAGCCGCCAAGCGCACCCACCGCGCTGAACATCGCCGCCAACATGGGCATGGCCACCAAGCCGCCGAAAAAGCGCGGGGTAAGGATGCGCTTGATCGGGTCTACCGCCATCATTTCCAATCCCGAAAGCTGCTCGGTCGCCTTCATCAGGCCGATCTCGGCGGTCAATGCCGATCCGGCGCGCCCGGCCACCAGCAGCGCAGTGACCACGGGGCCGAGCTCGCGAACCAAAGAGGCGGCTACCATGACCCCGAGGCTCTCCTCCGCTCCGAACTGGGACAACACATAGAAGCCCTGCAGCCCGAGCACCATCCCCACGAACAGGCCGGAGACGGTCACAATCAGCACCGACAACACGCCGATGTTATAGGTCTGAGTCACCAGCAGGTTGGGGCGCGCAGCCAGGCTCGCCGCACCGGCGATCATGCTGACGAACAGTAAGTGACCGCGTCCCAGGCGTTCGAGCGCATTCAGTCCGGTACGGCCCAATCGAGCAAGTGCGTTCAACATGGCGCTAGCCGTCCCCACTTCCTTCGCCAAAAAAATCCCGTTCCAGATCCCATGCCGGATAGTGAAAACGAACGGGACCATCGGGCAGACCGCGCATGAACTGATCGACCCAGGGCGACTGGGCTGCATCGATCTGCGCCGGCGTTCCGTGCGCGATAACCTTTCCTTGGGCGATGATATAGAGGTAATCGGCGATGCTCGACGTCTCCTTGACGTCGTGGGAAACCACGATACTAGATATCCGGCTGGCATCGTTCAGCTGACGGATCAGGCTGACCAGCACACCCATCGAAATCGGATCCTGGCCCGTGAATGGCTCGTCGTAGAGGATCATCATAGGGTCGAGCGCGATGGCGCGGGCCAATGCCACGCGCCGCGCCATACCGCCTGAGAGCTCGCTCGGCATCAGGTCCCGCGCCCCGCGCAAACCGACAGCCTCCAGCTTCAGCAGCACCAGCTTACGGATCATGGACTCGGGGACTCGCGTGTGCTCGCGCAGCGGATAGGCCACGTTGTCGAACACACTGATATCTGTCAACAGAGCACCACTCTGAAAGAGCATACCCATGCGTGTGCGCAGACGATAAAGCTCCCCCTTACTCAGGGCATGCACGTCTAGCCCATCCACCTCGACCGTACCTTCGTCCGGCCGTAACTGCCCGCTGATGAGCTTGAGCAACGTCGTCTTGCCAGTACCGCTCGGACCCATGACTGCGGTTACCTTGCCGCGCGGGATATCCAAATCGATGCCGTCGAAGATGCGCCTGCCGCTGCGCGAAAACCTGAGTCCGCGAATACGCACCAGGGTCTCACCGTCAGCCACCGCTGGATTCTTCACGACCTCGCCCCCCGAGGCGCCGTATTGTCGGCGTCCTGAAGGCCGCCCCCAGCGGAGGGGCGCACAGACGTCGAAGCCTGCGGCCGGACCTTGCGGTCTGCGCGAGGACAGCCTATCGCCATGTCGTTGATCCCTGTGGCCAAGGTGTTCACAAAAAGGGGCTCATTGTGTGTGCCGCCCCGGCGGGCGTCAAGCGAGGCCCATGAGCCAAGCCAACTGCCACCAGCGGCGCATGACCTCGGCATCGGCAGTGCCGCCATCGAGCACCACCAGCACCGGCCCCCCTCCGAACCGCCTGCTCAGGTCCGCCAGCCACGCCTGAGTGGCGCGCAGATCACGGGCACCACTGTCGAGAGGGGAGACCGCAGGGAGAAAACCTGCGAGGCCGTCCGGTGAGCTATCGCCCATTAGGCGATAGAGCGGAACTCCCGACGCAGCAGGAAGCGCCTCGGCCTGTACCGGCTCCCTGGCTAGTCCGCCCGTGAGACGCCCCGCGAGCAGCTCGCGCACACGGTATGGAACCATTAGAGCCCGTTGTTGCGCTGGTAGCTCTAGATAAATCCGAAACCCCTCCGGGGTATCCGAGCGCCATTCCTCCCACTCCGCCTCTGCCATGGACATCCAGCGCGATGCCGGCAGCAGCACAGACGGGAATTCGTTAGAATAGTAAGCCAAACGCCAAGCATCGGGCAGATCATCCGGGTAAAATACGCAGGCCCAGTCCTGCGACTCCCAATCGGGCGTAACGAAATCCAGGGTAATTCCCGCCAAGATGTCCTACCTCCCGAGAAATCGTTTATAACCAACAGCTGTCTGTTTTCAGTGAAAAGTTGTCAGTAAACTAATTTTTCTAACATGCAAGACGACTGCTGAAATAGAAGCCCTTGAACGACCTCGACCACGCACAGCGAACGCGCGCATTGGGGCGCGCGGTCATCGAGACCGAGGCCCGTGCGGTGCTGGCGCTTGCCGATCGCATGGACGCCGAGTTCGTGCGCGCCTGCCGTTTCATGCTGAGCTGCCGCGGCCGCATCGTTGTGCTCGGCATGGGTAAATCCGGTCACATTGCCGGCAAGATCGCAGCAACCCTTGCCAGCACCGGGAGTCCTGCCTTCTTCGTACACCCCGGCGAGGCGAGCCACGGGGATCTCGGGATGATAACTGCAAATGACGTGGTCTTAGCCCTCTCGAATTCGGGCGAGACCGACGAACTGCTAGTCATTTTGCCACTCATCAAGCGCTTAGGAGTGCCGCTGATCTGCATGACCGGCAAACCCTGCTCCAGCCTCGCACGAGGCGCCGATGTCAGTATCGACGTCAGTGTCGCCGAGGAGGCCTGCCCCTTGGGCCTTGCCCCAACCGCCAGTACCACCGCGGCGCTAGCCATGGGCGATGCCTTGGCTGTAGCGCTGCTCGAAAATCGCGGGTTCACACGCGAGGACTTCGCCCGCTCCCACCCGGCAGGAAGTCTCGGGCGTCGGCTGCTACTGCACGTTGCCAACATCATGCACACCGGCGACGAGGTTCCGAAAGTCCCCCTCGGAACCCTATTGAAGGAGACACTGGTGGAGATGTCGCGCAAGGGGCTTGGCATGAGCGCCATTGTCGACGCGGAAGGACGGGTCGCCGGCATCTACACGGATGGCGACCTGCGCCGCACGTTGGACAGTCCCATCGACATCCACACCACCCCCACGGAACAGGTGATGACGCTCAACCCAGTCACCATCAAGGCGAACATCCTCGCGGCTGAGGCCCTGCGCATTATGGAACAGCGCAAGATCAACTCGCTGCTCGTGGTGAACGAGGCCGGCACCCTGGCCGGCGCCCTGAACATGCACGACCTGTTACGCGCAGGCGTGGTCTGACAGAGTAAAGAGGCATTCCATGCAGGACATTCTGGAACGCGCCAGCGGCATCAAGCTGGTCATCTTCGACGTCGATGGCGTCCTCACCGACGGCAGCCTCTACATCGGCGACGACGGGCAGGAATACAAGGCGTTCAATTCCCGCGATGGTCACGGCATGACCATGATCCAGCAGACCGGCATCACACTCGCCATCATCACCGGCCGCACGTCAGAAGTGGTGCGCATCCGTATGGAGGGCCTAGGCATCGAGCATGTCTACCAAGGCAAACGCGATAAGCTACCCGCTTACGAAGACCTGAAGCAGGCACTCGGCGTTGTCGATGATGACGTCGCTTACGTCGGAGACGACGTCGTCGACCTACCCATTATGCGCCGCGTTGGACTCGCCATCGCCGTGGCGGACGCCCATCCGCTAGTCCAGCGCCACGCCCACTGGCTGACCCAGTCAGGTGGCGGGCGCGGTGCCGGACGCGATGTCTGCGAACTCATCATGGAGGCGCAGGGAAACCTGGACGCCATGATGGATCGCTATCTATGAGGCCCCACGCACAAGAGTTGGCAGTCAGTGGGATCAATCTTCCTCCCACTGACAACTGACATCTACTCGCGCCTCAATCGCCGTGCCACCCATCCGTCAAATTGTCCTCGCGTCGATGCTCTCCACCGCGGGCTTGCTCGCCTGGTGGCTTCAGACGCAGGAAGAAATACCTGTCAAGGCCGGCCAAACCGCCGAGCGCGAGCCGGACTACACAGTGGATCGATTTTCAGTGACCGTCATGGGTGAAACTGGCCGTCCCATTAGACGTCTCCTTGCGCGGGAGTTGCGCCACTACCCGGACGATGGCAGCAACGAACTCGAGGAGCCGAGATTGACCGTGTTCAAGGAAGGCGAGCCGCCGTGGCTCGTCCGCTCGAACCGAGGACACACCACTGAGGATGGCGATGAGATCCTACTGCTCGGCCCCGTATTCATTGACCGCGCCGCCGGCAAGGGGACACGCCCGGCGCATATCAAGACTTACGACCTCTTCATCCAAGCGGACGAAGAATACGCTCGCACCCAGCGTCCAGTGCACATCACAAGCGGCCCCGACTGGGCGAGCAGCGCCACTGGCGGGGAGGTCTGGTTCGGCGACAATCTGCACACTAAACTCTTCGGGCGCGCGCGTCACCAAATCGACCTCCCCTAATGTTCGCAGCACCCGTCGCGCCCTACAGGAGACCCGATGCCCGACTTATCAAATCTACCCTTCCTGGTATTCGCAAGGACACTGGTAGTTGCATTATCCCTAATCTCGCTACAGGCCGCTGGCCTAGAGAGCGATGAAAATCAACCTTTGTACCTTGAAGCAGACAACGCGGAGCTCGACGAACTGAAGGCCATCAGCATCTATACCGGCAATGTCTTCGTTCAGCAGGGCACGCTGCAGATTCGCGCCGACCAGGTCACCATCCACCATCGCGAAGACCGCCAGCCAAAGATGATCGTCGCCGTCGGTGCGCCGGCCACTTATCAGCAGGAGATCGATGGCGAGGAGCAAGGTATCAATGCCGAGGCACTGCGCATGGAATACATCACAGAAAAGGACGAGATCACCCTGATCGATCAGGCGATCGTTTATCAGGGCGAGGACACTTTCCGCAACGACCGCATCGTCTATGATCGAGCCAACGCCCGCGTCAAGGCAGGCTCAAACGTCCAGGGAAAGGAACGGGTAAAAATCCTCATCAATCCCTCGCAACGATGACGACCTTACATGCAGAAGACCTGGTCAAAAGCTATCGCCGCAGGCACGTAGTGCGGGGGGTGAGCGTCGGCGTCGACGCCGGCGAGGTCGTCGGACTGCTGGGACCGAACGGGGCGGGAAAGACCACCTGCTTCTACATGATCGTCGGCCTCATCGCCGCGGATCGCGGCAAGATCCACTTGGAGGACAAGGAAATCAGCCGACTGCCCATGCACGCCAGGGCGCGGCGCGGCCTGAGCTATCTCGCCCAGGAGCCGTCTGTCTTTCGAAAGCTCACTGCACGCAACAACCTCATGGCCGTGCTAGAAACTCGTAAGGACTTCTCGAAGCAGGAGAGGCGCGACCACTGCCTCGACCTGCTCGAGGAGTTGGGCATCGCCCATGTGTCCGAGTCGCTGGCCTTGAGCCTCTCCGGCGGAGAGCGCCGGCGACTGGAGATCGCCCGCGCGCTGGCCGTCGACCCCAAGGTTATGCTGCTCGACGAGCCCTTTGCCGGCGTCGACCCCATCGCTGTCGGCGATATCAAGAACATTATCACCCATCTTCGCCAGCGCAATATCGGCATTCTCATCACGGATCACAACGTCCGCGAGACCCTCGACATCTGTGATCGCGCCTATATCATCAACGAAGGACGGGTCATCGCCGAAGGCCCCCCGCAAACCCTGCTGGAGAATGCCGAGGTGCGCGCAGTCTACCTAGGAGAGCACTTCCGCTTGTAGCCACGTCGGGGGGTGCTGGCCTGTTCCGCCCCTCTACAAAAATCATCTCCCGAAGGGAATCTCCCCAAGGGAGTGAAAGGTTAGGAGCGCCAGCGGCGCAGGGCTTTCACGGTAACGCTGCACAATGCGCCTTCCGTCCGGACTTCTTTATCGGCTAGAATCCAGGCTTCGGCATTCAAATAACGTACCAGCATTCACCGTTACTCCATGAAGCAGTCGATTCAGCTTCGGCTCGGTCAGCATCTGACCATGACGCCGCAGCTCCAACAGGCGATCCGCCTGCTGCAACTCTCCACGCTTGACCTCCAACACGAGATCCAGGAAGCGCTGGACTCCAATCTGATGTTGGAGAACGAGGAAGAGGCTGACCGACTTGCGGCAGAACCTACAGAGGAGGCTCAGGCAGAGGCCGGCTCGCAAGCGGAGCGCGAGTCAATGCTAGAGCGTGAGGTCTCTCCGGACAACAGCTCTATGCCCGATGAGTTACCTGTAGACAGCGAGTGGACGGATCACTTCGATAGCCATATCCCTACCGGCGGAGGTGGCAGCGGCGAGGAATCGTCCGACTTCGACATCTTTGCCCAGCAAAGCCGCCCGGAGACGCTGCGCGATCACCTCATATGGCAACTCAACCTGAGTCGGATGGAAGGTACCGACCTAGCCATCGCCACCGCCATCGTCGACAGCATCGACGTCAACGGCTATCTCGGTGAAAGCTGCGAAGAACTACTCGCGACCCTTGATGACAACGAATTGACACTGGCGGAGGTGGAGGCAGTATTGCACCTCATCCAGTCGCTCGACCCTGCCGGTGTCGGCGCCCGCAACCTTGTCGAGTGTCTTCTCATCCAGTTGCGTCAAAAGCCGGAAGCCACAAAGGCCGTGCGTGACGCCATCGCCATCTGCCAGACCTGCTTCAAGGCCCTTTCCCGCAACGACATCGCCCAGATCCGCCGCCAACTCGGGCTCACACCCGAGGCCATCGCTGCAGCAATCAGCGAGATTCGCACTCTCCACCCGCACCCCGGCAGCCTGATTGCGAGCGCGCAGCCGGAGTACGTCATCCCGGATGTCTTCGTGCGAAAGCGCTCCGGTGTCTGGATTGTCGAGCCGAATCCGGAAACAATGCCTAAACTGAGAGTAAACGCCGAATATGCGAAATTGATCCGGCGGGCGGACCAGAGCAAGGACAATACCTGCCTCAAGAATCATCTCCAGGAGGCGCGCTGGTTCATCAAGAGCCTGTTGAGTCGCAACGATACTGTGTTACGGGTCGCAACCAAGATCGTGGAGTTGCAGAGGGATTTTCTCGACTATGGCGACGAGGCAATGAAACCCATGGTGCTGCGCGACGTCGCCGAGGCCCTCGAACTGCATGAGTCCACCGTATCGCGCGTGACCACCCAAAAGTATTTGCACTCGCCACGCGGAACCTACGAGTTCAAGTTCTTCTTTTCAAGCCACGTCAATACCACCGCCGGAGGGGAATGCTCATCGACTGCCATCCGCGCCATCATTCGGAAGCTCATCGCTTCGGAATCGCCCAATAAGCCATTAAGCGACAACAAAATCGCCGCTATCCTGGCCGATCAGGGCATCAAAGTGGCGCGACGCACCATCGCCAAATACCGCGAGGCCATGGGGATAGCCTCATCCAACGAGCGCAAACGTCTGGCATGAACACAAACTTCCCATCCCAATTATCAGTAACTGATCATTTAATATATTAAATAATCATACATAGCAGCCATTCGCGCCATGCTCGGAGGCGTGGCCGCGAACAAGACAATGCCAGGAATGAACGGTTCTTACTGGCATTGATAGACAACGGAGCGCCGGGGGGTATCGGCGGCTCCGTGGCGAAGGGATGCGCCGCCATTTCCCGCCGCAAGCGGCTGGGGATGCAGGGCCAGGCGTGTTGCGATGCGTCTGTCCCCAAGGCCGGAGCGTCCCAGGGTGTGGGCCATCCGGTGGTTCTATCGGAAAACTAGGAGTCACGCTATGCAAATCAACCTGACGGGTCACCATGTCGATATCACCGAAGCCCTTAGAGGTTATGTGGAAAATAAGTTCGAGCGCCTTGCACGGCATTTCGACCACGTCTTGAATGCACACGTCATCCTCAGCGTCGAGAAGCTTCGGCAGAAGGCGGAGGCAACGCTCCATGTCAACGGCGGCAAGCTCTTCGCCGACTCGGTCCACGAAGATATGTACGCTGCCATCGACGCCCTCATCGACAAGCTCGACCGCCAAGTCCTCAAGCACAAGGAAAAGAAGATCAATCACAGAGGCGGCAACCCAAAGATCGTCGAAACCGAATAAAAATCCCCTCATCGTGTCATAATCTCTACCGGACGACGCCGCCAGGTGCGGGCATGCTCGCACCTGGCGACGCATGAGGGACATTGAATCGTGGGATAGGGTCGCCATTAAGATCGACAACGGCCCAAATCGAGTCATCTCACCGTCAGCGGTACAGTAGAGTCAACAGGGTACAATTGTTTGCCGGCGACATCGCTCGTACGATTCACTGTTCTTCGCCCCCAACCCAATACTTTAGCCATCACACACAGCCACCGGGAGCAGCATGCGATGTTTCCTCCCCAGTTCATCGCCCCAGGGCGGATCGGAAACGACTTACAAATCGCCAGCAAGAAGCGCTTGCTGGAGGTTCTCGCGGAACTCATGGCATCTGGCGTTCCAGAATTGAGTTCGGCCGCCGTCTTCGAGCACCTGCTCGAACGCGAACGCCTGGGCAGCACGGGACTCGGTCATGGCATCGCCCTGCCGCACGCCCGTATGAAGGACGTCGGCGAGGCGATCGGTGCCTTCGTGCAGCTACAAGAAGGCGTGGAATTCAACGCCATCGACGAGCAGCCGGTCGACCTAGCATTTGCCATGCTGGTGCCCGAGTCAGCCAACGAGGTGCACCTGCAACTCCTCTCCAAGCTGGCCATCATGTTCGACAACAAGGAACTGCGCGCGCAGTTGCGCGATGCACCTAATCAGCAAACCATTTACCAACTGCTCGTCAGTGGCGAGGTCCAAACACCGGACGGATGATCGAAATCCGGACCCTGAACGATCTGATCGAGCGGATCGGACCGCGCCTCAAGCTGCGCTGGCTGACTCCGCCGCCGGGACCATCCCTGCCACTGCGACCCCAGGACCCGGCGGTCTCTGGTCAGTCCCTCGTGGGCCCGCTAAATTGCATCCATCCCAACCGACTGCAAGTAATCGGTCATGCGGAGTTGGTCTATCTTGCGGACTTGGGTAAGACCGCCTACACGGAGACTATCGGGAAGCTCTTCTCCGGGCGGCCGGCCGCGGTAATCTTCGTCGACGATATCGAGCCCCCGGACGGTTTTTTCGGCTGGGCGCAACGCAGCGCCACCCCGCTACTCGGCACACCCTTGAGCGACGATGAGATCATCCGCCATCTACAGTTCTTCCTCACCCATGAACTGGCGGAACGTATCGTCCTGCACGGCGTCTTCATGGAGGTCCTGGGAACCGGTGTGCTGCTGATTGGCGATCCTGCGGTCGGCAAGAGCGAGCTGGCGCTGGATCTCA
>Ga0316198_10000997_pt1 | contig 16039 bp, 14 predicted proteins | sample OudBieAanoxic_MG_FD_204935 | JGI IMG/M metagenome (GOLD analysis project Ga0316198, IMG submission 204935) | Coastal sediment microbial communities from Oude Bieten Haven, Netherlands - site A anoxic | ecosystem: Environmental > Aquatic > Marine > Coastal > Sediment | place: Netherlands...
AAGGCAGCCTTAATCATTTGACTTTTCAGTAAACTAAAATTTCTTCCTGATGCTCTTTCTTTGGATCAATCCAGAAATAATTGATACTGCCAGGGGCAACTTCTGGGCCGGGCAATTTATCGGTACTGATATAGATTCAGGAACAATATTTACCTTGATAAAGATTCAGGAATTAAGATATTTGAATTGGTAATTTTAAAAAATGGGTTCAGCATGATTGTTGATAAATACCTTTAATGAACTGCAGCAGATATAATCACCTACCCATGGTGATCTTTCCACTGGCATTCCTGAAGCTCACAGCACTCAAAAACGGCCTTAAAAGATGATTCCTGGGGACTGCAGGCGTACAGGCCGAATTGAATCGAGGCAGTCCCCTGGTCAATTGTCGCGTCTTCTGTTGATTCAGCACTCTTTTTATCTAGAAAATGCATATGGAAAATTCTCATCTGCTGAAACGACTTTCCTTCTGACGATGACTCTATCAGGAAATCAGGTCCGCGACGATGAAGACGGAACCACAACATTTCCGTTGGTGCAATATCCGTGGTTGCCCAGTCTGAGTAGCCGTTGTTTGTGACAACACTGCCCAGACGTGAGAGATGCATATTTTCATGCTCAACAAAGGCTTTAAACCAGTTGTTGCTATCTGAATAAATCAATACACCGCACTGGTCGTATCTGCGCTTGTAAACAAAAGATGCTCTGACGGTGAAGGTATAGTCATCCTGGCTCTTGATTAAACAAGCAGGAGCATTGTCATTCCGAAATCCATAGTAAGTGCGTTGCCAAAAGTCGGTACCAGGCTCAGTTTGAATTTCTACCCCTGTATCCGATACTTTAAAAATACGTGGCCTGTTGAGCCATACACCCTTTGTGAAGTCAATTTTCATGATGCTCAATTCAGGTTGTCACATACTATCAGCTTGGTCTGAATTTAGACTTCAACGATCTGCCCCACCTGAAATCTCTCCAGCATTTCCTTAATCATTGCACGGTGTTCCGGTCGAAAACGATGAAATGGCTGTTCCATGAAATCATCACAGACACCGAGTACGGATAGACAGCACTTCGTGGCCTTTATGTATTTCGATGCATACTTGCCGATCGTGTAGATTTCCTGAAATTCTTCAATCTTGTTAGTCAATTCTTCTACCCGCTCCAGGTCACCGGCCACTTTTGCTTCGTAACAGTCGACAAACAGTCTCGGGTAGACATTTGCTCCTCCGGAAACTCCGCCGTCTCCCCCGACATCCAACGACAATGACATGAGCGCCTCGGGGCCAATGAAGATGGACCAATCGGGCCGGATCTTCTTGAGCTTGCAGACTTCTTTATAATAGGAGATATCACCACTGGAATCTTTTACCCCTATGATCCCGTCCATTTCCGCCAGGTGAGTCAGTGTTTTTATTTCAAACCATATCTTTGTCATGCCCGGGAAATTATAGAGCATCAAGGGCAATCTCAACCTTGGCACCATATCCTTGATGTAGGCAAAGAGTTCCGTTTGACCTGCAGGGAAGAAATATGGCGCGGTCAGGACGAGAGCATCCGCTCCTTCCGTATGTGCAACCTCCGCCAGTTTTACGGATTCGACTGATGACGTATCGGTTATGCCGACGAAAACTGGTACTCTCGCATTAACCTGCTGACAGGCCAGTTTAATTATTTCCCGTCTGACACCGTAGCTCAGGCTCTGAGCCTCTCCGGTGGTTCCGAGAACAAATATCCCGTGAACACCACCTTTGATTACTCGTTCAATGAGAAGTTCCAAACCTTCTCTGTCTAATTTGTCACGACCAGACAGCGGAGTCACCATCGGTACAATAATTCCCTTATATTTGTCCATAATGTCCTCCTGTCGATTTTTTATATTTCAAGGCTTATTTGACATTACCAACCACTCTTGGTGGTATATTCGAACACTAACAAACAGTTATGGATTCCTGCGAAGCAATACCACACTAATTTGTAATATGATTTGATATAGGAGAAGATAAGCATTGGTCTCGGTCTCACTCAAGACATATAAATCATTAGGCTTAAAACACTCGTCGTGGTATCTGGCCGAGTTAAGTTTTCGTTTCAATAATCGTTTTCACATGGACTCGATGATTGATGTTGTCCTTAAACATGCAACTCAAATAAATCATCTTCCTCATCATGAATTGAAACTTGCTGGGGATTAGGGGTAATCAGAAAAATCATTCTTCTTGTTAACTAGTCGAACCTCTTAGTAGCACAATCTGACCGTGAATTCGGATTTACCATTTTTGATGATGACGCACAGACTCGGCGGCGCAACAGGTAGTAAAGATGGTAAATAACATCCACAAATCCCTAGTTGAATAAAATGTCGGTAGATATGGTTATCAATCGAACTAAAAAATTAGCTGACCTCATTCAGAAAAAGTTCGAGCTGATGGCGTAAGGGGGCCGAAGATGCCGCGCCAGGTTTTTTGGTTGCTAGAGCACCGGCAGCTGAGGCAAATCGTAGGGCTTCTGGCAGTAGACGACCCTCAGCAAGGGCAACGGCAAGGGCACCGTTAAAACAATCTCCCGCCGCTACCGTGTCCACTGCGGCAACCTTAAAGGGCGGGATAAACCCTTCAGACCCATCACTGTCAATATAAACCAGCCCATCGGCGCCAAGTTTGAGCACCACCGTTTGGGCGCCGGAGGCACGTAGTGCTTGAGCCGCCTGCAAGGCACTATCACGGTCCGAGATGCAATTACCAGTTAGTGCTTCGGCCTCGCTCTCGTTGGGGGTGACGATATCGGCCAACCTTATAAGAGAATTGATGTTCCAAGTGATTGATCGGTCCGGAGCAGGGGCCGGGTCGAGTATGATGCGCGTTCCTGCAGCCTGGGCGGCCCGCATGGCCGAAGTACTTGCCGGAATGGGCACCTCAAGCTGGAACAGACCAATCTTCGCTTCGCGGAAAACCGAAGGATCTGGCCCCTGCTCAGGCCATGCCATATTTGCACCGCCAACGACGGTGATCGTATTCTGCGAGGCAGTATCCACATGGATCAAGGCGATGCCAGTTTCCTCATCAGGCATAATTATGAGGTCCTCGTCTGACACCCCAAACGTTGATAAGAGACCCCGTGCTCTCGTCCCGAATGCATCCGAACCTAATGCCGCCACAAAACGTACGGGTGATCTGCTCAACCGTTGCGCGGCAACAGCTTGATTGGCACCTTTTCCGCCAAGCCCTGTTGCATAATTGGTTGCGTGGGAAGTTACGCCGGGTCTGGGCAATCTTTCCACATAAGCAGTCAGGTCCACATTAACCGAACCGAAGACTGTGATGCTCATGCCGCGCCCCCAAGTCTGGTGATGCTGTCCCGAAAATGTGTTGCACCTTGTTCGACCCGTGCGAGAATCTCGTTGAAGGCCCAGTATTCTTCTTGCATATCACAGGTGACCGCACGACTTCCATCATGGGTGAAAGTCCCCAGACCTTGGTGGTGGATCTTCGCAAGTTTCGGGTAACCCATGGATTCACACATGGCCGCCAGCACGAGAAAAGTGGCAAGTTCCTCGGCGAATTCGGGGTACCGGGCGCCATGGTCCTGTAACCAGCGATAGAGGTCCGGGTGGAGGTTTGTCATCACTCCGCAAAATCCCGCCGCACCTGCCTGCAGCGCCGGCCAGGCAATGGCCGCGTTGGCGTTTATGATAGCTAAAGGCGTATCCTTGGTCAGCGCAAGACGTCGTTTGACAGTCTGCAAATCGCAGGAAACGTCCTTGATGAAAGTGAAACGTCCGGTTTGGGCGCAATAATCGATCTCCGTGTCTGTCAAGAGACGACGATACGGGGCGGGACATTCGTAGAGCCCGAGGGGTAGATCGGCTGGTAAAGTGCTGAGAAGAGCATCGATATGATCAATTAGAATCTTGCTGTTGCCCTCTGGCGGGACTAGCCGGTTGGTTACCAGAACCACTCCATCGACGCCGGTATCGGCTATGGCGGCAAGTTCGGTGCGCTGGTCGGCCAATTTCATGGAAACGTGGCCCGAGGCGACAACGGGCACGCGTTTCTTTACGGTCTGGACCGCAAAGCGCGCCAACTGGATCCGCTCCTCAAGGGCGAGATAGTGCATTTCTGAAGACATGCAAACGGCGAAAAGAGCCTCGGCGCCATTGTTGATGTACCAATCGATCAGGCGCTCGTAACCGGACCAATCAATCTGATTATTCGCCGTAAATGGTGTGAGCATTACGGGAATGATACCGGTGATGGAAGGTGTCAAACCGAACTCCTTTAAGAATAGATTTTATCACTGCTCACCCCGCATAGCCGAAAAGCCGTGGCAGCCAAAGTGTCACCCCTGGGAAGAGAATCAAAATGAGCAGCGCGAAAATCAGTACCACCAGGAAGAGCCATATCTCCCTGATGATGGCTGCCAGGGGAATTCTGGTAATCGCATTCAGGACAAACAGCAAAATACCGTAAGGGGGCGTGATCAGACCGATCATGCAATTCACCACGGCGACAACGCCGAAATGCACTAGGTCAATACCGAGATCACGGCAGGTCGGTAAAAACAGCGGGATGATGACGAGGATGAGCGTTGAAGCGTCGAGCACACAGCCCAGCAGTAATATGATAATATTAACGCCGATGAGAAAGACCAGAGGGTGTATCTCGAGACCAACTAGGACATGCGCCACTCGGTCAGGAATATTCTCTGAGGCGACAATGTAGTTCAGAATCAGGGCGCCACCTATGACGACTCCTACGGCAGCCGAGGAGCGGGCACTCTCGACCAGGATGCGGTAAAAGGTGCTGACTTTCAGTACGCGATATAAAAGTGCCGCCAGCACCAGGGCATAAGCTGCTGCTATGGCGGCGGCCTCCGTTGGTGTTGCCACACCCCCGTAAATCCCATATAGCAGGATTGCAGGCATTAGCAGGGCGGGGAAAGCAGTGAATGTATGTTTGGGCAATTCCCGCAGCGGCACCGCTTCTTCTAAGGGAAAGTCACGCCGATGGGAAATCCAACTATTTATTCCCATCAACACAAGGCCCATAAACAAACCGGGTATTATCCCACCTAAAAACAGATAGCCAATGGAAGCATTGGAAACCAGAGCGTAGAGGACCATTGGGATCGACGGCGGAATGATTGGCCCTATAGTTGCTGAAGCAGCGGTGATGGCAGCTGCATAGCCAGGGGGATACCGACCACTTCGGGTCATCATCTCGATGATGATTTTTCCGATACCGGCAGCGTCCGCCACCGCCGATCCTGACATACCTGAAAAAATAAGGGAGGCGACTATGTTGACATGCCCGAGGCCGCCCCGCAACCTGCCGACAAGGGCTACGCAGAATTGCAACAGTCGGTCGCTGATGGAGCCGGCGTTCATGATGTTGGCGGCGACAATGAAGAGCGGCACGGCCAGAAGGACGAAACTGTTATACAGGCCGTCCATGAAAATTTTGCCTATGATGCCGATGTCCTGGCCTGCCACGGCTAGATAGGTGAAAGAAGACAAGAGGATGGCATAGGCAATCGGCATTCCGATTCCGGCTAAAAAGAAAAGCGTAAGCAGACAAAGTGTAAATTCGAGCGTCATGTTACGTCCGTTTCGCTCGCCTCTCCAGTGGACTTATCAGTTCCCTCTGAGAAGTTGTAGAGGTCTGTCTCGGCTCCGAAACGAAAGGTGTGAATGACTCGCCACGCATAACGGAGAGCTACGACGAAGAGAAACAGCACATACACTGAATAGATATGGCGCATCCGGACCCAGTCGCCCAAAACCGCAGAAAGTGTAGCTGTTTTCTTCAATCGCAGAAAAGAGAACTTGCTCCAGGTCGGTTCCAAGGCCCACAAAAACCCCACACACACCACTAAACCTGCAAAGATGGCGAACCATTTTCGCAGGTTTGGGTTGACATGCGTATAGAGTAAGTCAAAGGTGACGTGGTCCTGCTCACGTACAATAAAAGCATTGCAGAAGCAGATGATCCAGACCCAGAGGGCGAGGCAAAATTCGAGGGTCCAACCAAAATTAGAGGTGTTGAGGAACGGAAAACGCGCGGCAATCCACTCGACGGGTGCCAAGTAACGGATCGTGATTTGGAGGATAAACGTGGTGAACATGGCGGCCATCATCACGGCCGCCATGAATTCGGTGCCTCGGTTGAACCATTTTATAATTGGTTTTATATGGTCCACCACGGCCTGATATTACGGATTAGTTACCAAGTGAATTGATTTTCTCCAACACGCCTTCCGGCCAGGATGCGGCCAATTCTGAACCAGCGTATTGTGCCTGCACGTGTTCGCGGAATACTTTCAGGTCCGGCTCGTAGATCGCAAGACCTTGATCGCGTAAGAAAGCAACCAGTTCATCTTCTTTTTGAAGCTGCTTTTTCCGCCCGCTCTCAGCGGCGGCATCAGCCGCGGCTTGAGTAGCAGCCTGTTGTTCTGGGGTTAACTTGTCCCATATCGCCTTTGAGTAGGCGATATAGTTCAGATCGACAAGATGAGAGGTCAGGATAATTTGTTTGGTTACTTCGTAGAATTTGGCGTCGACTACCGTCGGAAGCGGGTTGTCCTGACCGTCGACCGAAGCGGTTTGGAGCGCGGTGTATACTTCGGTAAAAGCCATAGGGGTTGGATTGGCGCCCAAGGCCTTGCCCAAGAACTGCCATGCGTCTGTACCCGGCATGCGCAGGCTAACCCCGGAGAGGTCCTCGGGTTTCATAACCGTCAGTTCGTCTTTGGACTGACGTAGGTTGACATGCCGGCGGCCCAGGTACATCACGCTCAAGAGTTTTACACCAAGTTCTTTTTCGACTTTACTTTTAAAGGGCTCCATCAGCGGATCATTGAAGACACGTACTTGGTGTTCCGCGTCCTGATGAACGTATCCGGTGGCAAAGATTGAGAACTCGGGAAAGAAATTCGCCAGTTCCTGTGCCGATGCGATTGACATTTCCAAATCGCCTGCGGCAATCGACTCCAATTCAGATCCTTGGGCAATCAAAGATGAATTGTAGTGGGGTTCATAAACCGCAAAATCGGCAACGGCCGGACCGAAAATTTCCTCAAGGGCAACCGAGCGTTGGTCGGTGGCAGAAGCCGGCGTGGACATCCGCAGCTTGATTTTGTCCTGTGCCAGAATGGGCGCAGCTAGCAATACGACGAGCGCAAATGTCAAAACGAGTACAAATCGGCGGGTGAATTTGCTTGGCATGGTCTCCTCCTTTATGGGTGTCTTGGTGAGTTCAATCTGGCAGCTTCCGGGATGTCTGCTTGCCATTGATCAAAGACGGCAGGGCGGTGATATAGACAACATATACAGCACCAATTCTGATGTTACATCTGGTTAACATGTTATCTGAGATATTGTCAACAGCTAGTCTGAGGATAACCACAGGCCCAACGCACTAATTTTGCTTACTTATTTGTGACCTGGCACGACCCTTCAGGAGCTTGGATAAGCTGCTACATGTTCGAGCATGGTTATAAGTATCACCAACCGGATATGGTAAATGTTGTGCTTCTTAACAACCAATTGTCGTTCTGCTATGTGGTACGCTATATTGATCAACAGTGTAATTGGGGTGGCGTCTCTGTCAACAACAAATAACTATCGAACAGTTGAGAAAGACATAGGGGAAGGTCATCTGTCTTTCCTAGAGCCTGAAATTAATAATGGAAACGTTGCTCACTGGAACCATCCCGTCAACTATGTTGAATTTCCCTGGATAGGGCACGAAAAATCGACTCTTGAGATTTGCGATGGAGAGCTTTTCTATATCGAAAATGAAATGAACCGAAGACTATTCCTGATAATTTGCGAAAATAGGTTCTATTACAATGGCTGAGGTTTTACCTGGCAACTAACGTTGTCCCACTGCACGGTAACGCCTTTAGGAGAGGTGACAGTTAGTGCTTGATCATGGAACGCTTAAACACTAAGCGCTTCACGTAAGGCATACCAGGATGCTTTTGGTGTCCGTTCAAGACTTGTAAAATCGACATGAACGAGGCCAAATCTTTTATCATAACCAAGCGCCCATTCATAGTTATCCAGCAACGACCAGATAAAATATCCAGCTACAGGTACACCGTCGGAGATGGATTTTTTTACTTCAGACAGGTGGGCATCGATATAGGCAATACGCTTCCCATCATCGACACAGCCTTCAGAGACCACATCATCAGCCGACATCCCATTTTCTGTGATATAAATGGGAGTATCGCTCCCAATGACCACATGAATGCGACGTAAAAATTCCCCAAGACCAGAGGGGTATATTTCCCACCCCATCGTTGTTTGAGGCAGACTACCCACATGTTCTCCTACTGCTGGCAACGGAACGCCCCTCGACGGTCTCAACAACTTGCGCGTGTAATAATTGACACCGTACCAATCAACAGGTGTTGCAATCGAATCAAGGTCCTGCACCCAGCTCTCAGGCAACCACGGTTCAAGATAATGCAGAGCCTCTCTCGGGTATTCACCCAGGCAGGTCGCCTCCAGGAACCATCGGTTATAAATTGCATCGTAGAAATTTCTAACTTCGGCAGCCTCCGGACTATCGTCCACCGGTTCGGCATATTCAAAATTGAAAACAACCCCGGGACTGCCCGCCCCCAGTTCTCGGATCACCTCCAGTGCTCCGGCTTGAGTAACCAGCACGTTGTGCATCGCACGAGCAGCGGCACGAATATCGCGAAGACCTGGCGCGTGTAATCCCATGAAGTGGGACAACCATGCCACACACCAGGGTTCGTTGATCGGTGCCGTTGCGTATAATCGATCGCCAATACGTGACAACAACACTTCGCTATAATCAGCAAACCAGTTAGCGATATCATGATTGGTCCACCCCCCTCGATCCGCGAGTGTTGAGGGTAGCTCCCAGTGATATAGGGTTAGAAACGGCTTGAGGCCCCGGGCACAAATTTCATCCACGAGACGGTCGTAGAAATCAAGGCCTTTAGGGTTTGCCTGACCGACGCCACCAGGAATCACCCGTGACCAGTTGGCGGAAAACCGGTAGGCATCCAGACCGGCCCCCGCGACCAGGTCGAGGTCCTCAGCGAAGCGATGGTAATGATCGCACGCTACCGCGCCGTTCTCTCCTCTCACCACATTACCAGGCGTTGCCGAAAAGCTGTCCCAGTGGTTTTTCCCGGCACCACCATAGGCTTGTCCTTCAATCTGGTAGGCTGAAGTAGCTGTACCAAAAATAAAACCTTCCGGAAAATCTCCACGGGCAAATGAAAAGGAATCCATCAATACTTTCTCCTACTCAACCGAAGACGGCAAATTCATACCTCGCCGCAGCAGAAAAGGTCCAGAATAGTGTTCAAGCCTGGCGACAATCATGATCTCAGAATCGAGGCCAAGCAGGCGGGTCTGACTATTACTGCAGGAGGCCAGATTGTTCGACTCGTTCGAATCTGTCAGATCCTCACGGCTTGAATAAGAACCACCGGCGGACTGTTAATAAACGGAGATGGGCATGCCTGCTTCCTAATCAGTATAGAGCAAGGAAATGCCATCTGCAAACAGATGAATCTTTTCAGGGGCTGCGGTTATTCTGACGGTCTCGTTGCGCAGATTACCATGAATTCCCGGAAGTTTGGCGATGACACCGCTACCATCATGCGTCTCTGATTCAAAATACAGCAAGGTGATTTCCCCGAGCGCTTCTGTAATCTCAACATGACCACTGTAAATTCCTCCATCTACAACCGCAACAAAGTCTTCAGGACGCACACCTATGTTCACCTCTCGCCCCATGTCTTTATCCCGGGTCGGAACAGACGACCGGGCCTCTGCACCGCTGTTGAGGGTGACTATCGTTTCATCACCGGTGGAGGTGATTTTCCCTGGCAGTAGATTCATCGCCGGAGAACCAATGAATTGGGCCACAAATTCATTCCGTGGCCGCTCATACAATTCCAGAGGTGCGCCGACCTGCGCTATTCCCTTGTCAGCAAGAACTACGATGCGGCTAGCTAAGGTCATCGCTTCAACCTGATCGTGGGTGACATAAATCATCGTCCGATCAGGCATTGCTTCCTTTAACCGCGCAATCTCGATACGTGTGGCAACCCGTAATGCTGCATCCAGATTGGATAAAGGCTCATCAAACAAATACACTTTGGGGTCGCGTACAATTGATCGACCAATCGCAACACGTTGACGTTGCCCCCCTGATAACGCCTTGGGCAGTCGGTCCAGGAAGGGTTCAAGCTGCAGAATCTGCGCGGCCCTGGATACGGCATCATCGATTTCGGACTGGGATTTTTTTGCTATTTTGAGTGCGAAAGACATGTTATCCCTTACGGTCATGTGCGGATAAAGCGCATAGGACTGAAAAACCATAGCAATGCCGCGTTGAGCAGGCGGAACATCATTAACTAGTTGGCCATCGATTTCCAGTGTTCCACCAGTAATCTTCTCGAGGCCGGCTATCATGCGCAACAGGGTTGATTTACCACATCCTGACGGCCCAACAAAAACGATCAACTCTCCGGCAGTAATGTCGAGGTTGATATCTTTGAGTACGTCAATATCCGTCCCATACGTTTTATCGATACCTACCAGTTTCAGATCAGCCATTTTGTATACCTCTTTTCCGGACGATGGCGCATTGCCATGCATCAAGGCGCAGAGATCCATCCTCCGGGATGGGAGCCCCACCGACCTCATCACCAATGTCTGACCAGTCTCCTGCTGGAAGACTCGTGTCGACCGTTTCGTCACTTAAATTGAACACACAGTAAAGTGTCTCTTCATCAGTCCGCCGTAAGAATCCTAGGATCGCACCCTCTGATTTCAGGATCTTCATATCGCCGGCAGCGAGCGCAGCATGTTGATGACGCAACCAGATCACCAGACGGTAATGATTCAACAGACTTTCCGGGGCATGTTCCTGCTCAGATACAGCCCGTTGCTGCTGATCTGAGCATACCGGCAGCCAGGGTTTGGCTAAAGAAAATCCAGCATTTACTGATGTTTTTTCCCATACCATCGGAGTATGGCAACCATCACGTCCCTTGAATTCGGGCCAGAATTCAATTCCATAAGGGTCGTGCAAATCCTCAAAATCCACCTCAGCTTCTTCCAGCCCAAGTTCTTCTCCCTGGTATATGCAGGCTGATCCATACAGGCACATCAACAAGGTCGCGTGCAGTTTGAGTGCCGCATCAGAGAGTTTCCAGCGGCTTGCGTGCCGCATAACATCGTGGTTGGAATAGGCCCAGCACGGCCAACCATTTTTGGCTACAATGTCTAGGCGCTCGAAAACCTGCCTTATAAATGAAGGGGTAACGGGATGGGGCTGCAGTAACTCGAAGGTATAACACATGTGCGCCCTTTCGTTGCCCTCGGTATATTGGCCAAGGATTTCCAACCCCCGTTGAGCATCACCTACTTCGCCCAGACAGGCTCGACCTTCAAATTCATCAAGAAGTGATCGGAAACGTTTCAGAAAATACAGATTTTCGGGTCGATTTTTCGAGTAAAGATGATTCTGATAATTGTACGGATTGACCGATGGTGCAATTGAATCATTTCTCTGATCAATTTCGAGGGCCGGATTATCTCGAAGCTTAGCATCATGGACATAGAAATTAATCGTATCGAGTCTGAAACCATCGACTCCCTTTTCAAGCCAGAACCTGGTCAAATTAAGCAGGGCATCCTGCAGCGCTGGGCAGTGAAAATTAAAATCCGGTTGGCTTGCGAGAAAATTGTGCAGGTAATACTGTTGACGTCGTGTATCCCATTGCCAGGCCGAACCGCCAAAAACAGACAGCCAGTTGTTCGGCGGGGTGCCGTCTAGTTTTGCATCGGCCCAGACATACCAGTCTGCCTTGTCATTGTCGCGATTCCTGCGGCTCTCTATAAACCAGGGGTGTTGATCCGATGAGTGGTTTAAAACAAGATCGATCATCACCTTGAGACCGAATTCATGGGCTTCGCCCAGGAGTAAATCAAAATCCTTAAGGCTGCCGAACAGTGGGTCAATTTCCCGGTAGTCACTAATGTCATACCCGTTGTCTTTCATCGGTGACTTGAAGAAAGGCGATATCCAGAGGGCATCCACCCCCAGCGAGGCAATATATGGCAGCCGTTGGCGGATTCCGGCCAGATCACCAATGCCATCGCCATTGGCATCCTGATAGCTTCGCGGATACACCTGGTAGATAACGCATCCGCGCCACCATTCCGCAGAACTATTGGGTGTTGTTATTTCAAACTGATCCATTACTTAACCGATCCGGCGAGTAAGCCACGTACCAGATAACGTTGCATTAAAAAGAACACAGCAAGCGGCACCGCAATCGACACGAATGCTGCCGTTGCCAGGATTTCCCAGTTACCTCCACGGGTGCCAAGCAACTCGACAATGCGGTTGGTCATCACCGTAGTTTCGCCCGTGGCATCGATCAAAAAGACCTTGGCAACCAGTAGATCGTTCCAGGTCCAGAGAAACTGAAAAATCGCAAACGATGCCAATGCCGGAAATGACAGAGGCAAGATAATTTTGGTGAATATCTGAAATTCAGTAGCCCCGTCGACACGCGCATTTTCGATAATATCGCGTGGCAAACCGACCATGTAATTACGCAACAGATAGATAGCAAGCGGCAATCCGAATCCGGTGTGGGCAAGCCAGACCCCCAGGTAGCCCTTGCCGATGCCGATACCCAGATGCAGCTTCAACAAAGGGATTAATGCCAATTGTAAGGGGACTACCAATAAGCCGACGACCATGGCAATCAGCAGGGCACGGCCTGGAAACTCCATCCAGGCCAAGGCGTAAGCGGCAAACGCGGCAATGACTATGGGGATGATGGTCGCTGGAATGGTCACCGTCAGGGTATTGAAAAATGCTTTTGACATGCCGTCGACATTCTTTTCGTCGAGCAGCATCTTGCGGTAATTATCCAGGGTGAAATCCGGCGGCGTTTGGGCGGTGACAAACACGCGCTGACCACGCCCTTTCATTTGACTCTCCGGACCCGACCAGACATAATTCCCTTCCGCATCAACAGTGATGGTTTCGCCTTTCTTGAGATCGGCCTTATCACCCGGTTGGTAGGCGGAAATCGCCTTCGACGATGTCCCCCATACACTGATCCGTGCATCCTTGCCTTCTTCAAAGAGATTGCCTTCAACAACGTACACGCTATCTCTTTCAACGCGAAAGTCGTCCGGATCTTTGGCGCGTAAAACCAGGTTTTGCTCGACCTCTCCGAGCGCCGCCCACCAGCCACTGGTGGCGATCTGGTCGGCTGTTCGAAATGAGGATACGAACAGGCCAACCGTCGGAAACAGCCAGAGCAGAACCAGCAACGCTACCGAGATATGCACTGTCCACACGAGGGTTGATTTGCTACCGGCGATATTGTCCATATGACTGTCCTATTTCATCTCTTTACGTGCGTTTACGACGTTCCACACCAGGATAGGGGTGACCAGCAACATGATTACGATGGCACTGGCCGAACCAACCCCCCAGTCATTGGCACGGAATAACTTGTCGAACATGTAATTGGCCAACACCTGGGTCTGCCACTGACCGTTGGTCATGGCGAAGACGATGTCAAAGACCTTGAGCACCGTCAGGGTGATGGTTGTCCAGACGACGACAATGGTGCTCATCAGCTGCGGCACCTTGATACTGAAGAAAACCTGGAAAGGATTAGCCCCATCGACGATCGCCGCCTCGATCGTCTCCTCCGGTATACCGCGCAGCGCGGCAGAAAGAATGACCATTGCAAAACCTGTTTGAATCCAGATCAACACCACCATCAAGAAGAAGTTGTTCCAGAACGGCAACGTCAACCATGTCTGTGGCTGGCCATATTCGAATTCTGCACCCAGGACTCGAAACACATTAATCAACGCCAGCACTGCGAGATAGATGCCCAAACCGGATAACCCTATTTGCAGCAACCTGAGCCACCATGCACTGCGACTCCCCCGGGAAAGGATTGGACGAAGTACTACCCAGGCGGCATAGCCAACGACCAGAGCAAATCCTATCAACATGATCGCCGGCAATATTTTCAGGAATAAGAAGGAACCAATACCGCCGTCAAATTTCATCCAGATCGCATTCAACACACCGATTTGTGCCTGGCCGGCCGGGCGGGCGTCATAGATAAGTTTAAAGATGACAGATGCGCCTACAAAGGAAATCGCCATGGGCATGAAAATCAACGACTTGGCAATGTTGCCCCAGGCAATACGATCGGTCAGTTGGGCTACCAGTAGTCCGAAAGCGGTCGAGGCCGCCGGGACTACGATCAACCACAACATATTGTTACGCATGGCTTCCCAGAATTTCGGCTCCCCCATCATTTGCTGGTAGTTTGCCAGACCGACGAACGCACCACCGAGCGAACGATCTGTGAGGGATAATCGCAGCGTCTCGATAACAGGGTAGGCAAGGTATAAACCGAGCGCCAGAATGGCAGGAAGAAGGAAAAGCCACGGGCGAACCAGATTGGCGCGATTGATGTTTCGCCCCCGATCATCAGGTCTGGGCGGAAAGATGAATCTATCAAGCGCCTGATTTGCCAGGAAGAAATAGGCCAGGCATCCACCTACGCCCAGCACTATAGTAATGAGACCTTGTAACGCTGGATGCATTTCAATTCACCTCTGCGGTTATTCCTGAAGAAAAGGGCATCCGGCGCACAGCAACCGGATGCCAGGCGAGGGTTTTACAAACGATATATTACTTCATGGCATCCCAGGATTTCTGGATTTCGTCGGCAACTTCATCTGCAGCTTTACCACCGGTATAGTCAACCATCCCGGTCCAAAATGAGCCCGCGCCGACAGCACCAGGCATCAGATCGGATCCATCGAAACGAAAAGTTGTGGCGCCAAGCAGGATGTCATTCATCTTTCGCAGCGTTGGATCAGAGAATTTGGAATTGTCGACACCCTTGTGCGGGGTGAGGAAACCTTTGCGGGCCATCCAGATTTCATGCGCCTGGGGATCCTGCAGAAACTTGATCAAATCGTGAGCAGCTGCATTCTCGTTGGTAATCCCCCATACTGTGCCCGCTCCGAGGACCGGCTTGCCAAGATCCTTTCCAGCATAAGCCGGGAAATAAAAGAAATCCACATCTTCACCGACAACAGTACCCTCAGGGAAGAAGGCCGGTATGAAACTCGCCTGACGGTGCATATAACACTGGGGCGGCGAGGCAAACATGCCTTTGGGACTGTCACGGAAATCGGTGGAAGCGACCGTAGCGGCGCCACCGGCAACGTACTTGTCATTGCGTGCAAAAGCGCCGAACTCCTCGATAGCGGCAATCACACGTGGATCATTGAATTTGATCGAATTATCGACCCAGCCATCATAGACGTCTGGTGTTTGGATACGAAGCATCATATCTTCCACCCAGTCGGTTGCCGGCCACCCGGTTGCCCCACCTGAACCAAGGCCGATACACCAGGGCGTGCTGCCATCAGCCACGATCTGCTCAGTCAGTTCTTTCAGTTCTTCCATGGTAGTGGGGACTTCATATTCGGCGTCTTCAAAGTTTTCCGGCACGAACCAGACCAGTGATTTGACATCGACCTTGTAGAAAAAGCCGAATAATTGATCTTCTCCGTTCTGATCAGGATAGGTGCCCAGGTCAACCCAGGATTGACCAGCTGCATAGTTTTCTTGTATCCATTCACCGGTACCGGGTTTCAGTGGCGTGAGAAATCCACGCCTGGCCATATCGGCAGCAAGTCCCGGTTGTGGAAAAACCGCCAAATTCGGCGCCGATCCAGCCTCGGCATCGACCATTATTTGCTGCTCGAAAGAATCAGAACCCACATAGCGAACATCATGTCCCGATTTTTCGGCAAATGCCGCCAGCACGGCTTCCACATTCTCCTGGTCAGGCCCAAGCCAGGGACCAAAAACTGTGACCTGTTCCGCCAGAGATGTATTTGCACCCAGAAAAAGAACCGCTGCTGCGGCCAGAATTTGCTTTTTCATAATCATCTCCTCAATGAAATCGATTGTAGGTA
>Ga0316198_10000998_pt1 | contig 16036 bp, 14 predicted proteins | sample OudBieAanoxic_MG_FD_204935 | JGI IMG/M metagenome (GOLD analysis project Ga0316198, IMG submission 204935) | Coastal sediment microbial communities from Oude Bieten Haven, Netherlands - site A anoxic | ecosystem: Environmental > Aquatic > Marine > Coastal > Sediment | place: Netherlands...
TTTGCGGATAATATTGTTCTTATCTGTGTTTATCTGCGTTCATCTGTGGATTTAAGTTTTTATTTACCTGTATTTGCGTGGGGACGTGTAGCGGCAGGCGGATAATTACATCCTGTGAATATCCACGAATGCCCAAATACAGCTATTGAGATGAATATTACGACTTGAGCAAATCTGACACTGTTTGTCAGATCAAACCCTGATTACTACACATTATTTCAATCGCTCCCCCTTTGTGTTCTCAATGCCTCTGCGAGAGAAATTATCCATATCCGTTTCTATCCAGACATTCCCGAATGAACTTTAGAAAATGAGCGTCGTAGTTTGAATTTCTACGACACGTTTGGCGGGGCGCTTGCGTGTACAGCCAGCGCACACGTCTCACTGTAAACACGACTGAGTTAAGTCGACATCACGTTTTTGCAATAGATAATGAAAATCATTGTTACAACTAAACATACCAGATCAAATTAATTCTGAATTGTTACAGTTTCATCCCTTGCACACAAACACGTTGCACCGGAGAATAGCGTCATGGAATTAACCGCACAGCAACGACACCAGGAAATCAATCAGGTCACCCTCTGGGGTGTTTTCGTCAACCTGGTTTTATCCATCGCCAAGCTGGCTGGTGGGTTTTTCGGTCAATCACAGGCACTGATTGCCGACGGTTTGCATTCGCTTTCCGATCTCGCCAGCGACGCCATGGTATTCGTAGCAGCCAGGCATGCCAGCGAGGATGCCGACGCGGAACACCCTTATGGGCACGCGCGTTTTGAAACCATTGCCACGGTCGCACTCGCTGTTTTGCTCATTATCGTCAGTCTCGGCATTGCCTACGATGCCATTGTCAGTCTTGTCAGCGGTGAAGTACTCGCAAAACCGGATGCATTCACCCTCTGGATAGCTGCCTTATCGATACTCAGCAATGAGGCCCTTTATCACTACACCAAGTTAGTCGGCAACCGTATTCGCTCGAATCTGTTGATCGCCAATGCCTGGCATCATCGAAGCGATGCCGTGTCGTCCATTGTTGTATTAGTTGGCATTGCAGGTACGCAGTTCGATATGCCCAAACTGGATGCCTACGCTGCCATTATTGTCGCTGTTATGATCGCCAGAATAGGCTTCAAGCTCGGCTATGACAGTGTACAGGAACTGGTTGACGCCAGTCTCGAACCTGAACTGGTCGACAAAATTCGTCAACAAATACTGACACACGAGGGTGTGCGCGAACTGCACATGCTGCGCACGCGCAGACTCGGTCAGTATGCTCATGTTGATGTGCACATTCTGGTTGCACCGAAGCTCAGCGTTTCCGAAGGCCACCATATCTCTGAAACCGTCGAGAAAATGCTGAAAGACTCATTTGATGCCATCAATGATGTCACCGTACATATCGACCCGGAAGACGACGAACAGGAAGCGCAAAGCATGCATCTGCCATTGCGGGGCGAGCTGATCACGGCGTTGAAGGCAGAATGGTCAAAAATTCCTGAGCTGCGCTCCATCGATGAGATTACCCTGCACTACCTGTCTGGCGAGATCTCGGTTGAAGCCAGCATGCCGCTGGAAAAAGTGAGCGATATCGAGCTGACCAAGGAACTGCAGACCCGGTTCTCAAAAGCCAGTGCCAGTGTCCCGGCGGTTGGCAGAGCGACCCTGAGTTTTCATTAATGTATTATATTGGTGCGCTTTCTAGAACGCATGCACCACATCTGTGCGCAATTGTCTCTTAATTGCACCATCCTGGGAAAAAAACAGTCACTTAATCCGTTTGAAAGCTGGCACGTTTCATGCAGAATACCGATTTACAAAAATCAGCCCCGTCATCTGACCCACTCGATCATTGGCGGAAAACTTAATTCCATTAAATCTGGAGAACAACCAAATGTCTGCAACTGACGTTATGAATATGATCAAGGAAAAAGACGTAAAATTCGTCGATTTCCGTTTTACTGACACCCAGGGCAAGGAACAGCACGTTTCCGTACCTTCGCATACCATTGACGAAGATGTACTCGCCGAAGGCAAGATGTTCGATGGCTCATCGATACAGGGGTGGAAGGGCATTAACGAGTCCGACATGATTCTGATGCCTGATACCTCGACAGCGGTGATCGATCCATTCTGCGAAGAAGTCACCATGAACCTGCGTTGCGATGTTATCGAACCAACATCCATGCAGGGTTACAACCGTGATCCGCGCTCGATCGCAAATCGCGCCGAAGCCTACCTGAAATCGACCGGTATTGGTGACACCGCCTATTTTGGCCCGGAAAACGAGTTTTTCGTGTTCGACGGCGTGCAGTGGGGCGATGAAATCGGCGGCGTTTTCTACAAGATCGAATCTGAAGAAGCTGCCTGGAACACCGGCAAGGATTACGAAGGCAACAACATGGGCCACCGCCCCGGTATCAAAGGAGGTTACTTCCCGGTTCCGCCCATCGACTCGCTGCAGGATATCCGTTCAACCATGTGCCTGACCATGGAAGAAATGGGCTGTGAAACTGAAGTACATCACCACGAGGTGGGCACAGCCGGCCAGTGTGAAATCGGCGCACTGTTCAATACCATGGTTAAAAAAGCGGATGAGGTACAGATCTTCAAGTACGTAGTCCACAACGTGGCCCATGCCTTCGGAAAAACCGCGACCTTCATGCCCAAGCCCATGGTTGGTGACAACGGCAACGGCATGCACGTTCACATGTCGATTGCCAAAGACGGTGAAAACCAGTTTGCCGGCGACCAGTACGGCGGCCTGTCTGAAACCGCGCTGTATTATATCGGCGGTATCATCAAGCACGCCAAGGCATTGAACGCTTTCGCCAATTCGTCTACCAACAGCTACAAGCGCCTGGTGCCGGGCTTCGAAGCACCGGTCATGCTGGCCTACTCGGCACGCAACCGTTCCGCCTCGATCCGTATTCCGCACGTCTCGAGTCCGAAAGCCCGCCGTGTAGAGGTAAGATTCCCTGATTCCACCGCCAACCCGTACCTGTGCTTTGCGTCCATGCTGATGGCCGGTCTTGATGGCATCCAGAACAAGATCCATCCGGGCGATGCCATGGACAAGGACCTGTATGACCTGCCGCCCGAAGAAGAAGCGGCCATCCCACAGGTTGCGTTCTCGTTCGATGAGGCCCTGAAAGCACTCGATGAAGACCGCGCATTCCTGACCGCCGGCGGCGTGTTCGATGATGACGTGATCGACGGCTTCATCAAACTCAAGAAAGCTGAAGTTGCACGCTATCGCCTGTCAGTGCATCCCTGTGAATTTGACATGTACTACAGCGTTTAATCTGTCCACCCACCCGGTAAAAAGCCCCGCACCCGCGGGGCTTTTTTTGTGTGTATTAATCAGAACTTGTCTATCGCTGACGCATCTTAACAATCAGTTGAACTTGTTTGTAACTACGTCTATGCTCACTTAATGAATATAAAATATGCCTTTGTGCTGCTTGCTTCAGCAGCAATGATTTATAGCGGTATTACGACTGCCAAGTTCTATAAAAGCGTGGACGAGCAGGGTAATATCGTTTATTCGGATACACCGACAGTCGGTGCTGAACAGCTTACACCACCGCCGATTTCCACGGTTGAAAGCAAGCCTGTACCCAAAGAACCCATCGAAGAGGCACAGAAAACAGACGAAGCCGGAACCGAAGAGCCTGTCAAAAAACCACCGACAAGATACTCAAAATTCAGTATCGTGACACCACAAAATAATGCCACGATCTGGGATAACACCGGTGCTGTACCTGTCTCGCTGCTACTTGAACCACCACTGGACACTGAAAACGGCCACAGCGTCTGGGTCTATGTCGATGGCAAGGCCATGGTCAGAAAAAGCCAGAGCATGGTCCAGCCTTTATCCGGTCTCGACAGGGGTGCACACAAGATTCGCGCTGAAATCAGGGATGAAAATCGAAAAACCGTGAAACGCACGCAAAACGTCACCGTGCATTTGAAGCGTACATCGTCCATACCCCGCGGTGGGCCATAAAGCCGCATAACACGTACTTCATTACACCATTCAGAATCCTGCATCCCGTCAGAAATTTCTCCGCGCACCAATCTGGTGCGTTATAATCACTCCTGCAAACAAAGCCCTGTAATTATGCTCGTATACAATGCGTGCGGGCTCGGAAAATACCCTATAACCAGTTGATATTAAAATCAATATTATTTAGTTGGCCAATTTCAATGAATATTCTCAAAATTGGTTCGATATTTGCAATCAGCATTATTGATGAGCAACTCTAACCCGTTACAGAACATTCTCGACAATCTGCATTCCGCGGTACTGGTGATTGATCATGACCTGGGTGTCGAGTGCATGAACCCCTCTGCGGAGCATCTATTCCATATCAGCAGCAAGCGCGCCATGGAACGCTCGATCAAGGACCTGATACCGAATGAGCCAGAATTTCATGATCGATTGAGCGACTCAATTATTTCCAGCCATCCGTATACCGTGTATGACGCCAGCTTGCAAAGTCATGATGGCAAAATCATCAATGCTGACTATTCGATTTCTCCGCTTGCTTACAAACCTGACGGCAAATACCTGTTGCTCGAATTTACGCGGCTGAGCAGTTTTATGAATATTTCGAAGGAGGAATCATTATTGCATCAGCATGATGCAACCAAAAGCCTGCTTCGCGGCCTTGCGCATGAAATCAAGAACCCGCTCGGCGGAATCCGTGGCGCGGCGCAATTACTTGACAGACAGATTGATGATGAAAGCAGGGAGTTGACCCGCATCATCATTCGAGAAGCCGATCGACTGCAGAGCCTGGTAGACCGGATGCTTGGTCCCAAGGATTTGCCTGTTAAGGAAATGCTCAATATCCACAAGATTCTTGAACACATCCGCCGGCTTGTTCAGGCCGAATCCGAATCAATTCGATTCGTTGGCGATTACGATCCCAGCTTGCCCGACATCCCGGCAGATGAATCCATGCTGATACAGGCGCTATTGAATATCACCCGTAATGCTGTAGCCGCGCTCAATGGTGAAGGTCAAATAACCCTGCGCACGCGTCCACGAAGAAACTGCGCGATCAGATCACACACTTATCCGCTGGCTATGCAAATCGACATTATCGATAACGGTGAAGGTATCCCCGAAGACCTGGCTGAAACACTTTTCTTCCCTATGGTGACAGGCCGTGCAGATGGTAGCGGTCTTGGACTTTCAATTGCACAGTCATTGATACAACAGCATAACGGCCAGATCGAATTTACAAGTAAACCGGGTGAGACATGTTTCACTATTTTAATCCCTATGGAGAACAGCCATGACTGACGGACGTCATATCTGGATCATCGATGATGACGACTCAATACGCTTTGTTTTGCAGAAGGCACTTGAAAACGCCGACATGCAAGTCACCAGCTTCAACAGCGCCAACAATGTAATGGACAAACTTGAGCGTGGTGAACCCGATGCCATCATTACCGATATTCGCATGCCCGGTATGGATGGCCTTGAGTTACTCTCAAGGCTATCGGACCGATACCCGACTCTGCCTGTGATTATCATGACTGCCCATACAGACCTTGACAGTGCTGTATCAGCTTACCAGGGGGGCGCATTCGAATATTTGCCCAAGCCGTTCGACATTGATGATGCCGTAGCGCTGGCTCAACGCGCCAGTGACCGCCACAAAGAACAACTGGAAAAAGTTACCGATATTACTGCTGATACACCCGAAATTATCGGTGAAGCTCCCGCGATGCAGGAAGTATTTCGCGCCATTGGTCGTTTATCTAAATCAAACATCAATGTTCTAATCACAGGTGAATCCGGAACAGGTAAAGAACTGGTTGCACTGTCATTGCACAAACACAGTCCACGCGCACATCAGCCATTCATCGCGCTCAACACTGCGGCGATTCCCAGGGAGCTGCTCGAATCAGAACTGTTCGGTCATGAAAAAGGCGCCTTCACCGGTGCGCAGGCATTGAGGCGCGGACGCTTCGAACAGGCCGACGGCGGTACCTTGTTTCTTGATGAAATAGGTGACATGCCGGCGGAATTACAAACACGCTTGTTGCGAGTTCTTGCCGACGGCGAATTCTATCGTGTGGGTGGACATACTCCAATCAAGGTAGACGTGCGCGTTGTTGCGGCGACTCATCAAAACCTTGAAGAAAATGTTAAGAAGGGGCTATTCCGCGAAGATCTTTTTCATCGGCTGAATGTCATTCGAATACAGATCCCTGCATTGCGTGAAAGGCGCGAAGACATTCCTGCTTTACTCAAACTTTTCCTTAAAAGGGCCATTAAAGAACTGGAAGTTGAACAAAAAACGTTATTGCCGGAAGTTGAAAACTATCTTTCTACGCTGGACTGGCCGGGCAATGTAAGGCAGCTTGAGAATACATGCCACTGGCTCGCTGTAATGACATCGGGTCAATTGATTCACCTTTCCGATTTACCGCATGAACTTCAACCCAACGCCGGCAAACAGACTGAATCCTCAACACAGAACTGGCAGGACGGCCTGTTAAACTGGACTCAGCAACAGTTGGCATCCGGCAGCAAACAAATTGCCGAGCTTGTAATTCCGCAAGTAGAAAAGATACTCATCAAAGCCGCATTAAATAAAACCGGCGGGCGGAAGAATGATGCCGCTAAACTCCTTGGCTGGGGCAGAAACACACTGACTCGAAAAATCAAGGAACATGGTATTGAGTAAACGGTAAGCCTTAATGCTATTTGCCGCAAACAACGCAAAAGGCGCGAAAGTAACAGTTTAATTTATTTCACTTCACTAAAGTGTACTGGTTCCAACTTGATCTGACACACTGCGTGCTTTCGCATGGCCGATAAACTTGGCTATGCTGGTGATTTAACATTTTGTTATCTCGCAGGGGCGCAGAGAACGCAGAGGTTTCTATTATCTGTAGAAGCGACTTCAGTCGCGAATTGTCGACGTTCGCGGCTAAAGCCGCTCCTACGAACATCTGTAATTCTCTCTGCGTTCTCTGCGCCTCTGCGAGAGTAAATATCTATAGCCATTTCATATAGCCAATCTCGACTGTACAGATAAAAAACCATAGCCGTAGTTTGAATTCTTACGATACTGACTGTCAGATTAAATCCTGACTATTACAACTAAAGATCATTTTGCGCTCTTCGCGTGTTTCGCGGCAAATTTTTAGCCCATCAATCACACAACCGTACTGACACAGTTGATATAAGCATCTTCGAGGTTAGTACCGTTATATGTATGCTTGAACCCGGTAGATGTACCTTGATAAAGAATTCTACTTTTATGCAACACGGCCATCTCGTCTGCCAGCTCATCGACATCAGCCAGTACATGTGAACTGAAAAATATTGTAACGCCCTGTTGTTTTAATCTGAAGAGCTGTCTCTTGAATAAAACACGCGCTTTGGGATCAAGCCCACTCATAGGTTCGTCAAGTATTAATAAGGTCTTCCTGCTCAACAGGCATGATGCAAGTCCCAGCTTCTGCGTCATACCTTTTGACAGGCGCCCAACTGAAGACCCCATTATCTCCCGGTCCAGCTCAAGTGCGTCGAGCATGTTGTGTATTTCTATATTGTTTTGCCTGCTCGAATGCAGCTCCAGCATGTAATGGATGAAATCTTTGCACTTGAGATGAATCGGCGGCGAAAACCTGTCAGGAAGATACGCAATTTGTTCTCTTGCGCTTACTCTTCTATGTGACTTGCCAAAGATTGTGATCACACCATTATCTATTGAAACCAGATCAAGTATGGCCTTGATCATTGTCGATTTACCACTTCCATTGATGCCAACAAGTCCGTAAAAATTTCCCTCGGACACTTCAAGTTCGATGTTATCGAGCACATGCTGCTTACCATAGGATTTACAGACTTTCTGACATTGAATAGCGGGTGTGTTCATATGGATTATTGTCGTCTAACAAAAAGAGCCCATTTACTGGGCTCTTTTTAGCAATCATATACGATATTAATTAGAAGTTTCTGAATACCGCGGCGCAATTATCACCAGGATTCTGTAACTGATAACTACCACCTGTAATGCACAGTGCCATGTCTGTACCATCCCAACCCGTTCCTGCTTTACCGAGCTGCATCGCACCCGAATCGGGTGAGCCGTCATCCACCTTGCGATCAAGTTCGGCGATAACCTCTACCGGGATGCCGCGCCCACTAATAAGCTCGTGCGCATTAGCTGCGCCCGTTTGCACCAGTGCACCATACGACAGGTTCATGCCTGAGCCAAAGCCATTGTCCGGGCAAATCGTCGGCGGGCAATTATAGGCATTGTTAACAACGGTTGCCGCATCATTTGTGTATCCGCCGGTTAAATAACCGGCCGCTTCAAGATGTACCCATACAAGCGCTCGCTCACTATCGGAATTAACCAGCCCGTTGCCATCACCGCCTGCAGGGCCAACGCCACCCGTACCGGGTAAGTTGACTGTTGACTGGGCACTCAGATAATCCCCCGGAAACGCTCTATAGCGGTCCTGGAAACTGAACCAGGCAGCAGTAATGCCGTCAACGGTGTTATTCATTGCACGAACACGCGCGGTGTTAATGAGTTCCTGCCCCTTGAGGACACCACCTAGAAGCAGGCCGATAATGACAAGTACAATCGCGATTTCAATTAGCGTGAAACCCTTTTGTCTGTTTAATGTGTTCATAACTGTCGCTTTTATTTCTTATTGCAGTATTGTTATTGTTATTAGAGCAAATACCATACCAACTTATATAGACTAAAAAACAACCGATTACCCTTAAAACTGTCCAATAATGGCATTTTCACACTAATATTTTTGTCTATTTATCAACATCTTGACGAGTTTTCGTCATTTTTTCCTCAAGCGTGCGTATTTTGTTCTGCAGAAAGTTCAGCTCGTACGGATCTGTGATCTCCCCGCTGGCAATCAAGCCACCAACCAGGATTTTTGCAGCCTCTACTTCACCCATGTCTTCCAGTACGATAATTTTCATGTCCCTGGCCCAATACGGCACGTTCTCACCGGTTGCTTTTTCAGCCAGTGCATGCGCATACTTCAAAGCAAGCTGCATGTCCTTGAGTTCATGTTTGGCCGTGATTACTGCATGGGCCAGCCAGCGCCAATGTTTATTCGGGTTTTCGTTAAACTTGTAGAAAATATAATCCATCATCTCGCGTTGTTTTTCCTCAACGCTCACACTACCGTATACCCTTGCTGCAACAAGCATGGGGTAATGCCCCCGTGGATCCAGTTCAAGAATAGTGTCCAGCCAGTCGGTGACAACATCATAATCAAGCGAATGCAGCGGTATACTGATACCCGGCTGGTTATCAAAAGCCTGAAGCCATAAATTCAATACTTTTGCAGCCGCTACCGGTTCACCAAAAGAGCTCATTACATAGGCCCTTGCTGACATTGGTCGCGGCAAATCTTCAGCTTTGGCTACAATGGGTTGCTGCTGGCTGTGCCAGTACAATTGCATGGCCAGTGCCACCAGCAGCATTACTATTACAGGTAATGGTACATCCCTTAACGGGCGCTCCTTCTGAATGAAATACCTGGTCATCAAATGTTTTTACGGTAGAAATCAAACAATGAGATGGCTGACAATAATGTCAGATAGATTAATGCCTGGCCGATAACAGGCATGAGCAGACTAAAGCTGCCGGTACCATGTGCCAGCCACTCGGTCTGGGTAAATCGATGTAAATCGGGTAGCAACCAGGTCAATAACTCGGCAAAGCCATCCATAAACTTCTGCGAGATTGTAGTATGGGAGATTATCGGGTATTTTGACATCAGATAAATAGATGTGGCCGAACGCGAAGCCGCATAGATGACAAACACGCCCGTAATTGCCGCGGGTATCTGATTAAAAGTAAACAGCATCACCAGCCCCAGGGCGACAACAAGTATGAGCTCAAAAAAGAGGGATATACCCCATATCACTACCTGGTCTGCAGCGGCGTATATCAGCAACATGGAACTGAATATGATCGCAATTATGGCTGAAACTTGAATAAAGCCCATCAATTTGCCCAGATAATAGCTACTGCGATGGATTGGCATGGCCAGTATCATCTCCAGCGTTTTATCCTGTAGCTCGCGTACAGTGCTTGATACAACAAACATCGTCACAATAACAACTGCGCTTAATCTCAGAAATGCACCAAGCACAGACACCTGCGTTACCCTGTGCTCTGTTATTGCCAGGTCGCCGATGAATTCCACCAGTCCAAAACTGATGGCCACCACCAGCAGTGACAACCATAACAAACGATTACGCAAAGACTCTATTATGGTAAATTTCGAGATTGTGAGTATTTTTGAAAACATATCCAGCCGCAAATCACATTATTCATGTTAAGTGTAGGCATAACTTGATGTCTTTTCTATCTGAAAAACTTCTTTTGGGCAATGAGCACAAACTGCTTGGCCTGATGATGATCTCGTTAATAGCGGCTATTTCTTTCAGTGAAAATATAAACATATCTCGAAGTCTTTTTATTACACATTTTGGATTTTTCCTGATGTGGCAGCCTGTATTCAAACAGGAACTGGATTTCAGCCTGGGTAAACTCATTGGCCTGCTCAGCTTTATTGCAATTTTTCTTATTTGGCTGAACGTATGGTTAACGCCATTCTGGATGCTATTGCTGCTGAGCTTGCTAACTGGTCGAATTTTCTCCCGGGGCATGGGGCGGGTAGCATATGGCATAGCTATCATCGTCCTTTTTTTACAACTTATACTTATAACAACACCTGAATTATTCAATCTGCATGGTTTCTCCAAAACTGTTCAGGCAGCGATTGAAATGTTCCTAATACTTATACTGACACCGGTATTTTTCATTAAATCCAGTAAGCAGCGGCTTCAAACGCATGTTGATTTTATACGTGGCTTTCTGATTGTAATATTTACTTTATTCCTTTGCATGGGAAGCGTGCTCGTTACATTCACTGCAAACATACCTTACATACAGTCTGTCGCCAGCACCATCATTATTGCCGCGATGTTTTTGTTTGTGACCGCATTACTCTGGTCACCCAGGGGCGGGTTTTCAGGTCTGGCACAGCTTTGGGAGCAATACCTGCTAAACATCGGCGGGCCCTTCGAGCAATGGATATCACAGTTATCATCGCTTGAAGCCAACACTTCGCAGGATCCGGATTATTTTCTCAACACAAGCATTAAATATTTACATGAAAGGCACTGGATATGCGGTGTCTACAGTAAAACCGGGAAAATGGAAAACCTTGCGGGAAAAAGCTCCAGGCACTCGGTTACAGTCAATAATGACAAGGTTGAATTAACTTTATATGCTTATAGTCCGCTTGGCCCTGCTCTGCTGCTGCACTCAAAATTGCTGCTAAGTGTCCTGATGTTCTATTACAAAGCAAAAATACAGGAACGGCAACTAACCAAACAGGCCCACTTGCACGCGATATATGAAACAGGCTCAAAACTCACACATGATGTAAAAAATATTTTGCAATCAGCCAAAACACTTACGCAGGCCGTAATGAATGAGAATAACCGCTCTTCTGAAACATATGAAATACTTAAAAAGCAGCTTCCGCTGTTGGCGGAAAGACTGCAGATAACCCTTGATAAACTCAGTGCACCTTCAATGGAATCATCGGAAATGATTTCACTTAAATCCTGGTGGCAGCAAGTACTGTCAAAATATGCCGGTCGCGATATCGATTTCTCGGCATCCATACATGCTGACCCGTTGATACCACTCGATGTCTTCAACACTGCCACAGAAAATCTACTCGACAATGCCAGATCAAAAAAACTGGTGCAGCCCGATATTTCCATAACAGTCGTATTACAGGCAGACAACCATGGCGTAAACCTTCATGTTTTCGACAGCGGCTCAGCTGTTCCCGAAGATGTCAGCTCGCAATTATTTAATGAGGTTATTTACTCGGAGAACGGTTTTGGGATCGGCCTTTATCAGTCCAGCCAGCTGGCCAGGCGCGCTGGATACAAGCTACAGTTAGAAAGTAATAATATCGGAAATGTGTGCTTTTGCCTGTCATCTCAATAAACGGCTAGGGCAATAATTCAGCCTCAACCATCCTTGCTTTTATTTCGTAATCAGATATCCAGAAAACGATATCATCAAACTCACCGCCCGGCGTGCTTGCACCAATCTCGGTAGGCGTGCGACTGACAAACTCGGAGTTCGCATCGGTATTGTCAATCTCGTCTACATTGCCTGCCGGTATTGCCGGACGCACAACACCATCTACACTTAAGCCGCCGTAGGTATTTTTGCCGTTAGTGAACACAACCGCAACAACATTGCTCGCAACCAGCGGTGTTGAAGTGCCGTCTGGATTACGCGTTCTAACCTGGCCATTGCCTACGTCAGTCAGGTCAAACTCGTTACCCGCGCTTGAGTCCGAAAAATCGGGATCCACCCAGTAGCGGTACAGCGTATTCCAGGAATCCGCTGGCTTCAGCCCCAGTGTACCCCATGGTAGATAGCCCACTGCAGCACCTGCAGTACAGGCTCCTCCAGTCCTGTTCTCCTGCCCGGGTTGCACAGCAGGATTATCAGCATCAGCATCGCAATCTGCCGTACACGGACAGGGTAAATAAGGGCCACCCGAACTGAACGCATAACCCAGAAGCGCACTTTTGATATTTTCCAGGTCTTCCTGGGCTTCTGCTCTTCTGGTGGTATCGATCCGTGAACCTAAAGTACCCAGAAAGCTTCCGACCAGCACACCGATAATAACAAGCACTATGGCCAGTTCGATGAGTGTAAAACCGCTTTGTTTTCGACGCATTAAGCTGTTCATCATGGACAACTCTCCACCGTAAATGTATCTGCATCCGTTATACAATAAGCGATGTCTCTGCCGGGTGTACCTATGGCGCCTGTTGGCGTGTAATCACCCGTACCATTACCAACGGGATTTATAACTTCAAGATAGTTCGTTAGAATCTTTTTTGTATCGGCATCACCGGCTACAGGCTCATTTCGAGGCTGGGCGCCTGTGCGGCTTCCGGCAAACAGCACAACAGCGGCATATTCATTACCCCCGACGACTGTGCAGTTACTGCCATCACAATTGGGGCCGATAGTATCTGCTGCACTGCTCGGTGCATAGTAATCTGACACCGCATAAAAAAAATGGTCTTTCCAGTTTTTCCATGTTGTATAACCTTCGGCTGAAATGGTACTTAAATCAACAGGCGGACCACCAGCAACTACCAGAGAATTGCAGTATCCTTTTCTAAAAAGATTGGGTTCAGAAACATTTGGCGCATTCGGAACACCTAAGGTTGTACCGAGCGCGGCATCAGAGTCATCAACGATATACGGGTAACGTCCGAGATATGAAACCGCTACCGTGTCGTCGTAGTTTGCATCAGCACGATAATCCAGCCCGTTAAAATCAACTGCCGCAGGCCTGGGCAGCTTGTGGTTGGCGCTGTTATTGCCATAAGCCGCTATGCACCAGGCCAACGCCTCTGTCATGCGACGCATCGCGCTGTCATTGTTCGCTACAAAATCACGCCGTGTCACCACCGCATCCCAGAGTTCTTTACGCGTGATGGTTATTATCTGGTCGTTATATGGTGGTGACAGTTCGTCCGTTGCAACACCGCCGACGACACCGCTTTTAATAAAATCATCTATGGTCAGTTCACCGCCGGCGAGAGTAAAATTATTGATCGTACCATTGCCTTCAAGATACTCCATGGGATTATAATCCTTGCCGCATAGAGAAGTGTTGTCAAAGTTACGGTTTTGTCCTGGTAATACCTTTGAAGGATCGAAGATGATGGCAATCACCCTGTCTTCTGCGACAGCACCCTGCTTGATATTAACGCCATCTGCATGGTACAGCCGCATTGCGCCGTTGGTGTCCTCGTTCAGCATTGCCGTTTGAGGTGGATTTTTATACTCACCGGATACGGCATACCACAGGCACTGGCCAGTGCCTGATTTCAAGATACCCGTCTCTAAACTTGCCCATGGAAACAGACCCAGCATATTCTCTCTTGTACCTCCACAGCTACCACCATCACTACCGCCTTCATCCGGTACCCCACTATCGAAATGATCAGGGCAGGGTAAAAAACCGTATTCACCCGGGTTACTGTCTTCATATGTCACTGCATAATCAATCAGCGCCTGTTTAGCTCGTGTAAGCGCTGATTGCGTTGTCAGTGTCTGTTCATATCGTAGTTGATCAATCGAAACACTGCTCAGCGTGTACGTAATAGCTGCGAAGGCAAGGACGATAACAAACACTAACAGAGCAATACCATCCTGTCTCACGCTTGTAACTTGAGCCCCTCTACGCATGTGATATGTATGTTAATAGTTGTCTTTAATAGTACCGGTACCTTCAGACCAGTTCTGGCCGGGTTTTAGCTTTATACTCTTGCCATCGATCTGTAGCTGAACATTATAGGTTTCGCTATCAGCGGTATCAGGATTTACTTTGACTCCCTTGACAGGCTCACCGTCAAGCGTATTCTCTCCATTTATCCACACAACATTTTCACCGCCACTTCTCATCATGACACCATTGATCCTTACGTTGGACACCCTGCTTTCCTGTTCGACTTCCTTTTCATAGGTGCCGCGTCTCATGGCCTCGAGCTTCTCCCTCTGCTCAACATCCACAAAAAGCCGGCCAAGTTCTTCAATTTCATCTTCTGATATTGCATGTTCTGATACCAACAGCAGCGCCAGCAGCATCACCAGGTTTTTTAGTTGTGTAACTATATTAATCATAGGCACCTCTAGCTGTTACCGGCTTTTTTCAACGTGTACCAGCTAAGCTCACAATAGGCCCTCATGTTATCTGTTTTATTTTGTCCTATGATGCCATCGTTTACATCTTTATTGATAAGCTCAACGTCACACTTGTCAACGGCAACCAGGCCTTTCGCTTCTCTTCTAAGGGCATTTAACATTACGAACAGATCACCTTCGTGAATAAATTTCATTTCAAGTGACATCACACTCTTGAATACATCTATTCCTGCATATTCATTACCCAGTGTATTCTTATCGAGTAACACCTGACTGGCGATATCGTATTTTACTGAAGCGATTTTTCTTGAGTCTGCAACTTTTTGCACAACTTCTACCCAGCTCAGCCTGTTTTCGTCTCCGATCACAAAATTATCTTTCAACTTTTTAAATGTTTCTTCATGCTGTACGAGTATCTGATTGTTTCTGTTAGCGTCCTCGATCTTATTGCTCCAGCTGCGCATTTCCGCCATAGTACGAGCATTTTTCTCACTGGCATTTGACCTGTACACATCGGACGCAATAACCGTCGATATCATCGACAATAGTATGATGGCAAAGGTTAACAGTGCCTTTTTGATATCCTGATTAATTGATAATTTAAGCATTCTCAGGAGCCTTCATTACAACCTTGAGTGAAAACTGCCCACTCTTGCTTCCCTGCTTGTCTTTCTCCCGGTCGGATAACGATCTGGATTCAGATGCAAATTTCTTGTCCGGCCTAACCTCCACAGGAAGATTAATCGCACTCACATTTTCTACGCGCTCGCCATTACTTAAAGTAGTAATAATTTTGTTGATTCTGTTCACAGTATCCCTGTAGTTATTGTATGTAACCGGAATTCTTCCTGTCACAACAGCAACATGCTGAACTTCACTGCTTGAAGTTACATTCGTTGGTAGATACTCGATATCAACAGGATTTTTACCTGAACTTCCAGGCTTGCTTTTATCCAGCTGTCTGGTCGACCATTCGATTTTGTCGATATAAATACGTCCGATTTCCGGCTTACTTACTAACTTGCTCAGCGCGAGCATGAAATCCAGCGGTGTTACCTGGCTATTTTTGTCTATTTGGTCAACCATTCCTACAGCCATATCCATTAGCCTTGCATTAGAAAACAATTCTTCATATGCCTGGTATTTCTCACCATATACACGCCTGAACTCGTTTGTGCGTTGTTGCAATAAGCTTGTTGACTCCTTATACGCAACCCCATCAGATATGTTTGATTCGATCATTATCAAAGAGACAA
>Ga0316198_10000999_pt1 | contig 16035 bp, 14 predicted proteins | sample OudBieAanoxic_MG_FD_204935 | JGI IMG/M metagenome (GOLD analysis project Ga0316198, IMG submission 204935) | Coastal sediment microbial communities from Oude Bieten Haven, Netherlands - site A anoxic | ecosystem: Environmental > Aquatic > Marine > Coastal > Sediment | place: Netherlands...
TTGCCAGTAAAAGCCCAAGCCGGTTTTCGCGAGGCGGTTTGAATACCAGCTCGAGCTCCCCACCCTCGCGGGCGGTCTTATCGATGGTGTCATCGAGGTCGAGCTCGTCGGCCGGGCCAGTCCGCTCGAGGGCGCGCAGCTTGGTGAGAGCGACACTCAGCTGCCGGGTGTCGAGCACGCGATCTTTGCGGTGCTCCTGGTAGCGCCGATCAGCGGCCACCTGGACCGCTGTGCCCGCTCCATGGTCCCCACCGACCCGGATCCCGCCAGGGTGACCGCCGGAGTGTCCGAAAGCAGAGGTCCCACCGGTGCCGACCCAATAGTCACCTCCATCGTGTCGCTCGTCCTGTTCGGCGAGCCGCCGTTCGAGCTCGGCGCGCAGGGCGGCCACATCGACCGAATCCATCAGCTTCAGCCATTCGGGGTCGATGGTGAATGGCACAGTCGGGTTTTCGAGCCAATCCCAAACCGCCTTCTCGATGGCGGTCACTTCCGCTGCAACGCCCCTGAAGTGAGCCGCAAAGCAGAGATCGAAGTCGTCGAGCTCGGCCTCGTCCTTAACCATGATGCCGCGGGCGAGCGAGTAGAATCCCATCAACGATGACCCATGCAGGCCCCGGGCGAGGCCTTCAATGAGAGTGAGCCATTGCTGTGGAGTGACCTTGAGACCATGACTCCGGAGGCGGTAGAAGAACGGCAGGAAAATCCCAGCGTGATCGGGCGTCAGGGTTGCTTCAGGCATCGTCCCTGGGCCACCGTCCGGAGGAACCCGCTATCGCCTTACCGACCGCCTCGGCATCCTCCTCCTTTTTAATGAGGGCGCCGAGAAATGGGATCTCAGTGGCCAGCTGCCCGGGCTGGACGCCGGCCGCGAGCAGCGCCCCGATCCAGTCCACCAGCTCAGAGGTCGATGGGCGCTTGCGAAGTCCCTTCACCTTGCGCAGCCAGTAGAATCGGGCCAGGCTCTGCTCGAGTAGTTTTTTGCCGATCTTCGGGTGATGAACCCGAACGATGCGGGTCATGAGTTCCTCGTCGGGGAACTCGATGAAATGAAAGATGCAGCGTCTGAGGAATGGGTCCGGCAGCTCTTTCTCGGCGTTCGAGGTGATAATAACGACCGGTCGGTGAGTCGCACGGTGGCTGTCACCGGTCTCGATTACGTTGAACTCCATTACGTCGAGTTCGTGCAGGAGATCGTTGGGAAACTCGAGATCGGCCTTGTCGATCTCGTCGATCAGAAGCACCACCTGCTGCCCGGAGGTCAGCGCGCGGCCGAGCGGCCCGAGCTTGATGTACTGCCGAATGTCGGACACGTCGTGGTCACCAAAGCGGCTGTCCTGCAGCCGTTTGACCGTATCGTAGACATAGAGGCCTTCAGCCGCCTTGGAGGTTGACTTGACGTACCAGGTGATCAGCTCGAGCCCAAGATCCTCACCGATCGCAGTCGCGAGAAGGGTCTTTCCAGTACCCGGCTCTCCGCGAACCAGCAACGGCCTTTCGATCGCCGCCGCTACATTGACCGAATGACGCAGCTCAGGCGAGGTGATGTACGTTTCCGTTCCAGAAAAACGGCTGAAATCTTTGGACATCGGAAGTCACCTCACTCGAACCGGAACTTATTTGCTATGGCCCTGTGGTTACCTTGTGATTGTAGCCGGTCACCAACGGCGGCAGATCGCGCAAGCGTTGATGCCGCCGACACCCATATTGATCTTGCCGGCAACATCGCCCTCAGTCGGGTGTGCTTTTTCGTCCTGCACGATCCGATGGTAATACGGACGGATCTGATCGTGCACCTCCTCGCCCACGAGGTTGACGGGGTGAAGCTCTCCTTTTGAAAATCCGAGGTGCTGAGCCGTCAGCTCCCACCCACCACAGACTGACATGCCGTGCCCGAAACTACCCTTGCGCGCCGTTATCGCCATCGATCCCGGGAGAACCTCGAGAGTGTTTTGCAGCTCACTCCAGTCACCGGGAGTGGCCGTCGCATGCATGTCCCAGGTGGCCACATCTTCGGGGTCGATACCCGCCTCCGCCACAGCCTGGCGGATGGCGATTCGAGGGCCCTCCTGAGACGGGGTGATGATGTGGTCTGCGTCGGACGAAACGCCGACGCTGAGAATCTCGAGGCCGAGCGGCTCAAACCCCTCATCCATGAGGTAGTCGGCGTCACCCACGATCCATATACAGGCGCCACCCGATACGTGGGTGCCCCGCATGCCAGTGAAAGGCTTGGACACCCGGCCATCGTGGGACAGAACTTTTGCACCGAAGAACGTCCCGACAGAGAGCGCGTGTGGCTCTGGATCGGTCATGCCAATCACGCATATCTTTGCCTGATCGGAGCGGATGGAGTCGATCGCCATTTTCAGCGACACGCTGAATCCAGCGCACGCGGCGACCGGCGCGAACGACGGTCCGGTGATGTGACCGAGCATTGAGATCTGGGCCGCCGGAATGTTGGGAAGGTTCCACAGGAGATTGGGATCAACGGCGTTCCATGGTTCGGTCGGACATCCATACTCGGCGTTGAGCTTTCTCCGTGAGGAGATCTTGTGACGGATGACGGGCCCCTTGCCATTTTCGATGTCGCCGGAGATGTCCTCTCCTTCAACCTCCTTCGACCTCTCCAGATACCGGTGGAGCCCTTCCGACCTTGCGACCCAGAAGGCGTCCCACCGCTCACAGATGTCGCCGATGTCTTCACTCTTCGGGTCCATCTCAGCTGGGTCATCCGGCGCACCAAGATCAGAGCGAATTCGCTCTCGATCTCCTTCGGAGGCAGCGCGGTAGAGCCGAAGCTCGCTGTGATGCTCGTCCTGACACCAGAAACGGTTCCACCTCTTCTGAGCGTGGTAGTAGCGAAGAGCGAGGTCATATTGCAGGGGAAAATCGCCGAGGCCGGTCCCAACGTATACGTGCACCTGAGGGCCCAGGTCCTGCAGCAAAGGCTCGATTCCAGGGTTTTTCTCGAGGGCTTGAACAAATGCGCCGATGGCGTACTTGACCGTGTTGCCCATCTTCGTGTTCAGTTGAGAAAACCGACGAGGTTCGAACCGCTCGTCGATCCACGGCTTGTAGTTTTCAAAATCAAACTCGGGCCGCCCGACCAGAAAATTGCTGGGCCCGAAACCATCAAACGGTTCGAGCCAGCTCGTCGCCTTCCCAAGGTTTTTCTCGAACGTGCAGACGTCCGGCGACTTTGGAGCGACAATCCCCCACCCGAAGATCCCAACCCGTTTGCTCATAATGCGTCCGCCCTCCTCAGAGCGACGAAGGGTAGCAAGCATTCAAGGTCTCGGAAAGACGCACCGCGGCACAACCGGAGAGACCTTGACTTGCGGCGCTCCCACCGCCACTCTGATGTCGTGGAGGACTGCATGGCTACGGAAGAACAAAAGGTCATTTTTTCTATGGTCCAGGTCAGCAGGACCCATGGTCAGAAGACCGTGTTGCGCGACATCTCACTCGGCTTCTTCTATGGCGCCAAGATCGGCGTCCTCGGCCTCAATGGTGCGGGAAAGAGCACGCTCTTGAAGATCATGGCCGACGTCGACGAACCCTCGAATGGCGAGGTGGTGCGTGCTCCCGGTTACACGGTCGGCCTCCTCGAGCAGGAGCCCGAGCTGGAGGCCGGGAAAACCGTGCGCGAGATCGTCGAGGAAGGCGCAGCGGAGGCCACGGCGCTGCTCTCCGAGTTCGATGCCCTCGCCGAGCGATTTTCTGAACCCCTGGACGACGACGAGATGCAGAAGGTGCTCGACCGTCAGGGGGTGGTGCAGGACAAGATCGAATCGATGGGCGCATGGGAACTCGACTCCCGCCTCGAGCTCGCGATGGATGCCCTTCGCTGCCCGCCCGGCGACACCAAGGTCGATATTCTCTCGGGTGGCGAACGCCGTCGGGTCGCCCTCTGCCGGCTGCTCATCAGGCAGCCCGACATTCTGCTCCTCGACGAGCCCACGAACCACCTCGATGATCTCTCGGTGGCGTGGCTCGAACGCCACCTCAAGGAATACCCCGGCACTGTCATCGCCGTCACCCACGACCGCTACTTCCTCGATAACGTAGCGGGCTGGATCCTCGAACTCGACCGCGGCCACGGAATCCCCTGGAAGGGCAACTACTCGTCGTGGCTCGAGCAGAAGGAGGAGCGGCTGCGACAGGAGAAACGCAGTGAGGGACGCCGCCAGAAGACACTCGAAAGGGAGCTCGAGTGGATCCGCATGGCGCCCCACGCACGCCACGCGAAAGGCAAGGCGCGAATCAACGCCTACCAGGAAATGCTTTCGCAGGAGCCCGAGAAAATGGTGCGCGACCTCGAGATCTGGATCCCACCCGGGCCCCGCCTGGGTGATGTCGTCATCGAGACCGAAAACCTCACGAAAGGGCATGACGATCGACTGCTGTTCGATGACCTCAACTTTTCCGTCCCCCCCGGCGCCATTGTCGGCGTCATCGGCGGCAACGGCGCTGGAAAAACGACCCTCTTTGAGCTGATCACCGGGAAGCAGAAGCCTGACGACGGCGCCCTCCGGCTCGGCGACACCGTGAAGCTCGGCTACGTCGACCAGAGCCGCTCCACGCTCGACCCTGAAAAATCGGTGTGGGAGGTCATTTCGGAGGGTTCGGAATCGATTTGGTTGGGTCGCACCGAGGTCAACTCACGCGCCTATGTCGGACAATTCAATTTTGCGGGCTCCGACCAACAAAAACGGGTCAATGTTCTTTCCGGCGGTGAACGCAACCGCGTCCACCTGGCACGAATGCTCAAGGAGGGAGCCAACGTTCTGCTTCTCGACGAGCCCACCAACGACCTCGATGTCAACACCCTGCGGGCGCTCGAAGAGGCGATTCTGGCGTTTGCGGGCTGCGTTCTCGTCATCTCCCATGACCGCTGGTTCCTGGATCGGGTGGCAACCCACATGCTGGCCTTTGAAGGCGACTCGCACGTCGAGTGGTTTCCCGGGCCCTACTCCGACTACCTCGCTGACCGTCGCAAACGACTGGGCGACGTCGCTGACCGACCGCATCGCGTCACCTATCGACCGCTAACACGGAGTTGATATGACCAGTCGCGTTGCGCGTGTCGAGCTCTTCCACGTCGCGATCCCGTTGCCGGCGACTTTCCGACCGGCCTGGATCCCAGGCATGCCATCAAACGAAAACCGATTTACGCTGGTCAGAATCACCACTGATGACGGCGTCGAAGGTTACAGCGCCGGCCCCGCCATTGGACGCGAGAGGGCTGGCCTCGGTGATCTCCTCGGTCCCTATCTTCTCGGCGAGGACGCCTGTGACATCTCCCTGGTGCAACAGCGCCTGCGCGAGATCGCCTACCTCGGTTGGCGCAACTGGTGGATCGAGCCCGCATTCTGGGACATCCGGGGAAAAATCGCGGGCCGGCCGGTCTGCGAAATGCTCGGCGGTTCGCCCTGTACGGTTCGCCTCTACGCGTCGACCGGCGAGGTCAAGGAGCCCGAAGCACGAATCGAGGAGGTCGAGGAGCGCCACGCCGAAGGCTTTCGCACCGTCAAGCTCCGGGTCCACGATCACGACGAGGCGGTCGACATCCGCCAGGTCGTCGAGACGGCGAAGGCAATCGGTGATCGGGTCAAGATCGCTGTCGACGCCAACCAGGGATGGCGGGTCACGATCGTCGGCGATTCGCCACTGTGGGATCTCGAACGGGCAAAAAGGTTCGCCGACGCCTGCGCCGATGTTGGCGTCGCTTGGATCGAGGAACCGCTGCCAATGGACCGCTACGAGGACCTCAGCGCCCTAACCGCCGCCAGCCGGGTGCCGATTGCAGGCGGCGAACTTCACAGCGCAGGCCTTCCAGAGCTCGGGATGATGATCGAGCGCCGTTGTTACAACATCTTCCAACCGGACGCCATCTTCACCGGAGGCATCGCCCAGACGATGGAGGTGATTCGGATGTTGCGAAAGCACGGCCTCGCTTACTCGCCCCACACCTGGACCAACGGAATCGGCTTTGCGGTCAATCTGCAGCTCTTCGCGGCCAGCGGATTCGCCGGGGAACGCGAGCTCGAGTACCCACTGGCGCCACCGGGATGGACGGTCGACGCACGCGACGGCATCCTCGAAAAGCCTTTCCACCACGATCGGGGAGCCCTCGAGACACCGACAACCCCCGGCCTCGGGATCGAGGTCGACCGCAAGGCACTGGCGCGTTGGGGCAAACGTTTCTTTGTCATGGATCGCAAGCGGTTGATCTGGTTTTCACTCAGACACCGCGGAATCAAAGCATCGAAGGAGATCGACCGGGTCCGCCGCGCGCGGATCGCCCGGTCGACCGATCAGCCCAACATGTAATTTGCGTCGGCCGAACGGCGGTGAGATCGTTTGGGAGTGGCATGTCTGGGGCTATCTGATCAAGGATCGAGACCCGAATCAAAACAACGACTGGAACCACGCCAACTCAATTTCACACAACCCCGACCTCGACCAGATAGCGATCAGCGTTCTGCGGTTCAGCGAAATCTGGATCATCGACCACAGCACGACGACCCAGGAGGCGGCGGGGCGCAATGGCGGCAAGGTGGAAAAGGTGGAGACCTCCTTTTTCGCTGAGGTATCCAATGCGCTTCCGCCGTGGTTCCCGTCCTCAAACCCGATGGCCCCGCGACAGATCGAGCCCTACGGGTTGCCGCGGGCCAGCCGTGTGGGCAACAATCACCCAGGTCTCAAGAAACTCGCCAAATAACCCTGTAACGCCCGACGCTCTCGAAGATACTCTCCACGGGAGCAACAATCAGCGATGAACTTCGAACAGCTTTACAGCACCTACTTCCCGGACGTATATCGGTTCGCCGTTTGGCTGACACACGATACGACTCAAGCCGAGGACGTGGCATCGGAGACCTTCATCAGAGCGTGGGCGAAGCGTGATCGCTTGCGAACCGAAACTCTGAAGGGTTACCTCTTCGCCATCGCTCGGAATATCTTCATCAAAGACCGGCATCGCTCCAACAAGCACGAGCAGCTCCCCGAGGAACTGACCGACCGGTCGCCCGATCCGCATCGGGCAGCCGCCGCACGCATGGATCTTGATCGAATAACGCGTGTGTTGTCGAACATGCCGTCACCGGATCAGCTGGCGCTGGTCCTGAGAACGGAGCACTCGCTCCCCTACGAAGAAATCGCGAGAGTCCTGGAAATTTCGGTGGGCGCGGCGCGGGTCAGGGTCCACCGTGCCCGCCGACGGCTCCTTGCGAAAAATATGACAACCAATGGAGGTTCATAATGGCCGTAACACGAGAAGTGATCTTGGATCTTCTGCCCCTTTATCTGTCGGACGAGGCAAGCGCTGATTCCCGAACTCTGGTCAAGGAACATCTCGAAAACGATCCAGAACTCGAACGATTGGCCACCGAGTGGAAGGACCGGCTGCCAGAGCCTCCACCCGCACCGATCAACCCCGACGCCCAGGTAATGGCCTACCAGGAAGCCAAGCGGCAGATCGCCAACCGGGTGATCACCCTCGCTGCAGCGATCGCATTCGGGATATTGGCCGTAGGAGGCGCCGCCCTGATCGGGGCGATGCTTCTCATCTCGCGATAAACGGCGCCTCGAGGGCGGTTGGAATCGATCAGTTTCTCGCAGCCGGCATGGGCACAGGATAGAATCGTAGATGCAGTCGTCTTCTCTGTTTTCGAACTGCGATGGAGCGTGCCCCAGTGACGATCACCGCCGACCTCGAGGACCTGACCCTCGCCGATTTCATGATGATGCTGGCCCAAAACCAGAAAACCGGCCAACTCACGATTGAACACGGAGACGAACGGCTCAGGCTCGCTTTCCGAAAAGGCCATATAGTCTATGCCGCCTCTACCGGTGTTCGTGAAACAGTCGGCGCAATGCTCGTCCGCCGTGAATTGATCAGCGATAAACAACTTGAGAGAGCCCTCAACCTGCAGAGCAATCAGCAGGGCGCCGCCCTGCTTGGGCAAATCCTCGTTGAAATGGAAGCGGTGAGTGCCGAGGACCTCACCCGGGTCGTCTACCTCCAGTTTAAAAACGTCATCCGTGAGGCCCTGGCGTGGACCGAGGGAGTCGGAACCTACGAACCCATGAATTTCCCGGACCTCGGCGAGGTGCGAGTCGATCCTCGGGAAGTGATCCTCGAAACCGGCTTCCGAACCGAGCAAATTCTGCTCGGAGGTGCGGTCGAACACGATGAGGTGAGCCGTGACGGCGAATCACCGGATTACTTCGAGGCGGTGCGGGATGTCCTCGCGAATTTCAAAGAGGAATCTCTCGTCATCACTTCCGAAATGGCGGCCACGATTCTCGATGGCGCCAACAGACTGGTCCGTCGCGCGGTCCTGTTCCTGGTCTACCCGGACGCTCTGAGCGTCGTGGGAGCCTTCGACTCCGACCAAACGGAGGCATCGCTTGCCATGGCCGGCTGCCGCATCGAGCGTCTCGATGGCGAGGATTCGGCGATCTCCTGGGTCATCACGGAGGGGCGCACCTACCGCGGCCGGCTTAAAGACGGCGACGGCAATCGGCCGCTCAAGGATCTACTCGGCAATGACGGCCCGAAGGAGGTCATCGTGATCCCAGTCATCGTCGAGGACAAAGTGGCGGCAGTGCTCTACGGCGACAACGGCTCGGACGAAAGCGCGATCGGCCAAACAGGCGATCTCGAGAGGATTGTGACACGGGTAGCGCGCGAACTCGGGGACACGCGCAACGAGTGACCCAGCCCACACTCCAGGCGCGAAACACCGCAGTACTGTGCCCCCGGGGTTTCTCATGAGATCAGCCAGAGTTCCTGCAAAAGCAGTTCTGATTGGCGTTGTCGCAGCCCTTTCGGTTGCCACGCCAAGAGCCGGTGACGCCCAGGATGCCGCCTTGCGCCCACAGATCGTGGTCGCCGACGCAGCATCGGGCTGCCCGTCGGCCGCTGGCTCATTCGTCACCTTGCTCGATCCGGTGAGAGGCATGCTGCTGCTGTCGGCTGCGCCATTCCCGGGTGGTCACGTCGCCGGAGACGCTCGCGGATCGGCGATGACTGTATCCGTGCCGGGCGTGACATGGGCGCTCGACCGTATCGGTTCGAGCCAGGGTCAGGTTCCGATATGGGCCGCTAGATATCCTTTCCTCGCCGCCAGCGGTCGCGGCTGCGTTGGTTTTGATAAGCAGTTCTGGTCGTCCGAGGGTGATCTCGTCACATACATGCGTTGGCTGGTTGAAGATATTTACCTCGAGCTACCGGCGGAGGACCGGCAGCGGCGCCCCGATTTCCGGATCGCCGATCGCCAGGTGAGTTTACGGATCGAGCGTCCGGGCTATGGAGATTTCCACCTCACCGGCAAAGAGGGCGCGACCCTTGCATGTCGCTACCAGGACAGGGCCCGCATTTATCTCCTCATGCCCTTTGTTCTCGACGAGGCCACCGGCCGGGTCGCGGTCAAAGTCGCCTTCACCGACGGTGCGTACTTCGACACCTCTCGGAAAGCACCTCTTGGATGGGTGATCGCGTCATCTGAAGAGCCGGGGGCCCTCTCTGAGCCGCCCTTGACGATCTCGGTCGAGGGAGTCTTTCAAGGCGAGGAGTAGCCCTCAGAATCCGTCTCTGCCTTGCCTGTCCCTCAGAATATGAGATAAATGACGTGAAAATGACGGAGATATTCGAACCCACGAGTTTGAGTGGCATTGAGCTGGAAAACCGGCTCGTGAGGTCGGCGACGTGGGAGGGTCTGGCGAGCGCAGACGGCACGGTGACCCCGGCGCTCATTCGGATCCACGAGGAGCTGGCCGAGGGTGGTGTCGGCCTCATCATCTCAAGCTACATGTACGTGCAGCGCGTCGGCAAGCAAAACCAAGGCCAGATCGGCGCTGATTCGGACCAAATGAACTCCGGCCTCGCCGAGCTCGCGCAGACAGTCTCCAGCCGGGGAGGCAAGATCGTCGGTCAGATCGTCCACTGCGGCGGCCAGGCCGATCGCCGGTTGACCGGTGGCCTCCAGCCGGTCGCACCGAGCGCCATCGAAAGCCCTGGATATTCAATGACACCTCTCGAGCTCACGACCGACCAGATCCACGAAATCATCAATGACTTCGCCGCCGCTGCCAAACGCCTGCAAAAGGCCGGCTTCGACGGCATCCAGTTGCATGGTGCTCACGGTTATTTGTTGGCCCAGTTCCTGTCGCCGTTGCGAAACCAACGTGCCGACGAGTATGGAGGCACCCTTGAGAACCGGGCGCGCCTCTGTCTCGAGGTCTACCGGGCGGTTCGCTCGGCCGTCGGCTCCGAGTTCCCAATCATGATCAAGCTCAACGCCAACGACTTCCTCGACGGCTCGACGACCGAAGAGGACTCCTGTTTCCTGGCCACCGCCCTGGCCGCCGAGGGCGTCGACGCCATCGAGGTATCCGGCGGCACGCCCGGTTCCGGAAAGCTCGGCGCCGCGCGTCCCAACATCAAGAAGCCAACGGATGAGGCCTACTTTCTGCCCCAGGCCGAGGCGATCCGGCGGGCCGCGCCCGATGTGCCCTTGATGCTCGTCGGTGGGGTACGGTCGCCAGAAGTCATCGAACAGATCCTCGCCGCGGGGACCGCGGACTACTTCTCCATGTCACGACCCCTCATCCGCGAGCCCGGCCTTCCGGCGCGGTGGCGGAGCGGCGACCTTCGGCGGGCCGCCTGTATCTCCTGTCTCGGCTGCTTTGGTCCGGCCCGCAACGGCGACGGCATCAGCTGCGTCCAGGGTGCCGGACCCTCCTGACAAGAGACCTCAGATCGTGACCACCGTCAGCGCGAGCGCCAGGAACATGGTGGCGATGAGAGCCACGATGTAGAAGATGAGGAGACCCACCATTTTGGCCACAGTCAGGATTCGGCCCTGACCGTAGACATGGCGCAGAGCGAGAAAGCTGTAGACCGCTATGACCAGCACCGCCAGAGCGTTGCCGGGGCCCTGGCCCGCGGACGTTCGGAGAGACATATCGATCACCAGGCCCACCACCGTGGCGAGAAAGGCAAAGCTGTGGAGGTGGAGCGAGAAGACCAGGTGGGCTACATATCGTCGTCGCCAGTAGAGCACCTTCAGGAGCGCCGCGAAGACCGGTACGATGAGAATGATCGTCTTGGCGAGACGGTCGGTGAAGAGCCGGTTGAGCCGGTCCGGATCTTTTTCAGCGAGCTCGCCGATCGGGCCGAAGATCTTGGCGAAGGTCGACGGTTCCTCCGGTTCGACGGGCGCATCGTCATCCGCTTCCTCCGAATCCGAGACGTCGACCCGGACGCCAGTCACCCTTTCGGTGTCGCTGTCGCCGACCTGCACCACCATGTAGCCGGACAGCGCCAGGACCATGAAGAGCAGCACGCTGAACGCGAAGTAGAGCTTGAAGGGGTGAACGTATCGGGCCCGGCGGCCAGCCAGGAAATCCACCGTCAACAGCCCAGGCCGTCTGATGAGCGGCCACAACGTCCGCAGGATGCGGGCGTCTAAGGACAGAAACGATTCCATGGCCTCGCCGGCGATCTCGCGGAAAGGTCTGTCGAGATCGATCTGGCGCTGGCCGCAGGATGAACAGAATGGACCGCTCAACGGAGCCGAGCAGTTGGGGCAGACGCCATCGTCTCGTTCGTTCGGGTGATTCGGTACCATGTCGGCAGCCATTCTAGGAGATCGAAATGGAAAACGACGATTCGATCGGCAAAATTTCTGCCGCGCAGCCTTTACCCGCGCTCTCGAAACCCGTGCTGTGGGGGCTGGTTGCGGCGAAACTGTTGCTCCACCTACCAGGCCTTTTCCGGTACGGCTACTTCCGCGACGAGCTCTACTTTCTCGACTGCGCCCGCCACCTCGACTGGGGTTATGTCGACTGCGCGCCGCTGGTGGCGGTCTACGCCAAGATCGCGCTGGCGCTCGGTGGCTCACTGCCGACGCTGAGGATCCTGCCGGCACGGTCCTTCTCACCCCGCTGCGCCGGGAGCTCGCGCGGCCCTGGATTTGGCTCGGCGCCGCGGTGGCGCTGGCGATCTTCCTGCCAAACCTCCTCTGGCAATGGCAGCACGATCTTCCACCCGCAATCTGCGCGCATCAGACACACTCGATGTGGGGACCCGGAAATTTCTCGGGCAACCAGCTGATCTGGCTCCAGTGGTCTGCCGAATCGCTCGAACGCATTTGTGGGTCGGTCGAGCTGGTTGGGAACCATCGTCACCCATGGGGAATGGCCAAGGAGAACCGGCCGATCTACCTCTGCAAGTAAGTCAACCCGCCGTTGGCTGAGCTCTGGCCCCAGCTCCGCCACTGGAACTGACCGAGGTCAAGAAATCCGTCTCAGACTGCTATACCCTCTGACCATGCTCAAAAACATCGTTTTTCAAAAAGGCTTCCGACCGTTCTTTCTTCTCGGCGCAATATGTGGCGTGTTCCTGGTCCCGTGGTGGGCCTTCACCTACCAACAACCGATGTCCGGAGAGCCCGGTCTCGAGAGCATCTCCTGGCACAGCCACGAGATGATCTTCGGATTCACGATGGCGATCGTCGCCGGCTTCCTGCTGACCGCGGTCGAGAACTGGACCAGCCGGCCGACAGCACGCGGTCCCTTTCTTGCGGTCCTGGTCGGTCTGTGGGTGATCGGCAGGCTTGTCGGCCTCGGCGGCGCCGCTGCAGCGATCGCCGGCCTCGCAGATCTTCTGTTCCTCCCCACGCTCACTGTGGCAATAGCTATCCCGCTGTTCCTCGCGGGGAGCAAACGAAACTACCTTCTCCTCGCGATTCTGCCGCTGTTGTGGTTTTGCGATCTGTTTCTCCACCTGCGGACCTCCGGCCTCTTACCGCAGTCCTACATGCGGACCGACCTGGTGGCGGTTGATTTGATCGTGGTGGTGCTCGTCATCATTACCGGCCGGATCGTGCCCCTCTTCACCCGCAACGCACTCGCCGACGAGAGCATCCGCTCGATCCCGGGTCTGAGTATTGCGGCCATCATCAGCGTTCTCGTGGTTGCCGTGATCGAAGCAATCGCTCCGGGCGGATTCATCATGGCCGTCGCCGCCGGAATCGCCGGGCTCCTGGTGCTCGGACGGTCCGTGTACTGGGGTACCCAAAAGACCTTCGGCCATCCGATCCTGTGGGTGCTGCACCTCGGCCATGCCTGGATCTGGCTGGGGCTCCTCCTCAAGGCGGCTTCCGCCGCCGGCATGCCGATCCAATCGAGCGTCGCCACTCATGCCCTCACCGCCGGCGCCATCGGCACCCTGACCCTCGGTATGATGGCTCGGGTGACCCTCGGCCATACCGGCAGACCCCTTCAGGTGTCACCGGTGCTGACCGTTGCCTTCGTAGCGATCACGGCAAGCGCGGTCCTCAGGGTCTTTGGCCCCTGGCTGCGAGCCGACCTGACGCGGACCGCCCTCATCTCTTCCGCCACACTCTGGTCGCTCGCCTTTGCCATCTATGTCATCTGCAACACCCGGTATTTGACCACTCCCCGTCCGGACGGCAAGCCCGGCTAGATCGGGTCCCCTGGCGGAGGTGCGGGCGCGGCAATCGCCACCGGCTCGGGCGCCAGCGTCCTCCCCTGGTAGCGGGCGATCAGAGCGGAGAGCGCTGCGCGATGCACCGCCTCATCTGCGCCAACATTCACCGGCGCGGCCAACGCCAGTCCGAGGGTCGCCAGCCCGCCATCCACCCGTGCCCTGACCTCGGGTGACGCATCCGGGTTCGAGGACAGTTCGATCAGCCCGTCCACCGTGACGGTCTGTACGACCCTCCGAAGCTCTTCCAGCCGAGGAGAAGTCGTCGCCGCGGAATCAAAGACGCGATCGATCAAGACCTCGAGGATCACTTCGAGACCTGGCTGCGCAGCGTCCCGGCGGTGAAAATCCACCAACCGTGCCGCCCGCTCCGGCTGCAGGAGCGTGGTCACAACCATGTCGGCGGCAGTCGCCGCCGCTCCGAGTGGATCGAGCACTGGATCTGTCCGTCCCCCGAAAAGCTCTCGAGTTTCCTCGGATCCTGGAGGCCGTGGAGGAATCTGCCCGAGCACCGACTCCGGCAGGTCCAGGGTAGCGGGATCGAGGACCGACAGAACGACATTCAGCGCCCGCATCTGCCGCGTTGGATCGATGAACGCGGAAGGAATCTGACCGTCTCCGCGGACGGCGTATGCATATTCGAGCCCTCCAATCACCTTGACCGCGGCCTGCAGTTGATAGCGGTGGTGCAGATACAGCGGCACCAGAACCTCTTCGAGCTCCGCCAGTGGCGTTCCCTCCGGCACCGCCGACTCGCCAAAGCGATCGATGGCAATCCGCCGAACCGCGAGCGTATCGACAAGGGCTTCTACCGGATCTGATCCGTTGTCCCAGAGATTGGCCAGAGGGTGGGCCGCACCGGCGGGTCGGGCATCTGCGTCCGAGAGGATGAATAGGCTACGATCGAAACCCTCGCGCACGATCTTTTCGAGTTCGTCCGTTTCGTCGACACCCTGCGGGAACTGCGAATAGGCCCAACGGACTGCGTGTTTGTCCCACTCGCCGATGCCGACGCCGTAGGCCTCCGAAAAGTCGAGTTCGCCGTCATCGTCGATCGTCACCAGCGGCGCAGGGTAGTCCATCACCGACTCCCGCCCGTAGGTGCTGGCGGCGAAATTGTGGTCCATACCGAGGGTGTGGCCGACCTCGTGGGCGGAGAGCTGCCGAATCCGAGCCAGCGCAATCTCGACCGGGTCATCGGCAGTACCGGATCCCAGCTCATCGGCCCCGGCCAGGCCCTGGAAGAGAAGCCGGTCCTGGCGCACCCGTAGCGACCCGAGGGACACATGGCCCTTGATCATCTCCCCGGTGCGCGGATCGACGATGCCACCACCGTACGACCAGCCACGGGTCGCGCGGTGGACCCACTGGATCATGTTGTAGCGGGCGTCGAGACTGTGGGCTCCCTCCGGGAGCAGCTCGACGCGATACGCGTCGATGAAGCCGGCGGCTTTGAATGCCTCGGCCCACCAGCCGGCGCCCTCGATCAACGCCGACCGCACCGGTTCCGGCACCCCGCGATCGACGTAATAGACTATGGGTTCCACGACGGTCGAGCGGGAGGACTCCGGGTGAGTCTTCTGAAGCCGGTGGCGGACGATCCATTTCTTTTCTATCGGCTCATCAAGCCGAGCGGAGTAGTCCGCGAAGGAAATCGAATTCGAACCGGCCCGTGGATCGTGCTTTCGCGGCCGGTAGCCGTCGTCCGGCAACCGTAGGAAGGAGTGGTGCTGGACCAGGGTCACCCACTCCGGCGACGGCGCTGTGTCGCGAACATATTGCCCCGGTTTCTCGCCGTGAAAGGTCAGCAGAGCTTCCAGTTCGACATTTTCGGGAAATACGAGGCAACCATCCATCTCCACCGCACTGCGACTCGCGTCGAACGAGAACGAGCCTTGTTCGGCCCGCTCCAGCCTCTTCGACGATCCGTGCGCGTCGCGCAGGATGAACGAGGTGAAATCCACCAACACCCCGCCGTCTCCTTCCTCGGCCACGATCTCCCCACCCCACAACACCGAACGGGCGAACGACTGACGAACCGCGCGTCGCTCATCCGGGTCGCTGCTGATGGCCCGAAATCCGAGATTGACCTCTTCGACCAGAACCCGGCCACCGACCCGACGCAGCCCGACCAGTCTGGCCGGCCCTATCTGGCCCCGGTCGAGACCCACGTCATTCGACCCGAGCCCGGTCACCAAGCCCTCGACGTAGAGGTAGCGGTGCCCGGTGTCCGGATCCTCGGCCGGCGGTAGCTCCAGGAAGACCCTTCCACGCTGACGATCGATGTGAAGCGTCATGAGTCCGTCGAGCCGCTCGAGACCCGCAACCTTCTCACCCAGCTCAGGTAGGGCCCCTGGTTCGTCCGTGGCGCCAGCCAAGAGGCCAGGTGCGCAGATTCCAACGATGAGACAGGTCAACAGGAAAGGACGGTTCATAGAGTCCCCCAATACACGCATGGTCGCGAAAGCCTATCACCGCCGGGGTGGTCTGAAACGGAGCGCTACTGTCATGGT
>Ga0316198_10001000_pt1 | contig 16031 bp, 15 predicted proteins | sample OudBieAanoxic_MG_FD_204935 | JGI IMG/M metagenome (GOLD analysis project Ga0316198, IMG submission 204935) | Coastal sediment microbial communities from Oude Bieten Haven, Netherlands - site A anoxic | ecosystem: Environmental > Aquatic > Marine > Coastal > Sediment | place: Netherlands...
CCTTTCGGTTCGACTACCAACTCCTGGCCAACCACGGTTATGCCGTGCTCTACACGAACCCCCGCGGTTCCGACGGTTATGGCCAGGCCTTTGCCGACGCCATCCACGGTGACTGGCACACCAAACCGATGGCCGATCTCATGGCCTTTGTCGATCACGTGGTGGAGATGGGCGTGGCGGAACCCGAGGCCCTGGGCGTCACCGGCGGCTCCTACGGAGGCTACATGACCAACTGGATCATCGGCCACACCGACCGCTTTGCCGCAGCCATTTCGAGCGCCGGCCTCAGCAACATGGTCTCCTTCTCCGGCACCACCGACGAGCAGTTCTTTTCCGAAAAGGAAATGGGCGGCGTGCCCTGGGAGAGCCGGGAAACCCACCTCTCCAACTCGCCCCTGTGGGCCGCCGAGAGCTTCCGCACCCCGACCATGGTCCTGCACGGCAGCGACGACTGGCGGGTGCGCCCCGAGCAGGGCGTCCAGCTCTTCGTCGCCCTGCAGAAGGAGGGTGTGCCATCGGTCTACGTCGAATTCCCCGGCGAGCAGCACGGGCTCAAGGAACCCGAACACCGTGTCCTCCAATACCGCCTCAAGCTCGAATGGTTCGACCACTGGCTGCAGGACGAGCCGGTGTCCCTCGCCACCTACATTACCCCGAGGGAGTACGTCCACCCGCCACAGCCGGAGCAATGACACAAACGAGCAACCTCACGGTCACTACGGTGCCACGTACCTCATTGTTGAACTGTGAGTGGGGTTCGAATTTACGGGTGTCAACCCTGGAGCTCTGAACACCGGTTCCGCAATTGTCTCGCATCCCCTGCTCGAATGACCTCAGCCGGCGTTCGCAACAATTCGTTAAAGCGTTACGTGGCACGGTAGAGATCGCCTCGACCGACCCAACCAACGCGACAAAGGGGTACGTGGCACCGTATTGTGGTTCGTGATCAGTGGCATCAATATGTCAGTGGTTCGAGGTGATCGAATACACTGGTCGCGCGAGGAGGCCAATCGAAGTCGATGATGAGATTTGGGACGATTTGTCCGACACAGCCGTTGCCGAAGGCGAGGCCGCGGCAACCGCGTGACGGAGCGTCATCCGTGAATTGGCCCGACCCCCTCGATCTCGGCCAGCGCGGCAGGCGCATGAACCTTGCTGCGGTGGCCTCCCTCATGCCACTGAAGGCCGATTTCTGGGAGACGATTCAAGAGGTTTTGCAGCGAGTCGCCGCAATCTGGACCTTCCAGCTCATGGCGATCGACGGGAAGCCCCTCACCGTCGGTAAAGTAACCATCGCCGTGCTGGTGCTGGTGGTCGGCGTACCCATCGCCAAGGTGGTGATTCGCAGGGTTTCGCGCCACCTCTTCACTCGCATCGGGCTCGAGCCGGGCGCCGCCTCCGCCTTCCAGGGCCTCCTCTTTTACGCGGTGGTGGCGTGCCTGGCCGTGTTTGCGCTGTGGGTTTCGGAGATCCCCCTCACCGTCTTCGCCCTGGCCGGCGGCGCGATCGCCATCGGAGTGGGCTTCGGCAGTCAGAATGTCATCAACAACTTCATCAGCGGCCTTATCCTGCTCGCCGAACGGCCTATCAAAGTCGGTGATCTCATCCAGGTTGGCGATACCTTCGGCGAGGTGGAGACCATCGGTGCCCGCAGCACCAAGGTCAAGACCTTCGACAACTTTCACATCATCGTGCCGAACGGGGTGTTCCTCGAACAGAATTTGATCAACTGGACCCACTCGGACAACCTGGTGCGGGTCCACCTGCAGGTGGGGGTTGCTTACGGATCGCCGACGCGTCACGTCGAGGAATTGATTCAGCAAGCCGTCGGAGAGCTGGATCAGGCGGTAATCCCTCCGGAGCCCGTGGTCCTTTTCGATGACTTCGGCGACAGCTCGCTGGTTTTCGAGGCCCAGTTCTGGATATTGATGAAGCGTCCCTCGGACCGGCGTCGAGCGTTATCCACCGTCCGGTTCCGAATCGACGAGCTGTTCCGCGAGAACGGTATCGTCATCGCCTTTCCGCAGCGCGATGTCCATCTGGACAGCCTGCAGCCGCTGCAGGTTCGTCTGCTCGAGGAAGATCCGGAGTGAAGCCGCTGTGGTCCGCCCGGGTCAAGTGACCGCTACGTGGCGCGCCTATGGAAGGAGCCAACCACATGATTCGATCTGTGTTGTACGACCCGTCCGACCAGCGGCTTCGTGAAGGCGGGGTCGAGCTGATCGACGAGTGGGACCGGGCGCCGGCCAGTCAGATCTGGGTCGCGATCGAAAGACAACCGCCCGAGACGGAACGCGGCCTGCTGTCGGATCGTTTCGGCATCCACCCTCTAGCGATCGCCGACGCTCTACGAGAGCGTCATCCGCCGAAAATCGAGCCGTTCCGGGACAACACGTTCATCCTGCTCAAGGGACTCGACGCCGAATCGACGTCGCTCGAGTTCGGCACCATTCAGCTGTCCCTCTTCGTTGGCGAGAGGTTTCTGGTCTCCCGCAGCTCCGGCCGATCTGTGAGCACCGAGGCTGTTCTCTCGGAACTGACTTCCGGAGAGATCGCGCCCAACATCTCCCGAGCTTCGCTGGCTCTCCGCCTTTGCCGCACCGTGGCCGACCGTTTCCTGCCGTTGCTGTTGGCAGTCGAAAAAAGGCTCGACGAGATGGAAGAGGAGATGCTGAGCAGACCGAGTGACGAATTGCTCGCCGAACTGGTGCGGCAGAAGGGCGACCTCAAGCGGATTCTGCGCATTCTCCAGTACCACGCTCAACTCTTCACCTCCGCCCGTTCGAACACCCCGGCGCACCTCATGGATCACGGACACGAGCTGACTGACGTCCAGGAACAGCTCGACCGGATGCTCGGTCTCGCGCGGCTCTACTACGAGCTGACGGACGATCTGATGAACGGCTACCTCTCCCTTTCGGCGCACCGCCTCAATCAGATCATGCAGACACTGACGATCGTGACCGTCATCTTCGTGCCGATCACGTTCATGGCGGGCATCTACGGCATGAACTTCGAGCGCATCCCAGAGTTGGGCTACCGCAACGGCTACTTCATACTGCTCGGGACGATGCTCATGGTCGTGGTCGGAATCCTCACAGTTTTCTTTAAACGCGGCTGGCTGGGCGGGCGGAGCCGGCGCAAATAACTTCCGACGTGATCGGAACGGCGCTCAGATACCTCGAGATAGTCACCACCTGATCGTGTTCGCACGGCGGCGGTAACGCAGTCACCGTTCCGCACCGTTGTCCCGCAGTGATGATGGCATTCACCGGATCATCGCAGGATTGGTTTCTGTCCCAGCCCTGTTCAGGCCACGGGATCGATGGAGTTTCTCTCGAGGTCGTCCAGTGACTCCACCTTGAGAGCCGCGCTGTGGGTAGCGGCGAGCACGATTGGCGGTGCAACCCCGGCCTCCAGAGCCTGCCGCCACCGGTCGACGCAGAGACACCAGCGGTCTCCGGGTTTGAGCCCCGGAAATCCGTGCTGTGGCGCCGGTGTCGACAGATCGTTGCCGCGAGATCGCGTGAACTCGAGGAACTCCTCGGTCATCACCGCGCACACCACGTGGCGCCCGATATCCGCCTCGTCGGTTTGACAGCAACCATCCCGATACCACCCGGTCATGGGATCGGTCGAGCAGCTGACCAGGGGGCCGCCGAGAACGTTGAGTTGAGACATGGTCACTCCCACCTCTGCGGCACACGCTCGAGCGCATCCCGCGTGTAGCCCGCATCGACCACCCGCTCGATCAGGCTTTCGAGCTCGGCTTCCGGCAGAGCGGGCTCGCGCGCCATGATCCACACATAGTCGCGTTTGCTGCGGCCGACGATGGTGATGCGGTACTCGGGGTCGACGTACATCACTCGATACTCGGCCTTGATCGGCCAGATGAACTGCATGCCCCATACCGCATTGCCGGTGCCCTCTCTGACGAATCCGGTCGGCGTGTGTGTTTTCTCAGGCCCGTCAAATGCGCCGTCGCGGAAGGTGAAAGTGGTCTGGACGCGGCCCCGGTCGTCGAGCCGGTAGGACTCGACGGCGTTGTAGGCCCCACGTTCCGGCGGGGTCGGGATGTTGGCGATGACGTACCAGTCGCCCATGAAGCGCTCGAGATCAAGAGCCTCGACCGTGGGCAAGGACTCGCGACCCGCAGTTGCGCAGGCCAGTTGACTGACAAGAATACCGAGCGCCGCGACTGGCAGAAAGCTGGATTGACTGATCTCGAACACGCGGACCTCCCGATGTCTTGATGACGAGCCATAGAGGACAACGTAATCGGTCGCCGCGAATTTCCCGATATGCCGCGAGATGGTGCGGTGAAATCCTGAACGAACCCGGCAGGCGGGGCCTACTCGGTTGTTTTCACGCCCACCTTGGGCATTGGGTAGGTGTTGCCGCCGGTGGTCCAATCGAGTCGCTCGATCTCGCCGCTCTCGTCGGAAACGACCGTGATGACGGCGTAGTCCTGGGGAGAGAAGAGGGTCGTGTCCGAGGTCGGGATGAGCAGCCAGTCGCCCATGCGGACGCGGCCGTCGATGATTCTCAGCTCGAGGTTTCTGCCGGGACGGAGCTCGTAGTCGCCCACGTAGCTCTCAAGCAGTTTCGGGTCGACATCTCCGGCTTTGGCGTCGATCGGCGATGGTGTCTCCACCTTCTCGCCCTCGGCAATTTCCGGCAGCGCGCGGCGCACCCGGTCGAGGGCGCCCGAGACCAGATTGCTGGCAACGATCACGCTGATCCCGGTCTCCGCGTCGTAGTCGGCGAAGGCGCGGAAACCGGCCGCCAGCCCGTTCGAGCCGAGATTGCCGTTCTCCCGAACCAGCCACTCCTGGGCCAGCTTGCCGTAGGTGCCCGCCAGCAGCGTCCGCTGAAACTTCAGCAGATCGCGCGGCGTCGAATAGACGGAACCGGCGCCGACCAGGTACGAGACGTCCTGGGGCGGTGCGTTGAGCAGCCCGTCGGTGTCGAAGGCGTAGCTTGCGGCGCGGTTCTGGAGGATGGCCCGGCTGCCGACATCGAAGGTGCTCTCCATGCCGGCCGGTTTCAGGACGTACTCCGTCAGGAGCTCCGCATAGGGTTTTCCGCTCGCCAGCTCGAGGACCCGGGCGAGTACTGAAAAACCTGCTGAGCTGTAGACGCTGTCCGATCCGGGCTCGAAAACCAGGGCCTTGCCGGCCGCCAGATCGACCATGGAAGCCGCCGTCTGCGGCCGCGTCTCGTCGAGTGGCTCGGTCACGCGGTGGGCGATGCCGGCGCTGTGGTTGAGCAGGTTGTCGATGGTGATGTCGTCGCCGCGCGGAAAACCGGGGAGGAACTTCGAGAGCTTGTCGGTCAGGGCGAGCTGTTTCACCTCGATCATCCGGGCCAGGATCACGATCGTCAGAGGTTTGGTGATCGAGCCGATGCAGTAGAGCGTTTCCGGGGTATTCGACACATCGAGTTCGTGATTGGCGAGGCCGAAGGATTTTTCATACACCACATTGCCGTCGCGAGCGATCAGCACCGTTCCAGAGAGGTGGTCGATCTCGAGGTAGGGCTCGAGGTAGCCGTCGATGCGCTGCTCGAGAGAGAGGGGCGCGGTTTCCGGGGCGGCTGAAACGACGCCGGCTGTCAAAAGCAGGGCCAGGGCCCAGGTAGTCATGAGGTGGGTCTTGGGTACACGATTCCGAAAGGTCGGGTTCATGGGGTCCTCCATGGCAGTCACTCTCCGGCGGCGTCGGTGATCTCGCCCGTGAGCTCGGCCAGCTTCTGTCGCGCGTCGGGCGAGTACGGGTGGATGGCGAGCGAGTCCTCGAGGCTTTCGATTGCGCCGGTCGTGTAGATCGTCGGGCCTTCGAGCTCACCGCGTGAAATGGAGTTGCGCCACTCGAGGTGGCGCGGCAGACCCCGCATGTTGAATACGGTCGTGACGCCGAAAGCTGTGTAGAACTCGAGCTCGTCCACGTGATCGAGGTGAACGTGGGCGTCGACCAGCCCCGGCACCACAAAGTGGTCCCGGACGTCGATCGTCCCTGTTCCGCGCGGCACCCTTTTCTCGCCGTTCGGCGTGATCGCGTCGATCCGGTCGCCGACGATCCAGATGTCGCGGTCGCGGAGGGTCTCGCCGCTTTCGACGTCGATCACGTTGCCTCCGAGCAGCACCAGATCGAACCGGGAATCGTCCCCGTCAGACGCGCACCCGGTTGCGAGAGTGATGACCCCGAAGAGTAAGGCGAACGTCCGCGTCCAAACCGTGTGCCGCTCAACCGCGGAGTTCTTCTCGTTGGAGGGAGGCGCGCAGAAATGCCTGGGCCTGCAGCCACGATTCGGCGCGAACCGTTTTCCGGGCTTTCTCATCGCGTCCTCCTGCGCTTCGGCTTCGAGATGTCGTGGCGAGAGCAGAGTCATGGCCGGCCGTTCGAGGGCCCCTGACTCGTCCATCGCGGTGTGGGCTAATTTCAGAAAGCGAAAACTTCGGTGGCAGGCGGTCTATTCCGGAGATCGCCATCCGGCTTGGAGGTTTTTCCGGCGGCATACTCGGGAGCCGGTGCGATCTACCATCCCAGCGTGCCCGCACCTCCCTTGAAGGGTCCCTCGAGGTCTGAGGTGACCCACCCGCCGTAGAACCCGCCTGGCTGGGCCGTGGCCCTCTCCTCATCGACCCAGCACTCGTCGACAAGCGCAGCAAAGAACGCGAGGTGGTCGCGGAGCGCCTCGTAGGCCGGGACGGGTGCCGGATAGCTCCACGCGCTGTTCACGCTCTCCCGTTCCCCGACCTCGAGGCTGAAATAGGCCGCCATGCCCTTGAACTCGCAAAAACTCCGGTGGTCAGTCGTTTTTAGAAGATCCATTCTGACGTCCCCGGGAGGGATGTAGTAGGTCGGTGGATGCGACGTTTCAAGCAGCCTGAGTGCGCGCGACGAGTCGGCGATCGTCGTGTCGGCGAAGAGGACCCGGATTCTCCGACGTGTCGGCTCGAGCCGCGGGGGGCGGGGATAGTCCCACACCGACTCGCGTTTCTTTTGGGGAGTGTTCATGTGTTCAGTCTCCGCCGCCATGGTCTTCAGTTCGCGACTCGTCGGCCCTTGCGAAGATACACAGTACCGTTGGCGGTGAAGAAATCGTAGCGCGGCCCCCCACCGTTGATTTCGGCCTGGAGCACCCTCGTCGCGCCCGGATCGAGCGTGTCGAGGTCGGCGGCGACACTCTTTCCGGCGCGGTCGAGCAGCAGGAAATCGCTTTCAACGCCGCCGTAGGTGTGGCGGATTCTGAGGTCTGCCGCAACGTCATCCGGGACCGTCACGTCGATCGATCCGTTGAGGGTGGAAAAGGACATGGGAAGCTCGGGATCGACTGTGTCGAAGCTGGCGACAATCGATCCGTTGCGAGCATCCACCACCGCGCTCGCCCCGAGGCCCTCGAGCTCGACCGAGCCGTTGCGGTTGACGACATCGACTTCGCCGGCGACGCCGCGCACCGAGATTTCGCCGCCGTCGGTCATCTCGAGTTGAAGCCGCGTTGTTCGAGGCACGGCCACTGTCAGCTCGATGCCGTAGAAGCCCTCGATCTGCGAATCCACCAGAAGGTCCATCACGTTACCGGACTCGTCGATCCGGAGGTCGATCAGGTCTTCGATGGGTCCGGCAGAGGCCGGTCGGCTGTGCTCCGGGACCACCCGGACAGTTATGAGTACTTCGTCACTGTCGTGTCCCTCGATCGCGATCTCGCCCCAACGGATGCTGCTGCGGAAGGTGCCGGGCTCGCCCGGGTACGAGAACGCCTGCGGAGAGAACTCGAATTCCACGGGCTGGGCCGCTTGAACCGCGGCTGCAAGAGTGAGTGTTGCGAGGCCGGTCGCGAAAATACGCAAGAATTTCATGTGTCGTTCCTTTCCGGGTTCAGTGCGAGGGCACGGTCGGCGTGCCGGCGCACGGTTGTGTCGGTTGACGGGTCACGGGACAGACGCCGCAGGACCTCGGCGACCGGGGCCCCGGTCGTCGGTGTCACGAGGTCGAGGAGCATGACCTGAACGATCGGCGCGCCGAGCTCGGGGAGGGCGAGAGCCAACACTTCGATCTCGGCGTTAGAAAGATTCAGGTCAGCGAGATGGTCGACTGCTGCCAGTTGCACTGCGGGGATCGGGTCCCGCAGAACCCCGTGAATAAGCGCAGCCCGGGCCGCCGGTTCGGTGTGCGCGAGGTCGCCGACCACATGCATGGCGGCCAGCCGCTGCGCCGTGGTCCGCAGCGGGAGAGCAGCCGCGATGGCCGTGGCGTGCGGTGCGGCTGTTTTTTGGGACGCCGTTGTCGCCAGACGCCCTGCAACGGACAAACCGAGTGCGCCGGTCAAAAGACCGATGCCGAAGATCGTAGCGGCCCGTGCCCAGCTGATCCCTCTGCGTTGGGGGAGGACCTCAATAGTGCGCAGCACCTTTTGGAACTCGCCCTTCATGGCGCGAGGTGGTTCCTCGATCGAAATCGATTCGAGGTCGCGCCATACGCGAGCCAGACGCGCCTTCTCTTCATCAGAGTTCGTGAGATCGAGCACCTGGTCGAGGTTGCGGCGGCCGTGATTCATGTCGCTGACTCCTGTTCGTCGAGCTGTTGAGAGAGGGTCTGCAAAGCGCGGTAGACCCTCGCCTTCACCGCACCTTCAGAGCAGTCGAGGATCTTCCCGATCTCCCGGTACGAGAGATCATGAAATCGCGCGAGCAGCAGCGCGTGCCGCTGTTCGAGGCTGAGCCGGGAGAGCGCCGACGCCACCCTGGATAGATCGACCCGGGCTTCGAGCGCCCGCTGCGGGGACGGCCCGAGGTCGGGTGTCTGCAATTGTTCGGTTTCGCCGACCGCATCAAAACGCCTTTTCGAATGGTGGTCGATCAGAAGATTGCGGGCGATCTGAAAGAGCCACGGTTTGAATGCGTGCGTACGCTGAAACGTGGAGCGATAGCGGAGGACCCGCAAAAACACGTCCTGGGTCAGATCTTCGGCCTCCGTAAGACTGCAGCTCGAGCGGCGGAGAAAACGGTAGACCGATGCGTGGTGGCGTTCATAAAGCTCTTCGAGCCGGGAGATCTCGCCGGACCTCACGGCAGCCATGAGGGCGGAATCGGAAGGATACGGAGATTTTGATTTCATCGGCATTCAACGATTACTACCGCGAGATCCGGCAAAGGTGACGGTCACGCGAAAAATACCCAAGGGTCTTCTCACGATTCGACGACCTCGCGCTGTTTCTTTGAGAAACCGCCGGCCGGAAGAACCATTCCGGTTCGATTTAGATGGTGCCACGCACAAAATTGTTGGACACAATCGTTGAATTGTGCTGATCGCTCGATGTCCACACCTCATTCACGGTTGGTGATGGTTGCTGCATTCACAACCCAACGACTGTGCAATTGTGGAGGTGGCACCCAAGTGGCACCCATGTGAGCCTCTGGCTCGTCGCGATCACGACCAAATCGCCGTCAGGTTTGTTCGAGTTCGGAGCGTTCAGATCGCCGTCGGCGTTTGTCAGCCCATGGTTGTTGGCTCTCAACTTGTCCGGATGCAACTGACCGTTCTCGCGCCGCAGCGGGCCGCGCGCCCTAGGTGTGCTGCCCGAGATTTTCAACTGGCGGAGTATGCGTCTCCAGCTCCTGCTGGTGCTTTTTCAAGAGGAAGGGGCACGCCGTCGTGGCGCCCTTCTTGGGTGCGGCGGGGCATTTTGACGCAGCGGCACGGGCCTCGAGGTAGGGGCATGCGAATCCGGTCGCCTGGTCTTCGGCTCCAGGAATCGACCGGGATTCCGCCGTTCCCGGCCGTTCGCGAGTCTGGTAGACCAAGACTGCCGGCTGGATGGACGTAGGTTGGAGCGCCGGCGCGCCCCCGCCGAGGGCGTGCTGCGGGAAGATCACCGCCATGATGAGCAGGGTGAGAACGACGGAAAGAGTCAAAACGAGCGTTGCTTCGATTGTTGGGCGCATGGCTCTGGACCTCCTGATCTTTCTACCGACAACACACAAATGCTCTCGAGGCTTCCAGGATGCACGCGAGACTTTCGGGCGCAGCGCGGCGGAGAAGGTGCCTGCTGCATGGGTGCCACGTTCCGCATTGTTGCGTTGTCGACACGGGTGCCACGTATCACTTTGTGACTTTCCATCGGCGCCGCTGGTCATAACCATACAACGCCGTTTATGGATGGGTGCCGTCGTTCGCATTGATGCGGTGTATATTGTGGGTCGAAACATCAGTGGCACATGAAAAATCAACGGCGCCGGCGCACGCGCGTGCCTATCGGTGATCGCGGCGCATTACAGGAAGGTTAGGTACGAGATGTCTCATCGCAATCGAGTTTGTGTGGTGTTTTTGGCCGTCGTCTGGTTATCGATGGCTGGTGGGCCGGCCGCGGCCCAGACCTGGAAGGATATTCTGGGCGCGGCCACAGAAGAAAAGGAGCCGCAAGCCGAGGAACCACAGCCGGTGGACAGCGTCGACGCCGGGTTTGCGCTCAAAGAGGCGTTGCTCATTTCAGCAGAGAATGCAGTTGCAGACGCTTCCATGCTCGACGGGTTCCTTGCCAACGATGACATTCGCATCGCATTGCCGCCGAAGCTCGAGATCGCTCGCGGGACGCTGACAAGGTTTGGTCTTGGCTCGGAGGTCGACAACCTCGAGTTGGCCATGAATCGCGCCGCCGAAGGCGCTGCAGCCGATGCCCTTCCCCTCCTGAGAGACGCGATCAGAGACGTTCCCATCGAAGACCCGCTCGCGACCCTCGCGGCCGGTGACAGCGCGGCCACGGAAATGCTGCGCACTGCATCCGGCGACGTTTTGCTGGAGCGGCTCACCCCCATCGTCAGCGTCAATATGGAGCAGGCAGGGGTGGCGGGTGCCTATGATCGCCTGGTACAAAAGGGTGGCATCCTCGTCACCGAGGCCGGCGTCAAAAGGGAAGACCTGACCCCATACGTGACCGGCCGGACCCTGGACGGGCTCTTCACGTTGATCGCCGCGGAGGAGTCCGCCATTCGAATCGACCCGGCAGCGCGCACGACCCCTCTGCTTGCCCGGGTCTTCGCCTCCGCCCAGAGCGCCGGGACAGGCCCGCAGACGGCGTCGCAGCAAGCGGTCGAGGAGCCCAGGGGCGACGACACCCAGATGGCGCTGAAAGAGGCATTGGAAATCGGGGCGATCAAGGCGGTCGAGCGCGCGTCCGCGGCCGACGGCTTTTTCGGGAACCCGAAGATCCGCATCCCGATGCCGGACGCGCTGGACAGGTTGGCGCAGTACGTCCGTCGCTTCGGCATGGGTCAGGTTGTCGATGATTTCGAGTTCAGCATGAATCGGGCTGCAGAGTTGGCCGCGGCCGAGGCGACCCCGATCCTCGTCGATGCCGTCAAGAGCGTCAGCTTCGACGATGCGATCTCCATCCTCAAAGGAGGAGACACGGCGGCCACGGACACCTTGCGCGCGAAGACCGAGGACAGCCTGACCGCCGTTTTTGAGCCGATCATCACGGCGAAGATGGAGGAGGCCGGGGTGACGAGCAGCTATGAGAAGCTGATGGAGAGCGGCGGGAGTTTCGTGGCGATGTTCGGCGGTGACAGCCAGTTTGACCTGCCGGCGTATGTCACGGGCAAGACCCTGGATGGGCTGTTCGCTCTGATCGCCGAGGAAGAGGCGAAGATTCGCAAGGACCCAGTGGCGCGGACGACCCACTTGCTGCGGAGTATCTTCGGTTCGCTGGGCCGCTAGTGGATCTGCGGCACCCCAGAAACCACTCGATCGTGTAGTAGATTCGTCGCGGGAGAAATCTATGAAGAAGAAGGTTGTTCTCACCCTCGCCGTGGTGGCGGGGGTGTTCGTGCTGGCCGTCGTGATCCTGTTCTTTGTGGTTGACGTCGACAGCTTCCGTGGATATATCGAAACCAGGGCCGAGGAGGTCCTCGGTCGCGACGTTCGACTCGGCACGATCGGTCTGTCGGTGGTGCCCGTTTTCGGACTCCAGGTCGACGATGTGGCGGTCGCCGCGCGGCCCGGGGAGGGTGAGGGCGATCTCCTGACCCTGCGCAGCCTCCGCGTTGGCGCCAGGCTCATCCCGCTGCTCAAGAAACGGCTCGAGGTGACGTCGGTCGTGCTCGTGGAGCCCGCGATCAATCTCGTTCGCGACGCCGACGGCAACTGGAATTTCGATCTCGGAGCCGGCGGCGACGCGTCTGCAGAAGGTGGGAGGACGGCCGAGCCCGGCGGCGCCCCGCAAGTAACCGTCGACACGATCCGAGTCACCGGAGGTTCCTTCAGTGTTCGTGACGCCTCGAGATCGCCGGCGCAACCTCTCGAGGTGGCGCTCACCGATCTCGACCTCGAGATATCGGGTTTCGGAAACGACGAGTTCCACATCGCGGTTGAAAGCGGCCGGTTGGAGGTGTCCGATTCCGCGCTCGGCCCTGATCCGCTGCGCGTGGAGGTCGGTGCCGTCGATGTCGCCGTTCGCGGCGGCGGTGATTCGGTCGAACTGACCCACACCGAGCTGGTCGTGGGTCAGACAACCATCACCCTCACCGGAACCGTCGAGGCGCAGCCCGACGGCCGGAGAATCGACCTCGATCTGAAGCCGACCAGCATCGACCTCGCCGACATCTCGTCGCTGCTGGCAAAGGCTGGCGGTAATTCCGGAGTGTTTATCACCGGCAACACACCGGTCGAGCTCGAGGCTGGTGTCCACGGCGTGCTGACCGAGAACCGGTTGCCGGAGATGAACCTCCAGGCAAAGCTGAGCGGCATCACCATCGACGCCACAACCCTCACTCGACCCGTCACCGGAATCAGTGCGGTGGCGACGCTTCGAGGCACCACGGTCGCGGTTGACGGGTTTCATGCCCGGGTCGGCAACAGCGACTTCGCCGGCACGCTCGAGTTCGCGATAGGGGACAGGCCGGTGCTCGAGTTCGCCCTCGAGTCGCAACGCGCCGATCTCGGTGAGCTTCTCGGCCTGATGGCCCTGGGGGATGAAAAGACCGACAAGGCCACGCCGCCCGACCCGGACAGCTTTGTGGTCCGCGGCGTCGCCGGCGGCTCGCTGAAGGTAGCTGAGGGATCGTGGGTCAACCTCCACTTTCGCGACCTCGACGCCCGGCTGCGGCTCGAGAATGGTATTGCCACCCTCGACCCGGTGTCCATGGAGCTTTACGACGGACGGTTCAACGGCCGGCTGGCGAGCGACCTGACGCGGATACCGCAGACCTTCGAGTTTTCCGGTGACGCTGAAAACGTCGATATGGATCCCTTTGTCGCTGACCAGACCGGAATGACCGACATCCTCATGGGGCGGTTCACCGGCCGCGTGGCCGGGCAGGGATCGGGAGCCGATCCGACGACCGTGATTCGCTCCCTCGAGGGCGAGGGCGTGGCGCGGATCATCGATGGCCAGGTGGGCAAGCTCGACGTGCTGCGCTCGGTCGGTCAGGTGGCCGGTGTGCTCGGACAGCGCACCCTCGCCAACCTCGCCTCCGATTCGGCCACCGGCGCAACGCAGTTCAGCCAGCTCGACGGCGACTTCCGCATCGGCGGTGGCGCGCTGAGCTTCGACAGCGTGCTGCTCCAGTCGGCTGCCTTCGATCTCACCGGCACGGGAACCGTGGACATGATTTCGAGTGTGATGAACGGCGCGTTCCAGATCCAGTTCTCGCCGCAGGTCAGTGCGTGGATGAAGCAGGAGAGCAGCCGCGCCGCCGAACTGTTCTGGGATTCCGGAAGCGACCGGGTCGTGCTGCCGCTTGGGCTGAGCGGCCCGCTCGACAGCGCCGGGGCAAGCGTCGACTGGGGAGCCGCCGCCGAGGGTGTCGCTCGCCGCGCGATCGAGGGCAAGGTCAACGATGTGCTTGGCAACCTCTTCGGCGGCTCTCGCGACGACCAGTCGGACGAGGACGCCGTCACCTCATCGGACGCAACGGCTGTGTCTCCGGCGGGGCAGGCGCCGAACATGGTCCCGAACAGCACCAGTCGGGCGGAGGTCCCTTCAGGACGATTCGCGCTCGAGGTGGTGAAGACCGGATGGGGTGGCTCGTTCTTCGCGCAGGACTACAAGATCCAGTGCAGAGTGACCGGCACCGGCGTCGTACGGGCGGTGATGACGGCTGTCGACGCCGGCGGCCGCGAGGTGAAGAAGACGACCGTCGATCTCGCGGCTCGTCTCGCGGACGCCAGCGAGGCCTCGTTCGAGGTTCGGGTGGACGGAAAGAAGCTGGTGCTCGCCCGTTACCCTGTGACCGTCACCCTGACAGCGTCCGCTGCGGATGGCGAGACCGCCGAACTGGCCCTCGAAATCGAGGAGGCGGGACCGTAGTTATTGTCGGGTGCCACGTTCCGCATTGATGCATTGCGACACGGCGGACCGTGGCATCGGCAGTGTTGAAGGTGAGGCGCTGACGGGAATGTTGACCCCCGGGTCCGAGGTTTCGCGGGGTAGGCTGTAGAGGACCGAGGAGGGATCATGACTTTGCCGCGTCGAAACATCTGGAAGGTGGCCGGTTCTGCGGTCGCGGCACTCCTGTTCGGGCTGGGAGTCGCGATGGCAATTGAAAAACCTGACTATGAGGTCATTGCGAGTCACGGTGATTTCGAAGTTCGTCGTTACGCACCGATGATCCTCGCTGAAACACGCGTCGACTCGGATTTCGAAGCCGCCGGCAGCGAAGCCTTCCGGCGTCTTTTCGGCTATATCTCCGGGAACAACACTTCGCGGGCCAAGATCGAAATGACGGCGCCCGTGGTCCAGGAGGCGTCATCGGAAAAGATCGCGATGACAGCGCCGGTGGTGCAGGAGGGCGACGACTCGGGCTGGCGCATCGCCTTCGTGGTTCCGGCGGAGTACTCGTGGGAGACTGCGCCCGAGCCGACCGACCCCCGCGTTTCGCTCCGGCTGGTACCGGAGCGGACGATGGCTGCAGTTCGGTTCTCGGGCACCTGGGGCGAGGAGAGTTTCGCGACCCGCGAGAGCGAGCTCAGGTCATTGCTGGCAGACCATGGTTTACAGGCAATCGGCGAAACGGTCTACGCCCGCTACAACCCGCCGTTCACGCCGTGGTTCATGCGTCGCAATGAGGTGATGATTCCAGTCGCCCCCGCCGGCGACGGCCAAGACTGACGCAGAGATGAGGTCTGTCGCGCCCTCCAGGTGAGCCACACAACACATTATTGCGTTGTGAGCAGAGATGCTGACGCGCTCCACCGGTTCAGCCGAATGAAGCCCTCACTTATTCGGCACTCACCGCGACACCCTTCCAAAACGCGACGTGGTCCTTAATTTGAGCGGCGGCCGGCTTGGGGTCCGGGTAGTACCAGGCGGCGTCCCGGTTGGTCTCTCCGTCCGCAACAACGTGGTAATAGTGAGCCGTTCCCTTCCACGGGCAAACCGACCTCGTGTCGCTCGGTTCGAGATGATCTTTATTTACCGTGTCTGGCGGGAAGTACACGTTGCCCTCCACCGACTCGAAGGTGGCGGATTCGGCGATTTTGGTTCCGTTCCATGTTGCATGCGGCATAAGGATCCTCCAGTTCACAATCAGTACAACTGCCACCGCCGGAGCATTCTTCCTGATCGTTGCGATGGGTGCCTTTCATAAGGGGTGCCACCCCTCGACCGAACTCACCAAAACAACAATGAGGTACGTGGCACCCCTAGAAGCAGACAATCCTCCCGTCGGCGCTGATCGAGGGCCGATTGCTATCTCCGTCCCCGTCACCATCGGATGAACTGACACTCACTCGTTCCGTCGTGCCGGAATCCATATCTCGAACGAACACGTCCCACAAAGAATTGCCGTCAAATTGAACGATGTCCGCGGCCCCGGACGCAAAGGCGACATAGCGACCGTTTGCACTGATCGACGGGTTCTCGCTTGGACCGAGGGCGTTGCCGCCGGCGTATGACACGCTCACCCGTACGGTCGTACCGGTCTGCCGATCGCGACGGAAAACATCGACTTCGCCGTTCGAATCATCGACCACCAGATTGTCGGCCCAGGACTCGAAGACCACGTAACGGCCGTCGGCGCTGATCGCCCGGCG
>Ga0316198_10001001_pt1 | contig 16031 bp, 16 predicted proteins | sample OudBieAanoxic_MG_FD_204935 | JGI IMG/M metagenome (GOLD analysis project Ga0316198, IMG submission 204935) | Coastal sediment microbial communities from Oude Bieten Haven, Netherlands - site A anoxic | ecosystem: Environmental > Aquatic > Marine > Coastal > Sediment | place: Netherlands...
AAAAAGATCCGCTTTTTCTTCCGGAAACAGGTTCCTCAAAGTGCTATCCGTAAACAAATTTTCAATGACTTCCGGGTCCATGTCGGCCTCCTTTTCCAGACGGCTGCTGGGGATGCTGATCAATCGCGAGGAATATGATATCACAGGTGCGGGAAAAGGAAAAGATACGGGAGGCACCGGAATCGATAAAATTCTATAGCTTATGTGCAGACAACCCGCTTGATAGATCCAAAATTTATATTAAGTAGTTGTCTGCTATGATCCGGGTTATCAGTCAGTAAATAACGGAATGTAGCTACACCTTAACTTGGTATCCTTTCAAGATTTCTTTTTCCATAGCCGAAAACTTCGTTAGTGCCTGCGTAAAAAAGTGATAGATTGCCACTGGTCGCATTGCAGGCGGCACTAAACTCAGTCGATTGGGATATCGTAAAGTCGACATGTATTGTCCCAGATCGTTGCAGCCAGGTTCTCCACATCCTCTGAACGGACCTCGGCAAGCTTCAGCAGCACCGTCCGGACGAATGCCGGTTCGTTACGGCGGGTGCGATTTTTTTCTGGCGCTGGCGTGAGATAGGGGGCATCGGTTTCCACCAGGAGTCTTTCGGCCGGAACCGCCGGCATCAACTTCCGCAGGTCAGCCCCGCGCTCTTTCAGCGTCAAGATTCCGGTGATGCCGACAAACAGTCCAAAATCGAGGTAACGGGCGAGCTCGCCAGGATTGCCACTAAAGCAATGGATTACCCCTTTGATGTCCGGTTGCGAATGCCGGAGAAGGAGATCCAAGAAACGCCCGTCGCTGTCTCTTTCATGAAAAATGAGAGGAAGACGCAAGTCCTGGGCCATTTCGAGCTGACGGATAAACCATTTCTCCTGAATGGCGCGCGGTGAGTACATGCGGTTGAAGTCGAGGCCAATTTCCCCCCAGGCGCGCACCTTTTCGTGACGCGCTAGCTTACTCAGCTCCTCGAGTATACTTTCGCTGCAATCTTTGGCATCATGGGGATGAATTCCCACTGACGCATGGCAACCGGGGAATTCTTCTGCCAGTCGAACCGCTTTTAATGAGCTGTTACGGTCGGTACCGACGGTCATCATTGCGATGACGTCCGCATCTTTGGCGCGCGCCAATACAGCACGACGGTCCTTTTCGTAAGCCTGATCATCAAGGTGACAGTGACTATCAAATATTTTCATCGACGGATCTCCAGATTATTACGCCTTCGGATACACCAAAACGAGTAGGCGTGTAACATCATCATCGGTCAATAGGCAAGTTTTTCCCTTTCACGGTCATTTTTTCCATTTGGCGGGATTGGAAGATCACAACAGTTTGGGGGGCGCAAAAGAACCCAAGCAGGAGCGAGGAGAGGTCGAGGACGGACGATGCCATGCCACCCCCATTATTTATACCGCTTTTCAAAAATAAATTCCGAAATACGGAAGGGTGGTATCAGTGGTTGTAGAAAAAAACGTTCGCATAACGGAACTTTTTTTGACAACCACTATACCAGGCGGGGAGAATTAATGAAATTTTTGGATACCCAATCAAACAGTCTGCCGGACAGCGTTGAGCACGCGGGAGACATAGCGTTGGGTTTCGGGGAATGGAACGTTTCCCTTGTATTTTAAGACATTACCGGGTCCGGCGTTGTATGCGGATAGGGCCAATCGAATGTCACCGCCAAACTGATCGAGCATTTGGCGCAGGTAACGGGTTCCGCCGTCAATGTTCTGACGGATATCGAAGGGGTCATGCACGCCCAGCTCCCTGGCTGTGGCCGGCATCAGTTGCATCAGGCCTTGGGCCCCGGCGACAGACACTGCATCAATCTTAAAGTTCGATTCGGCCTTGACCACTGCTCTGATCAACTCAGGCGCCATACCGTATTTTTCGGCAGATTCTCTGATACAGCTGTCGATGGTTTGGGCTGCAATATCATTTCGAATTAAAGATATCCGGCTAGGCTTGTGTCGAGAAGGTGCCGCAGCAAGCTGCGCGCCATAAGCCGGAGCGTCTTTCGGCACCGCAGGAGATGAAAGTTTTTTGGCAGATTTTTCCTGAGTATCCACGGTTATCGCTTCCGGGCGGGCAGGCGGCTGAGAATTGCTACACACTTTCCATTGAATACAACGGGTTGTGGGAATCGGATTGGTCAGATAATCCACTGCTGTCAGGCCTCCTGAGCCAATACGTGGCTTCCGGGAGTTGCGGGCCAGGCTGGATGCCAGCAACCGCGAAAAGGGGTCGGCGGCGGCGTCCGGGCGTAGCGAGGAGGTTTTCGCGCGTCGCGAGAGGTCTTTGATCGGTTCCAGGCGTGCAAGATAGTCTCGTATAGACATAGGACCTTTGCTCAACAGTGTATCCTCCTTGAAGGGTTATCTTCTTACTAAATAAGCAAGATTCATTCCAGTTTGATTCTAAAAATTATTATATTTGGACTTTAGGCCTATTACATACAAAGAATGTTTCTTGGGCTGTCAGGGCCGGTTTATTTCGAATTCTGGCGTCGTGATATCTCTTGGCATAGCGTTCCACCGGTGTTCGCAGAACCTGGTACGGATCGCATAGCGTCCCGGATTCAGATCTGAAGGGATTTTCCAGCGAATATGCGCCATTTGATCGATGTCGAAAAACCGGGGACACTCCCCTTCGGTTGCCACCGCAAAGGAGGGGACGAATCGAATGACAGTGGGTTCCGATTTCCCTTTATGGCTTCGACGGATAAGGTTAAACTGGGGCGTTACCCCGATGGGAAAAGCGGTCATACGGGTAAACCGCAGGGTGATGGCTTCCCCGGCCCGGTAGCGGTCGAAGTCCGTGACAATTCCAATTAGCTTATTGTCTTCAGAGATTCCCGTTCCAACGCCTGAGGTCTTTTCGTCCCATGACCGGGCCGGACCAACGTCGATGTGTACAGTTTGGCCATGATAATAACCGGTTCCCCCGAAGCCGAGCGCTTTGACATACTCCCAGACGCGTTTGGCTGGCACGCCCTCCATTATCAAGTCGGCCGCCATTCCGTATTGGTGAAGGCTGGCTTTTGCGGCTAATTTGCCCTGATCACGCAGTGATGTGTTGTATGTCGGGCTGCGATATCCAGAGGTGATAGTGATCCGGCCTCCAGGGTTGAGGCGGTCTTGCAGCAGATCGAGAAACTCTATCAGGCGCAACGACAGTTCGTTTTGGCCCTGAATGTTCGGGGCACCGAACACACGGTTGATGGCCGCCATGGCCTGAGGATCATACGCCTGCCCCTGGCGGTATTGTCCGATAAACGATTCGCCTGATTTTTTACCGAACAGGTTGATCTGCCCGTCTCCGCTAAAGAAAAACCGGGTCACATCCGATGCCGCCACAGGCTGGCCGTGAAATCCACAGATCAGTAGCAGCAGCACGGCAGCCAAAATGAGCGTTGGGGTTCGCGTCATGAGGGATTCCTTTCCGTATTTATGCTCTTCTAAAACGCAAGTTGAGCGTTTCATACTTTCGAAATATGAAATTAAACAATGATGATTATGAATTCTGCCAATCAGAAATTCGAAAATATACAACCCTACGGGATTTCCAACTTCACCGCATCTACGGTGTCAAATGCCGTTCCGCATAGCCGATCCCGCCGCCGGCGGGACGGAACGACATTTTCCCTGTATCTAGGGTAAACTTGAAAATCGTTCCATTTGGCTAAAAAAATTTCGAAACATTACAGCTTAATATATTTCTCTGGTGTTGATTTTACTTAAAACGAACCAGATATTGTATCGATTCATGCTTATCATTACGCCAAACCCAAAAAAAAAGATACTGGTGGCAAAGTTCGAATCGCATTTCGGAATCTTCAAATGGTGACTGCCGATGTTGGTTTGAGGCCACAACCTCAGAGAGGAGAAAAAAATGTCACGTCAGCTCGTATCCAGTGCAAGCCCCTATGAACCGGTCGTCGGCTTTTCGCGGGCCGTTAGGGTCGGAAACCACGTGTCGGTGGGTGGCACCGCGCCAATCGGCATTGACGGAAAGACGGCGGCAGCAGGAGACCCGGCCGGTCAGACGCGGAGATGTTTCGAAATCATCAAAGCCGCTTTGGAAAAGGCCGGCGCAGACTTAAAAGACGTCGTTCGAACACGGATCATGCTCTCACAGATAGAGGACTGGGAGGCGGCAGCCCGCGTACACGGTGAATATTTTCGTGATATCCGTCCGGCCAGCACCATCGTGCAGGTTTCACGTTTCATCGAATCCGATTGGTTGGTTGAAATCGAGGCGGATGCCGTGGTCGATCGCGGTTGATCCTGATTGAGAATACCTTTCCAATCGACCTTTCGGGGTCGCGACCGATTATTATCCAGGCCTATATTTACAAGCCATTGTTAGGTGTTATTATCTTTTCATGGGCGGTAGGAGCTTTGCTTTTTCTCGCTTTGACAGGACCATAACTTGGAAAGGACCCATCAAATGACGTCATCTGCACGAGAGGGTGTCCTTTCCCTTTTAGCCAAAGAATGGGTCTACAGTGGACCGCCAGGGATCATGGACATCAGCGACATCGTGGCAGTTCTTCCCCTGGCGCCCAGCGAAACGTTTGCGGCGGTGAAAGATCTGTTTAGCGATGGTCTGGTCGACATGAACGCGTTAAAGACCGCTGCGTTTCTTACACCAGAGGGCTTCGCGGCCGCCGAAAGCATCGCAAAAAAGGAGCGGTGACCAGCCATCCCCGGTACGGAAAGCGGAAACACCAAATGGAGACATTCCTTTTCATCGTCGTGATTGTGGCCTATGTGGCCATCAAACGGATATCCGAAGAACGGTTGGCCCGGACACGCATCCTCAGCGACGAAGAATGCCTGCTCCACCTGGCCCGGCTGAACGGTTGCAGCGAATTTGAATTATATCAAAAAGCCGCCGTTTTTTGGACTGTTACCGGGCCTCAGGTCGAAGAGGATTTCAGGGCCTACCTGTTGGGGGGCAATCTGCCGCACTACGTGCGAGACTTCATCCGTAAAAATCCTCTCGACCGGGATCAGCTGCAGCGGCTGATCTATAATTCGGGCGGTATCTTTTACGCATCCTGGAAATTTTGACCCACGGACGCGATGCGGCCGATCGAAGATCCTGAGTGGAGGGAATCTAATTGCGCCGGTTGGCTTTCAGGCGGTTCAAAGTGACGCCGCTTGCCAGAATCATGAGCCCGCCGGTCCAGAACCGCCAACTCGCCGGATCCCCCAGAAACACAATGCCGATAACAGCAGTAAAAACCACCTCGCTGGACATGAAAACCCCGCCTTCCCATCCCCGGCAGTAGAAAAAACCCTGATTCATCAGCAGTTGAGCCGACACTGACGTAAGGATGATTCCCAGTATCATGACCCACTCAACCGCCGTGTCTGGCAGAACCGGGTGATGAAAAAACATAGGAGATGTAACCAGGCTGCCCATCGTACAGAAGTAGAGATAAATAATTACCGGGCCGTTGTTTTCTCTCAGAGTGCGGATCAGCGTTACGGTGATTCCAGCAAAGACCCCGCCCACAAGGGCTAAGATTTGTCCGAGGAGTCCACCGTCCATCTTAAAATCAAATAGGACGCCGACACCGATCAAAACTGCGATCGTGCAGGCGATCTCAAGTCGCCCCATCCGTTCACCGTAGATTAAGTAGGAAAAAAGGGCTGAAAAAATGGGAAAGGAATAAAAGATGACCAGCGCCGTGGAGACTGGCAACAAACGAATCGCGGTGACGAGACTGACGAACGCCACTGATCCGGTGCACCCTCTAATGATAAGCAGACGCGTCTTGTTTCCCCTGTAAGGGTTGCCGTGCCGCCCAAAGATCGCCAGGAGAACCAAGGCACCGCCGAAGAATCGATAGAAACCGATATCCCAAACCCTATATTGCGGGTCCAGCAGCTTGACGAAGATATTGAGTAAAGTGTACAGAAGGGCCGCCGACAGCATGAAAAGCGGTCCGGCAATGGCGGCATCCATTTGTACTTTTCTATTGGTCTTTTGATTGTTTTCCAAGGCGGTGTTCTCTGTATGTTCAATACATGTAAAGTGTGAAATCCCGGCTCGCGATCAGCCGGGATTTGTTTTGAACTGCGCGGTATTTTTCAGAGGTTCGATCACACCGCCACTCGATATAGTGGTTGTCAAAAAAAAGTTCCATTATTCGAACGTTTTTTCTACGACCCTTATAGCAGCCTTCCGTATTTCGGAATATATTTTTGAAAAGCGGTATAAAATAATGTTTTCCTCATGTGACATAAAAATGGCGAGGATAAAAGCGAAAAATGATGTATGACTCAGGAATCTGCCACACAGCGTGCTTCTGCTTCAATGAGTTGAGTATGCTATGCAGAAATCGCGATTGCTCACTATTAGAACACATCTCAAAAATATTCTAAGAGCCCATGGCGGCGTTATGAAACGACTCGGTCAGTGTCAGGGGGCCCTACCCCTGACACTGAATACATACGACCTGTATGCTCTGCTTTTTCGTCGTTGCAGGCCTTGCCCTGAACCCTGAGCCTTATTTTTTGAGATACGTTCTAAATAAACTTTAACACCACGACGCTCTTAATTTTCTTGAAAACATACGACCAACAAAATCCAGACACGCGCCTTCCTACCAATAACTCGCGATCTCTCCGACGCGGCATCGGCCCTCTAATTTTGCTGACAATCATATTCTTCTTGAATTTCAATGCAAGGGTCGTCATTGCCCCCCTTCTACCCGAGATCGAAGCTGATCTCGGCATCAGCCATCGTTCAGCCGGATCTCTGTTTTTCATGATATCCACCGGCTATTTCATTGCATTGATCGGCTCCGGTTGGATTGCAGCCAGGTTCAGCCATCGAAAAGCGATCGTTCTTTCGACGGTGGTTCTTGGCCTGGCCGTTGCGTTCACCGCCTTCAGCAACAGTCTTGGATCGATCCGATTGGCATTGTTTATTGTGGGACTGGCGGCTGGCGTATACTTACCCTCCGGGATTGCCACCCTCATGGATCTTATCGAACCTCGCCAGTGGGGTCGGGCGATTGGGATCCACGAGATGGCACCCAACCTGGCTTTTGTGATAGCGCCGTTACTTTGCGAGCTCTTGCTGCTTTGGTTTTCGTGGCGGGCAGTTGTTCTTTGCCTGGGCGGCATCACCATTCTGGTTGGCATTGCATATGCGCGTTATGGCAGTGCCGGAAGGGTCTCCGGTACTGCTCCGGGGCTTGAAGCGGTCAAACTCTTCCTTGCTGAACCGGCCTTTTGGATCATGGTCCTGTTGTTCGGTTTGGGGATTAGCAGTACCCTCGGTGTGTATACCATGATGCCGCTCTATCTCGTCACCGATCATGCCATCGAACGCAGTCTGGCCAATTCAGTGATAGCCGTGTCACGCATATCGGGTTTGTTCATGGCCCTGGCCGGCGGCTGGGCGGCGGACCGTTTTGGCCCCAGGATAACAATGACAGCTGTTTTTCTGTTGACCGGCACGACGACGATTATCATGGGTATCGGAACCGGTCCGTTGGTTCTGGCAGCGGTGTTTGTGCAGCCCATGGCGGCCGTCTGCTTTTTCCCGGCCGGTTTTGCGGCATTGGCGCGCATCGGTCCACCCGGTGCGCGCAACATTGCCGTATCACTGGCTATTCCCCTCGGATTCGTGATTGGCGGTGGGGCCGTTCCTTTGCTGATTGGGTTCATGGGAGATACTGTCTCTTTTGCCATGGGGTTTCTGATCGTCGGGTGCTGTATAACCGCCGGAGCCTTTCCGGCCTATTTGCTGACGCTGCGGGATAGTGTTCGGTGATGGATCTCACGGTTGATAATCGCAGGGAAAGTGAGCGGTAGATCCGTATGAAACCGAAAGTGATAATTTCAAAATCTCAATATCTTCGAGGATTACAGTGCCCGAAGGCTCTCTGGCTTTTCAGGCATCGGCCGGATCTGAAACCGGATATTCCGCCTGTGCGGCAGCACCTCTTCGATAGCGGCCACGAAGTCGGACGTCTGGCGCAGACCTCTTTCAGAGACGGTGTCGAGATCATTGCGCCTTACAACAGAATTGATGCTGCGGTGCATTCCACCGAGAAGGCGATCCGTCGCAAATCGGCGACTATTTTCGAGGCGGCAGCTGTCTCGCCGGAAGGGGCCTATTCACGGATTGACATCATGCACCGGAATGGCCATTCGTTAGAGTGGGATCTGGTTGAGGTTAAATCCACAACCGGTATCAAAGACGTCCACTTGAATGATATGGCCTTTCAGCGCTACACTTTCGAAACGGCCGGTCACAAAATCCGAAGCTCGATCCTGATGTACATCGACAACACGTACGTAAAGCGAGGTGCCATCGATACGGCCAAATTGTTCCAACGCGAAGACTGTTCGGACATCGTGCAAGGCAGGATGTCAGAGGTGCCTGATGATCTCCGCCGTCTCAAATCCGTAATAGTCCGTCCAACTGAACCTGAAGTTTCTATCGGATCCCACTGTAAAACGCCCTTTGCCTGCGATTACATTCCCTATTGCTGGCAGTGCGTGCCGGACTATTCAGTGTACAATCTTTTCAGTGGCAGGAAACTGGAAAGCCTCCTTGTCCGCGGCATCCTCGATGTTGCGGGCATACCCGATGATTTTGACCTGACGCCGCGCCAGACGATAGAGGTTGCCGCGTTCAAGCAACAGCAGGTCCACATGGACGCATATCGCATCGCCCGGTTCCTGGAGAAGTTAGTTTATCCCTTGTATTTTCTCGATTACGAAACCATTATGCCGGCCATACCCCTGTTCGAAGGCACGCGGCCTTATCAGCAGGTACCGTTTCAATTCTCCCTGCACGTCCAGAAAATAAAGGGGGGTGCCGTGGCGCACAGCGAATTTCTCCACACCGATCTCGGCGATCCCCGGATCGGTTTTGTGAGGCGGTTGGTAGGAAGCTGCGGGGACACGGGCTCTGTCGTGGTATACAACCGGGCCTTCGAAGCCGGAGTCAACACGTCTTTATCAGAAGCGTTTCCGGCGTATTCTGAGAAGCTTTCTGGCATTAACAATCGTATGATCGATCTGTTGGTTCCGTTTCGTTCGCGGGCCCTTTATCATCCCGATATGCGCGGTTCGGCCTCGCTTAAAATTGTGCTTCCGGCCTTTGTTTCGGATCTGAGCTATGATGATCTGACCATTGCCGACGGCCAGACAGCCGCGTTGATGTACCTTAAAGTTATCAAAACTGACGCTACAGGAGAAGAGAAAGAAAGCATCTTAAGCGATCTGCGCAGATACTGCGCAATGGATACTCTGGCGGAGGTAAAGCTGCTGGAGGTATTGTATCATATGGCATCAGAGTGAACACCGGTTTCCTGTTGTGCTGATGCTTTGGGCCGCGGTCAGCGCAGCGACAGAAGTAATTCGTATGCAAGCATCAACGGAGGACCAAGCAAATGACAATAAAACCGATCGCCGTTTTTTACGAACACCCGACGTGGTTTGCGCCGCTTTTTACCGCGTTGGAGCGAAGAAATATCGCCTACGAAAAGATATTCGTTCCGGACCACGCCTTTGATCCGTCATTGCCGGAGCTGCCATACTCGATCATCGTCAATCGGATGAGCGCACAGCCATCCGACCAGTCTCACTCTCAAATTGTGCTTTACGTCAAACAATACCTGGCCTACCTGGAGCACATTGGCGCACGGGTGATAAACGGTTATCGATCTTACGAGGTCGGCACATCCAAGGCCCTTCAGATCACCCTCTTGAAAGCGTTGGGGCTCTCTTACCCGCGGACATGCGTGATTCACCGCGCAGAGCAGGCGTTGAAAGCCGCCGAAGCAGTGGGCTATCCTGTTTTGTTCAAACCGAATATCGGCGGTAGCGGAACCGGTATTCAGCTTTTTAACGTCCAGGCCGAGCTCGAAACGGCAGTGAAGCAGAAAGTGTTGGACTTCGGGACCGACCATACAGCGCTGATCCAGCAGTATTTCTCCGCCAAAGACAATGTCATTATCCGGGTCGAGATTCTCAACGGCGACTATCTTTATGCCATTCGGCTGCCGATGAAAGCAGATAACTTCAATTACTGTCCGGCTGACGGGTGCAACATCAATTCTTTCAACCACTGTCCGGTCGAAAAGGGAGCGGCGAACCGCCTTTCCACGGACATCGAAGCCTTCAATCCACCGCATGAGGTGGTCGATGCGGTCAAACGGATCATCGCTGCCTCATCCGCGGATCTTGGCGGAGTGGAGTATCTGATCGATGATGCGAGCGGGCAACCCTACTATTATGACATTAACCCCTTGTCCAATTTCGTGGCCAATGCCCCCCGACTGATCGGCTTCGATCCCGTGGAGAATTTTATCGACTTTATCGTCGCGTGTCGCAACAATCAGTCGCAATAGGGCATGATCAGTAGACATTATGTGAGAGTTATCAAAGTCATTCAGACCGGCCACTTCGAGCGCGTTTCGATGCGGTCGGCCTTAGAGTGGATTCTAACACAAAGTGGAGTTGACTCATGATACCTTCGGGCTTCGATGTCATGGTCGTCGGTTTGGGCACGGTCGGCGCGGCAACCTGTATGGAGCTTGCCCGACGCGGCGTCTCGGTTATCGGATTGGATGCGTTTCGCCCACCCCACCGGTTTGGCAGTCACCACGGCGAATCACGCAGTATCCGCCGGGCCTATATGGAAGGCACCGGCTATGTCCCCCTGGCAATTCGGGCATGGGAGCTGTGGCGAAGATTGGAAAAAGACAGCGGTAAAAACCTCCTTGTTACGACGGGCAACTTAACCCTCGGGCCACGCGATGGTAAGGCAGTGACAGGTTTTCTGGCTAGCGCACGCGCCCACGACATAGCGTTTGAAGATCTGACGGCGGCCGAGATTCGTCGACGTTGGCCGCAGTTGGTACCCCATAATGGGTTTGCGGGGGGATTGGAAAAGGAAGCCGGTGTGATTTTCCCGGAAACCGCAATCGACCTATTTTTGTCGGAAGCGGAGAAGGCGGGAGCGACGCTCCGGTTCAATGAGCGCGTTGACCGGTGGAGGGAAACCGGCGACCGTGTCACCATCCACACCACCCAGGCAGAGTACGAAGGCGGTTGTTTGCTTCTGACCGCCGGCGCCCGAAACAAGCGATTGCTGAAAACGTCGGGTTCCTATTTGTCACCCAAACGCGTTCCGGTTCTTTGGGTGGCGCCTCCGCAGTTGCAGGATTATTGCCTGGGCAATCTGCCTGTCAATTTCTGGCAGCTGCCCTTATCCGGCGATGCCGGCGACCCTGATTGCCTTGAACTTTATGCCCTACCTGTTACCAGGCCCGGCGGACGCGTTAAAGTGGCTGCCCACAGTCATCTTTCCGATTGTGATCCTGACACGATGACCCGTGAGATCAGGCATGGAGAGATGGCGGCGATTCGCCTGTTTCTGAAGGAATTCATTCCGGCACTGGCAGGGTGCGACATCACCGCTGATGTATGCCTCTATTCCATGACGCCGGACCGGGATTTTGCACTGGGGCAGCTTCCCGGCCACAGGAATGTTTTCACAGCCGCACTTGCCGGCCATGGCTTCAAGTTCGCTCCGGTATTGGGAGAACTCCTGGCAGATATTGCCTTGGGAAATTCGCCGGCATTCGATTTGTCCATGTTTGCCATCAGCCGATTTACAAACACAAAAATTCCATGAAATCTTTTCAGGGATCGGACTGATAGTTTTTGACTACCAGAATGACCTCGATTGGTTCAGGTTGACCTTTGCCGCTGCATGGTTAACTTGTAATTTAAGAAAGCGGAAGAGCAATTAAAACGAAATCGACTTAGAAGGTCTAAAATGTCTGATAAAGATCAAAGCTACGTTGAAACTGAAACGGAAAGAGAAGAAGGTCACTCCGACGCCCGTAAGAAAAATTTTGAGTGCGAAAAGCCGGATCCGAATCTCGGCTGCGATCCCGGGATTGACGTTGCGGGATAATTCATAACGTTAGAGTCTTAACGAGGCAATAAAATTCATCCCTTGCATCCAAAAGGCAGAGTCTTTCGAGACTCTGCCTTTTTTTTATCCATCCAAGGGAAATCAGTGGCAGTCGTGGGTGCCTTTTACAACGTCGATGCCGAATTGGATCTTCACCAATTCTCACCGAGCAACTCGAAAGACCCTTGCGGTTTGACGCACGCCGGGCACTTATCGGGAGCCTCTTTGCCTTGATGGAGGTAACCGCAGTTCCGACATCGCCAGATCATGACTTCACTGCGGGTAAAGACGCTGCCAGTGGATATATTATGAGCCAACTCACGGTAGCGTTTTTCGTGCTGCCTTTCAGAAACACTGATGGCATTCCATGTGTCGGCGGCCCGCTGAAACCCTTCCTCCCGGGCGACTTCGGCAAACCCCGGATACATTATGGTGTGCTCGTACTGTTCACCATCAGCGGCGTGTATGAGATTTTTGTAGGTGCTTTCGATGACCCCGGTTGGAAATTTCCAGGTAATCTCCATTTCGCCACCGTTGAAGAATTTGAAGAATCGTAAAGCATGCTCGCATTCATGGTTAGCGGTTTCTTCAAAAATGTCGGCTATTTGTATGTAGCCCTCATCTCGGGCCCGGTGCGCAAAATAGGTGTACCGGTTACGGGCCTGGGATTCACCGGCAAATGACGTCAGTAGATTTTTCGCCGTTTGGCTTTCCCTGAATTTACCCAAATTAACCCCCTTTCTTTCTGAGGAATTATCAGATGGTGATGGTTGCGTGACATTGAATACCCGTTTCATCTTGATCTGTGGTATTTGTTGCCAGCCGATTCAGTATGTAATTAATCACAGTATCGAGTGCCAATCAAGGTGATCTGCGCTCATTTATGTGATAGGCCCTCGTGAGTGCCATCTATTATTCGAGGATGTTCACCAAATATTTGTATGCCGGACGAGAATCTGCTTGGAATGTAAAAAATTAAACGCCGGGTTGTGTTCAGTTAGCGGCGAGTGGGTCCTGAAAATGGGGCAGCAACGGATGATTTCAATTAATTGAAGAACGATATGATTCAGGAAAAAATCGGGACGGATCGGCAATCTTTTGTGGTATGGCTGTTCATCTGCTGTCTGGTTACTTTCGGGTGCTACTTCGCGGTTTCCATGCGGTTGCCCGTGGTGCCGTTATATGCCCGCGGCTTCGGGATCACCACCGCCCAGATCGGAGTGATAAATGCGGCCTTTTACCTGATGGCTGGACTTTTATCCCTGCCTTCGGGGATTTTATCCGACCTGTTCGGGCGCAAGCAATTGGCCGTCACCGGATCGTTGGTCCTTTTTGTCGGCATGTTTCTGCTGTACTTCGGCCGGTCATATGTCCAGCTGACCGGGATCTATCTTTTTCTGGGGGTAGGCATTGCCGCGTTCGGGCCCACTATGATGTCTCTGGTTGCGGAAATTACCCCTCCCACTCACATGGGACGTGCCTATGGGTGGTACACAACAGCGCTGTTTTGTGGATTGGGTATGGGGCCCGCCGCCGGCGGGATCATCGGCAAGTGGTTGGGGTTTCGTCCGGTATTTTTGATCGCCGCCGGTTTCGTCGTCATAAATATCTGGCTGTTGCTGCGTTACTTTCCGGCGCTGGAAGTGAATGCTGATGCGCGCAAGAACAAGGGCCGCTGGCGGGCGGATATCAGAGAAATCTACACCAATTGGCCATTAATCGGCTGTTGGGTATCCGCCTTCAGTGCCTGTGTCATTGCCGGGATGTTTTTCACTTTTTTGCCTCTTTATGCAGACAATCAGGGTTTGGATGTTGGTCAGATCGGCATCGTTTTTCTGGTCCACTCGGTAACCAACGCACTGTCACGCATTCCTTTCGGCGTTTTCAGCGATCGTGCAGGCCAGCGTAAAAACCAGGCCTTGGTCGGTTTGCTGATGGTGACCCTGTCGATTGCCGGTTTCGCTCCGGCCAGAACTTTTTTGCATTTCATCGCCGCTGCATTCGTTTCAGGGGTGAGTATGGCCATCGCTTTTACTTCCATCGGAGCCCTCATCGCCGAGACCGTGGAGCCTCGATTTCGGGGACTGGCCATGGGGGGATATAACACCTGCATATATTTCGGTCTCATGGCGGGCTCTATCGGCCTCGGGCCGCTGATCGAGGCTGTGGGTTTTGCCAAGGGTTTTGTACTCACTTCCGTGATTAATTTACCGTGCCTCCTGTTTTTCGCCTGGAGCATGATGGGGTATACGCAAATACGCCGAATTCGGTAAACATTCGAACCACAAGCGGTTTGCTTCATGCTACCAGGTTCAATCGGTGCGTGGCCGAGACCGTCGAGATCCGTTCCGGTGCGACGCCCGCTTCATCGGCAAACTCGGGCCATCGGCGCACAGCCGATCCAACGGCTGCCAGAATCTCAAAGGGCTTTTTTATGTTGTAGTGTTTGGCCACTTCGATAAGGTCCTGCTGCTCGAATCCGTTCGTTTTTCCGTTGATCGTCATCTGGTGCCGATTGGTCCACTTTCCCTGCGAATTGTAGCTCCAGATGACATCGAAGGCCGGCGCCAGGCGCCATTGTCCTTCCCGATCCATAAGAAAAGCGATATTGCGCGTATGGTCGTCCTGGTTGCGGGCGACCACGTTGAAAACCATTCTCCGGTAGAGTTGCGCAACAGCCGTTTGGCCCAGATTCAGCCGTTGGCAGATGGACATGGCCGTTTCATAGCTGTAGCGCCCGGGTTGGTTGAAGTCATAGTGACCGATGGCACAGAGGGATTGCATGTGGATCTTATCGGCTGTACGAGATCGGTCGAACCGGCGCGTCATGAAATGCGCCCGCCCGCCTTCCTCCATCAGGCGGCATTCGCTCATATCGATGCCCGCGGTCGTTGCCATCCGGTGGTAAGCGTATTCTATTTTGCCGTAGCCTTCAGGATCCCCGAGCGTGTCCTGGTTCACACCGTCAAATTTTAATATCCAGTATTCATAGCCTTTGGGGGCGCGGACCTGGCCGGATCTGACTTCCCCGGTCGCTGGATTCCATGCAATAACGGCTTTGGCCCGTGCCCCGCCGGCGGATGTTCCCACGCGAAAGATCGTGTCAAGGGCGTTTGATTCGTGTTCGGTCAAATTCACAAAAAGATTCTTTCTTTCCAGAAGGATTTTACCGGCAAGCTCGACCAGTTCAGAAACCTCCAGGCGGACCGATTTTTGCCGCGGCACAAGGGCCGGTTCAAACTCCAATGCACCCATGCCCCGGCTTCCCATGTAGCAGAGTCGTTCGACAGGGTTGAAATCTTCGAGGGAGCGCCCCTGTTTGAGCAGCCAGGCTTCGATGAGGACCGTACCGTATCGATCGGGCAGCGAATCGGCCAACAGGCCCGGCAGTCCATAGAATGTTTTTCGGCTCAATTCAGGGAAAGAAAAGATCTCCGGACGCAACGGTACCGTGAGCGGTGCAATCTCCAACAGTTTTCGCAGGAATGCCGGGTCATACTCAAATGCGGCGAAACCCTGATCGTCATTCCAGGCCACGGCACCGACCAATTCTCCCCAAAGTTTGACCTCGGCAACAGATACGGCCATGTAGAGATTATCCTTTGCTCCCGGCACGGCGGCCGGTTGCCCTCTGTCGCGCCTTGCCTTTTAACTTTGCAAGTTGAAGGGGGCTGATACCCGGATCGGGTAAGAGAGAGTCCAGCTGGTCGAGTTTGCGAAGTGCGCGGAGGATTTCGATAAAAGAGCTGAGGCCGCACCCCTTGCCAGCCTCCAAATCGAGTATCACACGACGTGATACGCCGGCGAATTGGGCCAGTTTTGCCTGGGTCGTATTTTGATTCAGCCGTTCTCTGCGAACTCGCTGACCGATTTCTTTCAGTACCGCTTGATTGTTGAGTAAATTAAATTTCATAATATATCTTTATTATAACTATAAACCCGATATTAAGATTTAATGTTTCTTTTTTGTTTCTATATTTAAAAAAAGAGCTGATGCAAATATAGTAACAAAATATCGAATTTGCAACTTTTATTGCTATTTTCTTATTTTGTATTATTTATTTGAAAC
>Ga0316198_10001003_pt1 | contig 16023 bp, 12 predicted proteins | sample OudBieAanoxic_MG_FD_204935 | JGI IMG/M metagenome (GOLD analysis project Ga0316198, IMG submission 204935) | Coastal sediment microbial communities from Oude Bieten Haven, Netherlands - site A anoxic | ecosystem: Environmental > Aquatic > Marine > Coastal > Sediment | place: Netherlands...
GAGGAAAAGCCATTCAGCTCTTAACTCAAATAATTTATGTGAAGTTTTGGACATACCAATTGATTTTAGGTATAAAATTATGTTGCTTTTTTTGAAGGCTCTGCAATTTACGAAAAACCTTTATGATGAACTTTAGTTTTTTGAAAATCAGGTTGAGGTCAAATCTATCTTTTTTCCTGTTCTAACCGCCTTGAAAATAGCATCTATAATTTTCATATCCTTAACCCCTTCTTCTCCATCAACAGGAATAATAGCTTGTTTATTTTCTAAAATTATTCCCGCCATTTCATCCATCTGTACCGTCTGGTGGGTAATGTGAGGATCTGTCAATTCCCCCTTATGCGTGCGGGCTTTTATTGGTCCATAGCCTGTAGATGGTTGCATTTCTGCCCACCCATCTATGCCGGCAAGGTAAAATCTATCCAGATGATTTACTGCATAGGTTGAAAGGCATGAGGCCACTGCACCCCCGGGGAATCCTAATTGAAACTGAATGGTTTCATCTATTCCTTCTTTAAATTTTACGGGGTCGTTTTTAGTCTCCTGTGCGGTCACCCAAATAGGTTCTTCCCCTATCATATAACGTGCTCCGTTAATGGAGTAAATACCGATATCCATCATAGCTCCACCCCCAGACAATTTTTTATTTAATCGCCATTGATTGGGATCACCAATAATAAAACCAGATTGCCCCTGAAAGAAAATAATTTTTCCAAATTCCCCAGCCCTGCTCATACGTACAATTTCGAGGGTTTTAGCCTCGAAATGCATTCGATATCCTATCAATAATTTAACATTAGCAGCCTTACAGGCGTCTACCATCTCCTGTCCTTCCCGGGCATTGATGCCCATTGGTTTTTCGCATATCACATGTTTTCCGGCAAAGGCAACTCGTTTGGTAAATTCACAGTGCAGTCCATTTGGCGTAATTATGTAAACGGCATCAATATCAGGATTGTCCTTTATTTGATCAAAGTTTTCATAATTGTAGCAGTTCTTTACCGGAATATCATATGTTGCCTGCCATTGAGTAACTTTTGAAGGTGTTCCACTAATTACCCCAACAAGTTTAGCTCGCTTACAGCTTTTCATGGCTTTTGCAACACGAGTTCCGTAACTCCCCAATCCCATAATAGCCACCCTCAATACGGGTCCTTCATAAGAACTCGTTGTCCCCGCAAAAAGTTGTGTAGAATTGTATAATATTGGCAGCCCTACCGCGGAAGCGGTAATTTTCTGAACAAAGTCTCTTCGTGTTCCCATTATTAATTATTTAGGAACTATAAACATAAGAATTAATTTAATAGGCCGCAGGATGAGTCCAAATATCTTCTCGACAGCAAAAAAGTCTGAATTATAAAGGCCGATAAATAAATATACTCATACGGACAATAATAAGTGTCTTTCGTCCTATAATGGGCACTTTATTTTTTTAAAAAATTGTATACTTATCTGGTTTCCTTTTAACTTTATTTAGTAATCTAATATAATTATATACAATGAAAAATCTAGTACTTTATTTATTTCTATTCGCTGCATTTTCCGCAAATGCACAGGATTTCTACTGGACCTATTACAATTTTAGTGTAGAACCTAAAGATGAGGCGGCCGTCTTAAAATTAGTCGAAGATTATTTTAAAGAGCATAAAAAGGATGGTGTTACCGTTCGTTTTTTTGAAAACCACTTTAATGATAGTGATAATAATTATACACATTCCATTGGGTTTTCTGGTTCATTGGAAGCCATGGGAGCTCAATATTCCGGACAGCAAAACGATACCTGGGACTTATTTTTAACAAGAGTAAATCAGCATATCAAAGGTTCGTTTAGTTCTTCTATGGGCAAGGGCATTGCAACATATGGGGCTACTGAGGCTAGTGCGGTTTGGCCTATACAACATTATCTTTACATTAAAGTCTCCGATAATGATGCATTTCAAACCGCCCGCGAAAAGTATTTTTCCAAGTTTAAATCAGATGTCAGGTTAACGGTTTTGGGCAGTGTCAATTCTGGTCGATCACCACATGGTGAAACCCATATGGTTATTCAAGGCTATAAAGATTTTAAATCAGCAATGGCAGGCATTGATGCCCTTCTTAGCCCTGATCAGGTTGAAGCCCGAAGAAAAGCATGGAAGGAATTTGGAGAAACAAATGGTGGTGTAGAGTTAATTCGTAATGGTACCAGGATACTTCTGGGCAAATGGTAAAAGATATATAATATAGCAAAAACCTCTTCTTTTTGAAGGGGTTTTTTTATATTCATAATTACTATTTAAATCAAATAAAATCTGAGTAAGACGACAAACAAGATTGGCTGGAAAGTAGGTGCGGCCCTGGTGGTTGCCAATATGATTGGGACCGGTGTTTTTACAAGCCTGGGGTTTCAGCTTCAGGATGTTTCCAATACCTGGTCTATTCTATTGCTGTGGTCATTAGGGGGTGTCATGGCCCTTGCAGGGTCATTTTGCTACGCAGAGATAGGAAGTGCCATTAATAAATCTGGCGGTGAATATATTTTTCTGTCAAAATTATTTCATCCGCTGGCAGGATATCTTTCGGGCTGGGTTTCTCTAACTGTGGGATTTGCAGCCCCGGTGGCCCTCGCCGCTATGGCTTTGGGTGCCTATTTAGGTAATGTACTGCACGTTAATAACACTTTTTTGGCTGTTGCAGTAATACTAATAATATCGGTTATACACTCTTTCAGCCTTAATGTGAGTAGTAAATTTCAATCCTATGCCAGCTGGTTCAAGGTCTTATTGATCCTCTTTCTTATCCTTATAGGGCTTTACTATACCCAAATTGATTCCGCACTCAACTTTTCCAATTCATGGACAATAGAGATTATAACACCTTCATTTGCCATAGCTTTTGTATATGTGAGTTATTCGTATACTGGTTGGAACGCCGCATCTTATATCATTGAAGAGATAGACAACCCCAGGATTAATCTTCCAAAAGCGCTTGTCCGGGGAACACTCCTTGTTGCTGTGTTATATGTGTTTATGCAACTAATCTTCTTAAAGCACGGGACTTTGGAGGAACTGCGAGGGCAACTGGATATTGGACATGTCTATGCTTCCAATATATTCGGCAACCAGGGTGCCAAAACCATTAATATTCTAATTTCTTTCTTTTTAATTTCCAGTATAAGTGCCATGGTTTGGGTGGGGCCACGAGTATCTCTTGCTATGAGTAAGGACTTTAAACTCTGGCGATTTTTACAAAGGAAGAATAAGAACAACCTTCCTGTGGCAGCAGTTTGGTTACAAGCCCTGTTAAGCATCGCCTATGTGCTTACAGGCAGCTTTGAAAGTGTTTTGCTGTATTGTGGATTTATTTTACAACTTAGTGCTGCCCTTACTGTTACAGGGGTGTTTGTGTTGCGAAAAAAAAAGCCAGCATCACCGCACTTTAAGGCCCCTTTTTATCCTTTGCTTCCTGTCATCTTTATCCTGTTTAGTGTTTGGATATTTGTTTATCTGATAATTGATAAGCCTTTAGAAAGTATGATTGGACTGCTTATCCTGGCCATTGGAGTACTTACTTATTTTATCAATAAAAAAATTTCCAAATCTTCCTGACTTCGTAATTTTAATTTCTGTTTAAGCATAAATTAGTTATCTTAATCCTCTTGGTAATCATTACTTCCCTAATATTATATACCAATTTTATTATAAAATCTATGATGACCAAATAAATTGGTATGGGATAACCAAATAAGCATGTGAAAAATGAATCATAAAATTTCCAGAAGAAAAGCGATAGCTACAAGTCTTAAGGTTTCACTGGCGGCAATCGGGGGATATGCCTTTAAAGGAAGGGAGCAGAGTCAACCTTACTTTGAAAACACTTTATTAAATAAGAAACTTCCCATAAGAATTAGTCTCAATACCTCTACATTATTACATTATAAATTGGATGTTGATGTACAAATAGACATGGTAGCCGATGCAGGATTCGATGGTGTTGAATTGTGGATGCGGGATATAATGGCATACCTGGAAAAAGGTGGTACGAGTGAACAGTTAAAAGGAAAATTAGTAGAGAGGGGGCTAGTCCTGGAAAATATAATAGGCTTTTCTAAATGGTGCAGTGATGATCCTGAAGAAAGAGTAAAAGCGTTGGAACAATTGCGAGAGGAAATGATGATTATTGCCGGGATGGGTGGAAAATTTATTGCAGCCCCTGTACAGGGCATTGAATCTTTAGATAGAAACAAATATGATGATTACGCCGAACGATATAATGCTATATTAAAACTGGGAGATGAAACGGGGGTAACTCCAATACTTGAACTTTGGGGTATGGGAGCCTTAAATAAAGTGTCAGATTGTGCTCAAATTGCTATTGCGACCGGGCACCCAAAAGCTACAATGCTTCTGGATTTTTATCATGTATATCGTGGAGGGAATGATTGGGATACCGTGGATATTCTGAATGGGAAAAAATTACCCGTTATTCATATAAATGATTACCCTTCGAGTCCTTCTTTTCACCAGCTAAAAGATTCGGACAGGGTATTGCCCGGGGAAGGTGTATGTCCTTTTAACGAGCTTATCCCAAAATTATATGAAGCAGGTTTTAGAGGTGGTTTTTCGGTTGAGCTATTTAATAAAGAATATTGGGCAACCATGGATGCCGAGACCCTACTGAAAAACAGCTATGAGAAGACTTATGCTGTTGTTGAAAACGCCCTCGCAAAGACCATTTAAAAATTTATACAATCACAAATTAAATTAAAAACATCATGAAACTTAGTTTTAAATTCATCATTATCTTCCTTCTGGGTTTTGGGAGTTTTGTCCCGGTTTCCGGGCAGGAGACAAAAAATGACGCGGGCAATGAGTGGATTTCCCTATTTAATGGTAAAGACCTTGAGGGTTGGAAAGTAGGTGTAAACGCTTCTACTTTTACCGTAGAAGATGGTGCAATAAAAGTTGCCGGTGAAAGAGCCCATCTGTTTTATGCAGGAGACGTGGAAAACCATAATTTTGAGAACTTCGAATTTAAGGCGAGGGTGATGACCAAACCCGGGGCAAATTCCGGGATTTATATACATACCAAATATCAGGAAGACGGGTGGCCCACCTATGGTTATGAGGTCCAGGTAAATAACTCACAAGGTGATTGGAAACGTACCGGAAGTCTGTACGGTATTGTAGATATAAAAGAAAATTATGCGTCAGATAATGAATGGTATACAGAATATGTGAAAGTGGAAGGCAAACGCATTATTATAAAAATAAATGATATTGTGGTGGTTGATTACACTGAACCTGAGAAACCTTTACGGGAGGGAGAAGGGGTATACAGAGTAATAAGTGCTGGTACTTTTGCGCTTCAGGGGCATGATCCTGGTAGTGTAGTTTTTTACAAGGATATTATGGTTAGGCCTTTGCCGTGATTCTCCCATAAATTTATGAATTAAGGCCTGTTTTTAGTCATTTAGCAAATTAATCAACCAGACCCATGAAAAAAACTCTAAGTTATTTCAGTATCATTGTCTTTCTTCTGCTTCTTTCTAATTGTGGTGATAAAAAATCCGAAGAGGAGTCGGCCGATAAAAAGGACCGCAATATGTTCGGGCATTATATACCCCGTGGAATAACCGTAAACTCCGAAAACCTTAGTCCCGGTTATATCATGTTTCCTGTCCCTAATTCTGCTTCCACCTATCTTATCAACAGAAAAGGAGAAGTAGTGCATGAATGGAAAGGCAATTACGGCGTATTTAACCCTTATCTCATGGATGATGGTTCTGTTGTGATTGGCGCGAACGACCCTGATTATCCTGTTTTTGGGTTTGGAGGGCCTTATGGGCGGATACAAAAAATAAACTGGGCAGGAAAAATGTTGTGGGATTTTGAATATGCAGATACTACACAAATTGTACATCACGATTTTGCAGTTATGCCCAACGGTAATGTTCTTGCCTTGGCATACGAAACCTCTTCTTATGAATATGCACTTTCCCTTGGACGAAAACCAGAATATATTCCAAGATCCGGACCATGGATGGAAAAAATAATAGAAATAGAACCGCAAGGTGACAGTAAGGGTAAAATAGTTTGGGAATGGCGTGTGGAAGACCATTTGATTCAGGAATATGATGAAGCAAAGCCCAATTATGGAAACCCACAAGAACATTCGGAATTATTCAATTTTAATCTCGGTGATTCCATTCCTGACCGTATAACCCAGGACAGCCTGGACATTTTAAAAGCCATGGGACGGGGAGGAAGAAACCTTACCCTTGATAATCCACATTCAGATATTTATCATTTTAACGCAATAAATTACAATGCTGATTTGGATCAGATTGCCTTCAGCTCTCCTGAATTGAGTGAAGTCTTTATCATTGACCACAGTGTTACAACCGAAGAAGCGGCCAGTCACCAAGGTGGAAAAAGTGGTAAAGGTGGAGATTTATTGTACCGATGGGGTAATCCTGAAAATTATATGCAGGGCGATTCCACGGACCGGAAGCTTTATTACCAGCACGATATTCGCTGGATTGAAAAAGGGAAACCCGGGGCAGGTAATCTAACACTATATAATAATGATGTCCCCATGGGGCCGGATAGCTTACATTATTCTGCTATATATGAAATTAACCCCGTTTTATTGCAAGATGGTACTTATGAAATGATGACCAATAACCGTTTTGCTCCGGAGGAACCTGTCTGGAACTATGTGGCCAAGGATACCATCTCCTTTTACGGAAGTTTTATTTCAGGGGCGCATCGTATGGAAAACGGTAATACGTTTATTAATGAAGGGCCCAAAGGACGTTTATTTGAAGTGACTCCTGACCGGGAAATTGTCTGGGAATATTTAGTTCCCTATCGCGGTAACATTCACAAACCAAATGGAGAACCGAGAAATGTAATGAATATGACGCATAGTACATTCCGGGCCACTTTTGTGCCAGCAGACCATCCTGCTTTACAGGGAAAAGAGCTTAAGCCTTTAGATCCACAGCCAGAAGTATTTGTGATGCCACCTCCACCTGAAGAGGATAAGAAAGAATGATTTAATACCCTTTAAAAAAGTCAAGGAATTTCCCTGCATTAAAAGGCTTGGTAGGTCTCGCAAAATTTAGCAATCGGGTAGTGAGTTAATGATTAAGGTTTAATTTCCATATACTAAAACCCAGGTTTAAGTAAAAGAAGCAGAGTATTTTAAACCCATGTTATGAATGGAATTGATGTAGTGATGGTAATTGCAATAATCCTATTCGCAAGACTGGGGGTGCGTTTACTTATGGGTTATCAAAAAATGAAAAAAAACAATAAAAAGGATTCCAACAAAGAGGAACCCTAAAAATCAGTTATATACGTAAAAGCAATCAGCATGGGAATATTTTGGGATTTACTGCAACAGGAAGAACTGGATAAACAACAGGCACAAGCAGACAGTGTTGAAGACCGGGTGGCTAATTTAGAGGCCGAACTGGAGAACACAAAGACACTGCTTAGGAAAACATTGGAAGCCCTGGAGTCTCACCTGAACCAGGATATTGACGGAGATGGAATTGCCGGCTAAATAATGTTATTAATATACCTATCCATTTAAGCTTAAAATTATTGCTCATATACTAAACCCTTCGTCCATCGAGTAAATTTATAATTCTGGAGCCATAGGAGGCGTTCTTTTCAGAATGTGTCACCTGGATAATGGTTACACCTTCATTATTCAGTTGTTTAAAAAGATCCATAATCTCTTCACTCTGTTTTGAATTCAGGTTGCCAGTAGGTTCATCGGCCAATATTAATTTCGGATTGGAAATCAAAGCCCTCGCTACACCAACCAATTGTTGCTGTCCCCCACTAAGCTGAACAGGGAAAAGATCCTTTTTCCCCACAATATTAAAGCGGTCCAGCATATCAGCAACCATAGCCTTCCTTTCCGAAGATTTATATTTCTTGTATAAAAGTGGCATTTCCAGGTTCTCCTGCACGGTTAAATCATCCAGTAAATGATAGGACTGGAAGACAAAACCAATATATTCCTTATACATCAGGGCGCGATGCTTTTCCTTTAAAGTATGAACAGATTCATCCAGAAAATGATATTCCCCCTCATCAAAATTATCGAGCATCCCAATAACATTCAGTAATGTAGATTTACCGGAGCCGGAAGGGCCCATAATAGAGATAAACTCTCCTTCCTGTACTTCAATGTTGATGTCTTTCAACAAAAAGATCCGCTGACCTCCAGAGTTGACCCATTTATAAATATTCTGTAATTGTAGCAGCATCTTTAACTTTTTTTAAATGCATTTGGTTATTCATTTCGCAACGAACGTACCGGATTGGCTATCGCAGCTTGAAAGCTTTGCCAACTAACCGTAAGCAATGCAATAAGTAAAGCCGAGATTCCCGCCAAGACGAAAATCCACCAGTTCATTGTCGTTTTATAGGCAAATCCTTCCAACCATTTGTCCATGACATACCATGAGACAGGTAAGGCAATCAGAAAAGCCAACGCGACCAATTTCACAAAGTCTTTGTTCAAAAGGATCAAAACTTGCGCAATGGTTGCACCGTTAACCTTTCGGATACCAATTTCTTTTTTTCTTTGGATTATAGTATAGGAGGTTAGCCCGAAAAGCCCCATAGATGCAATTAGTATAGCTAAAATTGTAAAAATCCGGAAAGCAGAACCAAAGGCTTTGTCCTCAGCATACTGCGCTTCGAATTTTTGGTCTAAAAAGGTATAATTGAATGTGCTTTGAGGAAACATTTCTTTCCATTTACCTTCAATTTGTGAGATTGCTCTGTTCATTCCCTGTGTTGACAAAGCCCTTCGGTCTACCTTTATAAGCACATTGCTAACATTCCTGCTATACCTTAAAAGCATTGGTTCAATCCCGGTTTTGAGGCCAAAATGGTGGTAGTCTTTTATAACACCGGAAATAACCCAGTCTTCGCCAAAGAATTTCACCTTTTTATCAACAGCATTCTCCATTTTTGAAATTCCCATATGTTTTACAAACCGTTCGTTCAATACAATTTTGTTGCTATACCCTTGTGAGTTTTCCAAAAAAGGACCTCCTGCTACAAATTCCATGTTCATTAACTCAAAATACTCCGGACCGACTACATAATTGTACCATATTCGGGTATCGTCCCGTTCACCATTCGGAAAAGTAATCCCGACACTGGATGATAGGTTATCATATTCACCACCTGGGTAGGTCTGTGCGAGAACAGTGGTTTTGACAAATGGTAAATTTCTCAGTTCATTTTTAAGTGTTTCAATATCATTTCTTACAAGGGAATCGGGCTTACTTCCCAGAATTTTGCCATTAATTGCGACTACTTGATTCAAATTGGCGCCAATGGGCTGATTTTGTAAAAAATCAATCTGTTTGGTAACCACAATGGTACTTGTCAAGAGGACAATGGTCGCCAAAAATTGTCCCATAATCATTCCCTGTCGAATTGAGAGACCACTACCTGCAGTTCTTATTTTTCCCTTAAGTGCCTTGGCTGGAGTATATCTGCTCAGAATGATTGCCGGGTACAGACCTGAAACCAATGTTCCCAAAAGGATAAAACCAAGCATAGGCAGAAAGTCTTTAATACGTTCTAAATCTAAGGTTAATTGCTTGCCAATGAAACCATTGAATATCGGTAGTGCTATCAGAACGATTATCATGGCGATGGTAATCGCAATAAGGTTCAAAAGCAATGATTCTAAAAGGAATTGCAATACTATTTGTGGCTTTTGCGCTCCCGCTACCTTCCGGATTCCAGTTTCCTTGACCCGTTCCAAAGACTTGGCTGTTGAAAGGTTTACATAGTTCAACCATGAGAGGATAATTATGATAAATGCTATTGACAAAAGGAAGGTTACTCTACTGGCACTGCCGTTTAACTCAGCCTCGTAAGGCTTGTCAGAGTATAGGTGGATGTCCTCCAATGCTTCGATATTATGCCTTTCATAGGGTAAACCTTCAACCTTGAAACCCATGATTTTTTTCTTCAGGAGATCCGCATTGGTATTAGGGTCAATCTTGATGTAAGTGAACAAGTTATTTCCATTCCAATTAGGTTTCGGGTTGTCGGGATATCCGCTCCATGTCAGTATGGTGTTGTAAGAAATCAAAAAATCATTTTTCATATGAGTGTTATTCGGCAAGTCCTTCAACACTCCACTCACTTTAAATGAGGTGTTACCACTAAAAATGACATCAATGGATTTCCCTATTGGATCCTCATTACCAAAAACTTTCTTTGCCAATGATTCAGTTAACAAAATGGTGTAAGGTTCTTTTAAGGCTGTCTTAATATCTCCTTTAATTAGCGGATATTTAAAAACATCAAAATAAGAGGGGTCTGCCAATGCGCCTTTCTCACCATTGATAATGGAATTGTTGTACTTAAAAGTAACATCGATAATATGCGATAACCTTACGAATTCCTTTATCTCGGGAAATGCTTCTTTTAACGTTGGCCCACTTAAATTATAGGTCTGCGCATCTCCTGGCACAAAGACACCTTCTTCGGTATAGTCCATATACACCCGATGCACATTTTCAGAACCCTCGAATTCATCATAGCTGTGTTCATAGCTTACGTAAAGCATGATCAGAATAAAAGAAGCCAGACCAATGGACAGACCAAGAATATTGATAAAAGAGTACAGCCTGTTTTTAAGTAGGTATCGTGTGGCAATTTTTAGGAATAAGCTGTACATAGTCTCTCTCTTTATACTAATTATTCCGTTCTTAAGCTTTTTACGGGGTTAGCAATTGCTGCTTTAATACTTTGGTAGCTCACTGTAATCAAAGCTATGGCTACAGCCAAAAATGCAGCTAAAACAAATACCCACCAGCCAATTTCAATCCGATAGGAAAAGTCTTCCAGCCATTTATTCATGGCAAACCACCCAACGGGAAGTGAAATGAGGATAGCCACCCCTACCAGCTTAAGGAAGTCTGAAGAGAGCCTGTAAGTGATTTGACTCACACTCGCCCCCATTACTTTTCTAACTCCAATCTCTTTAGTTCGCTTCTCAGCATTGAAAGCAGCAAGGCCAAAGAGCCCCAAACATGCAATTAAAATGGAAAGTACTGTGAAAATGATAAAAATACGCCCTAATCGCTGCTCAGACTTATAGGTGTTATTAAAAGAATCTTCCATAAAATAATAATCAAAAGGCTGACCCGGGGCTACCTTATTCCAAATCCCTTCAATACTTTTTATTGCATTGGTAAAGCTTCCTTCTTCTAATTTTATTGCCAACGAATACGCAAAATCTCCCAAATGCATACTCAATGATTCAATCTCTTCTCTAAAGGGAGAGAAATGGAAATCCTTTACAACTCCAATGATTTTATAATACTTAGGGTTCTCAGATCCCATATCCGGTGTGTAGCTTAACCCTAGTGCTTCTTCAGGCGTTACCCTCATTACGGCTACTGCAGATTCATTTACGATGATGCTTGTTGAGTCATTTTTATAATTTTGATCAAAATCCCTCCCGGCAATAATTTTAAAATCCATTGTGGAGATATAGTCATAATCCACGCCCCACCTTTGCATGCTTACGGCATTCTCCTGATCTGTTGCTCCCTCAAGGGGTGTAAAAGTGCTGTCAGATCTGCTTGAAGGGGTTGGGAAAAAACTACTCAGGGTTGCGTTAATAACAAAACCCAGCTTTTTTACTTCTTCTTTAAATGATGCTACTTGCCCACCAATCGTATATACATCATCGACGATAAGTACCTGATCCTTTGAAAAACCAAGCTCTTTATTTTGAATATATTCCAATTGCTGATAGACCACCAAAGTGCTTACCACTAAAAATACGGAAATCGAAAATTGAAAAATAACCAAAGCATTTCGAACCTTGCCGCCGCCAAGGCTACCAGTATCTCCTTTGAGTACCTTTACCGGAATAAATTTAGACATAAAAAAGGCCGGATAGCTACCTGATAAAAGTCCCAGAAAAATTCCTGAAGCCAGCAAAATCAGCCAGAAAAACGGGTTGGTATATGGCATGTAAATATTCTTATCTGCCAGGTCATTGAAAAAAGGCAATGCAATTATGGCAAATACTAAAGCCAGTAAAAGAGAGCCAAACGAAACCAAACCAGATTCTATTAGGAACTGACGAATAAGTTCTCCTTTATTGGAACCCAGCGTTTTTCTAATACCTACTTCTTTGGCTCTTTTTAGAGAATGTGCAGTAGATAAATTCATAAAATTGACACATGCCAAAACAATAATAAACACAGCAATAAAAGAAAGGATATAAATATTTTGAATATCATTATTTGCACTTACTTCGGCTACTCTGTCAGAATTTAAGTGAATATCTGTCAAAGGTATAGTGCTGTATATTAAGTGATTGCCTGCTGCCTTAAACTGTTCTTCTGTGATACCAGGCATGAATTGCTGTACCCCCGGAATCACATATTTGCCTAAAAAGGCCCGCAATGGAGCTTGTAGATCCTCAATTTTTGCAGTAGGAATAAGTTTAATATACGTCTGGTAATTATTACTTCCCCAATTAACTATTCGTGAATCTTCATAACCGGCCATTGCCATAAAAACGGTGTGTTCTCTTAGAAAAGAATTATCGGGTAAGTCATCAATTACACCAGTTACGGTATACGTTTCTGAATTGTTCAATAATAAGTTTTGACCCACGGCATCATTGATGCCAAAATGTTTTTCAGCTGCCGTTTTAGTCAAGATCAAAGTATTTGGCAATTTAAGGGCGGTATTTAAATCGCCAACCAAGAGATCTATTCCGAACATTTTGAAGAAAGTAGAATCCACGAAAGTAACATTCTGTTCCTTTATGTTTACCTCCGTATCAACTTTTCTAATTAACGCACTACCCCTTGTTCTGAATCGTGTTACTAATTCTACTTCTGAGAAATCATTATCAATTGTCTCTGCGATGGGAGCAGGAGTTACTGCAAATTTGCGATCCTCCCCACCGAATTTAATATCCGCATTAACTCTATGTATGCGATCTGCATCGGCAAACATTTTATCATAACTTAGTTCATCATAGATATATAGTGAAATAAGCAGTGCCCCGGCAATACCGATGGCCAGTCCAAAGGTGTTCAGAAAGGTAAAAAAGGGTTGTTTTTTAAGGCTTCTCCAGGCAATTTTAATATGATTTTTGAACATGATGCTCCGTTATTTATCAGTGTTTAATTATTCCGTTCTCAGGCTTTTTATTGGGTTGGCAATTGCCGCTTTAATACTCTGGTAGCTCACTGTAATTATCGCTATTGTCACTGCTAAAAAAGCAGCCAAAACAAAAACCCACCAGCCAATTTCAATCCTATAGGAAAAATCTTCCAGCCATTTATTCATGGCAAACCAGCCTATGGGCAGAGAAATTAGGATTGCTATCAATACCATTTTAAGAAAATCTGTAGACAAACTATAAGTTATTTGACTTACACTGGCCCCCAATACTTTACGTATCCCAATTTCTTTGGTGCGTTTCTGCGCATTAAAAGCTGCCAGGCCAAACAGGCCAAGACAGGCAATTAAAATTGATAATATTGTAAATACTATAAATATTTTCCCTAATCTTTGTTCGGCCTCATAAGTAGTGTTGAAAGATTCATCCATGAAACCATAACTGAAAGGTTGTCCCGGAGCCATTTTATTCCATATTTGCTCGATATTTGCAATGGTATTAGAAAAATCCCCGGCCTTTAGCCGAATCGCCATATTTCCTGTAGAATTGTTCAGGAAAAGACCCAAGGCTCCAATATTTTCCCTTAACGACTCATAATGAAAGTTCTTAACCACGCCGACTATGGTATAGAATTCCGGTCTTTCCCGCTCGATATCTTGTGAAATATGCATCCCTAGGGCCTCCTCGGCGCCAACGCCCAATACGGCCAAAGTGGCTTCGTTTATTATTACTGCCGTTGAATCTGTAGCAAATTGCCGATCGAAATTGCGTCCGGCAACAAGCTCCATATCCAGTGTAGCCAGATAATCATGATCAACATCCCAGGTCTGTATCTGAATGGCATTTTCCTGATTCATAGCTCCTTCTTTAAAATAAGAACTGTTGGAACGGGAAGATGGTGTGGGTAAAAAATTACTTAAGGTCGCACTTTCAACCTGGCTCATTTTAAGTACTTCTTCTTTAAAGGATTGAACCTGATTTCCCGCAGCATAAGTGTCATTGATAAGAACAACCTGATCTTTGGTAAAGCCGAGGTCTTTACTTTGGATAAATTTCAACTGTTGATAAACGATCAAAGTGCTTATGATTAAAAATACGGAAATGGCGAACTGAAAAACTACAAGAGAATTCCTGATATTTTTTCCTCCAACACTACTTCCTCCAGTTCCCTTGAGCACAGTAGCCGGCATAAATCTCGACATAAAAAATGCGGGGTAACTGCCAGAAAAAAGCCCTAATACAATGGTTGAACACAGTAAAATTCCCCAGAATACTGGATTTGAATATGGTATTAACACCGACTTTCCTGAAAGTTCATTAAAATATGGAAGTATCAAAATCGCTATGACAATTGATACGAACAATGAAATAATGGAAATCAGACCTGATTCTGTTAAAAATTGCCGAATCAAATCCAGTGTATTAGAACCCAAGGTTTTTCGGATACCTACCTCTTTTGCCCTTTTTAACGATTGGGCCGTTGAAAGATTCATAAAATTAACACTAGCAAGTATTATTAGAAACAGCCCGATAAACAAAAGAATATAAACGTTTTGAATACTGCTGTTGGGACTCATTTCAGATTGACGATTGGAGGAATACAAATGTATGTCGGTCAAACCAATAGTATGATAGCGTACATAGTTACCTGCTGCTTTGAATGATTCTTCTGTTATACCAGGAAAATAGTCTTGTGCCCACGGAAGCATGTATTTTTTGAACATGCCTTGCAAGGGCACTTGAAACTCCTCTATGCTGGTGCCTGGTATCATTTTAAAAAATGTATAGAAATTGGCATTGCCCCAATTGTTCTCACGAGAGTTATCAAATCCGGCCATCGCCATAAAAATGGTATGATTCCGAAGAAAAGAGTTTTTAGGCAAATCATCTATAACTCCCGTTACTGTATAGGTATCGGTGTTGTTCAATAATAAGTTTTGGCCCAAGGCATCCTGTATTCCAAAATGTTTCTCCGCAGCTGTCCTGGTTAGAACCAGAGTATTCGGCTGCTTTAATGCAGTCCGTGTATCACCTACAATTAAATCCAACCCGAACATATCAAAGAAAGTGGAGTCAACAAAAGTAGCATTCAGTTCTTTGGCATTCATTTCTGTACCGCTTTTCCTAAGGAGCATACTCCCCCGATCCCGAAACCTGACAGTCTTTTCCACCTGTGGGAAATCGCTTTCCATAGCACCGGCCATTGGTGCGGAAACTTCAGTCCCCTTTATTTCGGCACCACCAAATTTAATATCGGTATCAATTCGGTGAATCCGGTCTGCATCCGCAAACATTTTGTCAAAAGTCAGTTCATCATAAATATAGAGGGCTATCAATAAACCACCTGCCATTCCTATGGCGAGACCAAAGGTGTTTAGGAACGTAAAAAAAGGTTTCTTTTTAAGGTTTCTCCAGGCAATTTTAATATGATTTTTGAACATGATTTTTCGATTTTAAATTGATTCCTGATAGTTCCTTCTCCATAGTATAACGGAGGAGAAGCAATCGGGTTTATTCCATACGTAAACTTCTAACTGGGTTTGCTTTTGCAGCTTTTATGGCCTGAAAACTTACGGTCAATAAAGTAACCAGGACCGAACATATAATGGCCAGTGCAAAAACCCACCACGACAGATCTACCCTGTATTCATAGCCTTCCAACCAACTTGTCATAAAATAATGGGTAATAGGAACCGCAATAACACATGATAAAACAACCAATACTACAAAATCTTTGGAAAGCATTTTCCAGACATTATAAACAGTAGCCCCCAGGACCTTGCGCACCCCAATTTCCTTTGTGCGCTGTTCTGCTACAAACGAGGTTAATCCAAAGAG
>Ga0316198_10001004_pt1 | contig 16004 bp, 16 predicted proteins | sample OudBieAanoxic_MG_FD_204935 | JGI IMG/M metagenome (GOLD analysis project Ga0316198, IMG submission 204935) | Coastal sediment microbial communities from Oude Bieten Haven, Netherlands - site A anoxic | ecosystem: Environmental > Aquatic > Marine > Coastal > Sediment | place: Netherlands...
TCGACGATCGGCTTCCTCCGCCACCCGATCGACCGAGCAGTGTGTTCCGCAGCGCACCGTCCGCCCGTCACGTCTTCCCGGAGGTCGTGAAACTCGTCAGGCGAGACAAATCCCGACTATCGGGCGCGTACATCCTGCTGGTGGCGTCTCAGATGGAGTACGGGACCACCGCTCGAGCCCTCGACGCAATGGGCGTCGATCGGGACGAGCTTGCTGCGGCCGCACAAGCCGAGGTCGACGACCTCAACGCTTGACGGCCGGATACCGCCTCGCTCGGACGTGGTTGACTGGTGGCCATGACCACCGGCGAATATGAGATCCTGAAACCAGTTGACCTCTGCGGTGAAGATGGGATATCTCTGAACCCATCCGCCAAAGGTTGGTCGAGGCGCATCCTTCACCGGGCCAACCTCGCCGGGAAGTGGGGTCGAACCAAACGGTGGGACTACTGGGCGATCCAGGCCGAACATATCATCGTTGCGATCACCGTGGCCGATATCGACTACCTCGGGTTGGTGACGCTCGACTGGATCGAACCCGACTCTCACCGCTCGGGGGGCCGCTCGGTCACGATTCCGCTCGGCAGCGGCGTCGACCTCCCAGATAGACCCGCCACCGGTCGACTCGACTTGGACAGCCGAAACCTTGGCGTTTCGATCGTGTACGGGGACGACTCCACGGAGCTCCTCGCTCACTGGACCGACAAACGCGGGAAGACGGGAAGTCTCTCGGCGACGGTTGCTGAACCCGATGGGCATGAGTCGCTCAACGTCGTGATCCCGTGGTCGACGACCCAGTTCCAGTTCACATCGAAACACCAGGCGCGACCGGCTATCGGCTCGATCACGGTCGAAGGTCGGACAATTGAGATTGGTGGACCTGCCGGCGAAGCGTGGGGGATACTCGACGTCGGTCGCGGCAGGTGGCCGTATCAGACGACGTGGAACTGGGGAGGCGGCTCCGGCTATGCCGCAACCGGCCAACTCGTCGGTCTCCAAGTCGGAGGGAAGTGGACCGACGGCACCGGCTTCACCGAGAACGGAATCATCATCGACGGCCGACTCGTCAAGATCGGTGAGGACCTCCAGTGGACGTACGACTGGGACAACCCCTTGGATCCGTGGAGCGTCCAGAATGCCGATGACACTCTCGACGTGACGCTCACCCCCGTTCACGATCGGCACGCCAACCTCAATCTTGGTGTCCTCAAGAACGAGGTGCATCAGGTGTTTGGTCACTGGTCCGGACGTGTACCGAACGGCACCGGTTCGTCGCTCGCGGTCAACGACATGCTCGGCTTCGCCGAGGAGGCTCGATCTCGCTGGTGATCGGCGCTGAACGTGATCGCTGAAGATCCCCTGCCACCGACGCGCGGGTCGGATAGTCTTGCTGTTCGGCGACCGGGGAGGCCCCCTTGCAGATCTCATGTTCAAGAGTGATCAACGCCCCCGCTGACAGAGTGTGGTCGATCATGACGAACCTCGAGGAGTTCCCAGATGCGATCAGCGGCATCGAATACGTCCAGCGGCTCGACGAAGGCACGGGATTCGAGATCGGCACCATGTGGCGAGAGACGCGCACGATGTTCGGGCGCACCGCAACCGAGGACATGTGGGTAACCGAGTTCGAACCAGGGCGCTCCTACGTAGTCGAAGCGAATTCCCACGGAACCGAATACCGAACCACGCAGAGCGTCGAACCAGACGGCGATGGAGGAAGCGTGCTGTCGATGTCATTCTCCGGCAACCCGACCGGCACCATGGCGAAGGTCGTGTCGGCGACAATTGGACGGTTCTTCGCAAACGCAACCCGCAAGGCCTTCGAACAGGACCTGGCCGACATCGCATCAGCGGCGGAAGGCTCCTCCTAGGAGAAGACAACGGTTCGATGGCCGATGAGGAAGACACGTTCCTCGACGTGAGCGCGGACGGCGCGTGACAGCACCAGACGTTCGATGTCTCGACCGGCCGTCACCATGGACGCCGGAGTGTCCGCGTGGTTCACGGGGGTGACATCCTGCGTGATGATCGGGCCTTCGTCGAGGTCGGCTGTCACATAGTGGGCGGTCGCTCCAATGAGCTTCACGCCACGCTCCCACGCCTGGTGGTAGGGCCGGCCACCCTTGAAGCCGGGGAGGAAGGAGTGGTGGATGTTGATGATCCGTCCGGCGAGCCGCTCACAGACCTCGGGGCTCAGGATCTGCATGTAGCGGGCAAGCACCACAAGATCGATCTCGCGCTCCTCGATGAGGCTGAGGAGTTCTTCGTCGGTCTGCGCTCTCGTCTCGAGCGACACGGGGATGTGGTGGAACTCGATGCCCTCGCGCTCAACGATGTCGCGCAGATCCTCATGGTTGGAAACGACGACCGGAATGTCGGCATCGAGCTCTCCCGAGTGGTGGCGCATGAGCAGGTCGAGGAGGCAGTGGTCGTACTTCGACACAAGGATCATCACTCGTGGGCGATCGTCGACCCGCCGGACTCGCAGGTCGCCATTGAACTCCTGAACGCGCGACTGGAGGTGGTCGACGATCTGGTGTGGATCCTCAAGATCATCCTCGAACACAGTCCGCATGACGAACGTGTTGGTCGCATGGTCCGTGAACTGCTTGTTCGCGATGATGTTTGCGTCCAGTTCGAGGAGACCGGTTGCGAAGCTGGCGACGATGCCGCGGGCGTCGGCACACGTCAGGGTGAGGATGAATTCGTTCATGACCCCAGGAGGGTACCGCTCGAAGTCGGCGGCGGGCTCGATTGGCGTGGTGTCCTTGTGATTGTGAACAATCCGGGAACAGCCCCTTGATCTGGAACAGACCGCCGTAGGGTCATCGTTGAGTCCATGAGCTCACCGAGGAGACCTGCAACGTGGAAACTCTGAAACGCTTTCGTTGGCCGATCGTAGGAGTCGGGATCGCTATCGCCGTCGTGGCGTTTCTTGCCTTCCGGCCAGACAAGCTCTTTGTCGACGATGCGGTCGACGAGTCCCTGGCGGACGCGTTCACCACAGCGACAACACAAGCAGCGCCACCCGAGACGACGACGTCTACCGCTCCCGAAACCGAGACCACACAACCGGGGGAGGAGAGCACTACCTCCACGACTCAGCCGCCGACGACCACGACTGCAGCGCCAACTGAACCGGTGCAGATCACCACGGGAGCCTTCTACGGCATCGGCCATTCGGCGGAGGGCACCGCCTCTGTTTATGAACAGGACGGCTCCTACGTCTTGCGCTTCGAGGACGACACCAACATCCAGAACGGGCCCGACCTCTACGTCTGGGTGCTGCCATCCGACGACTACGAAGGCGGCACGCCACCCGACTACATCGACCTCGGGAAGATCAAGGGCAACGTCGGCGGCCAAAACTATGCACTGCCGGCCGACTTCGACCCGGACCTGCATCGTTCCGTGATGGTGTGGTGCGTCCGCTTCAGCGAGCCGTTCGCCGCCGCCCCGTTGGCGTAGGGTCTGCATCCCAGGCCAGCCAAGGGAGGGACGAAACGCATTCACGGATGGAGACGTCCGCGGGGAGTCGGGGGTCTGGAGCTACGCTCCTTCGCCATGGTGAAGCAAGATCGATGGGCCGACGCCGACGTCCTCGCGGAGTTCAACAAACGGGAGTACCGCGTCCTGGAGGTCAGCGTCGGTATGACGTTGACGCACACCGGGTCCAGTTTCACAGGAACGGTCGCTCAGTTCACCCAGGGTGGGGAAGTCGTCCTCACGGATAGGTGGGGCGAACAGAAGACGTACCCGGCACACGATGGCGCGTTCATGCACAACGGGAGTCGCGTGAGCATGCGAGACCCTACGCCGTCCCCGCGACCGGAACCTCGCCTAACGGCCTCGGGGTCGATCGACGCTGTGGAGTCGCGCGCCCGGGTCGCCAGGGCAAGCCGGATCTGGGTTGAGGGCCTTCACGACGCGGAGTTGATCGAGAAGATCTGGGGCGACGATCTCAGGGAAGCGGCTGTTGTCGTCGAGCCCCTCCATGGAGCGGACGACCTGGCGGGCGCCGTTGACGGCTACGCGCCGAGTTCCACCCGCCGCCTCGGGGTGCTCCTCGATCACCTCGTCGAGGGATCGAAGGAATCGCTCATCGCTCAGGCCATTCACAACCCGGACGTCCTCATCTGCGGCCACCCGTACGTCGACATTTGGGCGGCGATCAAGCCTGCGACGATCGGCATCGCCGCGTGGCCGGATGTTGCACGCGGCCAGCCGTGGAAGGAGGGCGTTCTCGAGAGCCTCGGCCTGGAGGTCGCGTCGGGATCGTTCTGGGCTCAGGTCCTTGACGCGGTGACGTCGTATCGCGACGTCGAAACACCTTTGGTGAACGCAGTCGAGCAACTCATCGACTTCGTCACCGCGGACGACGCCATTGATGGGTGACGCAACGGTGAATCGCCGAGGCCAGCATCCGGGCGGCACCCTCCAGAGCGCTCGTGCGCTCAGCCCGTGTTGCGCATCCCGGCGGCGATCCCATTTACCGTGAGCAGGAGTGCCCGCTCGAGCGTGGGATCGGTTTCGCCTGCGCGTCGCCGAGCGAGCAACGTCACCTGGAGCAGGTTGAGGGGATCGAGGTAGTAGTCCCGCACGGACAACGTTCGCTTGAGGACGGGAAGCCGGTCGAGAATGCCGGTTCCAGTCAGGTGCTCGACCTCTGCAACGGTGCGCTGATACTCCTCCCGGATCCGATCGAACAGGTGATGGTGCTCCGGCGCCACCAGATCCTGGACATAGCGTGACGCGATCTCCAGGTCGGTCTTGGCCAGTGTCATCTCGACGTTGGAGACAAACGTCTGGAGGAAGAGGAACTCTTCGTACATCTCCTGGACAACATCCCACCTTCCGTCCCGGCGCATCGCAGCGAGGCCCGAACCTACGCCGTACCAACCTGGGACGATCTGACGCGACTGTGTCCAACCGAATACCCAAGGGATTGCCCGTAGATCATCGAGACCGGTGCCGCCCCCAGGGCGTCTTGCCGGGCGCGAACCGATGTTCATCTCCGCAAGTTCCTCCACCGGGGTTGCGGCGAGGAAGTAGTCGACCAAGCCCGGCGAATCGACCAGATCCCGATACGAGGAGAACGAGGCTTGCGACAGGGCCTCCATCGTGTCGGTCCAACGATCGAGAACGTCCTTTGACTGGCGAGACGAGCGGTGGAGGATCGAGGCCTCGAGAACCGACGAGAGCGCTAGTTCCAAGTTGCGGTGGGCAAGGCTCGGTAGCCCATACTTGTCCGAGATGATCTCGCCCTGCTCGGTAACCTTGATGCGGCCGTCCACGGTGCCAAATGGCTGGGCGAGAATCGCCTGGTGGGTCGGTCCGCCGCCACGTCCAATCGTTCCGCCACGTCCGTGGAATAGGCGAAGCGTGACACCGTGCCGGCGGGCGGCGTTGTGAAGCAGGCGTTGTGCCTTGTAGATCTCCCACTGTGACGTAGCGATCCCGCCGACCTTGTTGGAGTCGGAGTAGCCGAGCATCACTTCTTGAACATCGCCCCTGAGGCGGACGATTTCCCGATATGGTGGGCTGCTCAGCAGTGCGTTCAGCAGGTGTCCGGCATCGCGGAGTGCGTCGATCGTCTCGAGGAGCGGCACGAACCCGACTTCGGCGATCCCGCCATGCAGGTCGATAAGGCCGGCATCGCGGGCGAGAACCGCGGCAGCGAGCACATCATCTTCGCCAGACGTCATCGAAACGATGTACGACTCGATCGTGCCAGGACCGAAACGGTCAAGTGCTGCGCGAATCGCCTGGAAGGTCTCGACGACGGCGGACGACGCCTCTGGGAGCGCGGTGGTTGGGGCAGCCAGAGGCCGTCCGTGGCTGAGATCCGCCGTGAGGAACTGGCTCCTGGCCGGTGGCTCGAGACTCGCGTAGTCGACGCCTATGCGATCGTAGAGTTGCCCGAGCACTTCGTGGTGGCGCTCAGCGTGCTCGCGGACATCCATGGTCGCTAGATGGAATCCGAAAGCCTCAACATTTCTCATGAGCCGCAGCAACACTCCATTGGCAATGAGTTCCCCGGCGTCGCCGAGCAGTGATCGGTGAAGGACACCAAGGTCGTCGAGTAGGTCACGGCTGCTGCGGTAGTCCACTCCAGGGACGTGTCGTGCTCCCTCCGCGTGCCGCCTCCGCGTGTTCGCGAGACGCTCGTGGATGAAGGCGCACTTCAGGCGATACGGCTCATCTCGGTTGAGCGTCCGGAAGCGAAGCCAGACCTCCGGCAGCAACTGACGGTCCGCGGCGAGGGAGTCGGACAGCTCATCACTCACCTGTCGGTACCGCGAAGAGGTTGAGAGTTCTTCTGCCAGCCTCTCGACCTGCGAGCTCAGATCTCGTAGCGCGTGATCGTGTTGGACCTCGAGAACCCGCATGGTGACTTCGGCTGTCACCGACGGATTGCCGTCCCGATCGCCGCCCACCCACGTTCCGAACCTGATCGGAGCGGGACCCGACGCAAGGTTGCGCCCCAAACGTTGCAGACCAACGGCGATCTCCTCTCCAAGCAGGGGTAGCACATCGGTCGACAGCTGATCCAGATAGAACATGGCGGAACGCGCCTCATCGATCGGCTGTGGTCGTTGAGATCTCAGTTCGTCGGTCTGCCAGATCTGGTCGATGATCTCGGCGACACGCCGATCTATGCCCGCGCGCTTGGCGGACGAGATGCCGGCTTCATTCCGAGCAACCAGCAGGTCGGCAATTCGGACGAGCTTCGTTAGGAGCGTGCGGCGAACCGCCTCGGTTGGATGAGCCGTGAACACCGGGCGTAGCTCGAGGCGCTCGAGCACGTCTTCCAACACATCTGGTTCGGGCCGCGCAGCCAGGATCCGATCAACCGTCGCTGCAAAGGTGCGATCCCGATCTGCAACGGCCAGGTCGTCCACCCGGTGGGTCTGTTCTGCCACGTTGGCGAGATGGAAGTAGGCCGAGAAGGCCCGCACGAGATTGACCACCTGCTCCAGATCGAGCTCTCGCAACACTGCCCGCAGCCGTGCAGCTGCGGCCTGGTCGCCATCCGTCCGGCTCGACTTCGTGAGGAGACGGACCTCTTCGACGAGTTCGAGCAACTCGTGCCCGTGCTGCCGTGTCAGGGCGTCGCCGAGCTGAGCTCCGAGCCGCCGAATGTCGGCTCGGAGGTGATCTTCACCAACGCTGTCTGAAGCTGTGTCCATGGTCCCGAGAGGCTACCCCCGCGCGTACACGCACCTTCGACCCATGGCTCAGACCCAATCTCAGTGCGCCGGAGGGGACTCTCGCCATACGCTCAACAGAAGGCCTCCAGCCAAGATGGCGAGGAGAAATGCAACCGCGGCGACCGATGGGATGCTGGAGTCGGGATTGCCCGGACGGGGTTGGCCGAACTGGAAGAAGAAGTCGATCGGGGGTGCCAAGAGAACCGCGGTCGGTGCGGCGACGAACGCGAAACGAACGACGGCACCCCAATCCTCCCAACGGGTGCGCCAGTTGTAGGCGATGGCTCCGGCCAGCGCCGGCAACGCGAACAGGGGGCTGAGTCCGGGAGCTGCAAACCCGGTCAAGAGGCCGAGGGCTACCCACAACACCAGGAAACCGGGCCCTCTCATGCGTCCCGTGATCGGAGCGCGGTTGTTCAGCCAGTACACGAAGCCAGCACCGGTACCGAACGAGACCACGAAATAGGCATACGCCTCGAGCACCGAAGGTGTCGGCCGAATCGCGACAATGAGAAGCCACACCATCGTGGCGACAAGTGTTGCCACGATGGTGAGGAGAAGTGCGATGCCGCTACTGCGGACGAATGATCCTGCCATATGCGTGCGTCGCCGAACGGAACGAACGATCCCGAACACGAGCAGCGCCGCGGCCAGCAACGCAACTGCAACCGACCACGATGCGGCGTACTGAACGAAGAATGGGCGGAGGGTGAAGTACACGGAATCGCCCGAGTTGGGAGTCGATCCGAGGTCGAGGTTTCCGAAGTGCTGGGCGATACCGAGCGCGTTCGATCCGTGGTGTTGCACGGAGCCCCAACCGACCGACTCGAGGTTGTCGGCGGGGGAGTGGTAGATCGGCGATCCACGCATGTAGGCGAAGTGGAAGCCGGGCACTCCGGCGTTTCTGAATGGGTCAAAGTCCGTTCCGACATCACCCATGAGGGCGGTGATCTCGGAGATGAACGAAAACGCGCTCGGGTTTGATACCACCGCGGAATACTGACCGACCAGCCAGGTTTCGGAGCCGGAGGTCTCAACGAGCGATGAAGGCCCAGCGCCCCCGATTGCTTCAAGGTTCACGACGAGAGCGATGTTGTGGAAGACCGGACTCTCGCGAACGAATGCCTTGGAGCCATACCGAGGATTGGGTTCTTCGCTGTCGGTGAACAGCAGGATCACGTCGTTGCGCAGCTGCGGGCCCGCGAGGATCGCTCGGCCTGACTCCAAGAGTGTGGCGACCGCCGCGCTGTTGTCATTCGCTCCGGGAGTTGCTGGAACCGTGTCGTAGTGGGCCATGAGAGCGACAGCACCGGTGGTGGAGCGTCCGGGAATCGTCGCCATGATGTTGACGACATCAACCGGCTCTCCATCCTCGAAGTAGTTGGGAGCCGAGATCGTCTGGAACTCGGGTTCGAGGCCGAGTCCTTCGAGTTCGGCGATCAGATAGCGGCGTACTTCGGCGATCGCCGCCGAGCCCATTGGGTGCGGCTTCTGAGCGATGACCTCAATGTGTTCGACGGCCCGAGCTGCAGAGAAGTCGGCCTCGGGCGCATCCACAGGAAGTGCAGCCGGAGGAGCAACAGACCAGAACCCGACGGCGATGAACGCGAGGACGACGGCGCACGCAATGAGTTTGAAGGCAGTCACAGGCCGCTGTGCGGATTGGTCGATCGATCCGGATCCCATCCGGCGCCTCCACAGCGTTGGTTCGCTTGGATTGAGCGTACGTGAGCTTGGTCGCTGCGGTGTAGAGACCGACGGCCCTGATAGCGGAAGCCCGCAGCCACAAACGTCACGATCTCGCCACTGGGCTCCACGATTCCGGCCGAGGTCAGGCGTCCGCGAGATCGATGACGCGGGTGACCGTGCCTTGACACATGCCCATCGTGACTTCCTTTGCCCATGTCGTGCCGTCCTCCAGAGGCGAGAACACCAGCGTCTCCACGTTGGGCTCCGGCGGCCACTGCCACGGTCCCGACGGCGGTAGACCGCCCTGGCATTCGATCGCGCCGTCCCACGTGTCATACCACGTGCCTGTCACGAGCAGCTGCAGCGTTCTCGTTCCGTCGCCTGCCTCTTCAAGGGCTCCGCTGAGCGTGAACCGGTGGCTGCCCGTTGCCTCGCCGGTGCAAATGCCACCAGCCCGCACGAACCCCTCGACATCCATCGATCCCGAGCCGGTGACTTCGAGGCCATCCGCTGCGGGGAATACGTTGACCGTTGCAGTCCCAGACGACGTGATATCGGATTCCCCGTCGGGTCCGAGCTGACACACGAAGCGCTCGTCGAAGAGAACAGTGAACGTCTCCGGCACGTCTTCCAGCATCTCGATCTCAGGATCCGTCGTCGGTACTTCGGACGTTCCACCGCCAACCAGCAACGTTGTCGTGGTTGTGGATGTCGACGGGGCAAAGGTGACCGTGATGTCGGATGGCTCGGACTCACCTGAACACCCAGCGGAGAGCACCAGTACGGTCGCTACGACCGCGGCTGAAGCAGCGCGATGTCGCGTCTGTTTCATACCGTCATCATCGCGCCGACCGGCCCGCTTCGCCAGGGGGTGATTGATCGAGCCGGGGCATGTCGGCCTAGCCGGTGACTCAGGGCTCAGACAGATTGCAGTTGTGGGAATGTGGGGCCGGAGGCGTCGTCCAACGGCTTGGAACGGATGTGCTCATCGTGTCGAGCCGGATTGCAGGATCGACACGGCGAGTTGCGCTGATCCCTTCAGGACCCGGGACCGGCCGCTGTTCGCAACAACCATCGCCGTCCGTTCGAAGTTGGAGTCGATCAACGCCGTGGCTGCCCAAAGCGTGTTCGACCCTTGCATGCCGTACGAGACGCCAGCAAGGCCGGCCGCCGGTGCCCACCCCATGGCCATCCCGTTTCCCTTGCCAGCCGGGATTGCAAGGAGGTGTTCGACCGTCGCCGACTCCAGGAAGTCACTACCGCGGTTGAGGAAGACACGCTGGAACTTCGCCCAGTCCGCGAGCGTGAGGTGGAGGCGTCCGGCCGGAGTCATCACGGCCGGGTTGTCACTGCGAGGCAGTCCTGGTTCGGCCGGGGAACCACGTCCCGCGGTGATGCCGCCGATCTGCAGCCTCGACTTGTGCCCCCAAATGTCGGGAGGCGGACCGAGACCGGCGGTGGTGATCCCGAGGGGTTCGAGGACCTCAGCATGAAGGGCGTCCTCGAAGGGCATTCCGGCGAGGCGATCGATAGCAGCGCCAACCACGATGTAGCCGAGATTCGAGTAGCGGAAGCTACCGCGGGTGCGCGGCGGATCAGAAAGCGCCGACACGACGGCCCGGGTGCGTTGGTCGGTTGCGTCGGCGGTGTCGCCCCATGCGGCGACCATTTGTGCCCGGTTGAGGTTCGCGTCCATGCCGGAGCGACAAACGAGGACCTCATCAATTGTGGAGTGCGACCAGCCGGCGTTCACGCTACCGGCAAGATCACGGAAGAACTCGGGGACCGGAACACCCCACGCCGCATCACCTCGCTCGACCAGTCGCGCATACAGGGCAGCCGTCATTGACTTCGCACACGACCCGATATGCCATTGGTCGTTGACATCAACGGTATCGACCGTGTTGCGGTGCCGCTGACCCGCAACTTCGACGTCGAGATCGCCGGTGTGCGCCACAACCGCCGCGCCCGCGGCGGGTACTCCGTACCGCTCGAAAAACACTTCGAGCAAGGGGCGCAGGCGGTCGCTCCCGGTTGATTCGCCAGAGTTCACCTCGACAAGACTACGCCCATACGTGGACGCCGTTGTGACTCACAGCAATGCTCTTAGAGTTGCGACAAGGCGACCGTCGTGGTCGACGTCTCGAACAGCCCCGAAGGCCGCCGGTGGCTGCTATCGGCTGTGGGCCTCCCGTGTGTCACGTAGCACATGTCGTACAGATCCGAACAGCATCCCCAATCCAACGATGGTCGCAACCAGCCAAACGATGACGGAACCAATCTCGGAGGGGCCGAGCGAGGCGAGCGCAGAAATGGCAAGGAGGGCGGCGATCATGGCGATCGCCCCGGGTCCAATCCATCCCGCCGGACTGTCTTGCGGTTCGGTCCAGGGAGTCCGGCGGAGCGCCAACCACAACAACAGGGCAAAGGTGGCGTAGAGCACCCACACGACGGCATGTCCCGCGAGCGGTGGCATTCGGTCCGGTGTCCACGTTGGGATGAACACGACGTATTGGGCAGCCAGTAGTACCGCAATCCAGCGCCCCTGCCGATCGTTCGGCAGCAGGGCTCGAAGTGGCCACCGCTGCTGCCGATCGCCGCGCCGCCACCAGAACAAGGTCAGGCTCGCCACTGCAAGAGCCGAGCCCATGGAGACGACAGCCACTCCGGGAGAACCAGTCAGGAGGCCGTGGATGACCGCTCCCGTCCCGAGAACAAGCAGCCACGTTCGCCGATTCCGCAACACGCCGGATACTCGCGCTGGGAATTGATCTACTACCCACCGGCTCTTCGTCCCTCCAGCTTCAGCGACGGCGAGCGGGAAGATGAACGCCATGAACGGGTGCCAGAAGAAGGCCAACACGATGAACGAAATGATGTCGATGTGGCCGATCGAGATGCTGTCGCCCCAGGGCGGAGACCACAGCACCTTCGTGATGTAGAACTCATACAGCCCGAAGAGCACGCCGGCGAACCAGAGCGCTGCCAGCGAAGGCCAACCGCGGCGGAAGGCCAACCAGGCGAACACGAGTAGGTGGCTGCCGTAGAACGTGAGCAAGAAGGCAGCCTCGACCGGGTTGACAAAGGCAAGAGGCGCCGAGGCCACGGTGACCTCGGCCAGGGCCACCGAAAGCACGCTGAGGAGCAGCCAGAAGATGAGCTTGGTGCGGAGTTGCGGTTCCTCGGTGGAATCCATGCAACGATGTTGCGGCCTGAGCACAGCCACGGCTATGGGTGATTCCCCTGCCAATACCCTGAGAGGGGTGGTCTTCTCCGATTTCGAGAGCGCATGGCTCAACCACAGCCTTGGCGGGGAGTGCGGGATCGCTCTCAAGGGCTCGCCTATGCTCGGATCGGTGCCGTCAAGCCGCCTTCCTACGGCTGACCTCCACACGAAACGGAGAAATAACCATGGGACAACGACGTGACAACGCGATCTCCCTGTACCTCGAGGCGATCCGGGACGGGAACTACGTCGAAGCCATCAACACGTACGCCGGGGCTCGATACACCCAGCACTCCACACCGGTCAAGGACGGCAAGGAAGGGTTCATCGAGTTCTTCGCCGATTTCGTCCAACGCAACCCGACACGCGAGATCGAAATCATCCGAGCATTCGAGGACGGCCCCTACGTGTTCCTGCATGTCGTGCAGATCCTGGACGACGGCCGGTACCGCTATGTCACGGCCGACATCTTCGACACCGACGAGGACTGCAAGCTCATAGAGCACTGGGACATCATCGAAGAGCTGCGGGACACCACCGCCGGCGGTCGCAGCCAGGTTGACGGGCCGACCGAGAACTCGGACCTCGACAAGACCGAAGACAACAAGCAGCTCGTGATCCGATTCGTCAACGAGGTCCTCCTCGCCGGTGACTACGACCGTCTGCCCGAATTCATGACCTCCGACTACGCAGAACACAGTCCCGACGTCGCCGACGGTATCGAGTCACTTGAGGCCTACGCGCTCGAAACAGAGATGCGGTACGTCGAGCTCCACAGAATCGTCGGCGCCGGCAACTTCGTTGCGATCCTCGCCGAGAGTGAATCCGACGGGAAACGTCGCGCCGTCATCGATCTCTTCCGCCTCGAGAACGGCAAGATCGTTGAGCATTGGAACGTTGTTGAGGAGATCACACCCGAGGACACCTGGGTCAACTCCGGGAAGTTCTGATGTTTGCCAAGCTTCACGACACCGGCTGCCTGCGTCTTGATACCTAGCGTGCCGCTTCGGCCAGGCGCTTGATCTCGAGCAGCATCTTGCGACTCATCACGAATGTGATGGCTTCGATGGGGAAGCGTCCGAAGGCGAGCCTGGTTGCGAACCCGGGGGAGTAGTCGCTGCGGCCACGGGTGAGGAGTCGACTCCTCCCTGCAGATCCCGACTGGACGGCGAACTGCCACGTGGAGATTCCCCAACTCTCCTCGGCAGCGACATCGGCAGGGGAGCCGAAGAGAACCAGGGCGTGTGGTGGCTTGACGACTTCGATCCGCAGCGGCGGCGCCGTCGGATGGAGGTAGACCTCATCGCCGCGCCCGGGATGCTGGTACTCCGGGATGATCTCGGTGGTGTTGGTGATCTTGCATCCGACCATGTTCTCCAGCGTCTGGTAGGTGTAGAAGCCGCCACGCCGCTGCCCAATCTGAGCGATCCACGGCCAGATTGCTTCCGGAGGTGCAGTGACGTCGACGCCGAGGGTGTACGACCACTTCGGGTTCGGTACGAGGTCGTCGCCAGGGAGCGGATCGGTTGCCTCGTTTCCCTTCGTCCCCCAGAGCAGGCGCTTCCGTCCCACGAAGGGGGTCGCAGCGAGATTCCAGGCAATCAGGCCGGCACCTTCGAGAGCAGCGAGAACGCCGACACCGGGCGACTGGGTGCTTGTGGCCATGCCTCCTCCTCAACGCCATTCTGCCCCGTTTGGCTGCCTCGAGCGAAACGGTATCCGCCCGGGCAGCGTTGGACAGACTGAACATCACCGGTCGCGGAAGCCCTTGCCGTCCAGGATCTTCTGGGCGTACTTCTCGACTCGTGCCTCGCGGGTCGAGGCCTGTTTTGCGCTTGAGAAGTACAGGTTGTACTCCCGCCGCCGGCCCAGGGTCAATGACTGAAATGCAGCCTTGAGTGCCGGGTCCTGGTCGACGCGGTTCTGGAGTTCCTCGACAAGGATGGGTTCGGGTGCTGGGGCGACGGCGAGCCCACCTTGCTCGATTTCGATGGCCTCGTCGATGTAGGCCTTGACGGTGTCGGTCAGCCGCTGCACATCCTGCACTGAAGTGAACTGAATGCGGCGAGCCGATCGAGAGTTCGGTCCCTGGTCCTCGAGAACGCCAGCTGGATCGTTCAACAGGGCACCTTTGAAGAACATGAGGGCCAGGAACTCCTTCATCTCCTGGAGAATGACGATGTTCTTGCCCTCATGGCTGTAGCAGGGTTTGCCCCATTTGATCTCTTCGGTTAACCCACAGCCCAGCAGTGCCGGCCGCAGGACGGTCATCTCCGTCGGCCACCGGTCCGATTGTTGAATGTACGCATCTACGTTGGGATTCACCGCTCCTCCGATCAGCGAAAGCACCGGTGCGTCACCATCTGCCGGTACCTTTTGAGACAATACCGTTCGGTAGCGCTTCGAGCGGTCGAGAGGCTCGGAGTGCGGTCAGCAATTGGGGCGCGGGTTCTTCTGGCATAATCGGCCGGGTGGACAACGAAGAAGCAAAGAGGGTCCTCGACGGCGTCTCTGCCGAGCTGCGCAGCGAGCCCTACAGCGAACTCGTAGCTCGATTCCTGCACGAGCAAGACGTACGCGAGGTTGCGGCGGAGTCCGGTGTCCAGTACCAAGTTGAGGTGCAAGCCTTCTGGGATAGTCCTCACCAGCCTGGAAACCTGAGGGTGCTGATTGCGGTTGACGACGGCGGGTGGCGGGCATTCAGCCCTCTGTCCACGGATTTCATCGTCGCCCCTGACGGCTCATTTGTGGGCGAGTGACGACGAACCGACCAACTATCAGGTGTGGACACACAAGCCAGTAGGAACCTGGCGACCACCCAGACTTTGGTAGCGTCAATCAGGAATCCTTGGAGGTGCCATGCCGGGCGGATCGAAGTACGAAGGATCACCGGAGAAGCTCACTCAGTACGCGGCAGTGATCGAACGGAGCGAGAGCAGAGCGGAGGTGAAGGGTGCAAAGAACCCATACACCTCCCGCAACGGGCACATGTTCAGCTTCCTCGACAGCAGCGGGACGATGGCGCTGCGGCTCTCGGGCGAGCTCACTGAGGAGTTCCGGGCGCGATACGACAGCAGCGACGTGAGCCAGTACGGCGCCACGATGCGCGGCTATTCGTCAGTACCGGCCGAGTTGCTTGCGAACACCAACGAGCTGGCCGGTTGGTTCGATAGGGCTTGGAACTGGATCGGCTCGCTGCCACCGAAGCCGACGAAGAAGAAGTAGCGGACCCTCATTAGCGTGGGAATCATGACCGAGCCGACAGCGATCGAACTGGCGGACGTGGCCACAGTCCTCGCCTCCTATCCCGAGACCGTCCGGCCGGGGCTGTTTGCGTTGCGTCAACTCATTCTCGACACAGCCGAGGAAACCAGCGGCGTCGGCGCCATCGAGGAAACCCTGAAATGGGGCCAGCCCGCCTATCTGACCAGTGAGACCGGAAGCGGAAGCACGATCCGGATCGCCCCGACGGGACCGAAGTCCGAACATGACTATGCGATGTACTTCATTTGCCACACTGACCTGGTTGAGACCTTCGAGCACATGTTCGGCGATGTATTCACCTACGAGCGGAACCGAGCGCTGCTCTTCGAAGTCGACGACGAGATTCCGGAGGCTGAGCTCCGAGAATGTGTGGCGATGGCCTTGACGTACCACCAGTCGAAGGCGTGACCTGCCGTCGGTAGGCCGAAGTCACGGCAAACGAGGTTGCCGAAAACGCTGCCAGCGTCCCGACCTGGATCACAAACGGGCCGAACGACACATTCCAGCGTCGACCGCTCCCGGGCCAAGGAAACTCGAGAAGATCTGGTCGTAGCAACGAGAGACGTATGGGAGCGGCCAGCGGGTGGTGCCAGCGCCAGTCCGGCTGGTGACGAC
>Ga0316198_10001005_pt1 | contig 15997 bp, 17 predicted proteins | sample OudBieAanoxic_MG_FD_204935 | JGI IMG/M metagenome (GOLD analysis project Ga0316198, IMG submission 204935) | Coastal sediment microbial communities from Oude Bieten Haven, Netherlands - site A anoxic | ecosystem: Environmental > Aquatic > Marine > Coastal > Sediment | place: Netherlands...
GTCCATGAAGAACCGACTTTCGATCATTGGATTGCTTGCCGCCAATAGGATTCCGTTAGCGGGCGTATTCCTGACCACACTGGTACTTGCCGTGATCATTTCGGGATCGTCGCTCGTCGATGCGCAGGAAGACGCTGGGGCAACGACGGAAGTTGCTTCAGCGCAAGATCCCGCCGCGAACCAAACACACGAAGCTTCGACCAAATTCGCCGTCACGGCTGCCTACTACGGCGAGATGATCACCCATCCCGGTTTCTCCATCGGGATGGAATACTATTTCTTTGAAAACAAATGGTTCGCCGCCTTCGTCAGCCCTCAAGTCGGCTGGTATATCCATCCAAGAAACCATTACGCCCTGTTTTTGGAGGGCAACATTGGGACAAGATTTACCGCCCGGTTCGGATTGTTCGGGGAACTGCTTGGGGGGCTAGGCTACCTGCAGAGGTGGACACACGGGGGCAGGGTCTACAGCCGGGATTCGGACGGAAGCATCTCATCAAGTTTTGCTGCCGGTTCAGCCACATTGAAGGTCAACGGAAGATTCGGTTTTGGATGGGATTTTGCCAGGAACAACCTATTGCCCATGGTGGCATTCGTCCGGGTCGGCGTCTTTGGTGAATATCCGTATAACAACTACATGCTCCTGCACGGCAGTTTTGAAGCAGGTGTAATCTACAGGTTCTGAGCTCAAGTCACATGAGACATAAAACAACATCTTTCATCTCTGTCTGTCTCACCTGCATCGTGCTGCTTTCATGCTCGGAGTACTACCAGGATGGCGACTGGTTCTACGTCCAAGATGAGGGAGCGATCATGCCTGTCTGGGTACGGGGCAATGTCAGTTCCGGCATCTTCATTGTTTTCCTGCATGGCGGACCCGGTGAAAGCGCAATAGTGGAGCGTATTGCGGCCGGGCATGATCTTCTCGAAGAGCACTACGCAGTCGTATACTGGGATCAACGAGGCTCTGGAATTGCGCAGGGAAATCCCTCACCGGCAACATACAATCTTGAGCACTTCGCCGAAGACGTGGACCTTGTGGTCGATGTGGTGAAGCAAAAATACGACGTGAACGCCATGTTCATGATGGGGCACAGCTTTGGCGGCATGCTCGGAACCGAATATCTTTTGGACGACACTCGGCAGGACAAGATCGCAGGATGGATCGCCATCGACGGTATTCACAATGACCCACTGCGATGGGAACTGGCCGTCGAATGGGTCGTTGAAAATGCCAACCTCAAAATTCAAAACGGGGAAAACACATCCCGCTGGGAAGGCGAACTAGAATGGTACAATACCTTCCCAGACCCTCCGTATACGGAACTGCCATTTGAAGGTGCAGATGAAATCGCGAGGCACTCCGCTAACGTCTTTGATCTTAACGGATGGTATTACGACGGAAGCTACCCCGAATCAAAACCCGAATACGTCTTCGCTTCACCGATCAGTTTGGCGTACGTTTTCACTCCGTTTGAGTTGAGGGATCACTGGGGCGAATGGTTTGAAGATCGTTCACCGGAGATGTATCAGATCACCATCCCTTCACTTATCCTCTGGGGAAGGCATGATGGCGGCGTTCCCGTAGAACTGGCGCCGGATGTCTATAATTCCCTTGGAACACAAGACGAAGAAAAAGAAATCGTAATATTTGAAAACTCCGCTCATCACCCCCATGAGGAGGAACCTGAATTGTTCACCCAGGTGGTTGTTGAATTCATCCAGAGCGTAGTTGAATGATATCGGACCATCTTGACCAGCCAACGGCCTAGTTCCAAGCGCTCCTCCGACTAGCTCGACCAGTGCGGCCAGCGTGCGCGCGTGATCTTCGGCGATGATCTTCGCTTCACGTGCATGGGCGATCGCGCGTAGGAGCCCGGCCCGATCCAATCGTTCACGCTGACCGGAATAGGTCGCATGGTCGCCCTTGTTGACCGCAATCGCGGGTGCCGGGGTGTCAGAATCGCTTACGAAAAGGGCTTTATGCCCAGCAAGTCGCTGCGTTCTTAATCCATTGGCTCCAGGTTCGAGTCCTGGATGGCCCACTAGTAATCCCGCTGACTTAGCGTCGGCGGGTTTCTTTTTGGTGTCACGCTTGGTGTCACGGGGGCGTTTCGGAGGGTCAGGAACGGGACCGAGAGCCGTCCGAATCTGCACCCTCTCCAGCGCCGGTGCGTTTGAGGTGCAGCCGTAGGCGCTACGCTGATCTCGAGGAAAGAATTACGTATCGCCTCGACCCGACGCTGACCCCATCTTGCTCTTGTTGGCAGGGAGGTTCGTCATGCTGGCGTGGGTTGGCTTTGTATCTCTGGCGGCGTTGGCGGGTTCGTCCGCACGGGTCATGGCGCAGACTGAGGGAGAACCTGCTGAAGACGTCGGCGCATCGCGGACACCTGACTATGCCCAGCGGTCGAGCAATGGTGTCGTCGCAAGTTCCGCGGTGCTGGCGAGCGGGGCGGCTCTCAAGGCGGGCATGGTCGCGCTGGCCGTCACCTTGGAGCGATTCTTCCGCACGCCTCTGGCCAGCCGCGTCGAGAGGGTCGACCTCGGACAGTGCTCCGAACAGGAACTCGATGATCTCTGCGAAAAGCTCTATGCAATCCATTCCAAGGTCTTCGATGGTGTGAGCAGGGAGGCTTTTGAGCACTACGTGATCAGGTCTCCGGCCGCTCGCACGAAGCTCGACATCTTCAAGCACCGCGGGGACTGGGTGGGATATCTGGCGATTCACGACTTCTCGGTCTGGATCGACGGCATGGAGTTCGTCGTTCGGCGCGGAGAAACAGGGATTCTCCCGGAATACCGAAAAAGGAACTGGGCGACCAAGAAGATGGCGTGGGATGGCGTCAGACTGAAGCTCAGCCGCCCCACCGCGAATATCTACGTGCTCGGGTGCTTCGTGAACCCGGCGATGTACTACAGCCTCGCTCGCTTCATGTACGAGCTCTACCCGAACCCTCGAAGCCAAACTCCCAACGAGATGCTGCGGCTGATGCGGCAACTTGCGGAGCTCTTCCGCCTGGAACCTATCGAAGGGGAGAACCCGTTTGTCCGAAGGGTTGGTTGGCAGGTGAAAGAGCGAGAGCTCAACCACGAGCGCATCATGCGCAGCGGTCACGAAGAGATCGAGTACTACCTTGCTCTCAATCCGCGCTACAAGAATGGGTACGGACTCGAGGTGCTCTTTCCGCTCAGCATGAAGAACCTCGCCCTTTCGTTCGTAAACTCCGTTTCGCTCAGGAGTCACCTGCCTTGGCGCATGCAACGGTGAGGATGGCCGGCAGCGGTCGACGAGGCGGCGGAATGAGTGCCGCGCATGCGATCACGCAGCGTGGCGCGTTTGAGGCGCAGCCGTAGGCGCGCGTGTGTCGCTTGGTCGGAGCACTAGCTGCGGTGTCACGCTTGGTGTCATGGGGACGGATTAGGTGCCGTTTCCTGCCGTTCTGTGACACCAGGTGTCGGAGCTACCTCCCCGAAACTTTGCGTTTCACTTCGGAAAGCGAGTCATAGGTCGCTTTTCTTAATCCATTGGCTCCTGGTTCGAGTCCTGGATGGCCCACCACCGGCCGGGGTCTTTTCGCCCCTGGCCGGTTGCACGATAGTACGCGCCTCGCCACCGACCCACCATCGCACGACGGCTCGAAACCGATCTGCCGCGTCTGCTCTCGCTTCTGATGTTGGGGGGCCTGCGTATTGTGCTCTCTTACTCGGTTGGGCCCACTATGAGAACCGAATTGTACGGCAAAGATCCGACCGACGTCGGCGCCTTCAACGACCGATCGCGTTGTGATTCCCTAGCGCGTCGGCGGCGTGGCCTAGTTGCCGAGAGTCACGTGTTGAAAACCACTGGCCTCCAAGCGCTCTTTGGCACGCTCGCCCAGGTCTCCGAGGAGGATCAGGTCGTCTCCTTCGATGCTAGCTCCGCAGCCGAGCTCCTTCTTGAGCTTGTCCGCCCAACGATGACGGGCTTCGGCTGACGGCAAGCCTCGCAAACGGGTCACGGTCTTGCCGGCCCGGCCCTTCTTTTCGCGCTGCAGGAGCAGCTTCACGGACGACGTGGCGTTGTCAGGCTCCGCTTCCGCATTGGCTTTGGGCTCTGACACCTGGGGATCAGCCGCCGGGAGCTGGTCGCGGAGGGAGGCCAGGCCCGAGAGTGCGGGGTGGAACGGTTCGCCTGAGGGAGCGCTCTTCGGGGGCTTGTTCTTCTTCTTTCCCATGGTGCTTCGGCCCAGGCACCCCTGGGCGTGCTGAGTCGATAGCATGACTCGAGCCGCTAGCGCTGAACCGACACCGAGATCGTCGAGCCGTCGACGCCACTGCCTTCGAATGTGGCCGCATCGGTGATGATCACGACATCGAGCGTTCTGCTAGGTCGCTCGCGGTCGCCATCCGCTGATGCGACCCGAACCTCGACCACATCACCGGATTGCTCGGCCGCGTAACGGGTCAGAAGATAGTCACCGGTCTCGTACCCGTAGCCCTCGCCATCGTCTTCGTAGAGCTGACCCTCGGCCCGGCCATTGGCGTCGAGCGAGACGAGCAAGGTGAGCGGCTCGAGGAGCGCCTCCGATGTGTTCTGGACGACGCGCCCGAGCGGCACGATCGCGCCCCCCCGGAGCTTCATGACGGGCAGTTCGGGCGTGATGCTGGGGTCTTCGCCGACCAAGGTGAGCTCGCGCCAAATCCCCGCGGGAAGCTGGAACTGATGGGGATCGCTCTCAGTCAAGACCGGCACCACCAGGACATCGGCGCCGATCAGGAAAGCGTGGTCTTCGGCACGCAGCGAAGGGTCTGCTGCGTCCGCGAAAAAGACCGGTCGCCAAACCGGCAAGCCGCTGAGCGAGGCCTCGCGGAACAAGGTGTAGATGTACGGCAGCATCCGGTAGCGCCTCTCGATCGCGGTGCGGGAGATGTCCTCGACTTCCGCTCCGTAGGACCAGGGCTCTTGTGGTGGCGAGGACTGAACGGTGTGCGTCCGGCTGAACGGAAAGAAGGCGCCCACCCCGATCCAGTGCGCGTAGAGGGACGGCGACGGGCTGCCAAAGAACCCGCCGATGTCGGGGCCGGCGAACGGCTGCCCGGACAAGCCCATGTTGAGGGTCATCGATACGGACCAGCGCAGGTGATCCCAAGTGGCGGAGTTGTCACCCGTCCACATCGCGGCGTAGCGGTGTCCGCCCAGGAACGTCGAGCGCGTCAGCAAGAACGGACGCCGATCGGGGCGCGCCGTCTTCATGCCAGTGAGGGTCGCCTGCGACATCAGGAGGCCGTAGGCGTTGTGATAGCGCGCGTGCGTATCGGCGGGCAGGTCGTCGCCTCCGACGTGGAGAAGGTCCTCGGGAAACGTGACGTTGGGCGGCAGGATGATCGAGGGCTCGTTGAGATCGAGCCAAACTCCGTCGATGCCGTTGGCTAGGAAATCGGGAATGTAGCCAGCCCACCAGGCGCGGGTGTCTGGGTTGGTGTAGTCGGGCCAGGCCGAATCGCCCGGCCAGCTTCCTTGCACGAAGAGCTCGCCGTCGGGTTGCCGGATGAAGTGGTCTCCCGCGAGGCCCTCGTCGTACACGAAATAGCCCGGGTCGACCTTTACGCCGGGGTCGAGAATCCAGACCGATTTGAAACCCTTGCCGTGCAGGTAGTCGTTCAGCCCGCTGGGGTCGGGGAACTGCTCCTCGTCAAAGGTGAAGATACGGAACTCGTCCATGTAGTCGATGTCGACCCACAGCACGTCGCACGGGATCGAGCGCGCGCGGAACTCATCCGCGATTTCTCGCACCTCCGTATCCGGGGCGTACGACCAACGCGCCTGTTGATAGCCGAGCGCCCAGAGCGGCGGCAGCTCCATCGTGCCGGTGAGTTCTGCCAGCTTCGTGAGGACTCCCTGAGGAGTCGCAGCCTCGATGACGATGACCGGGAAGGGTGCCTCGACCGAGAACGCGATGCCGTCGCTCAGGTCGATGCCTGCCCGATACGTCGTGTCGGCGAGCACGCCGAACGAAGACCCATCGGCTCGCACCGCCAAGACCCAGGGGTGGGCCTGGTACAGGTTCAGGAACGCGTCGTCGTATTCGAGCGGCGACATGCCCATCGGCGCAGGAGTCCGCCAGGGTGCCTCCGCCCAGGTTTCGGTGATTGCGCCGTTTCGCAGCAACGGACCCGCGGTTTCGCCGGTGCCGTAGAGGCTGGTGCCGGCCTCGATCGCGATGCTCGCGCGATAGGTTCCGCCGTCAGTCGCCAGGGTGGGTGTGGTGCGCCAGTCGGCCGGGATGCTTCCCCGAGTCAGCCTGGGTTCGACCAAGGCCATCGAGCCCGCAATGGTCGAGCACGTGACATCTTTCGGCGCGAAGCGTGCGACCCCCTCGCTGAGAAGACCTTCGCTCTGCGCACAAGGCGTGGATTCGCTGGTGCAAGCGGATACGAGCACGGCGAGCAGGGCCACGAGAGCATGCAGTCGAATCGAGATCATTCGCGTAGGATGGCCGAGATCGCCGCGTCGGCGCCAGCCCAAGTGCGACGCGCGGCGATGGCTAGCGAATGAGGGCGCAGGAGATCAGCGCAACCTCACCCAGTTTGGTCTCGCTTAGGGCCCCCTCGGGCCCCGAATTGCGCGGTGCTAGCTTGCTACGTCGAGTTGCGGTGCAACGACGGCCTCCCGGGAGGTACTGTCATTGCAGGGAACGACCCTCATGAAGGCCTCCACCACATCCATCGTGCTGCCGTGCACGCCCGATACGTTCTGGGCTGCCTTTGTCGACGAGTCGTATCTCAGAGCGCTCTACCTCGAGGAGCTCGAGTACCGGGCGTTTGCTGTCATCGAGAGTGGCGAGACGTCGCGCAAGCTGCGCATCGTGCCGAAGATGAGCCTCCCCGCTCCGGTCGCTAGGCTAATCGGCGAGAGCTTTGCGTATGAAGAACACGGCATGCTCGACCGCGCGAGAAGCGAATGGACGTGGCGGATGGTGCAGCCCGCGTCGAAGTGGCTGGCGACGGACAAAGCCGGCGCACCGACGATTTCTGCGTCGAGGCGAACATGTTCGGCCTCGGCGGGCTAATCGAGTCCAGCGTCGAAAAAGAGCTGCGGCGCGCGCGCGCGAAGGAGTACGCGTTCCTCACCCGCTGGGTCGAGAAGCATGGCCCCTGATCTGCCTCGATTCGAGTACGCCATTCGCGCGATGTCGCGCTCGAGGCCGAGCGGACCATTCCCGTCAAGCTTACTTACCGAGACGATCCCGGTCGCCCATGATGGATTGCATCGTCCGAAGGAGCTCTTCCGAAGAGTCTTTCGCTGCCGGCATGCTCTGACGTTCGGATCGCTCGGTGAGCCGTGGCCAGAGCGAGTCACGCACGCGCTCGGGCAAGACGTTGTGCAGGTATTCGAGCGAAGTGCCGCGGAGATTGTCGTTCTCGCTCGAGAGCGCCCGTAAGGAGAGGACAATCGCATCGCCGTCGAGCACGAGGCTCAGCAGCGTGAAGACATGCTGGAGATTCCGATCCCTCTTAGACTCGAGCAGTGCATCGATCTCGCTTCGAAGCTCCGCTGCGACCTCCTCTCCGAGTCGCCGGTTCTGCCACTGCGTGTCATCTGCGGCCATCTCCCGCTCCACCGCGAGCATGATTTCGTCCCGCGGCAGGTCGAGATTTGGGTTGCAGCTCTGTAAGTCGGCGAGCGCGTGTCCACAGCGATAGCGAACGTCGAACTCCTCGTCCCGGAGCCCCTCGCAAAGCCCTCGGATAGCCTGCGGGTTGCTGTGCTTTCGGAGAAGTCGCGGCAGCCGTCGTCGCAGCGCACTAGGGCTTTCGACTCGGAGCATGGCGTCGACGAGCTGGCCCGTGATCTTCGCCCCCATCTTCTCGAGCGCCCCATATGCGTCCCTTGCGTACCGATCATCGCCAAGAAGCTCGATCATGTGGGACGTGAGATGTGGGCTCAGCGATCTCTGGACGAGGACACTCGACACTTGCTCCGGGTCGTCCGAGCGAAGTTTGGTGAGCTGGTCGATGATCTGATCTGCCGAATGCTGTTTCTCGTCTCCGCGTCCACGGACCTCAGCAACTCGGTCCAGAATCCGTTGCCGATCAAGCCCCCCTGCAGTTTGTGCAAGGGTGTGCAAGGTCGTCGCGTCGACGATCTCGTCGGAACGCAAGACGAGGGACCCCGCACGGAGGCTCGTCGCGAGCTCGTCCACGTAGCCCGAGTGAAGCCCGCGTATCATCCACACCGACGCAAGCGCGGTCAGCGTCGCGCTAAACATGACCCACGAAATCGCAGCATCCGGCGACGCCACCATGGCGATAATCACCATGACGAGCACGCTGCCAAGCCCGTACCCGATTCGGTTGCACGCAATATCGATCAGCGCTTTGGTTGCTCGCTTCTTGATTGGAGCAATGGGCGTGTAAAGAAGCTCGTAGCCAGATCGAAATAGCGAGCCCGACACGACGGTTTGCGTTCCTCGCGCCACCGTCGCTGTCCAAAGGTGAGTCCAGACCGCACCAAAGCCCGCGCTCACGGCCACAGCCAACGGAAGGACCGCCATCGTACCGCCGAGTCCGATCTTCTCGAGCAGCGGTTTAGCCACCCCAGCCTGCATGAGAAATGTCAGTAGGGCCGTCACCATCTAGAAGGTCGCGAAGAAGGAGAGCAGTCCGGCCGAGTCGGCGAATCGAGCGTCGGCTTCCGCCTTCATGGCGTAATCCAGCAAGACCCCCATGGCACCGAGGAGCACCACCGCTAGGGCGATCTTCGCCAGATAGGAGTCGCTAAGAATGGTTCGAACGCCGAAGCCGTCCTCCTGCTGGGAGAGCCTCGTCTCCTGCGTCGGGGCTCCGACATTCCAGACGCCCAAGCCCACAAGGACGCTGAGCGAGCCCAGCCCGTACAGCACCGTGCCGAGCTCCAACACGTCCGATAGAACCAAGGCCGCGACACCTCCAAGCACACCCCCGAGCGCCGCACCGGTGCCCACCTGGGCGACCACGGTTTTCGCGTACAGGGGATGAAATCTTTCGTTGACGATCGACGAGAATGCGCTGATGACCAGGGCGCCCACGATGCTCACATGAACGTACGCGAGCGCCGCGATCTCTTTGGGCGCCGCGCTGAGTAGTGCACCCTCGAGAACGAAGAGTCCGCCGTTGATCGCAGTCAGAACCAAAGCGGTACGCCGTGGCCCCAGCGTGGCATCGCACGACCCACCAATACGGCGGCGACGAGCGACAGGAGCGCTGCCGCGAGCATGGCTCGCGGGAGATAGACGGCTTCGTATTCTGTCAGGAACACCGCGTCGCGCACCGCGCGTCCCGCGATCAGCTGCGCCACCATCGGTATGGACGTCAAGATGGCGATCGATGAAGCGCGTTCGCGCGCTGCTTCCATCAGGCGAGAATAGCGAAGTTCACCGTTCCTGGGGGCGTTTGTAGCGGCTTAATCCAAAGTGGGACGCGCGGCGTAGGGGTTTGTGAAGGCGGACAAGAGCCGCCGGACACACCCAACGAGGAGAGCCTTCCATGACCAAGTACCTACTCAACGCTGCTTGCCTTAGCCTTCTTGCACTAGTCGCCGTCGCTTGTGGCGACCCCAACGCGAACGACGCCGATGACGAATTCGTCGTGGACGAGTTCGCCGACGAGGAGATCGTCGATGACGAGTTTGTCGATGACGAGATCGTCGATGACGAGGTGGTGGAGCTGATCGCACCGTTCGACAACGACAGCGCTGCGAACCCGGCCGTCGACGAGTTCTTGAGCATCACCAACACCCGCGAGATCATCTACACCGATCAGATCTCGGCAGAAGACGGGGACAACGAGGACTTCGTGCAGTTCGAGCTTCCGAACGCCAGCAACCCGAACCAGAACATGGGCATCTCCATCGACTGTGATGTCTTCGGCGACGAAAACGTCACCGCGCGTGTCGAGCTGCTCAACGTCGACGGAAACGACGCGACTCGGATCAACGGCGGCCCGATCGACTGCAACGAGGGCGAGTTCCGCGTCACCGTTCGCAACGACCAAGTGCAGTTGGCTCGGATCCACGTCCAGGGCACGCCCGAGGTGCAGACGCTGATCGAATACACCATCGTGGTCGCACCTTTCTAAGGTTCCATCACGCTATCGGCGGCGGTCTACCCCGGCCGCCACTGTCGAGCCGGCTCCCTTCGGGGGCCGGCTTTTCTGTGTGGATGGTCGTGACTCAGCCCTTCGAGAACCAGCCTCGGAGGCGATTGAGAAGCCCGCCTTTCTCGCGGGCGATCTTCTTTTGGATCTGCCCTAGGGTCTTGGGCGACGTTTCGAGCGGCTCGAAGCTCGAAGCAAGCGCGGCGATCGAATCTTGGAAGTCTTTGACGAGAGCCTCGAGGGTCGGGTCCGCTTCGAGCAATACCCGGAGCTCGTTCTCGTCCTCCTCGGATGCGGCGCCCGCCGCGTGCAAAGCGGCGAGCAGCTCGGCTCGTTCCTTGTCGTCACTCATGCGACCATGCTCCTGTGGATGATGGGGAGCATCGCGCGCAGCTCCTTCATGCCCGCGAGGATTCGTGATTTCACGGTCCCAACCGGAAGATGGAGCGTCTCGGCGATCTGGCCATGAGACATCCCGAGAAAGTACGAGAGCTCGAGCACCGCGCGCTGCTCCTCGCTCAAGCGCTTGAACGCTTGTCGCAACGCCTGATGCCACCGCGTGGAAGAGACCAGCACGTCGGGCCGTCCCCCGTCGGTCTTGGGGCCGTGTTTCTCGCTGAAGAACTGCATTTGACCGCTCCCGTAGCGGCGCTTCCGGGCGCGCAGGGCATCGAGCGCCCTGCTTCGCGCGACCGTGACGACCCATGCGACCACACCGGCTCGCGAGCTGTCGTACTGGGGCGCACGACGCCAGAGCTCGACGAAAACCTCCTGCAGGATCTCCTCGGCCTCGGCACGAGTTCCGAGCATCTTCATCAGCAGCGCCAGGACGGTGCTCGAATAGAGCGCGTAGAACTCGTTTAACGGGGCCCCTGAATCGCCGGCCGCCATCGCGGCGACGAGATCTTTCGGGTCTGTGGGTCGCGCCTGAGCCGTCATGTTTCCTTGGACGCCTGCTCCGCCTGAATGGTCGCGAGACTGCCTACTTCGAGGTCTCCGCCGCGGCCCATGATGATCGCCCGGCCCTCGCCCTCCCACCACTCGGCGGCTCTTCTTTGCGACCAGCGCTCAATCGCTAGCTCCCGGAGCTGCTCGGCGATCTCTGCTCCTGAGGCGGGCCTATCGGCGCGCTTCTTTTCGAGGCACTGCATGATGATTCGTTCGAGATCGGGGTTTACATCATACTCGGTGACAGAGGAAGGGGGCTCGGGTATCGCGCTCAGGTGCTGGGCACAAATCTCAATCGCGCTAGTACCCTCGAACACAAAGCGGCCCGTCAACAGGTAGTACCCGACGGCGCCAAGCGCATAGAGGTCGGAACGCGGATCGACGGACGGAGGGTCCAAAACCTGCTCGGGACTCATGAAGCGCGGAGTCCCGATGATGGCCTCCGTCCACGTCTTGGTGGTGTCGGCCTGCGAGTCGACGCTCTTGACCAAACCGAAGTCGAGCACCTTGGTCACGTCGTGCGCGCCACCCTGTTGGGTCATCATGATGTTGTTGGGTTTGACGTCTCGATGCACCAAGCCGAGCATATGCGCCTCGTGCAGAGCCATCGCGCACTGCCGCATGATGTGAACCACCCGGGACTCCGGAAGCCGGCCACCGGCTTGCACGATCTCGAACAGATTGACGCCTTCGAGCAACTCCATGGCGTAGTAGAACGTCCCGTCGTCGGTGCATCCATAGTCATAGATCGTGATGGTATTGGGGTGTTTGAGCTTGGCCGTCATCTGCACTTCACGACGAAAGCGGTCGATGTCGTCTGGCGTGGTTCGCTCCGCGTTGAGGAGCTTGATCGCGGTAGGGCGTTTGAGCAGACCGTGCTGCGCCCGGTAGACGGCCCCCATGCCGCCCTCGCCGATCTTGTCTTCGACGATGTACTGGCCGAGCTTCTTGGCGTTGCGCACATCTTTGCGAAGGCCATAGATCACCCGTGTCGCCCACGCCGCAAGCAGGGTCGTCAGCGCCCAGGCAAAGCCGATCTGGATGGCCTGGCTTCGCGCCAGCTTTGCCGGGTCTTCGATCGTTCGAAAGAAACCGTGGCTGTTCCAGACTTGTAGGTCGACCGTGAGAAAGTTCTGATAGACCGCGACGACGAGGGGAATCCCTATGGCGAGACCGAGCCAAGCCGTTTGCCCCGGAGTGCTGGGCACAAAAACGGCTCGCGCAATGAGCACGAACGAGATCGAGTACGCCGTCGTCGTCGCCGCGCCTGCCGCAGCGGGAAGGTTCGCCCCCATGACGACGAGACAAATGCTCGTAAGCACTAGGCCGGCTCCTTCGACGAGTTGAATCGCGCGCGTCGGAAGAGGCCGCCAGCGACAAATCAGCCAGACGATGGCGACCGGAATCCAGGACGCGGCGTGGGCCCCGAAGGAAGGGTGCGCCGCCTCCGTCGAGAAGTAGCCAAACGACACGCCGAGCAGAATGCGCCCGATCAACGAGAGCAAGAGGATCACCGCCACCGTCCTGCCGAATGCTGCCACCCGGAGCTGCAGAAACTCGCGGCTGTCCGTGGTTTGCCCTACGCCCGTTGTCACGAATCCTCGTACTGCAACCTTGTAGAGGAACGGGCCTCCGTCCCAAAGGAGGAAAGGTCCTGGGGGTGAAGAATCCTCTAAAAACACTCGATTTTGGGAGATTTCTCCGATCCGTTAATCCATGATCGCGGCTCCGGCGTAGCCCCTATGAAGGGAGACTCGCCATGTTTTCAGCAGCCAACAAGATCACCGTAAGCCGCAGCCTTCTCACCGAGGTCGCTACCTCGGGAGCCTTTCCGGACCCAACCCTGTTCGTCTACGGGGTGCTCGGCGTCCTCGTCGCGGCCTCACTTTTGGTCGGATACGCCTTTCGCGCTTCCGCTTGAGTTGGTGCCCAAACACAAAGATCCAACCGACGTGGACGCCAGATGACGGTTTCAGGCGCGTGCGTCGAGCGGACGGAGAAGCTCCTTCAGCAGCCCCGACTGTCGATTGGAACGGGGACGGGCGGTCACGAACGCGCCTTGTCGAGTCTCCGCCTACCCGTCGTCGTGCAAGCCCCAAGTCTCGGACGCACCCCGGCACCCAGTGCCCTTACGGCACCCACGTTCCCGACCGTTCAGGGCCACGTCGGTGATCTTTCCCATTCAAAAAGCTCCTCCGCTCTCACGCTGCCGATGCTATCGTGCAATTAACAACGTCGCGATTTGGCTGCGTTGCCATCCGAAAGCTCCCATGAAAAAAATCGTCGTACTTGCATTCGTATGTGGCGCGATGCTGACGCCGGCGTTTGACGTTGCGCAAGCATCGGAGTCGGACTCAAGCACTGAGCTCGATCGCGGACCCGACCGCGATCCCGGACCCGACCGCGACCGCGACCGCGACCGCGACCGCGACCGCGATCCCGGACCCGATCCCGGACCCGACCGCGACCGCGACCGCGACCGTGACCGCGATCCCGGACCCGACCGCGATCCCGGATCCGGTCGCCGATAGCCGGCCTCCTCCACGTCAGCCAACCCCCTGAAAGAGATCCGACCGAGGTTGGCGCCAGGCGACCGCGCCTGCCCCGACGCTCGGCTGACGGACCGCCGCGATTCACCGGCGGCCGCCAGTCCACGACAACACAACGAAATCGCCCCGCGCTTGGTCCGTTCAGGGCAACGTCGGTGATCTTGTGCGGGCGAATGGGAATGGTTGAGGCAACTGGCCCGTTGTTTCCCTAAGAAGCAGACAGCTCATACGAACCACGCGCTGCACAGGCTGAGAAATGAGTCACGAACGTCCTGCACTACAAGTCGGCCAGCGAACACCAGACGCTCAGCGAGTCCTCCGGGCAAGTGCGGCGGTGCTGGTCTTTCTCGGAGCGAGCCATGCGAACGCGGACAGCACCCAGGCCAGGTGCGACATCTACCCCAAGGGCGAGGATCGAGCTTCCGCCGTGCTGCCCTGCACGTTCTCGCAGCGCCAGGGCCAGGTCTCCATCGAGCGCGCCGACGGCGTCCGGCACGAGCTCAGCCCGAAGGGAGACCGGCCTGGCACTTACGTCGACGAGAAAGGAAGGCCTGCCTACCGTCAGAGCGGGCTCGGCAAGCGCGGACTCATTTTCAGACTGAGCGATCAATCCGTGTACGTGTATTGGGACACGGCCGGGCTGCCAGGCGCGAGGCCCGCTCCTCGCGCGCCGGCACCGCCGGTGCCGTTCGAGAAGACGCTCACGCTGCAGGGCGTCAGCTTCCGCGTTGCCTGTCCCAACAACTCCTCGGCGAACATGCTCGGGATCGTGCCGAGCGGGCTCGAGATCGACAACTCGCCGATCTCACGAGAGATCGATGGACAAGTCGCGGGTGCCGAAGTGGCGGACTTGAATGCCGACGGCTCACCGGAGATCTACGTGTATGTCACCTCCGCCGGCAGCGGCTCTCATGGCTCGCTGGTTGCGTACTCGGCGAACCGACGCAAGTCGCTCAGCGAGATCGTACTGCCCCCGGTCGTTTCAAACGGGTCGACTTGGAAGGGGTACATGGGGCACGACGAGTTTGCGGTGGTTGACAACGTTCTTGCCCGGCGCTTTCCCGTTTACCGGCCTGGTGACACCAACGCGAAGCCCACGGGCGGTGTACGGCAACTTCAGTACAAGCTCGTGCCTCGCGAGGCCGGTTGGCTTCTGAAACTCGACCGGAGGGTCGACTTCTGACCGCAACGACGCAATCGTAGAAGTGCACACCGCTAGTCGCCATCTCCTCGAGTGATGCGACCAGCTCTCTTGGCCCATCGGGCCCACTCGGAAGTACGAGTTACCCGCTGCTAAAGCTTATGTCGCCTGGGACGTGAACCTCGAAGGGCGCTTGTAGTTGCTATCTGCCATCCAGACAAAGCTGCTCAAGACGCCACCTCTCTGCGATTCTCGCGATCGACAACGCACCAACCACGAGCGCCAACACGAGCACGACCCTGGAAACCCCCATCGACCGGAAGCCTATCGCGCCGCGAAATTCCCTCAATTCCGGAAGTGTTGACACGGATATTGGCATGCTTAGTTTGCCTCCAAGGTCGGAACGCAGGGTCGTCGAATGGTTCGTCGCCCGCCTTAGCCGGCCTATCGAGCGGCCTGCATTCGCAGGCGAACGGAGGAGTCGATCATGTTGGTTCGCTGGGATCCATTTGAAGAGATGAATCGCCTCCATGACCACTTATTCAGTGGCCGGGGGCTTACCAAGGAGGCGTTTCAAGTCGCGGTTGATATCCGCGAGGAGGACGACGCCTTTTATGTAGACGCTGAGGTACCAGGCCTGTCGGCTGAGGACATCAAGGTCGACGTCGAGAAGAACATTCTGACGCTGAGCGGTGAGCGTAAGGTCGAAAAGGAAGAGACCAAGGACAAGTATCGCCGGGTCGAGCGACAGTACGGCAGCTTCAGCCGCTCGTTCAGCCTCCCCGAGACGGTCAATACGGACGACATCCGTGCCGACCTCAAGGACGGCATCCTCGAGCTGCGGCTTCCCAAGAAGGAAGCTCCGACGCCGAAGAAGATTTCGGTCAACGTCGGCTCGTAGGTAGCGACTCGCAATACGCGAAAGCCCCGTTTCCGGACGGGGCTTTTCGTTTGCCCAATGCAATCGCGACCTCAGACGCGATCCACGTCGTTCGCCTAAGGGGCGAGCCGTGTGGCCTAGTTGCCGAGGATCACGTGTTGAGAACCACTGGCCTCCAAGCGCTCTTTGGCACGCTCGCCCAGGTCTCCGAGGAGGATCAGGTCGTCTCCTTCGATGCTAGCTCCGCAGCCGAGCTCCTTCTTGAGCTTCTTCGCCCAACGACGACGGGCTTCGGCTGACGGCAAGCCTCGCAAACGGGTCACGGTCTTGCCGGCCCGGCCCTTCTTCTCGCGCTGCAGGAGC
>Ga0316198_10001006_pt1 | contig 15988 bp, 1 predicted proteins | sample OudBieAanoxic_MG_FD_204935 | JGI IMG/M metagenome (GOLD analysis project Ga0316198, IMG submission 204935) | Coastal sediment microbial communities from Oude Bieten Haven, Netherlands - site A anoxic | ecosystem: Environmental > Aquatic > Marine > Coastal > Sediment | place: Netherlands...
GGGACCTCCGCTGCCAGCCGCAATGTCATCTCCGGCAACTCTACCTACGGCGCCGAGATAAAAGACACTGGCACGGACCTGAACGTCGTTAAAGGCAACTACATCGGAACGGATCCCGCCGGTAGCACTGCCGTCGCCAATGGAACGGGCGCGATCATCTGGGCCGGTGCCGCCAACAATACTATTGGCGGCAACGCCGCCGACGAAGGCAACATCATCTCCGGCAGTAGCAGTAACGGGCTGATCATTGCCAATGGCGGCTCCGACAACAATGTCGTCCAGGGCAACCTGATCGGCACGGACAAGGCGGGTACCGGCGATCTCGGCAATGGTATCTCAGGCATCAATCTCAACCAGGGCGCCCTTAACAATACGATCGGCGGCACTGGGACACTAGAGGGGAACACGATCGCCTTCAACGGCGGCGACGGGATCGTCATGACCAGTGCCGGAACTGACGGCAACCAGGTCTCCGGCAACTCGATCTTCGAGAACGACGGCCTGGGTATCGATCTTGCTCCGGACGGCGTGGGCACGGGCAGCGGCGCCAACCAGGACAAGGCGGCGCCGACGATCGATTCGATCACCTCGGGCGGATCTGGCTTCACGGTGAACGCAACGGTCGGGTCGGGCGACATCGTCGAGTTCTTTCGCGTCAACAACGCGGCCGGGCCGGCCGTGACGCCGGACGGGACCGGGTCGGGCGAAGGCTTTCTCTACCTGGGGCGCTGCGTCGACAACGGCGCCTGTAGCGGACCCCATGTCGACGCAGTGGCGGACCCAGACGTGACGAACGGCGGTGTCGAGGCCACCATCCTCTCCAGCGGCCTGGGCGCGAGCGACTACCTCACCACCACGGCGATCGATTCGAGTGGCAACACGTCTGAGTTCGCGAGCAACGTGCAGGCTCCGGTCCCAGCCTGTGACGGGGGACTCGTTACGACGACCACTGACTCATTGGACCCGGGAACGTTGCGTTCCTGCGTTATCTGGGCTAACAGCAATCCCGGTGATGACACGATCACGCTGCCGGCGGGCACCTACGTCCTGACGTTGACCGGCGCGGGAGAAGATGCGACGCTGACCGGCGACCTGGACATTGACGACGTGTCTAATGGCCTGTTGACGATTAACGGCGCTGGTGCGCGTACGACGATCATAGACGCAGCCGGGCTCGGTGATCGCATATTTGAAGTGGGATCGGGCGACGGCAGCCTGACGCTCACTGGCATGACCCTGCAGAACGGTAACGTCGGATCAGATGACGGCGGCGCGATCAAAGTCTCAAACGTTACTCTCACTTTGACGGACGTCGCATTGCTTGACAATTCGGCCGATGGTGCGGGTGGTGCTATATCTGTGACTTCAGGCAGCGCAGCGCTCAATGCCAATCGAGTGCTGATGAGCGGCAACACCGCGGACGAGGGTGGCGCTGTTCATGGCAGCGGTGCCGGCGCGCTTCTCAACATTACCAACGGTACATTCAGCGACAACGAGGCAACCACGCAAGGTGGCGCGTTTTTTGTCGTTCATCTCGCATTGGTTAACGTCACTGTTTTTGATAACACGGCGCCTGCGACAGCTATTGGTGGCGTGGTCAAGAGTGGCGCGACGCCCTACTCTGCGATTAATACGATTATCGCTGGCAATACGGGCGGCGATTGCAGTGATCCAATTGACAGCGGCAACAACAACATCGACTCGGATGGTACCTGCGGGTTCGCGACAACGGCCGATCCCAAACTGGGCGCATTGGCCAACAACGGCGGCCAAACCGACACGATGATGCCGCAGTCGTACAGCCCGGCGATCGAGGGCGGCACCAATACCTTCTGCCCGGCAGTCGACCAGCGCTCGATAGCGCGACCCGATGGTGCGCTCTGCGATGTCGGTGCCGTCGAAGCCGAAATCCACGAACTGACCGGCACCGTCTTCGAGGACGTGAATTACGGCGGTGGGATAGGCCGGGATCTCGCCACGGCTGCCGCGGATGCGCCGAGCTTCACCGTTGGACGCGGCGGGGTCACCGTCGAGCTTTACGCGAGCGGTAACTTCGTGACCAGCACCGCCACTGTGGCCGGTGGTGGTTACAGCTTCACCGTCACACCGGGCACCTACACCGTTCGCGTCGTGAACAGCAGCGTGACCTCGAGCCGCCCGGGCTCGGACGGCAGTGAGCTGGCCGTGCAGACGTACCGGATCGACGGCGTCTCCGAGGCGGCCGGCGACGGTGCCAAGAAGGTCGGTGGGGAATTGCCATCCAACGAAGATGCTGCGGCCAACTCGGGCGCCCAGACGCTGGCGTCCCTGCAGGGAACGGATCTGGACAGCGACAGCATCACGGAGTGGACCCAGTCCATTGTGACCGTGGATGCCAGCGGCGGGGACGTCAGCGGCGTCGACTTCGGCTTCAACTTCGACGTGGTCGTCAACACGAATGATTCCGGGCAAGGCTCGCTGCGACAGTTCATCATTAATAGCAATCTGCTGGCCTGGTTGGGGCACGGCGAGGAGCGCCTAATTGCCGCCGTTGACTCCCTGGATCGATGGTGAAAAGGGGCCTCCTCACATGAGTGCTGGATACCACAGCAGCACCGGGTTTTTGTCGTTGGATTAGCGCGTTCGGGATCGATTTTAATCGAACAAATTCTTGCGTCGCATTCACAATTCAAGGGCACGATGGAACTGCCGAATATCATCGCAACGCCACATCGATTGAGCGGCCATCGCCTCGAAACTAAAGACGTAAATTATTCAAAAGTTTTGTCGGAATTGAAATCAAAACACTTCAAAAAAATCGACAAAAAGAAGTGCGACGTTGTTCGGAACAAGTGCGACAATTGATCTACAAAAACGCGCTCGAACAGTGGCGAAATTTCGAGCCTTTTCTTGGCACGTTACAAGCCTCCCTGGCCGACGAAATCGCTGCGTATCCCGCCTGATCTCGGGGTTATTCAGACCAAAAAGCGGCCCACGACTATCGCTGCAAAACGGCGCTTCATTGGCGCAAAGTCAGCTCGATTCTCCAAATACCCGTTTCAAAGTGAGAAGCCCGTCACAATGTCGGCCGCTACTCCGACCTATGTGTGACATAAGTCGGCGTTCTAATCGAACGATCTCAGTAACTTAAGCCCTGTCTCCCGACGGGGAGGCACTGTGTCGCTGGCCGGTCTTTCGAAAGTATTCGGGAGCACGTTTCCGAAACTTCTTCGAGATCGGCCAAGTGAGTTGCCGAGTAGGGAATTTGTCGCACAAGAAAGTCAACAAGAAACGCGATTTTGAACGACCGCAAGGTTCGTTCGTTCGTCGTGCGTGCGCGTTACTTGCAGTGCTCTTAGTTTGCATCGGTGCAATGCCGGTGGCCAACGCTGCGACCGCAACCTGGGTGGTGCAATCAACGCCAACTACGAATCACATTGAGGATGTGAGTTTCCCAGCCGATGACGTTACGGGTTGGGCCGTTGGGCAGGCTGGAACGGTACTGAAAACAGTCAACGGCGGAGCCCTGTGGACGCAGAGTTTCCCAACGACCCGGGATCTCTTTGGAGTGTATTTCGTCGACACGCTGACTGGTTGGGCTGTCGGCGACAATTCGACGATCCTAAAGACAACAGATGGCGGGACGGTGTGGACGCCACAAACATCACCGGTGGCTTCGACGCAACTAAACGGCGTGTACTTTCACGACGCCCTGACGGGATTCATCGTAGGCGTAAACGGCACAATCCTCAGCACCGTCGACGGAGGGTCGGTTTGGGCGTTACAAACGACTCCGACTACCAACAGCCTTGAGCGTGTCCACTTTCCTGTTGATGTAAATGTCGGTTACGTGGCGGGTGCTGCCGGGACGATATTGAAGACGGTTGATGGAGGCTCAAACTGGACCACCCAAACGACACCCTCAAGCAACAATTTGCACGGTGTGTCTTTCGTCGATAACGCTAATGGTTGGGCTTCCGGCAACGGCCCAACAATACTCCGCACGATAAACGGCGGTTCGACGTGGACGACTCAGACCAGTCCGGTTGCAGAGCAGCTCGACGGGATTCACATGTTCGATTCGCTCAACGGTTTCATCCTCGGCAATAACGGCACTATCCTGCAAACGGTTGACGGCGGATCCAACTGGACCAGCGAGACATCGCCGACAGGCAATCACTTGAATGAACTGTCATGGGCGACGCCGACAACCGGCTACGCCGCGGGGAATACCGGGACGATCCTGAAGGCTACGTTGTTATGCCCGGGCGGTGTTGTCACCACGACTACCGATTCAACGACCGGCGGGTCGCTGCGCGCCTGCGTTATCGCGGCGAACGAGAACTCTGGCGCCGACACGATCACGCTGCCCGCCGGTACCTACAACCTGACGCTCGGCAACGTGGGTGAAGACCTGGCGGCGGAAGGCGATCTCGACATCCTCGAGGACCTGACGATCACGGGCGCTGGCGCACGGACGACCATTATCGATGGCTGGTCCAACGATCGCATCTTTGATGTCTACGACGGAGTTGTATTTGAAATCTCCGATATGACGCTCAGAAACGGTGACGCGCTGACGGACGGTGCGGATGGTGGTGCGATGGATAACCATAGCGCCTTGATCACGATCACCGACGTGACCATCAGCGGAAACTCAGCGAAAAACGGCGGTGCTCTCGGCAGTTCCGGCGGGTCATCCGCCTACACATTGCAGCGAGTCACTCTCTCCGGGAATACGGCAGAAAAGTCTGGCGCCATTATCAACAGTAGTGGTGGCGACACAACCACGATGACCAACGTCACGATCACCGGCAATACCGCAACTCTCGAAGTCGGTGCCGGAGATATCGATGACGCCAATTTCGTGAATGTCACGATCGTCGGCAACACGGCACCGGCGGGTAAAATTGGCGGCATCAGAGAAAGTGGCGGCGGCTTCACGGCCATCAACACGATCATCGCCAATAACATCGGGGGCGATTGCAATTCCGCGGCCACCAGCAGCTTAAACAGTATCGACTCGGACGGCTCCTGCGGACTGAACACGACGGCCGACCCGAGACTGAGTGCCCTTGCAGACAACGGCGGCCCCACCGACACGATGATGCCGCAGTCGGACAGCCCGGCGATCGAGGGTGGCACGAATACGTTCTGTGCGGTCGTCGACCAACGCTCGCAACCGCGACCAGACGGTGCGCTCTGCGATGTCGGCGCCGTCGAGGCCGTGGTGTACGAGCTGACCGGCACCGTGTTCGAGGACGCCGACTTCGCAGGAACCGCCACAGACTTCGGCGCCGGTGACCTTGCACTCGCCAACGTCGACGTCGAGCTGTATTCAAGCGCTGACGGCTACATCGGGTCGACGACGACCGATGCCAGCGGCAACTTCAGCTTCTGGGTCGTGGACGGCAGCTACAAGGTCCGTGTGCGCTCGGCGACGATTGGCGACAGCAACACGGTGCCGGCCGGCACCTTCAACGCGGCCTGCGGCATCACTGATCCGGCGAGCGGCGTTGCCTGTGCCGTCGCCGAGCAGACCTGGGGCAACGGTGCGCCGGCAATTGGAGGCCAGTCGGCGACGGCCGATGACACGGCGACCAACAACGATGCCGGACCGGGCGACACCTGGTCCAGCGTGACGGTCAGCGGTGCCGATGTATCCAACATCAACTTCGGCTTCGCCTATAACCTGATCGTTAATACGGCCAACTTGGTTCAGGGCAGTCTCGATCGATTCATCCGCAATGCCAACGCGATCGGCTCGGCCAACGGCACGACGGCGAACTACAGCGAGTTCCTCGTTCCCGGCGCGGCCCTGACGTCCGGCGTGGCGGTCATCTCTCCGACGACCGCGCTGCCGCCGCTGACCGACGCTGGCACGACGATCGACGGCACGACGCAGACCGACAACATCGGCAACACCAACGGCGTGACGTTGGGTACCGGCGGCACGGTTGGCGTCGATGCGATTGCGCTGCCACAAGTCGCGGGACCCGAAGTCGAAATCAGGGACGGAGCAACAATCGCGAACGGCATTCAGATCCAGGCCAACAACGTCACCGTCCGCGGGCTGGCGATGCTGGGGTTCGGCGCGGTTAACGAAGAGGGTGCGATTGCAATTGACGATGGCTTTACCGGCACCCTTATCGAAAACAACGTGCTGGGTTCAAGCGCGGCCTCGTTCACCGATCCGGGCGCCTCGCTACGCAACTACGCCGGGGTAGTTTCCAACGGCGGTGACAACGGCACGATTCAAAACAACCTGATGGGCTTTGGTCACCGCGGCGTGTTCCTGTTAACCGGGGCCAATGGGTGGGACGTCGACCAGAACGAAATTCGCGATCACGATATCGCGTCGACTGACGGCGACGGTATCGGCATCGACGGCTCGACAAATATTTCGATGACGGAAAACCTGATAACCGGATCGTCGAGCCAGGCACTCGTGCTCACGGGAGTGAGCGCGATCAGTTCCACAAACAATACGCTAACCGGTAACGGCGTCGGTTCGACCACGGCGGTCGCGCAATCGGCCGCTGTTACGCTGCGAAATACCGCCAGCGACGTAGATATTACCAAGAACATCATTCACGCGAACTACGGCGCGGGTATTCAGGTCAACCCCAGCGCGACGCTGATCACTATCTCTCAGAACTCGTTCGCCGATAACGGCACGATTACGTCCAGACCACCCGCCTCGCTCGGAGCTACCGGCCAAATCGGTATCGATCTGAATGAGTCGGGCGACGACGTCAACCTGGGCACCGCGCCGTTTTTTACACTCAACGCAGAAACCGTCGGTGGGAATAATCTGTACGACTTCCCGGTGTTTACGAGTGCGGAGATCGTTGGCACCAACCTCGAACTGAAGGGCACCTCGATCGCAGGAACCCTTATCGAGTTCTTCATCGCAGATTCTGATCCGTCGGGTTACGGTGAAGGCGAGACCTGGCTGTTCACTGATTCAGAAGGATCGGGCAGCGATCTTGATGCTGACGCCGGCGAGTTCTTCTTCCAGGTAGCACTACCCGGTGGTGTCTCTGACGGCACCGAAATAACGGCTACGGCAACGTCGGGCACAGGAGAGACTTCTGAGTTTTCTCTCAATGAGACTGTCATTGCCACGGGGCAAATAACCGGCACCGTCTTCGAGGACGTGAATTACGGCGGTGGGATAGGCCGGGATCTTGCCACGGCCGCCGCGGATGCACCGAGCTTCACCGTCGGACGCGTCGGGGTCACCGTCGAGCTTTACGCGAGCGGTAACTTCGTGGCGAGCACCGCCACTGTGGCCGGTGGTGGTTACAGCTTCGGGATCACACCGGGCACCTACACCGTCCGCGTCGTGAACGGCAGCGTGACCTCCAGCCGCCCGGGCTCGGACGGCAGTGAGCTGGCCGTCCAGACGTACCGGATCGACGGCGTCTCCGAGGCGGCCGGCGACGGGGCGAAGAAGGTCGGTGGGGAGCTGCCATCCAACGAAGATGCTGCGGCCAACTCGGGCGCCCAGACGCTGGCGTCCCTGCAGGGACCAGATCTGGACGGCGACGGCATCACGGAGTGGACCCAGTCCATCGTGACCGTGGACGCAAGCGCAGGGGACGTCAGTGGCGTCGACTTTGGCTTCAACTTCGACGTGGTCGTCAACACGAATGATTCCGGGCAAGGCTCGCTGCGACAGTTCATCATTAATAGCAATCTGCTGGCCTGGTCGGGGCGCGACCAGCAGGCTGAGGATGAGCCCCGAGAGTTGGTCTTTGTCGATTCCGGTGTCCCGTACCCGCGGGAGTTGCTTGAGGATCTGAGGTCGGGCGACCAGGAGGGCCGCCGGATTGAGGTCGCGCTTCTGGATCCCGGGAAGGACGGGGTCGAGCAGATCAGCCGCACGCTGGCCTCCCACCAGGCGCTTGCAGCCGTTCACGTCGTGTCCCACGCAACCGACGGTGTCCTGCGCCTCGGCGATACCTCCCTCGGGACGGACAACCTCGAGAACTATCGCACCGCCATCAAAGGCTGGGGCGATGCCCTGGTCCCGAACGCCGACCTGCTGTTTTACGGTTGCGACCTGGCCGCCGGTAAGGGCGGGCAGGCGCTGATCCAGTCGCTGGCCGGGCTGACCGGTGCCGACGTGGCAGCGAGTGAGAACGCCACGGGCAGCAGTCTCCAGGGCGGAGATTGGGACCTCGAGCATCGAGTGGGCGAGGTGGAGACACTCGTTGCCTTCAGCGCCGGCGTTCGCGAGCGCTGGACGGGCCTCCTTAATACGAACCTCGACCAGGACGGCCTGACTCCTGGTACCGAGACGTCGATCTTCATGATTCCGAGCGCTGCCGACCCGCTGGGCCGGCCGCCGGATCCGAATTTTGTCGCGGGCGTTGCGGTCATCACGCCGACGTCCGCCCTGGAGGCGGTGACCGCCACGCTGACAGCGATCGATGGCACCACGCAAACAAACAACATCGGTAATACAAATTCTGGCGTACTTGGCGCCGGTGGTAACGTCGGCCTGGGTGCGGATGGCATCGCCGGGACGGCTGACGAGCCCGCGCTGAGCCAGGTTGCGGCTCCTGAAGTCGAGATCAACAGCCCCAACATCGTGCGCACGGGCCTGGACGTGCAGGCCAACTCGGTCACCATTCGCGGCATAGCGATCCATGGCTTCGGTCAAAACATTGATGCGGACGTCGATGGCAACATTCGTGTCGGCCTCGACGGTACGACCGATTACACCGGCGTCATTATCGAAGACAACATTATTGGTGCGACGGCATCAAATTTTGTTAGCCCGGCGACACCAACCTTCGGCGACGGCATAATCCTGCGCGGCGCTGACGACGGGTTCATACGCCGTAACCTGATTGGTTTCAATTACCGATCAGGTGTCAAGTCACACGACGACGTCACCGGATGGCTGATCGAGAATAACGAGTTCCGTAGCAACGGTACTGCAACGCGCTACGGCGACGCCATTGACCTCGGCTACATCACGTCGACCGCGACGATATCCGGAAACCTTCTGGTCAACAACGGCGCGTCCGGCGTGGACTCCTACGAGTCCAACGGCTCCAACACGATCACCAACAACACGATCAGCGGCAACGGATTTGCCGGACAGCTGAACCAGGAGACGGCGGGCGTTCGGCTTTTTGGTACGGACAATGACGTAACACTAAACGTGATCGAGAACAACTTCGGGCCGGGTGTACTGGTTGTTGGTGATGGAGCGGCGCTGAATCAACCGTCATTGCGCAACCAGATCACGCGCAATGCGATTTCCGCCAATGGCAGCACGGCGATCGATCTGCTGGCAAACGGCGGCGACGATAATTTTGGCGATGGCGTCACCGTCAACGATGGTGCCACTGACGCCACTCACGGCAATAATGCGCTCGACTATCCGATTATCGATGCCGCTTATATAGGTGGCGGTAACCTGACGGTCACCGGGTTTGCAAGACCCAACGTCGAGATTGAGTTCTACAAGGCGGTAGGTGCCGCGAACGACAACAACGCGTCCGGCAATCCGCACGGCGAGGGCGTTAGCTACCTGTTCACCAAAACCGAGGGAATCAGCGATGCCGATACGACGGTTGGCGCTTCCTACACTGACCCCGGCTACGGAAGCGATGCGAACGTCAATCGTTTCAGTTTCACGATTGCGACGCCGGCCGGACTCAGCCTCGGCGATGAAATCAGTCCGATCGCCTATACGGCCGCTGATGGCACCTCGGAGTTCGGGCCCAACTTTACCGTCACTGAGGCAACGGCGGATATGTCGATCACCAAGACCGACTCTGCGGATCCCGTCGGCCCAAATAGTCCGCTGGTTTACTCGCTGGTGGTTTCGAATATCGGGCCGCAGGCGGCCACCGGCGTCACAGTTACCGATACGCTGCCGGCCAGCGTAACGTTTGTCTCGGCAAATCCGAGCCAGGGCACCTGCTCGGGAACCTCAACGATCACCTGCAATATTGGCACGATTGTTAACGGCGGTAACGCGAGCGTCGAGATCCTCGTGACCACCGGTGCAGGGCTTGGCACGATCATCAACAACGCCAGCGTCACGGCCAACGAGGTCGAACCGACGCCAGCAGACAACTCGGTCAGCGAGGACACGGGCGTCGAGACGACCGACGTCAGCGACATTCCGCTGACGCAGTATCGGCGGATACATGGCTTTATCGACTACACGGTGACCGGCGGCTCGCTGCGCACCGGCAATACGTCACAGACCCGATGCGACATCGCGGCCAGTTCGTCGGCGACGCTCTCCGGTATCCCGGCGACGGCGACGATCCGAGAGGCCTACCTTTACTACGCGGCCTCGGGCAACGACATTGACAGTCTCGTAACGTTTGACGGCGCGCTGATTACGGCTGATCGCACATGGGAGTCGAGCATTACAGGCGGTAGCAACGTCTATGAATACTTCGGCGGCTTCGAGGACGTCACGGCGCAAGTCACGGCCAAGCGGAACGGCCTGTACACGTTCGCTGATTTGACCGTCGATAACGGCGATCCGTGGTGCAGCGGCCGGGAAGTTATGGCCGGCTGGTCGATTTTCGTGATTTACGAGGATGCCGCGCTGAGCGCCAAGACGCTGGTACTTTACGACGGCTTCGACATTGATCAGAACAGCGCAACCAACTTCCTGCTGTCCGGCATCTTCGCGTCCGCGCCGCCCGAGGCGAAGACCTCAATCCTGGTGTGGGGCGGCACGGCACAGCTCGGCACAGGTGCCGAAGAGCTGCTATTCAACGGCAGCGTGCTTTCGGACGGGTTCAACCCGCCCAGCAACCCGTATAACAGCACGATCAACACGCTAAGCGTCAGCGACTCGTATGCGATGGACCTCGATACCTTCAACGTGTCGCCGCTGGTCAATCCCACGGACACGTTGGCGACGACACGGGTCAGTACTGGCCCGGACCAGATCCTCATGCACGCCGTCGTGCTGCAGGTGAAATCCAGCATTATCTCGGGCCGCGTGTTCGACGACGTCAACTACGGCGGTGGCCTGGGCCGGGATCTCAACACGGCAGTCGCGGATGCGCCCACGTTCACATTGCCGCGTCCCAACGCGGTCGTCGAGCTTTATGATGCCAGCGGCAATTTCATGCGCACGACGACGACCGATGCTAACGGTTATTACGCATTCACTGGGCTAACGAACGGCGATTACCAGGTGCGTGTCGTCAACGGGACGGTAACGCCGGCGCGCGCGGGCGCCCTGGGGGGGGAGTGGCCGGTACAAACGTATCGTAGCGACGGCACCGCGGCTGTCGTCGGTATTCCGAATGAGGTCGGCGGCGCAAACCCGGCCATACAGGATGGACCTGCCAACGGCGGCGGGCTAAACCTCGGCTCGATCACCGCGCAGTCGGTCGCGCCGGCCAGTATCGTCGGCGCCGAGGCGAAGATCACCGTTGATTTCGGGTTCAACTTCGACACGATCGTTAATACGAACGACTCGGGGCAGGGCACGCTCCGTGAGTTCATCGAGAACAGTAACGCGCTGACCAACACGGACCTGGAGCAGGATGGACTGACGGCCGGGGTCGAACACAGCATTTTCATGATCCCGTCGGATACCGACCCGCAAAGCAGGACGCAGGACCCCAACTACAATACAACTCGTGATGCCGCCGTGATCAGCCTTACAGGCGCGTTGCCGGCGATCACCGACGATGACACAGCGATCGACGGCGAGACGCAGACCACCAATATTGGCAGCAGCAACGCGGCGGATTACACGCACCCGGTCTACGGCGCGGCAAAGGACGTCGGCACGGGCGTCGACGGCATCGTCGGTACCGGCGATGAGATGACCCTGCCGGCGTATCCGAACCCCGAGATCGAGATCGACGGCGATGACCTGGGCACCATCTTCACGCTGAGCGGGGATAACGGCATCGTCAAGGACGTTGCGCTGTACAACACGCCTTCGTTCCGGGCGATCGTGTCCTCCGGTACCGGCACGGTCATCGAGGACAATTACCTGGGCCTGCTGGCCGACGGTTCGTATCCGGGTAACGGTGCGCGCATCGGTCATGGTGTCGAAGTAAGCGGCGGAAGTAGCACGATCCGGAACAACGTTGTCGCCCACACCGAGTCAGGCGGCATGCTGATCCAGTCGACGGCGACCATTACCGGCAACGATATCTACGAAAGTTCGATGCAGAGCGCCACCGGCGACGGCATCAGCACGGAAGGCACGACCGGGCAGGCTGTATCCATTTCCGGCAACCGCATCGACGACACCAGTGCTTACGGCATCGAGACGTGGAACTCGACAGGACCGTTCACGATCGAGCACAACACGGTCTCCGATTCCGGCAACGGCGGCAACGAGATCGGTGGCATCCGCATCCTCGGCACCGGCAGCACCGTGCGCTACAACATTTCGACCGACGCAGTCGGCGCCGGTATTGCCGTGGTGCAGGCGGCGGGCGCCAACTCGCAGAACCTGATTTCGATGAACTCGACATACGCGAATGGCGGGCTGTCGATCGACATCGACGCGACCAACTTCGTGCAGCCGAACGGCGACGGCGTAACGCCGAACAACGGTGCAATGAACGTTGGCTTGCCGAACAACGAGATGGACTACCCGGTGTTTACGGTCGCGACCCTCGAAGGTTCGGATCTGCACGTCGAGGGTTACGTCGGCACGGCAGCCACGCAGATTGCCGGGTTCCACACCATAGAGGTCTATAAGGTAGCTGACGACGGCAACAACAACGGTGAAATCGAGGCAGGCGATACGCTCAGCGCCGGACACGGCGAGGCGGAGACATTTGTCGACTCCTGTTCGACCGCAGCCGACGGTACGTTCGCGTGCGACCTGACCGTTCCGGCGTCGGTATCGCTGACCGGCAGTGCTGAGATCACGGCGCTCGCCTACGACTCGAGCAACAATACGTCAGAATTCGGCGCCAACCGGGACGTCGATGACGACGCGAACCTGGTTATTACCAAGGTTCTGGACCCAAGCACGCCAGGGCCGTTCGCCGAAGGCGACAACGTTACCTACCTGTTAACGGTGACCAACGCCGGGCCGCTCGACGCCACCAACGTCACGGCAACCGATACTTACCCGAGCGAACTGACGCTGGGCACGCCGGTGGCAAGTGGTTCGACGAGCTACGCTGCCGGCGTTTGGGACATCGGCTCATTGAACAGCGGCGCCAGCGCGACTTTGACGCTGCCCGGTACCGTCAACGCGGGCACGGCGGGTGACACCGTGACCAACAGCGTGACGGCCGCTACTGGCGATCAGCTCGACCCGACGACGGCGGGCGACGATCTCGACGAAGTTTTCACCGTGCTTCCCTTCCTGAGTATCGACGATGTCACGCAGGCTGAAACAAATGGTGGCGGCACGACGTTCATCTTCACGGTGACGATCAACCAGTCGGTCGACTACAACATTACGTTCGACATCGACACCGCTGACGACACGGCGACGGTAGCCGACAGTGACTACGATGTGATCAGCGGTGATAGCGGTACGATCGCGATCGGCTCGACCTCGACGACGATCGAAGTCGACGTCAATGGCGACACGCAGATTGAATCGGACGAGACCTTTTTCGTCAATCTTTCCAACATCGTCGGCGCAGCGCTTATCAATGCCCAGGATGCCCAGGGCACGGGCACGATCGAAAACGACGACTCGGCGGAGGTGTCGATCGCAGATACCGACGACGCCGAAGAGGATGGTCCGGTGAACGGCCGCTTCACCGTGACGATTTCGGAAGTCAGCGACACGGACACGGTGGTGTCTTACACGGTGAGCGGCACGGCGACTGAGGGCGGCGTCGACTATACGACGCTGCCAGGCACGATCACGATTTCGGCGGGCGACACGGAAGCGTTCATCGACGTGACCGGTATCGTCGTCGATTCGCTGGTAGAAGGCGACGAAACGGTCATCGTCACGCTGACCGGTACCGACAACGGCCAGGTTTCCGTTGCAGCCAGCCCGGATAATGAGGCGACGATCAACGTCCTCGATGTTGACGCGGCAGACGTGAACATCGCCGCGACCACCGATGGTGATGAGGACGGTCCGGTGGATGGCGTGTTCACGGTTACGCAGACCCTGCCAAGTGTTAACGACACGGTGATCGCCTTCGTCGTAGAGAACGCAAGCACGGCGACGTCCGGCACCGATTACACGGCGCTTACTCTGGAAGTCACGATACCGGCGGGCCTCACAACGGCGACGATCATCGTTCCCGTCATCGCGCCCGATTCACTGGTCGAAGGCACCGAGACGGTAGAGATCACGCTCGACAGCATCACAGCGAGCGATCCGGGCATCAGCATCGACAACGGCAACAAGAACGCCACGATCAATATTCTGGACAATGACTCTGCGACGGTCAGCATTGCCGGCAACACGGACGGTAACGAGACGGGACCGGACGATGGCGTCTTTACGGTGACGCAGACAGCGCTGGCAGCCAACGACACTGAGATTGACTACACCGTCACCGGCAGCGCGACCGAAGGCACTGACTACGACAACCTGTCCGGCACGGTGATTATCCTGGCCGGTCAGACCACTGCCACGATACTTATAGAGAATATCGACCAGGACTTGCTGGTCGAGGGTACCGAGACGGTCATCATTACGCTGGATACGATCACGGCAAGCGATCCCGGCGTCACGATCGATGGCGCTAACAATAGCGACACTATCGATATTTTGGACGGCGACGCTGCACTGGTGAGCATCGCCGGTACTGTCGACGGTGACGAAAACGGCTCGAAAGACGGTGAATTCACAGTCACGCAGACGACCGAATCGGTTAGCGATACGGTCATCAGCTACACGGTTACTGGCAGCGCCACCGAAGGCACCGACTACGACAACCTGTCCGGCACGGTCACCATTCTGGCCGGCGACACAGAGGCCACCATCGATATCACAGGCGTCGTCGACGACTTGATTGTCGAGGGAACCGAGACGGTCGAGATTACGCTCGACAGCATTTCGGCGAGCGATCCGGGCATCACGATCGACGGAGCCAACAATAACGACTCTATTAACATACTGGACGATGACACGGCGACAGTTAGCGTCGCCGCCACCACCGATGCCAGCGAGACCAGCTCGGTGCAGGGCCTGTTCACGCTGACACAGACAACCACCAGTGAGAGCGCCACGGTCGTGAATTACACCGTGACCGGAACGGCTACCAACGGCGGTACCGATTACACTTCATTGACTGGCACGGTGACGATCCCGGCGAACACGCTGACGGCGACCATCGACGTCACCGGCATTATCGACGACTCAATTGTCGAAGGCACCGAGACGGTTATCGTTACGCTCGACAGCACCGATAACGTGCTGATTGGTATCGCGGCCGGTCCCAACAACGCCGCCACCGTTAATATCCTGGACAACGATACGGCGACAGTCTCGATCGCAGCGACCACCGACGCCAACGAAACCAGCAGCGTACCGGGTCTGTTTACACTCACGCAGACGACCACGAGCGAGTCCGCCACGGTAGTCTCATACACGGTGACCGGTACGGCCACCAACGGCGGGACCGACTACACGTCGTTAACCGGCACGGTCACGATTCCGGCGAACGCGACCTCGGCGACGATCGATGTCACCGGCATTATCGATGACAGTATCGTGGAAGGCACCGAGACGGTCATCGTCACGCTCACCGGGACCGACGATGTATTGATCAGTGTCGATGCGACGCCGGCCACGGTCAACATCCTGGATAACGACAGCGCCACGGTGAGTATTGCGGCGACCACGGATGCGAACGAGACCAGCTCTGTTCAGGGTCTGTTTACCCTGACGCAGACGACCACGAGCGAGAGCGCCACCGTTGTTTCTTACACGGTAAGCGGCACGGCAACCGATGGCGGTACCGATTACACGACACTCGGCGGCACCGTGACGATTCCGGCGAACACGTTGACGGCGACGATTGATGTCACTGGCATCATCGACGACATCATCGTCGAGGGT
>Ga0316198_10001007_pt1 | contig 15985 bp, 18 predicted proteins | sample OudBieAanoxic_MG_FD_204935 | JGI IMG/M metagenome (GOLD analysis project Ga0316198, IMG submission 204935) | Coastal sediment microbial communities from Oude Bieten Haven, Netherlands - site A anoxic | ecosystem: Environmental > Aquatic > Marine > Coastal > Sediment | place: Netherlands...
CGACTCATTGGCTGAGCTTAGCTCGCCGCAACGGACGTGTCGCGGGGCTTCATCCGCGCTCATCCAACTCGGGCTACCCGCCTCCACGTAGCTCAGAGGACGCGCAACGCGTTCGCCAATGTCCGAACGTGCTAGGACGGGCTCGTGGGCTCACGACGCAAGCAGCGACTGCTCCTCGAGGTTGCCTTCTCGGATCGGACGTTCGAGCGCAAAGAGCTCGACGGAGAGCAGGTGTTGGAAGGCAAATGCATCCACTGTCAGAGGAAGCTCGCCCTCCGCGCCGACGGCGCGCCGATCAACGGGGCGACGCTCGAACACATCGTCCCCAAGAACCACGGCGGAACCGACGAGCTCGTCAACCTGGCGATCGCTTGCGCCCGCTGCAACTCCGAAAAGGGGCTGAGACACGACCACAAGCGCGCCGACGATCCGAAGCTCCGGGAGGTCATCCTGCGGCTGCAAGAACGGCGGCGAAACAGGCGTCGCGATTGAGAATCCGCGGTTGGGTCCGCAACTAGGCGGAATCAGGTCGCTTGCGGAGGGGGAGCGTGTCCCCTCGCTAGTTGCAGGTGTTGGGGTCGGTGGTGCAGCTGCCGAGCTGGCAGACGGGGACTTCGAAGGCGAGGGGCGCTCCGGTGTTTCCGTCCGGATCCGCCACCGTCACCGTGCCTGCATAGGCCGCGACGTTGGGACAGCTGATCGTCGAGACGGCGGCGTTGATCGGGCCGTCGCAGCCAGACACGCTTCCGGTGTAGATCAGATCTTCCGCGGCGGTTTCGGAGTCTTCTGCAATGACCGTGATCACGACGTTGGACCGCACCCCATTCGTGCACTCTGGCTCCGGTTCCCACGATACCTCGATGATGGTCGGCGCGCCGCCGTCGTTGCCGCCCGCACCTGCGGTCCCGCCCGCACCTGCGGTCCCACCCGTGCCTGCGGTCCCGCCCGTGCCTGCGGTCCCGCCGGAACCCGCATTGCCGCCCGTGCCATCGTCGCTGCAACCGGTGAGCGCCAGAGCGCCGCCCAAAACCACTAGCATCATGATTCGCATGTTCATTTCTCCTCGCCTCCCCAGCCCTCGGGTGCGTGCCTCGATTCGCTTGATACCACTTCGAGCCTCGTGCGCACAGATTGCGCAAACACCGCCGTGCGCCCTCGTCTTCGCAGTCGGCTACGCGTGCACCTGCGGTGCCGCCTCTCCCGAGCGCTCAGAGGCCAGCCGCGGCGGGCTTGCTGGGCGGTTGGCTTGGGGTCGACACGTCGTAGATGTCCATCAACTGCATGCGCGTAGCTTCCAGTCGACTGAGCATGATCGCGGAGAAGCGTTTCATCAGCTCGTAGCCGAGCCCCGAGTCACGCTCGATCCGCTCGCGGAGGCGAGCGGCGTCGAGCGCGATGGCCTTTGTCTCCTGGACGGCGCGAGCGTGGTAGTGCCATTCGTACGGCCGGAACAGCCATGACCAGCCGAGCACTTCGCCAGGACCAACCGTCTGCACGGTCAACACGCCCCGGTGAGGTGTTTCCATGTCGATGGCCACACGCCCCTCCTGCAGGATCATGAACCGATCGGCAGGATCGCCCTCCGCGTAGATCGTATCGCCGGCGCCGAACCGCATGTCCTTGGCGCAGTCCGCAATCATGGCGACGTGGTCATCGCTCAGATCCGCGAAGAGCGGCGTCGCCTTGAGCACCGTTTGAAAGAATTCGACGGATGACATGCGTTCCTCCCTTCGTGCCGTGGTCCGGTCGACCATAGAGGCGAGGCCGATTTAAATCAACAAAAATTTAACGTTAAATGCTTGACGAATGTCCGCAGCCGGCGCTAGAGTCCGGCCCCGAACGAAAAGAGGGCTCTTTCATGAGCGAGAAGCTCGAAAATCGACCCCAGACCCGGCTTCCCGATCCCGTCATCCGCCGGCTCCCTCGGTACTTGATCGGGGCGCAAGAGCTGGAAGCCAGCGGGGCGACGTGGGTGTCCTCTGTCGAGCTCGGTCATGCGCTCGGGCTGACCAGCTCGACGGTGCGCCAGGATCTCTCGCATCTCGACGTCGAAGGCGTATCGAAGCGCGGCTACGAGATCGCCCAGTTGTCGTCGGCCCTGACACGCACACTCCGAGCCGACCGCAAGCATCGGGTGGTGCTCGTCGGCGCCGGCTTCTTGGGCCGCGCCATCGCGCTCCACGGCGATCTAACGCGCTACGGGTTCGAAGTTGCTGCGGTGATGGATGTCAATCCCGAGATCATCGGAACCTCCATCGGTAACCTGAAGGTTCAGCCGATGAGCGCGCTGCCGGACGCCGTTGCACGCGAGCACATCGATATCGGCGTGATTGCTGTGCCGGCCCCCGAGGCGCAGGCGGTGGCCGATGCTTTGGTCGCGATGGGAATCTTGGCGTTGCTGAACCTCGCTCTCGTACAGCTCAAGGTTCCGGACAGCGTACAGGTCGTCGAGGAGCGAATCGTCGTCAGCCTGCAGGAGCTTGCTTACCGACTGCGTACCTCCGACGGCGAACGGAACGTCGGGGCTAGCTAGATCCGAAACACGGAAGGGGTATCTCATGGGCATCAAGCTCGTCACGCACGCCATCCTGAACACCTGGGTGGACGGGCTGGTCCAGCAGCAGACGGTGTACGGCGTCCAAGCCAAAGGGGAGCGGTTCGCGTTCGATCGATTGGAGCGCGCGTCCGCGCTTCGCTTGGACTACGACGTCACGATCCTTCCCCCGAAGAAGTACTTCCAACCTCAGCGCGAAGTGCTCATGCGCTTCAACCGAAAGACGGTCGAGTTCGAGTCGGTCCTCGACGAGGAGCCGTTCGTGCTGTTTGGCGTCCACCCGTACGACATGGTCGCCATCTCCCAAATGGACAAAGTTTTCACGATCGACCAGTTCGACAAGCACTACATGGCGCGTCGGGCCAGCTCGACCATCGTCGTTTGCACCGTAGAAACCCCCTCTCCTTCCGTGTTCGCGGCCTGCATGAACAACGCGACCATGCGCGGCAAGAGCGGTCACGACGTCCTGATCACCAAGCTGCCGAGCGGACGCTACATCGTCGACCCGCGCACGGAGAAAGGCGACAAGCTGTGCGAAGGACTGGCGGAGGCACCGGAGGCTAGCGCCAAGGCACTCGCGGCACGTGAGACGGTCTGGGACGAAAACGAAAAGCGTCTCCGGAAGTACGAGCTCCAGGTGCTACCCGAAGATCTCCCCGCGCTTCTCGATCGCTCTCGCTCCCACCCGGTTTGGGAAGAGAAGGCAGAGCTCTGCTACTCGTGCGGCTCCTGCAATTTCGTGTGCCCGACCTGTTACTGCTTCGACGTCGAGGACGAGATGAACTGGGACATGGAAACCGGTCAGCGCGTACGTAAGTGGGACGGCTGCATGCTCGTCGATTTCGCGGCCGTCGCCGGCGGGCACAACTTCCGTTCGAAGCGGTCCGCGCGCTACAGCCACCGCTACTACCGCAAGGGGAAGTACTCCTGGGACACCTACGGCGAGATCTCGTGCGTGGGTTGCGGCCGCTGCGTCACCGCGTGCACGGCGAACATCGCCAATCCCGTCGAAATCTTCAACACGCTCGCGGAGGAGGCACCGTGATGATTGCCAGCAGTCGATTGGCTACCCCCGAGGCCGTCCGCGCGGAGCGGGACATCTATTTGCCGAGTGGCGCTACGGTCACCGACGTGAAGCGGCTCACTCCGTGGGAGAAGTACTTCAAGTTCAAAATGGATGACGACGGAGACCTCGGCTACATGCCGGGGCAGTTCATGAAGGTGTCGTTGCCCGGTGTCGGGGAATGCCCCATCTCGATCACCTCGTCACCCACGCGGACCCGCGGGAATCGCCTCGAGATGGTGATTCGCGCCGTTGGGAGCATGACCCACGCGCTCCACGCGCTCCGACCAGGCGACCGCGTCGGATTCCGAGGCCCGTTTGGCACGTCGTTTCCCGTCACCGGGAAAATGAGACAGAAGGACCTCCTCATCATTTGCGGGGGCCTCGGGCACGTGCCGCTCAAGTCGGTGATCGAATACGTCCTCGATGAGCGGCACCGCTACGGCCAGATCACGATCCTGATCGGCAACCGCTCTCCTGACAACCGACTGTTCATCGAACAGATCCTCGAATGGAAGCAGAGGGACGACATCACCTGCATGGAAACGGTGGACGTCGCCGATCCGAGTTGGGGTGGCAACGTCGGACCGATCACTACCCTGCTGCCACGAGTGAGGCTCTTTTCGCCTGACACCGTCTGCATCATCTGCGGCCCGCCCGTCATGTACAAGTACGTGCTTCGCGGCCTCGAAGGACTGAAACTCGACAAGAGCAACGTGTACATGTCGCTCGAACGGCGGATGCGCTGCGGGGTCGGCAAGTGTGGCCATTGCCAGATCAACAACGTCTATGGATGCCAACAGGGCCCCGTGTTTACGTATCGAGACATCCTCGAGATGGGGGAGGCGATCTGATGATGAAACCACGCATCGCGATTTTCGATTTCGCGTGCTGCGAAGGGTGCCAACTGCAGATCGTCAACATGGAGGACGAGCTGCTGTCCCTGCTCGAGCACGTACAACCGGTCGAATGGCGTGAAGCCATGTCGGACCAAAGCGACGACTACGACATCGCCATCGTGGAGGGTTCGATCACGCGGGAAGAAGACGCGGATCGCCTCCGAGAGATCAGGAAGCGCGCCAAGACCATGATCGCGCTCGGCGCATGCGCGACTCTCGGTGGCGTGAACAAGCTCAAGAACCTATTCGAGCTTCAGGAGGTCAAGACTGAGGTCTACGGCGAAAGCGCGAATCTGCCGATTCTGGAGACCGCTCGCGTCCAAGCCCTCCACGAGGTCGTCGACGTCGACTACCGCGTCGAGGGATGCCCAATCGACGCCGCCGAGCTGACGTATGTCATCAAGTGCCTGCTCATCGGGCGCACGCCCGTTGCTCCGAACTACCCCGTCTGTGTCGAGTGCAAGCTCCATGAGAACGTCTGCCGATACGAGTATGACGAAATTTGTCTCGGCCCGATCACGCGCGCAGGTTGCGGCGCCCGATGCCCTTCGAACGCGTATTGGTGCTTCGGCTGTCGCGGGCCCGTAGACGAGCCCAACGTCCATGCCGCCACGCAAGTCATGGAGCAGTACGGCAAATCCGTAGAAGACCTAAAAGTGAAGCTCGCGCTCTTCGGGACGCAATAGGAGCCCCGCCATGCCTACCGCAACGACCAAGACCATAGACATCAACGTGAGGCACGTCACCCGCCTCGAGGGTCACGGCAACATCGTCGTTCGCGCGAAGGACGGCGTGATCGAAAAGAACGAATGGCAGGTCCCCGAAGCGCCGCGCTTCTTCGAAGCGATGGTCCGCGGCCGGAGCTTCGAAGACATCCAGACCGTCGTCAGCAGGATCTGTGGAATCTGTTCGGTCACGCATTCCTTTGCCGCGCTGAAAGCCATCGAAGACGCCATGGATATCGAGGTGTCGCCGCAAACCAGCATGCTGCGCCTGCTCACGCACTACGGAGAGCAACTCGAAAGTCACGCGCTCCATGTCGGCTATCTCGTGGCGCCCGACCTCCTGAACCAGAAGTCGGTCGTGCCGCTCGCGACCACTCATGCAGATCTCGTGAAGACGATCGTCGAGATCCATCGCGTCGGCAACCTGGTGATGGAGAAGACCGCCGGGCGAAAGACGCACCCGATTCGGCTCCTCCCCGGGGGCTTCTCGATGTTGCCGAGTGAAGCCGAGCTCCGCGAGCTCATGCAGGCCCTCGAGGACACCCTTCCCAGACTCGAGGCCTTGGCGGCGGCCATCGCGGACGTCTCTGGGAAGTTGCCTTCGTTCGAACGCGATACCGAGTACGTCGCACTCGTCAATCCGCCGACCTATCCGTTCTACGAAGGTCAGATCGGCAGCACCGACATCGAAGCGCTCACGCCGGTGGCCGACTTCGAGAGCGTCGTAAACGAGTACGTGCATCCGCAGTCCACGGCAAAATGGTGCAAGTGGCACCGCGAATCGTACGCGGTCGGTGCACTGGCTCGGTACAATCTCAACGCGGACTATTTGCAACCGGCTGCGGCCAGCGCCGCCAACTCCCTCGGCCTGACCAAGGGCGTCTGCAACCCGTTTCTAAACAACGTCGCACAGGTCGTCGAGTCCTTCCAAGTGGTCGAGCGCTCTCTTCAGTTGATCGACGTGCTTCTTTCGACCGGCATCACTGAGGAGCGGCCGCGCGTGACACCCAAGGCCGGCGTGGGCGTCGGCGGGGTCGAGGCTCCGCGCGGAATTCTGTTCCACAAGTACGAGTTCGACGACGACGGGATCTGCATACGCGCCAACCTCTGCATCCCCACGAACCAAAACCACGCGAACATCCAGCTCGACTTCGAGGCGTTCGTTCCGCAGATCATCGATAGGGAGCAGGATGAGGTTCGGCACCTGATGGAGATGCTAGTTCGCTCCTACGACCCGTGCATCTCTTGCTCCACGCACTTTCTGAATGTCGAGTTCATCTGAATCGGGGGGCGGTGGAGTGAAGCCAAGCGCCATCATCGGCATGGGCAATCCTCTGATGTCCGACGAGGGGATTGGCGTCCACGTGATCGCCCAACTTCAACGAACGGAGCTCGCCGACACCATCGACATCCTCGACCTCGGTACCTCGGGGATGCGCGCCCTGCACGAGCTCGAGGGTCGCGATACGGTCGTCTTCGTCGACTGCGCGATGATGGGAACCGAGCCAGGAGCGATCCGGCGCTTCACCCCCGATGAGGTCGAAACGCGCAAGCTCGAGCCCAGGCTGTCGCTTCACGAGGGGGACCTGCTCAGCACCATCGCGCTCGCGCGGCGCCTCGGAAGCACGCCAAGACGCATCGTGATCTTCGGAATCGAGCCCAAGACCATCGAGCCCGGGGAGTCTCTGTCGCCCGATCTGGCTACACGCCTCGACGATTACGTCGAGGCAATTCGGCAAGAGCTAGGTTAGCCGACTCCGCTTCACCGAGCTTCGCAAGCCCAGGACGCCGAGGAGGCCGACGAGAAGGAGCAGCGCCGTGACTGGCGACCGAGATGGGGTCGATGAAGACGAGTCGACGGAGCAGCCACGTCCTTCGCGTTGCTCGGCCGGCTCTTCGGCTTCCAGCCTCGCGTCATCCCCATCCATGCTCTCGACTTGCTCGAGCTCGGCGTCGGAGTCGTCGCCCACGTTGTCCGGATCCACGATCGGAGACTCTTCGGCTCCGATCTCCTCGGGTCCGTATTGGGCCGCGACCATTTCCGTTGCGAACAAGACCGCCATCATGGCGAATAGTGAAATGCATGCATGCTTCACGTCACACCTCCGACATGAACGCTACTACCAGGCAATTCGGTCCTCCGACAAGGCCCCCAGCTACGGGCGCTTGGCATGTTCCCACAGTGGGGCGCTGCGTTCAGGTGCCGCAGAAGGTTTGCTGGACGACTTCTTCCGGCCTCGGAGGCGTCGCGTAGTGTTCCCGGGAGGGTTGTTCGTCGTAGGGCGACGCCAACACGTCGATGAGCTCCTCGAATGGCTCTAGGTTGCTCTCGTGAACGGCGGCGTTGACGGCCTCTTCGACTCGATGGTTGCGTGGAATGAACGCGGGGTTGACCGACCGCATGTCATCCCGACGCTCGGTGAAAGATCGCTGCTCGCTCTGGAGACGATGCCTCCACTTCGCGGCCCACTCGTCGAAGGCGGCAGGCTGTGCGAAGAGCCCGCTCACCGACTCATCGACTTGGGAGCTTTGATCTCCGAGCTCGCTCAGCCGACGGAAGGTGAGCGTGAAATCGGCTCGGTTTTTCGCCATGCGGTCGAGCAGGTCTTGGGCAAGTGCAAGGTCATCTTCCTGAGCCGCTGCTAGCCCGAGCTTTCGCCGCAAGCCGGCGCGATAGAAATGCTCGAACCGCTCGGGAAAGGTGCGGACGACCTCGGTCGCCGGACCGACCGCAGCCTCGGGCTCGGCGGCGATGACTGGCAAGAGGGTGTTCGCCAAGCCGCCGAGGTTCCAATAGGCAATCGAGGGTTGATTCCCGAATGCGTACCGTCCCCGGTGGTCGATCGAGCTGTAGACCGTGTCCGGATGGTAGTCGTCCATGAACGCACAGGGGCCATAGTCGATGGTCTCCCCTGCCACGGACATGTTGTCGGTGTTCATGACACCATGAATGAAACCGACGAGCTGCCAGCGAGCGATCAACTCCGCCTGCCGTTCGATCACGGCCCCGAGCAGCGCGAGCATCGGATTGTCGGCGCAAGCGGCCTCTGGGTAGTGTCGAGCGATAACGTGGTCCGCGAGCAAACGAATCGCGTCGACGTCACGCCGGCCTGCAAAAAACTGGAAGGTCCCTATCCGGATGTGGCTCTGCGCGACGCGGGTGAGGACGGCGCCCGGCAGCGGAGCCTCGCGCATGATGTGCTCGCCTGTCGCAACGGCCGCGAGCGAACGCGTCGTCGGGACGCCCAGGGCCGCCATCGCCTCACTGACGATGTACTCACGCAACACCGGGCCGAGACCCGCGCGACCATCTCCACTACGAGAAAACGGGGTCGGACCCGACCCTTTGAGCTGAAGATCGCGACGCACCCCGTTTGCATCGACCAACTCCCCCAGCAGAATCGCGCGACCATCCCCGAGCTGGGGCACCCAATTCCCAAACTGAAAGCCGGCGTACGCCATGGCGAGTGGCTCCGCGCCCTCCGGCACTCGGTTCCCGGCCAGGACCTCGATGCCTTCTGGCGCGCGCAGGCGCGCGGGGCTGAGCCCGAGGCGACGCGCGAGCGGCTCGTTCAGGCGGATCAGGGTGGGTTTGGAGACCGCCGAGGGCGCAACCCGGGAGAAGAAACGCTCGGGAAGCCGCGCGTAGCTGTTGCGGAACGGGAACGATAATTGGGCAGGCGCCATCGAGAGGACCAACCCAAGCTGGCGTTGGCGCGCGGCATGTCAAGCCCGTGAACTACCGACCGATGCTACGCTCGCGGCATGAGCATCAAAGTCCACCATCTCAACTTCTCTCGCTCCCTGCGCGTTCTTTGGCTCCTCGAGGAGCTCGAGCTCGACTACACGGTCCAATCCTGGGAGCGCGACAAGAACTTCCGGGCGCCCGCAGCGGCCGCGGACATTCACCCGCTCGGTCGCTTTCCGATGGTCGAGGTCGATGGGCGGGTGCTGGTCGAGTCGGGCGCGGTGCTCGAGTACTTCGCGGGCCGCGAGGGAAAGCTGAAGCCGACCGACGAGGCCGAGAAGCTCGAGTGCACGATGTTTCTCCACTACGCCGAGGGCTCGCTCATGCCGCCCCTGCTGGTCAGCTTGATCATCACGAGGTTGCGGTCCGCGCCCATGCCCTTCTTCGTCAAACCCATCGCCCGCGGCATCGCAGACAAGGTCGACCAGAGCTACACGAATCCCGCGCTCGACCTGCATCTTGGATTCGTCGACAAGACCCTGTCCGAGCGTCCGTACTTCGCGGGCGGCGACTTCTCGATTGCAGACATTCAGATGTTTTACGGAGTGGAGGCCGCCCTCTCCCGAGCATCGGGCAACTACCCCAACATGGAGGCGTGGCGAGAGCGCGTGACCAGCCGGCCCGCCTACCAACGAGCGGAGGCCAAGGGCGGCAAGGCCGTTCCAGGGAGCTGATGAGTCGCTAGAAAAGCGGGCGGGTGTAGAACGCGACGCCGACGAACAGGTCCCAAATGCCGAAGTCGATCGTGTTGCGACTGACGTTTGCTTGGGCGTATGCCGCGCTAGATATGAGTGTCGGGAATGAGAATCCTCCAAACAGATCGATCATGTGCTTGTCTGGCTTCTGCCAAGTGCCGCCCGCGCGAAAGCCGACGGGAACGGCAACGCCTTTGGTATCGTTGGGCGCGGTGCCGTAGCTCTTTCCCAGGTTGATGAACTGAATCCCCGTCTCGGCGGCAATGAATGCGTGGTCGGAGAAATTGTAGTTCACGATCGCCGGAATTCGAATGTCCGCATACTTCGCAGAACCAAATGTGCCGCGCACCTCGAGTCCGGTGTCCACCGAGAGTCTCTCCTTCGGCTTGATTCGGAATGGCAAGGCGACTTCGAGCGCAAACGGCGTGTCGATCGGCATCACGAGAATGAGGTCGCCCGCGAAGTCGAGCTTCTCGCGGTGCAGGAATCGATACCGCCCGTAGATCGGAATGTTTCCGTAGCCTGCTGAGGGCGTGAAGACCACCGGGACGAGTCCCTCGTAGTTCTGCTGCAGTGAGGATCCGATGCGATAGTTGTTGAGGCCGAGCTCGATGTCGTCGGTGACAGAGATCGACCCGCCAAGCGTGATGCCGGTGATCGTATCGACGCCGTCATCCCAGACCGTGAAAATTCCGTTCGCCCGAATCATCCCTCGCTGCATCGTGAGCGGGCGGACCGAATAGGTCTTCGGGTAGGTCCATTCGCCCTCGCTCGTTGCTTCGGCGTCTCGAGCGGCCGCGGGTTGAGCGGCCGAATCTTCTGCAGTCGAATCCTCTGCAGTCGAATCCTCCGCGGCCGCGGGGCGGGCCAGGAGCGACAGAATTCCCAGCAAAGGCCATACGTACCAAGACTGAAATTTCTTCATAGCGCCCTCTATTCGGAGCTCATTACTCCCAGAATAAAAGACAGTCGAGAGGAACTCGCAGGCCGGGGCGGTGGCACTGGCCAGCCGAGGTGCGTCGGCCCTAAGCTACACTCGGAATGACCTAGACCCGGATGGAGGGCTCATGACCGCACCTCGAATAATTCATTCGATTTCCACGCTGTTGGCAATCGTCTTTCTGCTCGCCGCAGGGTCGGCGCTCGCGCAAAGCACATCCAAGGGAGAGGCGCCGAAGCTCTTTGCCGATCTCAGCTCGAGCACCCGGTTCTATCCGAATGCGGACGCAGCGCTCACGGGGTTCCAGCTGGGATCGCTGTACAAGCCGTCGGACAAATGCGTTCATCTGGCAGGCGAATTCTTTGCGCGCTTCGGGCGCAAGGATGGGACTCCGGAAGATCTCAAGATGCGCACGGCGGGAGGAGCGCTCGGCGCCCTCTGGGGCACGGGTGATTGGGACCACTGGTTCGGCGCGGGCGCGATGTTCGACCTCGGTTGGGGCCGCGTGGGCTCTCGTGATCAGTTCGTGTCGAGTGCGTACTTGCGCGCACTACTTCTCTGGAGATTGCGAGGGGAGTTCTGGGTGAACCTCGATCTGCGCACCGGATACGTCATCGCACCCATCACCGTTGACGGCGTCGGGATCAAAGGCCCCTTGATCGGCCTCGGCATCGGGGTTTCCTGGGGCAAGGACGAAGACGAATACTGAAGTGGCGCACTGCGCCCGACACTCCAAACCTGCCGGCACGATCGCTCGAAATGGTGTACGGTCCGCGTAGTTTGGCGCCCTTGCCTTGGAGGCACATGACCCAATCAGCCACGTTCGTCCGTATCGAGAGTCTCTTGATGGTCGCTGCCCTGCTCGGGTCGGCTTCGATCCTGGGCTGCAATCGTAGCGCTAGCCTTCCCCCTCTGGTCGAAGACCAGCAGGCTCCACAGCTGCCAGGCAAGTTCGTCTGGCACAACCTCATCACCAACGACGCCGAGGCTGCGCGTGCGTTCTATGGCGAGCTTCTCGGGTGGAAGTTCGATATCAAGAACGACGGCCGCTACAGCATCATCACCTATGAGGGACACAATCTCGGCGGGATTCTCGATGCGAGCAAGGACGACAAGCCCCCGAAGTCGGCACGCTGGCTGAGCGCGATCTCGGTGCCGAATCTCGGCGAGAGCCTGGCCGCGCTCCACAAGGCGGGCGGCAAGCAAGTCGATACACCCTTGGACGTATCGGGGGTCGGTCGCGTGGTCACCGTGGAGGATGCGGATGGGGCCCTTCTTCATCTGCTCACGCCTGAGCACGGCGACCCGCCCGACGTTGAACCAGCGGTCCACACCTGGCTCTGGCACGAGCTCCTCGCAAACGATACCGCCCGGGCGCTCGCATTCTACGAAGCCGCCTTCGGGTACCGGACCGAGCCCCTTCGGAAACAACCCACCTGGGAGTATCGCGTGCTCTGGAGCGCGGGTGCGGCAAGGGCCGGCATCATGAAGCACCCCTTCGAGAAGACCCGCTCGACATGGATCCCCTATGTGCGCGTCGACGATCCTGCGGCCCTTGCCGAACGCACGACCGCGCTCGGGGGCACCGTCGTCGTAGCTCCGCACCCCGAGCTCCGTGACGGTACGCTGGCGCTGATTCTCGACCCAACGGGCGCGCCCCTCGCACTGCAGAAATGGTCCCCCGAGCAAGGAGCGAACCTGTGAAACGCATCGTGCAACGCATCGCGCTGCTCTTCGGACTCGTCCTCTGCCTGGGCCAGTCGGACTGCTACACCGGTTCCTACGTCGGGTACGGGTACGGTTACGGCGGGTACGGATACGGATACGGGCAGGGCTACTACGACAGCGCATTCTACGGTGGGGGGCCGATGGGCCCCGCCTATGGAGGCGGCTTCTACGGAAGACCCTGAAGCCCGGGGTGCATCCCCGGCCTCTCAGAATCCGAACTGCAGCGGTAGGTCGTGAAGAATCTCCTGGCAGATCCTCTCTGCAGGTAGATAGACGTTCGCCACCGCGTTCGATCCAAGTCCACCGCGCAGACTCCGCTCCATGGATCCCTCGTCCGTCCCGATTGACCACCTCCGGTCCTTGCTGGTATCGCCGAGAGGTCAGGCGATGAGCAGCGGCACCGAGACCCACTACCGAACGTGTAACATATGCGAGGCCATGTGCGGGCTGGCGATCGAGCATCGTGATGGCCAAGTCTTGTCGATCCGGGGCGACAAAGACGACCCGTTCAGCAAGGGGCACGTCTGTCCCAAGGCGGTGGCGCTGCAGGACTACTACACCGACGAAGACCGGTTGAAGACCCCGCTCAAGAAGACATCCGACGGGTGGGAGAGCATCTCCTGGGAGCAGGCGTTCACGGAAGTCGCGAGCCGTCTGCGAGGCGTGCAAGCGGAGCACGGGCCGAATTCGGTCGGCGTCTACCTTGGCAATCCCAACGCGCACAACTTCGGCAACGCGCTCTTGCTGCCCTTTTTCTTCAAAGCTTTGGGAAGCCAAAGCCGCTTCAGCTCGGCGTCGGCAGACCAGCTGCCGCACCACGTCGCGTCAAACTTCATGTTGGGCGCGGGCATGTTGATTCCCGTTCCCGATATCGACCGCACCCATTTTCTTCTGATCATCGGCGCGAACCCGGTCGTGTCGAATGGCAGCATGATGACGGCTGCGGGAGTCGCAAAGCGAATCCAAGCGATCCAGGATCGGGGCGGCAGGGTGGTGGTCATCGACCCCCGGCGCACCGAGACCGCCCGCGCGGCAACCGAACACTTCTTCATCCGTCCCGAACGAGACGCCCTGCTGCTGCTCGCGATGATCTACACCGTGTTCGAAGGAGGGCTCGTCGACCTCGGGCACTTGGCGCCGTTGATCGAGGGCCTCGAGGAGATCCAACGCGCGGTGAGCGATTTCGCCCCCGAGGTGGTCGCCGAATCAACCGGCATTGCGGCACGCGACATCCGCAGGCTGGCCATCGACATGGCGTCGGCCGATTCTGCGGTCTGCTACAGCCGGATGGGGGCGTCAACACAGTCATTTGGTGGCTTGTGCCAGTGGCTGACCAACGTACTCAACATCGTCACCGGTAACTTTGACCGGCCGGGCGGGGCGATGTTTCCCGAGCCTGCCTTTGACCTCTTACAGAACAAGCCAAGGGGCAAACGCAGCTCGTATGGGCGGTTCCAATCGCGCGTCCGGGGCTTGCCCTACTACAACAGCGAGTTTCCAGTGTCGACGATGGCCGAGGAGATCGCCACCTCCGGCGAGGGGCAGATCAAAGCCTTGGTGACGATTGCCGGCAACCCGGTGCTGTCGAGCCCCGATGGCAATCGCCTTGCCGAAGCGCTCGAGCAACTCGAATTCATGGTGTCGGTCGACATCTATCTCAACGAAACGACCAAGTACGCAGACATCATCTTGCCGGCGACGACTGGCCTCGAAGTCGCCCACTACGACGTGTTCTTCAATGCCTTTGCGGTTAGCAACAACGCGAAGTACTCGCCGCCGCTCTTCGAGAAGTCGAAAGAGCAGCGCCACGATTGGGAGATCCTCAAGGCGTTGGCCTTGGCGCTGACGGGAGCCCCGGACGATGGAACCACGCCGGAAGACCTCCTCGACCTGGGACTCCGGCAAGGGCAGTACGGCGAGCAGGGGATGAGTCTGCAAAAGCTCCGACAAAACCCCCATGGGATCCACCTGGGCCCTCTTCGACCCTGCCTCGAGGCGCGCTTGAAGACCGCGGACGGCAAGATTCAACTCGCGCCGCAACTGTATTTGGACGACCTGCCCCGCCTGCGACGCACGATCGCGGAAGCGCCGTCGACTCACGAAGAGTACCCGTTCCAAATGATCGGGCGGCGGCTGCTGCGCAGCCACAATACGTGGACGCAGAACTCACGAAGGCTGGTGAGGGGCAAGAACCCTTGCACGCTGCAACTCAACCCCATCGACGCCGAAGCGATCGGCATCGTAAACGGGGAGATCGTCTCGGTCCGATCGCGAACGGGCGAGATTCAGATCGAAGCCGAGGTGAGCGACGACCTCTTGCCAGGTGTCGTCAGCATTCCGCAAGGCTGGGGGCACAATCAGCCCGACACGAACATGAACGTGGCCGCGAGCCAGCCAGGCGTGAGCATCAACGGTGTCACCGACCCGCTCCGGGTGGACTTGCTGACCGGCAACGCTGCCTTCAACGGCACGCCGGTTGCCATCTCGAGCCTCTAATGCGCGACGGTATGCCCAGCGGCACGTCCTTCCTCGTCTCGTTCGCTCGCGGGCTCGGCGTCGATGATCGGGTCCTCGATCCCATGGCGCCGAAATTACTACCGCGTTGGATGGCCTGGCTCGCGACGATGCCCACGACCCTCGGCCCGGCGGCAGGCGCATATCGGCGTTCGATCCGCGCCGCGACGTTCGGCTTGGTGGACCACAACGTACTGCGGACGGAGGCAATTGATGTTCACCTGGAACACGCGCTGCGATCGGGGGCTCGTCAGCTCGTGATCCTGGGAGCTGGGATGGATGCGCGTGCATGGCGTCTCGACGCGCTGCAAGACGCCACTGTGTTCGAGGTTGACCACCCCATGACGCAGCAATACAAGCGCGATCGGCTCGGCGGAAAGACGCCCCCGACCGATATTCGGTACGTCCCAGTGGACTTCGAGAAAGAGCGTTTCGCCGAAAAGCTGCAGCGCTCCGGCTTTCAGCGAACGGAACGTAGCATTTGGATCTGGGAGGGCGTGACGATGTACCTGCCGCTACCAACCGTTCACGAAACACTCCATCAACTGACGCTGCTCGCGACGGAGGGAAGCCACTTGGCCATGACCTATCGAGTACCGAATAGGCTTCCATTCGGCGCCATCGGCAGGGCTGCGATTCCCGCCTTCTTCGCCGCTGCTGGCGAGCCCTTGAAGAGCACCTTCGAGCCTGCGGAGCTCGCATCCGCATTGGCCGCTGATTGGGACGTCTCCTATGACGAGGACTCGAGAGGTTGGAAAGCGCTCACAGGGTCAGCGGCGGCCCCTCCCCTCGCTTTCTTGTCTGAGCGGCTCGCTGTCGTGCAAAGGTTGCGGTAGCCTCGCCTCGTGCAGAATCTGAGCGATCCACGGCTCTTTCGCCAGCGGTGCTACGTGAACGGCGAGTGGACGGAGGCCGAGAACAGCCGCACCGTACCGGTGACCAACCCTGCCGATCGCGAGGTCGTCGGAAGCGTTCCTGATTGCGGTGCGGCGGAAACGCGCAGCGCGTTGCAGGCCGCAGAGGCCGCACTTCCTGGATGGCGCGCGCTGCCGGCGAGGGAACGTGGCGCGAAGCTACGGACCTGGTTCGACCTGATGGTGGCGAATCAGGACGACCTCG
>Ga0316198_10001008_pt1 | contig 15984 bp, 12 predicted proteins | sample OudBieAanoxic_MG_FD_204935 | JGI IMG/M metagenome (GOLD analysis project Ga0316198, IMG submission 204935) | Coastal sediment microbial communities from Oude Bieten Haven, Netherlands - site A anoxic | ecosystem: Environmental > Aquatic > Marine > Coastal > Sediment | place: Netherlands...
GGGTTGGGGACCCCGGAGGGGGCGCGAGTTCCCGTTCCCGACCGAATCGAGGAGGAGGAGACCCTGGAGTCGGCGCCACGGGCGAGGGAGCGCACGGTGGAAGTGGACGGTGAGCGCTGGCTCATGGGCGAGAGAGGCGAGCCCGTCGTAAGCCAGCTGAACGAGGCCGCGCTTGCCGAGATGTCGCTCGCCACCGGAGGAATGTCCGTGCGCGCGGACGATGAGGGGCTCGAGGATCTGCTGGACCGTCTCGAGGAAGAGGGCGGGCGTCCGGATCCCGGTACCGGTCGGAAGGCCAGCATGCTCCTGCTGGCGGCGTTCGGGCTCCTGTTCGCCGAGGGCTACCTCGTGAGGAGGGGTTGATGAAGCGACTCCCACGGGTCGGCCGTCGAGTCGGCCTCGTTCTGGCCTCGGGCGCCATCACGGCGGCGTGGCTGTCGGCGGGCCGCGGCCTCGTGGGCCAGGAAGCGGCGGGCGGACCCATTCCCCCCATGATGGTGGACAGTGGCGCGGTCGTCAGCGCCGAGTCGCTGGCCGGGTTCCGGGAGCGTTCCGAGGATCCAGGACGGCCGGTGGACTGGTTCAACCTCGGCGCCGGTCTCCTTCTGACGGCGGATTGGGAAGGCGCAATGGAGCCCACGCAGAAGGCCCTGGACACCGACGAGGAGGAGCTGGAGCGGGCCGCGACGTACAACCTGGCGCTGGCGCGTGCGCTGGCCGGGCGTCCGCCCGAGCTGGGCGGAAACCTGTTGTTCGAGGAGCGGCGGCCCCTTCTCGAGCAGGCGTGGGATGGTTTCAGGTGGGTGGTCCGGCAGAACCCGGAGGCCGCTGACGCCCGCTGGAACCTGGAACTGGTGGCCCGCTGGCTGGAGCAGGAGGCCGATTCCCAGGATGACGGTGGGGGTGGGGGAGGAGGCGGCTCGGCCGATGCCGATCAGACGAACGCCCCGTCCACTCCAGAACTGTCCGCGGCAGAGGCGCTCGATCTTCTGGACATGGCCGCGGAGCAGGAACAGGACGTACAGGGAAGACGACTCGAGAGGAACCGCTCTCGTGACCCGGTGGTCGAGAAGAACTGGTAGGCACGGGAGATCCAATGAGTCAGAAGGCGGAAAACGCGGCCATCCTGTGGATCAGTGTCCTGGGCCTGTACCTTGAATTGCTCGTGATTCGCTGGATAGGAACCGAGATCCGCATCTTCGCCTACCTGCAGAACACGGTCCTCGTCGTCTGCTTCCTTGGTCTCGGTGTCGGCCTGTTCACATCGGACCGGCGTGAATCGGCGGAGCGAGGATTGCTGGCCCTCGTCGTGCTGGCCGCGGTTCTCGCCTTTCCTCCTACCCGCGAGTTTCTCACCGGCCTGAGCCGACTTCTCAGCGTGCTGGGTGAAATCAACATCTGGGCGCCGGGGGTGACGACGTCGGCGGGTGCCACCATCCTAGGGCTCGCTCTCGGCCTGGCGGTGACGTTTCTGCTCATGGTGCTGGTGATGCTGCCGTTCATTCCGATCGGTCGCGTCCTCGGACGGCTGATGGACGCGCACCCGCAGCCCATCGTCGCTTACTCGATCAACGTGGCCGGGAGCCTGGCCGGAATCTGGGTCTTCGTCGGCTTGAGCCGGCTCAACCAGCCACCCGTGGTCTGGTTCCTGGTCCTGGCTGCCCTCGGTCTGCCGTGGGTGTTCCGGGAGCGCCGCATCGACTGGCTCCGTGCGGCCCTGCTGGCCGCGGTCGTCCCCCTGGTCGGGTTCGCTCAGACGTCGACAGGGGCCCTGGAAACCGTGTGGTCTCCGTACCAGAGGTTGGACCTGTTCGATGTGCGGGGGGGAGTGCTTCCCCAATCACCCTCCGCCTCGTATCGGGTCCTGGTCAACAACACGGGCTACCAGCTGGTACTCGACCTGAGCGACTACGGCAGGGGCGGTGAAGACGGATCGACGCTGCTCAGCACGTACGATATTCCGGGACTCATTCACCCGAATCCGGAACGGGTGCTGGTCGTGGGCTCCGGCACCGGCAACGATGTTGCGGGTGTCCTCCGCAACGCTCCCGCGGAAGTGACGGCGGTCGAAATCGACCCGGCGATCCTGGCCCTGGGGCGCGAGTATCATCCCGAGGACCCCTATGCTTCGGAACGCGTCCGAGTCGTGACCACGGACGCCCGGTCGTTCTTCGCCACCACCGACGAGACCTACGACGTGGTCGCGTTCGGCTTCCTCGACGCCCACACCACGACGGCCCTGACCAACGCACGACTGGACCACTACGTCTATACGCTGGAGAGCTTCGAGCGCGTCAAGGACTTGCTCGAACCCGGAGGTATCGTGTGCGTGGCCTTCTCGCCGCTGCGTCCGTTCATCGTGGACCGGCTGGCCGGCGAGTTGAAGGAAGTGTTCGGGACCGATCCCCTGGCGTACTACTTCGCCGGCGGCGCTACGGGGTCCACGGGTGTGCTGCTCGTGGCAGGCGACCTGGAGACGGCGGGCGCGAGAATCGCCAGTGAGCCGGAGTTGGCGTCGCTCGCCGCACTCAGGGACGAACTTCCGGTGCCCCTGACCTATACCACGCCGCCGGCCACCGACGACTGGCCGTACCTGTACCTCGACCAGCCGAGGATCCCACTGTTGTTCGGCCTCCTCGCCGGGATCCTGGCGCTCCTGGTCGTGTTCTCCGCCCGGACCATGAAACTGCCCGAAGCCATGTCGCCGCGCAGGTGGGGAATGGAAGCGTGGCATTTCTTCTTCCTCGGGGCCGCGTTTCTCCTCCTCGAGGTCCAGAACATAAGCAAGGCTTCGGTGGTGCTCGGGAACACCTGGCTGGTCAACGCCATCATCATATCCGGCGTGCTGTCCATGATCCTGGCGGCGAACGTCGTGGTGTTGCGCTGGAAGAGGATTCCGCTCGAACCCGTGTATGGGATCCTGCTGGCAGTAGTTGTGGGCCTGTACTTCGTGGACCTGGCCTCGTTCGCGTTCCTGCCCTTCGCCTTGAAAGCGCTCATCGTCGGATCGCTGGCGACCTTGCCCATGGCCTTCAGCGGGGTTGCTTTCGCGCGGGCCTTCGAGGTGGCCAGTCGAAAGGACCACGCGCTCGGGGCCAACCTGATCGGCGCGCTGGCAGGGGCCGTGCTCGAGTCGATGAGCTTCGTGGTGGGGATCCGGGCCCTGCTCGTGGCGGTTGGCATCCTGTACCTGGCGGCGGCGCTGACACGGCCCGGCAGGAGAGGGCGGTCGGTGACCGCGCCTGCGAACGGGTCTTAGCCGGCTCGCTTCAAGGTTCGGGATCCTCGATCAGCGGTACGAATCGCACGCCTTCGATATCCTCCACGTCGATCTCGGCGCCGTGCTTCCGGTAGCGGCGTACGGTCTGCGACCGGTCGCCTCCGACCGGGGCGATGAGAATGCCTCCGTCTCCGAGTTGCTCACGAAGCGCCGTCGGTACCGCGGGCGCGGCGGCTGTCACCATGATTCGATCGAACGGCGCCTCCTCCGGCCACCCCCGACTGCCGTCTCCCAGTCGCAGGGTGACGCTCCCGAATCCCGTGTCGGCGAGCGCCCGCGCCGCTCTTTCGTGCAACTGGGGCACTCTCTCGACGCTGAACACCTTCGTGCCACAAGCCGCGAGGATCGCCGCCTGGTATCCCGACCCTGTACCCACCTCGAGAACACGGATACCTGGAGCGGTAAGCAGGGCCGCGGTCATCAGGGCCACCACGTAGGGCTGCGATATAGTGGCCCCGTAGCCGATCGGGAGGGCGCAGTCGGCATAGGCCGCGCGGGCCTGGGAGTCCGGGACGAACGCGTGCCGGGGCACGAGGTTCATGGCTCGAAGAACCGTCTCGTCGGAGATTCCCCTCCGGCGGATCTGCCGGTCCACCATCTCCCGGCGCTGTCGTTCCTGGCTGCGTGCGCTGAGGAAGCCCATAGTCACGGATGGAAACTGACGGCGGCGTCCCGTTGCCGCAAAGGTCAGCGGCCGCCTAGCTTCCCATCATGAACACACCAGCATCGGAACGCGTCCGCCTGACCCAGTACTCGCACGGCGCCGGCTGAGCCTGCAAGCTGGGTCCGGAGGACCTGAAAAAGATACTCGCCGTACTGCCGGCTTCGGACGACGAGAACCTGTTGGTGGGTCTCGAGGCTCCGGACGATGCCGCCGTGTACTCGCTTGGCGACGGGCGTCTGCTCGTGGCCAGCGTCGATTTTTTCACGCCGGTAGTCGATGACCCCGAGGACTTCGGGGCGATCGCCGCTGCCAACGCGCTCAGCGACCTGTACGCCATGGGCGCCACGCCGGCGTTCGCGCTCAGCGTCCTCGCGGTTCCGGCGGCGACGCTTTCCATGCACGTGGTCGCGGGCATCCTCAAGGGGGCCGCGGCGACGTGTGACGAAGCGGGAATCGCGATTGCGGGCGGGCATTCGATCGATGACAACGAGCCCAAGTTTGGTCTCGTGGCGCTGGGATTCGCGGCGAGCGATCGAGTGTACCGGAAGTCGGGTGCCAGGCCGGGCGACGCCATCGTACTTGGCAAGGCCCTGGGGACGGGAATCATCGCTACGGCCCTCAAACGGGACGGGGCGGACGCGCCAACGGTGCGGGCGGCGGTACGCTCGATGAGGCAGCTGAATCGGGAAGCGGTCGTTCTCCTGGAGGGCCACGAGGTGCATGCCCTGACCGACGTCACCGGGTTCGGGCTGCTAGGTCACTTGCGTGAGGTGTGTTCGGCCTCAGCGGTGTCGGCGCGAGTGTTCGCTTCGGCACCGCGGTTTCTGCCCGAGACCCTGGAGTTGGCGGAGGCCGGTTTCGTCCCGGGAGGTACGCTACGGAACCGGGAGGCCATCGAGCCGGTGACCGGCTGGGAGCCCGGCATATCCGACGCGCTCAGAACGACCCTCTGTGACGCCCAGACGTCGGGCGGCTTGCTGGCCTTCGTCCCGAAGCATGAGGCCTCGGAGCTGGCAGCAGAGTGGGAGTCGGCAGGATACGCCGCGTCAGTGGTAGGGGCGATTGAGGAGCCGTCGAAACCGATGATGATCGTGGAGGAGTGATGAGTTCGACTCCAGGCAGAGGGATGTTCTCACGGGATCCAGACCTTCCAAACCTGATCGTAACCAGCCACCCGCTTCTGCGGCACAAGGTGACTCTCCTTCGGAAGCGCGACACTCCGAAGAAGATCTTCAAGGAGCTGGTGGACGAGATCGCGATGCTCCTGGCGTACGAGGTTACCTCGGATCTCGAAACCGAGACCGTGCGCGTGGAGACGCCACTCGAGTCCACCACCGGGGACATCGTACTGGGCGAGCGGCTGACACTGGTTCCCATACTCCGTGCGGGCCTGGGGATGGTGGACGGCGTCCTGGACTTGATCCCGACGATGCGGGTGGGACATATAGGACTGCAGCGCGACCACGATACCCTGGAGCCCATCGACTACTACTTCAAGATCCCGCTTCCCCTCGAGGAGAGCGTTTTCATCGTAGTGGACCCGATGCTGGCGACCGGAGGTTCGGCCAGCGCGGCCGTCACCTACCTCAAGGACTCCGGGGCCAGGAACATCCGGATGATGTGCATCGTAGCGGCGCCGGAGGGGGCTCGACGGATGCTGGAAGATCACCCGGACGTACTGGTCTACTCGGCGGCTCTCGACCGGGAGTTGAACGAACGAGGCTACATCCTGCCGGGACTCGGAGACGCGGGGGATCGCCTGTTCGGGACGGACTGAATCGGGTCGTCTGTCGACCCGAGGTCTACGGACCGGACCGCGGAATCTCTTGTGGGTGCGACGGCCAGGAACTCATCGGGTCCGCTTTTCGCCCCGCCCGTGAGAGGGCCCTGCGGCGCTCTCGCCGCCAGATCCGTGGAGGTCTCGGCGTGCGGTGCGTGCGGGTCCACGTACTCGGGATGAGCAGCACCAGCAGCGTGTAGAACTCCAGCCTCCCCATCAGCATCAGCACGGACAGGGTAATGAGGGCGGGTGCGTCCATGTGTCCGTAGTTCGCCGCGGGTCCGACCTCACCCAGACCCGGTCCGATGCTCGACAGAGCGGCCAGCGAGGCGCTGAGTGCCGTCACGAGATCGTGTCCCAGCGCGGCCAGGATCAGGGTGCCGACGGCATGGGTCGCCATGTACATGGCCAGGAATGCCAGCACCTTGAGCACCAGGTCCTCGCGAATCGGCTTGCCCCCCACTCGCGTGATGATCACGGCGCGCGGATGGAGGACCTTCCTGATCTCGTCCAGGACATGCTGCGTGACCACCGCCCCCCGGATCACCTTGAATCCGCCGCCCGTCGATCCGCCCATGCCCCCCAGAAACATCAGTCCAAGAAGGAGCACCTGGGCTACGATGGGCCACGCGGCGAAATCCGAGGTCCCGAAGCCCGTCGTGCTGTGGACCGAAATGACCGAGAAGCTGGCACGACGAACGAGCTCGAATGAGAACGCCCCTTCGGACACGCCGAGCGCGAAGAAACAGATCGTCGACACGGCCAGGACCGACGCCAGGTACCACCGCCACTCGGCATTGCGGAACATCTCGCGCGGGTGTCCGGTGAACGTCCGGTAGTGAAGCGTGAAGTTCACACCCGCCAGGAACATGGCCAGCATCGTCACCCACTGGATCGCCGGGGAGTAGTAGCCCATCGATGCGGTACGAGTTGAGAAACCTCCCGTGGCCAGTGCGCTCATGGCGTGGTTTACGGCGTCGAAGAAGCTCATGCCCAGGATCAGATAAGCAACTCCAAGCATCACTGTCATTGCGAGATACACGCCCCATAGAAGGCGAGCCGTGGTGGCGATGCGTGGCTGCACTTTGTCCGTCGTCATCCCGGGCGCTTCGGCAGAGAACAGCTGTGCCCCCCCTACTCCGATGAGCGGAAGAATGGCCACGCCGAGCACGATGATTCCCATTCCGCCAATCCAGTGCGACAGGCTGCGCCACAGGAGAATGCTCGCCGGCAGTTCCTCGATCACCGCGAACACTGTGGCGCCTGTGGTGGTGAATCCCGAGACGGACTCGAAGATCGCCCAGGCGACTGAGCTCGTGGTACCGGTAAGGAGGAAGGGCAGGGCCCCGGTCAGCACGATCCCGAGCCACCCGAGTCCGACGATCGCCAGCGCCTCGCGGGGGGAAAGATCGACTTCTCTCGGCGTGAGCGTGAAGAAAGCCAGACCCAGAAAACCGGGGACCAACAGCGAGACCAGCCATCCGAGCCACATGCCCTCAAGGGCCCCAAGCACGCCCGCCGGGATCATGGCGACCGCAACGGCCATCAGCAGGCCGCCAAGGACATGGAGGATTTCGCCGTATCTCACCGGTCGCTCTCTCGGACGGGTGTGATCAGGATGGGAATAGCTCGGTCACGTCCGGCACCGCATCGGCCAGGGCGAACACGATGGCCTCGTCGCCGGCCTGTAGAGAGTCGCTCCCCCGCGGGATCATCATTTTCTCATCTCGCACGATGGTCGCGAGGATGGCGTGTTCGGGGAGCTGGATATCCTCGAGTCGCCTTCCGATCAACGGGTTGTCGGCCGACACGATGAAGTCGATGACCTCGGCATCCGAGTCCTTGAAGACGGTGACGTTCTGGATCGAGCCGCGCCGGACGTGCTGCAGGATGGCGTTGGCCGCGCTGATCCGTGGGCTGACGGCCGTCTCGAGCCCGATCCGTCGCGCCAGGGGCAGGTAGTCCGTCCGGTTGAGCAGCGTGATGATCTGCTTGACCCCGAGGTCCCGTGCCACCAGCGACGAGATGATGTTCATCTCGTCCTCGTCCGTGAACGCGACGAACGCATCGGTCTCCCCGACCCCCTCGAACTCGAGCAGCTCTACGTCGGTCGAATCGCCCCGCAGAATCAAAGTGCGCTCCAGGCGAACGGCGAACTCGTGCGCCATCTCCGGATCGGCGATCAGAACCGTGCCCTCGATCCCATGCTGTTCCAGTAGCTTCGCCAGGTAGAAAGCCTCCCGGCTGTGACCGGCGATCATGACACGGGTTAACTTCGTGGGCGAGTATCCGCACAGCCCCATGGCGCGCGTGATCTCATCCTCGGCGGCGATGGCGTACACGTGGTCGAAGGCCTGGATCACCGTTTCGCCGTCCGGGATCAGGGTGTCACCGTCCCGCTCGATCGCCACCGCCAGCAAGGAGCGCCGACCTACCCTGCGACCGATCTCCCGCAGGGTCTTCCCGTCGACGGGCGCCCCTTCCAGTACCGTGAGACCGATCAACTGCACCGCACCGCCCGCGAACAGCGTCAGGTCCGTGGCCGCCGTGGACTCCAGCAATGCGAAGGTCTCAAGGGCCAGCTCGCGCTCCGGGTTGATCAGCAGGTCCACACCGAAACGAGAGGGGCGCAGGGCCTCTCCGCCGCGATAGAAATCGGGGTTGGATACACGGGCCACTTTGGTCAGGCCGCGCCGCGGCGGCACGGACATGCAGCAGACCAGGTTCACCTCATCCACGCTTGTGACGGCCAGCAGCATCCCGGCCTGCCCCACACCGGCGGATTCGAGAACCGTCAGATTGACGCCGCTGCCCTCAACGACCGCAACGTCAATGTGGCTTTCGACGTAGTCCAGGCGATCGCGATCGACATCGATCACGACCACGTCGTGGTGCTCCTTCGCGAGTCGTTCGGCTACGTGGTAGCCGACCTCGCCGGCGCCGACGATGAGAATGCGCATTGTGGGTACGGACCCCGCTGAGCGGTGTAGGCCAATGTCGAAGCGGAAAGATCCGCGTGAGGTGGTCCTGAGGCAAGGATCTCCGGGTCGCGCACCATCTCCAAACCGGATAGAATGAGCGCGCCGCAGGACCCACGGGCCCGTAGCTCAGTTGGTTAGAGCAGGGGACTCATAATCCCAAGGTCGCTGGTTCGAGTCCAGCCGGGCCCATCGTTACTCGCACAATGTTGGCTCAGCTGGCATGCCGTCTTCCGGTAGTTCGCACGCTGCGCGTGCTCAAGGTCAGCCGCGTCTGCGGCTGACGGCGAGTCCAGCCGGGCCCATTCTCACGCAATCACTGTCGGCCCAACCAGCCAATCATCCTTCGGTAGTCCGCTCGCTGCGCTCGCGGAATGTCAGCTTCTGCCAAGCTGACGGCGAGTCCAGCCAGGCCCATTCAGCAGTACCCATGGCTGCCAGATCGCTCAGGCGCCAAGTGGCGTTGTCATTCCTGGGTCGCAGCGAGTATCGTGTAGATCATGAGAAACATGATCAGCAAAATGTGGGTCAGTTTTCGCGATTCGGTGGGCGGACTTCTCGACTCCAAGGGCACGGCAGACGATGTGAAGGGGCTGCTGTGGCTAGCCGTGGTCGGGGTTGTCGTCGTGATCTTCTTGACCGCGTTGCGGGGGTGGGACCGAAGGAACATGATGCGCTAGTCCGCTGGCACGCCCACCGCTGGACCCAACGACATTCGACATTCCGAACCTCCCAGGTGCCTCGAGTTCTCTCATCGGAGGAACCGATGTCCGCTACCATGATCGCTGGAGGGGCGCTGCTCGTCGCGTCCGTCGCGCTCATCATGTCCGTGGTGAGCAACGTACGTGGCTATTCCATTCATCAGCGCATGCTGGATCTGGAGCGCCGAGCGAAGAAGTGGGAGGGCGATGCGTCCAGCCCCGGGACCTCTGCCAGCTAGTTGGCCAGGTCGGTCGGCGTAAGCGCGTAGGACCCGTAGCCGACGACGCGGCGACGGTCGCCCGCCGTGTCGCCCGAATTCCGCTCATCGAGAGCGGTGACCTCGAGACCGCGCTCGCTGGCCGCGGCCAGGAGGCCGTTTAGAGCGCGGAATCCGCACGCCCGTCCTCCGTCGATTGCCGCCGGGTCGAGCCGGCAGATGGCCTCGCCGGTCTCCGCGTCCACCTTCCGAGCGGAGTCGTAGGTGTGGTAGTGGCTCAGGTCGGTGCTCACGACGATCAAGGTCTCATCGCCTCCCCAGACCCTGTCCAGCGCGGCGGCGACATCCGTTGGCACGGCATCACCGACGACCAGGGGGACCAGCCGGAAGTCGTCGAGGGCCTGCTGCAGGAAGGGGAGGTGAACCTCCAGGCTGTGCTCGGCCGCGTGAGCGTCGTCACTGCAGCGAACGTACGGAAGTTCCTGGAGCGTCAGGACCGCTCCGAGGTCCAGCTGGATCGGGCCCAAAGGTGTCAGAAAGTACTCGGCCGAGCTCGTGGCCAGTCCGCGAAACGCCACGTGATGACTGGGCCCGAGCAGCACAACCCTGCTGATCTCGAGTCCCCACGGGGTGAGGGCTGAGTAGGCGGACGCGGCGATGGGGCCGGAGTACATGTAGCCGGCGTGCGGTGCAATCAGTGCCTTCGGTCTTCCGGGCGGACGGACGGTGCCGGATCTCCGGGTGCACTCGGCGAGAGCGCTTCGAAGGGCACGCTCACTCGAAGGATAGAAGGTCCCCGCCACGGCCGGCCGGCGAATCCTCCCGCTATCGAGAGCATGGGTGCTGATGTCCATCATCGCGCTCCCCGCCTGGGCTCCGTGGGCACTGCAAGTCCGTCCGGCATTGCGCCGGCGGCTGGAAGCTATAGCCTTAGAGCGTAGCCGGCTGCGGTGCCGGGCTCCTGTGCTCCGATCCAATACTGGAGAGATACAGACCATGCGACCCATATTCCATACCCGGTCATACGCTGCGGTTCCCTGGACCCTTGCGATCGCGGTCATCGCCGGTGCGTGTGCATCCGGGACGCCGATCTACACCTTCCAGCCGACCGAGGCGCCGCTCGTGTACACGCTTTCGAGCGAGGGCGGCAACGAGATCGAGACGCCGGCTGGAGTCCAGGGAGCTGACTACACCAGCGAAGCCACCATGACGCTGGCGTTCGGCGAAATAACCGATGAGGGAACGCCCTTTACGGTCACGATCGAGTCGATCGTCCTCGAGACGGGCGGTGACTTCGGCGGCACGACCACGGACCTGACGGAGGACCTCGCCGGGAAGCCGTTCGCGGGTATGATGGCCCCGGATGGGTCCCTCACCTTTACCGAGGTCCCTGAGTTCGCCAGAAACAACCTCTCGGTATCCGACATGCAGCGGGTGGCCTCGGCGTTGCTGTTCCCGCTCCCACCCGGTGGCAACATGGCCGTTGGCAGCTGGGCGCACAGGGTGACGCTGCCGATGGGTGGAGGTCTGGAGGGCGAGTCCGTGTACGACGGAATGATCTCTGCTGCGGGGGATACGGTCTGGAACGAGATCCCGGCCACGCTGTTCGTCTCCGAGGGAGTCGTCCTGATGGAGGGAGTGGGCCAGCCCGAAGGGGCTCCGTCGGAGATCGAACTCGTCAACGAGGTGGAGACTCGCTTGCTCTATTTCTGGGACCACGCTCGAGGCGTCCTGCTGGCCATCGAGGCGAGCGGTGAGGGCGGTGGGGATGTCTCGACGATGGGCTTCAGCATGCCGATGTCGGTCTTCTCGACGATGGACATTCAGCTGGTGCAGTAGGCGGGGCCTCTCCCACATCGAACGAAAGAGGCCGCCCGGGAGGCGGCCTCTTTCGCTTTGCATACCGACTGTTCGAAGGTCTACTGCTAGTCCTTCGGGTCCAGGATGGCCTCGATCCGGGCCAGGGAGTCCTGCAGGTGGAGTCGAGTCATTCGACTCGTTCCGGCTCCCAGCCGGTTCTGGATTTCACGCTGCAGTGTTTCGAGTTCGCCGCGGACCACGGCGCGAATGTCCGACTGCGGCAGATTGACGTTCGTGAAGTACTCGTCCAGACCCGGGTACGAGAACGTGGGGCCCGCGGGCCCATCACCGTTCATCAGCTCGTCCAGACGCTCCAGGTGACCGCGCTGCAGGTTGCGCCGGTAGGTGTCGATCGAGCCGCCGGCACGCAGCTCGGTCCACACGCCTGACCGTACGTCGGTCATCATCTCCGCGAGCGAGTAGGTGTCGTCGCCGAACCGGGCTTCGGCCTCGATCAGACGCTGCATGCGTCCGGCCTGGAGCACGTTGTTGAGCACTCCGACCTGGAGACGCCGCATGCGCTCCACGGTTCCCACGTTCTCGATCCGTCCCAGGATCTCCTCGTCGATCATCCACGTGGGCGGGGTGAAGGCCTCATCCGTGATGAACTGCATGGCCCGCCTCTGGGTGTCCTCGGGAACGGGCTCATAGATGACTCCGTCCTGGCCCTGCCGCTTTCGGGTGCGAACCACTCCGCCAATGTTCGCCACCACGTGCCCCATGTAGCGGTTCCACTGGCCCGTGAGCTGGTTGTACAGCTCCTCGAGCTCCGACCAGTCCTTGCCCTCTTCGAAGGTCCAGTCCATGAGGCTCGGGAGAATCAACTTCAGGTTGGCGATACCCAGCTCGCCGGCCTCCATGGCGTCTGAGCCGATGGCCTCGGTCAGCGACGTCGGGTCCACCGCGCTCGGGTCACCGAACCAGAAGGTCGGGTCGTCTTCACGCTCGCGGATCCACTCGTTCAGTGTCGCCATCTCGGCATCGGGCGAGTCGGCGTCGATGATGGGCCGGTAGCCCCACATGATCGAGTAGTCGTCGTACGGCCCCACTCGCGGGTCGAAGCACGCCCCATCGTCACCGGGCTGCGCGACGTAGTTGAAGCGCGCGTAATCCATGATCGACGGCGCGACGCCCATGCGGCACACGAAGCCAGGGGCCCTCAGCGAATCGACCGGATAGGCGGAGCTTGCCTTCATGTTGTGCGGAAGCCCGATCGTGTGTCCCACCTCGTGAGCGGCCACGAAACGGATCAGTCTTCCCATGGTCTCGTCGGACAGCTTGACCGCCCGCGCCTCAGGATTGGCCGCGGCTGTCTGGATCAGGTACCAGTTGCGCAGCAGGTTGGCGATGTTGTGGTACCATCCGATGTCGCTCTCGAGAATCTCTCCCGAACGCGGATCGTGCACGTGCGGTCCGAACGCGTTCTGGATGTCGGAGGGGAACCAGCGGATCACCGAGTAGCGGATGTCTTCGGGGCTGAACTCAGGATCCTCTTCAGCCGTAGGCGGATCCTTGGCGATGATCGCGTTGCGGAATCCGGCGTGTTCGAAGGCCTGCTGCCAGTCCTCCACGCCCGCCTTGAGGTAGGGGCGCCATTTCTCGGGCGTGGCCGGATCGATCCAATAGACGATCGGCTCGACCGGGTCCACCAGCTCGCCTCGGAGAAACGCTGCGGTGTCCGCGGGCTCGAGGCGGTAACGCGTGATGTAGGTGCGCTCCACAACGTCGTGATCGCTCAGGCCATAGTCCGTTTGCTGGACGCTGAAGAACCCGACGCGTTCGTCGTGCAGTCGCGGCTGCATCGGAACTTCCGGCAGTAGAATCATCGACTGGTTCATCTCAACCGAAATCGTCCCGGTCGACGAATTGGAGGGCGGTTCCTTGGCCTTGTACGTGAGAACGTGTCGCACCTCGATGTTCTCCGGGAAGCTCTTGGTCCACTCGAGGTACGACCGGTCCTTGTCGAGGCTGGAGACCTTGTAGTTCTCCCGGCTGTACGCCGGGAGGCCAAGGAAGGGCACGTCCTCCGTGAACAGGGCTGTCGTTTCGATCACGACCGCCGAGCTGTCCGCGTTCCAGGCCTCGATCTCGAAGGCACCCACGATTGTCTCGAAGTTCGCACTCCGGACCGCCTCGTAGATGGGAAGCGAATCGGCGGCCACGTTCTCGTACGACACGATACGGACGAGCACCTTGTCGTGGCTCCTCTGCCAGCGGACGGTCTGCGTGTTGTTCTTCATCCCGCCGTACCCGAGGTCCTGCGCCGTGGCGGCTCGCCTCGATACCAGGAGCATCTCCCGGTCCAGCATGATCAGCGGAATCTCGTAGTACAGCTTCTCCTCGACCGTATGGAGGACGAACAACCCGGAGTCAGACACGGCTTCGTCAGTCACGACTTTGGAGTAGCTCTTCAGCTTGTCTGCGTCGGGCTTACCGTTGTCACCCGGTGCTTCCTGCGACCGGGCAGACGCACAGCCGGCAGCCAGAATCGTGGCCAACAGGATCACAAACGACGTACGCGCACTTCTCATGTCCCCTCACGTGCTTGTGTGTATGAACCGAGAACGGCCTCCGCTCCGCTCGGAGCGCAGGGCGGCATATTGCACAAAGAACACCCGGTCCGCACGTGAAGTTTAGCGAACCGGGTGTCTGAAGAGGTGTGGGACCCCGCAGGGTCCCGGTCGTCGAGTCAGATCAGCCGCCGCCCCACCCGACCTTGAATCCGAGCCCGAGAGCGAAGGTCGTATACGCCTCGCTGCCCGGCGGTCGCTGATGGCGCACGTAGCCGCGAACTCCTAGGCCCCTGCTGATCGGGACGGCGCCCTCGAGAAGAAGGTCGAGAAGGGTACCCGACAGGTCATCCGAATACTCGCTGCTCACGCTGCCCACGCCGACCAGCGGCTGGACCAGCAGACCCTTGTGATTCTCCCAGGCGACGCCCGCGTAGAGCCGTCCGTCCTTGTCCGCGTGACGGCCCGTTTCGACCCAGTTGGTGCCTATGGTCTGCCCATAGCTTCCCGACGCCACCAGGCTGAGTTGCCTGCCGACCGGGGTCTTCAGGCGTGTGAACACGATCCAGTCATCCCGGTCGAACCAGCGACCCAGGTATCCACCGATCTTGAGCTCCGTCGCTCTCGCGTCTTCCGCGAAGCGGACGGTTTGCGTCAACCGGTACACGTTCTGCGCGAGAGTCGAAGACTCGTCGATCGGCGAGAACTGTTGGGTGCGCTGCCCGAACTCGACCGCCGTACCGAGACGGTGTCCCGATCCATAGGACAGGGATCCTCCCGCGTACCACGTGTCCCACTCGTCGGGGCCGCGCACGAGCTCCGGGCTCCGGGGCGCCAGCGACCGATCCCAGCCGCCCCACAGCGAGACAGCCGGGGAGAGCAAGACATCGAACGCCGCGCGGCGGATGCTGCCGGACTCGGAGTTGCCCGAGGTGCTTCCACCCCACAGAACTCCGGTGACGTAGCCGGGCGGCCGGCCGAGATCTTCGATCTCGGTCGCCAGTTCCTCCCGGCTCGGATCGATCTCCTGCGCACGGGCGAAGGCCGCCGTCGCGTCATCCCTGCGGCCGGCCTCGGAGTAGGCTCGCCCCAGACCGTCCCAGGCATCGGCGTCACCCGGGTTCTGCCGGGCGGCAAACTCGAACCAGGTGATCGCCTCGTCGGCTCGGCCCTGGGCCAGCACCGACTCCGCGAGACCCTTCTGGGCGTCCGCTCGGCGCGGGGAGACCCCAAGCGCCTCCCGGAAGCTCTGCTCGGCAGCCACCGCGTCTCCTGCCTCCAGGCTGGCGAGTCCAGCGGCCACCGCGGCATCGTCCATGGCCTCCGTGGCCACCCCGGCTGCGACGACGCCGGCTGCCGGCACCGCCACATTCGCTGACTCTATCTGCACCGGCAGAGAGGCAAGAACCGTCTCACCGTCACGGACTTCCCAGGTGGTAGCGTCCGAAGGAAGCTCTCCCACCAGCTGCAGACCGGCCGTCCCGTCGGCCCCGGTCGCCGCGGTGGCGAGCACGGGCACGCCTTCCCCCGCCCCTGCGACCAGGCTCAGTTCCGCTCCATCGACCGGATTCCCGAAGCGGTCCTGGACGGACACGCGGATCTCGGGCGCAGTCTCTCCGGCTCTAAGGGCCAGGGTCGGAGGATCAATGGTAGCGAGCGCCGGCACGTCGGCCACGGTAGTCACCGTGATCCGGGTCGGGCCCTGGAGCTCGGTACCCGCCACGGACACGGTGTAGCGAGTCGCGCCGACTTGCTCGCCGGCCGGAAGGCTGAAGAAAGCTCTCCCGCTAGCGTTCGTGGTGCGGGAGTAGCGGGTTCCATCAGATCCCGAAAGCACGAGCGCCTGACCGTTGATGGCCGAGCCGGCCCTGGCGAGGTCGACGGTGACCATCGTGGTATCACCGGCCCGCACGGTGGCCCGGGACGCATTCAGGGCGACGTTCACGGCCTGCGCCTGCCTGGCGCATTGCTGCGCGGCCTCGATCAGTTCCTC
>Ga0316198_10001009_pt1 | contig 15982 bp, 14 predicted proteins | sample OudBieAanoxic_MG_FD_204935 | JGI IMG/M metagenome (GOLD analysis project Ga0316198, IMG submission 204935) | Coastal sediment microbial communities from Oude Bieten Haven, Netherlands - site A anoxic | ecosystem: Environmental > Aquatic > Marine > Coastal > Sediment | place: Netherlands...
CGCGGAGATTTGAACTCCGGACCCCCTGAACCCCATTCAGGTGCGCTACCAGGCTGCGCTACGTCCCGACCTTGAGAGCTTAACTTGCCTTGAGGTCGGCGAGGATCTTCTCGACCTCATCGCGAACATTCTTGAGCGTCGCGAGCAGTGGTTGTACGTCGGGCGGGGTCTCTTTGTCAACCTTGGCGGCATTCGGTTTCTTCGGAGCCTTGCGACGAGCGCTGCTGGTCTTAGGTGCCTCGGGCTTCTCTTCAGGCTCCGTATCCGCCATTTCCTCGGCCTTGGCCTGGGGTTTCCCTCCCCCACTTTCCATCGCCGTCACCTTCTTGCGGGCGCCAGCGATGGTGAGCCCTTCATCGAAGAGAAGGCGGCGGATTTCCAGAATCAACTCGACCTGGTCCTTCGAATAGAGCCGCTGGCCGGTTCCGCTTTTTTCTGCCTCGAGTTGCGGGAACTCGGTTCCCCAGAACCGGAGCATGTAGGGCTGGACGTTGGCGAGCTTGCAGACCTCGTTGAGCTTGAAATGGTCCTGATCGTCAGGAAGGATTGTCTGATCCGTCATCTTCGTACTCCGTGTCCGGTGTCAAGGTGAGTCGCAGCTGAAGGGTCACGCGCCGGTTGCCGACCCAAGCGCCTGGCACTGGGACCTCAATATCGAGGGCCCGTACCTGTCCACTCTCGACGATTGCTCCGGTCCCCTGGAGTCGCAGGTGGAGCTGGTTGTCCTCGGCGCGCACTTCGACTTCTCGAGGAGGCTCGGCAGCCTCAATGGCCGCAGCCTGCTCCGCTTTTTCCACCTCATCAAGGTGATACACACCGGACAGCTCTTCCTCGGTCCACGGATCCTCACTCCCCACCACCACCGGAATAACTGGCGTTACCTCAAAGAGCCCTTCGTCGATCGCCTCGGCAGCGACGTCGACTTCTTCTTCGACAGCAGCTACGGCTGGGGTATCAGCGCTTTCGTCAACGGAAATATCGTGCGGTGCCTCGGGTTCTTCTTCGACCTCGACAATTGGCGGTGCTTCGAACTCGTCCTCGGCCTCAGCGACATCCGGTTCCTCAATTTCGGCATCGGCATCGACGATGGGTGGTGCTTCGAATTCGTCCTCGGCGTCGGCGACATGCGGTGCCTCGAGCTCGTCTTCGATGTCGGCGGCATGCGGCGCCTCGAAATCACCGTCGATGTCGACGATAGGCGGAGCGTCGTATTCGTCTTTGACCTGGTCACCTGCCAGTGCCTCGAATTCAGCTTCAATGTCGACGACAGGCGGAGCGTCGAATTCGGAGTCAGCGTCGACAACGGGCGAAGCTTCGACCTCGTCCTCGACGTCGTCGACAAGCAGCGCCTGGAATTCGGTGTCGATGTCGACAATGGGCGGAGCCTCGACTTCGTCTTCAACCTCGACACTGGGCAGTGCCTCGAGTTCTTCTTCGGCGTCTACGACAGCCGGAGCATCGTAGCCGGCGCCTACGTCAACCAAGGGCAGTTCCTCTTCTGGTTCGTCGTCGGTAAACGCGCCCAGAGGGGGCTCGACAGGCTCGACAACATCAACGACGTCGTCGATCTCGTCAACAGCAGCTGCGATTGGGGCCACTCTCCCTTCGGGCACAATCACCGGCTTGAGTTTCGCGATCTTGCTGAGCGCTTCGAGCGCCTCGGCGGAACCACCTGGAGCATCCGGATTGGGAGCAAACGGGCTCGGTGCCTCGATTTGATCGATATACATTCCCTCAGCCGGAGGGCGTGGTGGAGCGGTATCAGGCACGGCCTCTTCTGCAACAGGCGGGATTTCTTCAAAAGCCGGAGGGACTTCTGCCTCAACCGGCGGTTCAGAATCTGGAAGAGGCTCGAGCTCCTCCACCTCTGGAACCGCCTCATCCACGGCCTCGATCTCCAGCAATTCGGGCTCCGATTGCGCCACATCGAGCTCGAATTCCGGAATAGCCTCCATGTCCGGGGGCGTCGCCTGGAAGTCGAAGGCGGCCATGCTGTCGTGTGATTCGAGAACGGTCGCGTGTTGAGTCTTGAGTCCGGCGTCGGTTGATTCCAGGTCAAACGCTGCCGGCACTTCCTCGGGGGCATCTGGCGGGACGAATTCTCCCCCTGGACTCACGATATCGAAATCCGGCGACTCAGCGGGAGGCAGTTCGGCCGGGGGTAATGCCTCGGACGTGGGCGGGGGCATTGGCGGAGCCTTCTCCGCATCGAGTCTTTTGAGCTCTTCGAAGTCAATTGCAGAGTCATCGTTGACGTCGTAGACAGCAGTGCTGACCTCGTCCTCGAAACCACCTCCCAGGCCACCAAACGGATCAGTGTCCATGACCTTCGAGAAATCCACCGTTTCCGCCGGATCGCCGTCACCGAAGGCAACCGCTGCAGGTGACTCGATCGGAGCGGGCTCTTCCGGCGGCAGCGGCTCGAGAGGCTCAGCCGGTTCCTCGGGCAGCAGATCTGGGGGCACAACCGCTTCCACAGGCAGCGGTTCGGGAGGTACAACTGGTTCCACGGGCGGCGGGTCGGGAGGAGCGATTGGCTCCACTGACGGAGGATCCATATCGAACACTGGCTCCGGTTCAGGAGGTGTTATCGGTTCCACTCGTGGCGGTGGTTCGCGCACCGAGATCGGCTCGGGCGTCGGCACCTCAGTGGGGCCCGTAGGCGGTGCCGAAAGCGAATCCGGGGTGCTGACCTGCGAATCCTCCAACCCTGGGGTCCTGGCGCCAGTGGTCGCACCCTCGTAGCGTTGGCGGAGATTCCGCATCACCAGCTTGACGATGCCCTCAAGGGTCTCCTGGACGCCGACCCCGTCGGTCGCCGTGGCCTCAAAAATTGGCACCGAGTAGTGGTTGAGGTCGTCATTCAATTCCTCGATGGAGACAACATCGCGAAGGTCTCGCTTGTTGAACTGAAGAATATGTGGAAACCCGTCGAGGGAAATGCCCTGCAAGAGTAGGTTTTCCTGGAGGTTTTTGAAGCTGTCGGTGTTGGACCCCTGCATGGCACGCTGCGAGTCGGCGACGAAGACCACTCCGTCGGCGCCCCGGAGGACCAGTTGCCGGGTTGAGTTGTAATGAACCTGGCCGGGTACGGTGTAAAGCTGCAGAGTGACGTCCATCCCACGGATGGCACCGATCTCGAGGGGCAGAAGGTCGAAGAAAATGGTCCGATCGCCCTCGGTGGCGAGCGAGATCATCTTGCCGCGGTCACCGCCTTCAAAATTATCGTGGATCCACATCAGATTGGTGGTCTTGCCACACAATCCAGGACCGTAATACACGATCTTCGCGTTGAGCTTACGCAGAGCGTAATTGAAGAAAACCATGGAATTCCTTCAGCCAGAAGCTATCTATCTCGTCCCCTGATGATAACCCGGAATGGGACTCCATCCAAACCAAGGGCCTTGCGGAGGACGTTTTCGAGGTATCGCATATACGAGAAATGCGGATTCTTGGGGAGGTTTGTAAAAAGGACAAAGTGGGGAGGCGAGTGGCGGACTTGAGAACAGTAGTAGAGCCTCGGCGCCCTCTTCCCCGCCATGCCCGGTGGGCGCGACTCCCATGCCTCACTCAGGATCCGGTTGAGATCGGTGGTCGAGGTTCGCCGGCGATAGGCATGGTGGAGGTTGCGCATGGTGGGGAACAGCTTGTGGACTCCCCTTCCGTTGAGCGCTGAGAGGTAAACCCGCGGCGAGTGCATCATGAATTTGAGGTGCTGACCGGCCTGGTCTTCGAGCCTGTCACGGCCCAGCCCACGGTCTTTGACGAGGTCCCACTTGTTGATGACCAGGATCACCGCCCGGCCGGCTTCCCAGGCGTAGCCGGCCACGTGGGCATCCTGGTTTGTGATTCCCTCTTCGGCGTCCACCACCACCAGGCAAAGATCGGCACGCTCGAGGTAGCGCCTCGCCATGACCACCGACAGCACCTCGGGGCCGCGATCGGTCTTGCCCTTGCGGCGGATGCCGGCAGTATCAACGAACTGATAGCGAGTTCCATCCTTCTCGAGGACCGTGTCGACCGCATCACGGGTCGTCCCGGAAATTTCGGTGACCAGCAGCCGTTCATCACCGAGCAGGCAATTGATGAGGGAGGATTTCCCGACGTTGGGCCGGCCGATCACCGCCACCGGGATCTGATCGCGATCTTCCGCTTCGGGTTCCTCGACCTCGCCGGCCGGCGGCAGGTGGTGGTCCAGTGCCTCCCACAACAGATCCATACCAGTGCCGTGCTCGGCCGAGATCACTACCGGATCGCCGAGGCCGAGGCTGTGGAACTCGAGCGCCTGCAGGTCGACTCCCTTGCGATCACCCTTGTTGACGACTGGAACGACCGGCACCCCGAGCCCGCGCAAATATTCAGAAATTTCGCGGTCCTCCGGTATGGGGCCGGCCTCGCCGTCGAGCAGAAAGACGACAACGTCCCCGTCGCGGATGGCGGACTCGGCTTGTCCTCTGATCAGAGGCACGAAGGTGTCCTCGTCCTCCATCAGCAGGCCGCCCGTGTCGACCACGGTCACTGTCCCGCCGCCGAGTCGTTCCGCTTCGCCGAAGATGCGATCCCTCGTAACCCCCGGGAGGTCATGCACGAGCGCCCGGCGGCTGCGGGTCAGCCGGTTGAAGAGAGTGGACTTGCCGACGTTAGGCCGGCCCACCACGACGACGACCGGAAGGCGGCTCAAGCCGGATCCACCGTCGGAGACGGTTCTTCGTCGGGTATCGGCGTTTCTTGACTCATGATGGATCGTCCGATGCAGATCCATGTGCCGTCAACCACTCGCATCTGAATGATGGTGTGCTGAATCGACGTGGTACGTCCCTTTTCAATGCCGTCAGCAGCGCCGACACGGGTAATGTCCCAAACTTCCCACAGGCGGACGGTGGCGTTGATCGACCGAAAAACACTCATCGACTGGATGTCGAAACTCATCAACTCCGCGTCGATCCGGTCTCCGGTCATCTGCAACAGCTGGGTAAGCAGCTTTTTGACGTGAGCAATCTCATTGGGGCTGGCGTGGCCTTCGAGGACTTCAACATCCAGCGTCGAGTAGGCGTCGGCCAGGGCATCAAGGTATCCCGAAACTGCGGTCTCGACCTCCAGTCGGACCGTTGCGGAGGGCTCCGTGTTTTCGCAGGCCGCAGTGAACAGCATCGCCATCGAAACAGCAAATACTGTCAGGCTCCGGGACACGGTCATAGCGGCCTCCAATCGTATTTGTTCAGCGCGCAGAATATCACCACTGTCCTGGCGGTCTGACTACGGCGGGTATAAACTCGGTAGTCCCGACGCGGCTGCGAGATATCCGGTCGCGCCAGGTCGCAATAACGGAGGCTGCCGTGAAGGTCCCCGACCGAGTGCTGGTGGTGGGAGGCGTCGCCGCCGGGATGAGCGCGGCCAGTCAGATCCGCCGCCGACATCCCAAGACGCGGGTCACTGTTTTTGAACGCGGCGACTACATCTCTTACGGCGCCTGCGGCATGCCGTACAACATCGAGGATCCCGAGCGGGAGATCGAGGACCTGGTGGTGCTCACCGCCGAGCACGCGCGGGAAAAGCGCGGGATCGATCTCAGGCTCCGCCACGAGGCGAGGGGACTCGACCTCGATCAAGGAACTTTGACGGTCATGGACCTCGACAGCGGCACCGAGACCCACGAGCCGTTCGATGCACTCGTGATCGCAACCGGTGCACGAGCCATCCGCCTGCCCCTCGATGGATTCGATCTGCCGGGTGTCGAGGTACTTCGCAATCTCACCGACGGCGCCGCAATAAAGGACCAACTGAAAGGCGACCCAAAGAACGCCGTTATCGTCGGCGCCGGCTATATCGGCATGGAAATGGCACACATCCTCACCGAGCGTGGTCTCTCGGTCACAGTCCTCGAAAAGCTACCCCAGTTGTTGCCGGGCTGGCACGAGGATACCGTGGCCGTGGTCGCTGAAACGTTGACCAATCACGGCGTCACATTCCACACCGGCGCCGCGGTCAAGGCAGCCGATGCCGGGTCTGACGGTCGCGTGGCGACGGTGCTCACCGAAGACGGCAGCTTTGACGCAGATCTCGTCGTCGTGGCCGCCGGTGTTCGGCCCAACGTCGAACTCGCGATCACCTGTGGGCTCCGAATCGGAGATACCGGGGCAATCTGGGTCACCCAGCAGCAACAGACTTCTCACGAGGCGGTGTGGTCAGCCGGAGACTGCGCCGAGGCCTACCACCGAGTGTTGCGGCGCAACGCCTGGATCCCGCTCGGGACAACGGCCAACAAACAGGGACGTATCGCCGGCGCCAACGTCCTCGGGCTGGGTCAACGATTCCCTGGAATCGTCGGTACCGCCGGATTCGTGGTCTTCGACCTCGAGGTCGCGCGGTCGGGCCTCAGCGAGGACCATGCAAGGATGGAAGGATTCGATCCAATTGCGGTGACCATCCGTCAGCGGTCGCGAGCCCACGGTTACCCCGGCGGCGTGCCGGTCCAGGTCAGACTGGTTGCCGATCGCGAGACGGGGCTCCTTCTCGGTGGTGAGTTCGTGGGTCGCGAAGGGGCCGCGCTTCGAGTCAATACGCTCGCGACCGCTCTCGCCGGCCACATGACGGTGGCCGAACTGCAGAGCCTCGACCTGGTCTATGCGCCACCCTTCGCATCTGTCTGGGACCCGGTGTTGGTTGCGGCGAATCAACTCATAAAGAGCCTGGGGTGAGTGGTTCTGCCGAATGAGATGTGTCAAAATCGTGATGATCTCGTGGGCGAGAAAAGCGGAGGCATACTCCGATGTATGTCGAGCATTTTCGAGGCCGCGAGAGCTCGCGATATTGGTGCAGGTCAACGGTGAGAACCGCTCACCCCAGGCCTAAAGTTGGTGGATCATGACGAACAAGCTGAGAATCGAGTGCCCCCACTGCGGCTCAAAGATCCAGGTCGACACCGAAGCCAAGGTTGTGGTTTCTCACGAACCTCCCGTTCACCTCCGTGACAAGGCGGACTTCGACGAGCGGCTGCAGCAACTGGACCGAGATAAGGCGCACGCGGCTAACCGCATGGAGGAGGCCATGCGCCGGGAGAAGGATAAGAGCCGCCTCATGGATGATCGCTTCCGCGAGCTTTTTGAAGAGACCAAAAAGAAAGACGACGGGTCGAAGCCGATCAGGGACATTGACCTGGATTGAACTGTTGATCTTGTCATCCCGAGCGAGCGAAGCGAGTCGAGGGATCCCCCGAAGCCAGAGAATGTTCCGTGCGCAATACTCTCCAACTTCGGGGGATCCTTCGACTCGGCCGCCGGGCGGCCTCGCTCAGGATGACGGTTTCTTGCCTACTCGGTTGTCTTCGCCGCCTGCTTCGGCGGGATGTCGATGCCCTTTCGCTCGAGCTCCCTGTCGATGATTGCCTCGAACTTCTCGATCGGTTGCGCCCCGGTCAGCACGCGCCCGTTGATGAGGAAACCCGGCGTGCCGGTGATGCCGAAGCTGTTGGCCTCGGCCATGTCGGCCCGCACCACGGTGAGGTAGGCCCCTTTATCGATACAACCGGTAAAGGCCTCGACATCCATCCCGAGCTCACCGGCTTGCGCGACCATCGAATCGCGACTCAGCTTCCGCTGATTGGCAAAGAGCCAGTCGTGGTACTCCCAGAACTTGCCCTGATCTTGCGCGCAAAGAGAGGCAGCGCCAGCAAGCTGTGCTTCGGCGTGCATTGGTAACGGCAGGTTTTTGAAGACGTGGCGAATCTGGCCGTCATAACGTTTCATGAGCGCGTCGAGGGTTGGCTGGACCCGGGTGCAGAACGGACACTGGAAGTCGGTGTATTCGATCATCACGATCGGGGCATCGGCCGGCCCTCTGGCCGGAGTGCCGTCAGCGACGGCGACCTCGACTCGAGGCGGCTCAATCAGGATTTCGACGCCGGCCTCGGCAAAAAGCACCTGTCGGAGCTCTTGAGAACGTTGCTGTTTTTCGCGCTGCGTAAGAGCCTGGACGATTTGAGCGCGCGCCTGCACGTCGTCCTCGGCAAGCTGCGTTCGATATTGGCTCATCAGCTTGACGATCTCGCCCTCGTCCGGTTCGCCTACCATCTCGTCGATGCGTTTTCTGAGATAGTCACCCTCGCTCATTTCTTCAGCGGCAGCTGCCTGTTGCACGAGGCGCTGGTAGATCTCTCCCTCCAGCTTGCTGACCTGGGTATCGTAAATCTGCTGCCGGAGAGCCACCAGGGATGAACTGGCCAGAGTCTCGAGTTCAGACGCCGTGATCACCTCGTCACCGAATTTCGCTACCGCGGGGTCATCGACGTTCGCCGGCCCCTGGGCACACGCCACCGCCGCCACCAACAGCAGGATGCTCGCAGTCGTCGTCCACATTCCAATCTTCACTTCGGGTCCTCCGTTCTTTACCGCCCGGAGTGTCTTCAGGAAGTAATTCCATCCCGAGACGGCTTCTCTACTATGGACGGACAATACGACGAGGTCAATGAACCTTGGTTACCGGTGTGTCAAACCTCAAGCCCAAGTTCAAGCAACCACGTCGCGTTCTCAGAACGGATGGTCGCTGGTATGGTATTCGCCGCGGCCTGTGACGACAGCCGGCAAAAGGAAGGTATATGAATACACGCGTTCTCTTCTCGATGTTGATCCTCCTGGCGAGCCCGCTGCTTTTCGCGCAAGAAGAGCCGGCAGAGGCCGCGCCCTCTCAGGCTCCGTCAAAGGTCCAGTGGTCCATCGGAATCGGTGCGTTTTCGTCGCCGCGCCCATACGTCGGAGCGGAGAATTCACTGATTGTGGCCCCCCTCGTCGAGGTTACCTACAAGAAGCTCTATGTACAGGGGATCCAGGCGGGGTACCACTTTTTCGACACCGGAAAGTTCAGTCTCGATGCCCGGGCAGGCATCGTCTTCAACGGCCTCGATCCCGAAGACTCAGATTTTCTGGAAGGGATGATCAAACGCAGGTCCACCCTCGAAGGCGGATTCGTCTTCGATTGGAAGCCAGGCAAGTATCGATTGAGCACAGCCGCCTACACCGATCTTCTTGGCCGGTCCTATGGCCAACAGGCGTCTACTGATTTTTCGCGCATGTTTGCCTTTAATCGATACCAGTGGGGCTTCACGCCGTCGATCGGCGTCGTCTGGCAGAGCAGCAACTTCATCGACTATTATTACGGCGTCACGCCGGAGGAAGCGCGTCCGGGGCGCCCGCCGTTTCGAGGCCACTCCGTAATTAACTTCCGCAGCTCGCTCCTCGGCTTTTTCTTCATCAACATGCGGCTCCGGTTGGTGGGCCTCATCCGAATCCAGAGGCTCGACAACGAGATCCTCGACAGCCCGATCGTCGACCAACAACGGGGAATCTTCGGTCTCGTCGGCATCACCTACCGCATGGGCAGGTTGCCGCCGCGGCCTTCGAGTTGAATTTGAGTCCCGAGAGAACCGAGGTAAACTCTCCAACCGAAACCGACCCGGAGGTGCCCTGTGACCGCAACCCTAGAACCGCAATACCGTCAACGATTGCTCGACCGTTTCCTGCGCTACGTCAAGGTGGACACCGGGTCCGATGAGGCCTCGGAGTCGAGCCCGACGACCGCGAAGCAGAAAGACCTGTCGCGGATGCTGGCGGAGGAACTCAAGGAACTTGGCTGCAATGATGCCGAGATGAACGAGTGGGGCTACGTCTTCGCAACCGTCCCAGACAATTTGCCGGCCGACCACCCTGCAGCCGGGAAGACTCCTACCATCGGCCTCATCGCCCACGTCGACACCTATTTTGGAACCTCGGGCAAAGACGTGAAGCCGCAGATCATCGAGTCCTATGGGGGCGACGATATCGGGCTCAACGAAGAACAGGTTCTCAAGACGGAAGACAACCCAAACCTCGAGAAGTGTAAGGGCCACACCATAATCCACACTGACGGCACAACCCTCCTCGGGGCCGACGACAAGGCGGGGGTGGCCGAGATCATGACTGCCGTCGAGTGGCTTAAGGACCATCCCGAGTTCGAACATGGTCCGATCCGGATCGCGTTCACAACCGACGAGGAGGTGGGCCGGGGCACCGAGCACTTCGACGTCGCAGCATTCGGCGCCGATTACGCCTACACCCTCGACGGCTCGGACCTTGGTGAGATCGAGGACGAGACATTCTCGGCCGACACTGCCAACGTCACCATCATCGGCCACGATGTCCACCCCGGTTATGCCAAGGACAAGCTGGTCAACGCCCTGCGCGTGGCAGCAGCGATCATCGAGAGTGTCGACGAACGGTGGCTGCCGGAAACGACCGAAAAGCGCGAACCCTATCTCCACCCCTACATCGCATCGGGCGATGTCACCAAGGTTGACCTCAAAGTCCTCGTGCGCGCCTTTTCGGTGGAAAAGCTGAACGAGCGCGAAGACCACCTCAAGGAGGTGATCGCAAACGTCGGGGAGCGTTTCCCGAAGGCGAAAATTTCGGTCGAGTTTGATGAGTCGTACCGAAACATGTCGTACAAGATCCGGGAAGACCCCAAGGTTTTGGATTACGCCCTGGAAGCGGTGGAACGCATCGGAGTGACGCCGATCCGGCAGGCGATCCGCGGCGGTACCGACGGCGCGCGGCTTTCCTATATGGGTCTGCTCACTCCCAACGTCTGGGCTGGCGGCCAGAACTTCCACTCGGTCCGAGAGTGGGTGTCGCTGGAGTGGATGGGCGCTGCAGTCAAGGCGACGCTTGAAATCTTGAAAGTTTGGGTTGAGAAGTCGGAGTAGCGCGCGTCCGCGCCCGCGTCCGTGCCCGAAGCGGTAGGAATTTTGTCGATGGTTGAGGACCTCATCTCTGTGATCGCGAAGGTCGAATGTCGAAGCGAAGGCCGTGGCGAGGAGATGCCCGTTGCTGTTGTTTTTGGCGGGGAGCGCCACGAAATCGCCGACATCATTGACCGCGCGATCATTTCATCGGTTGAAGCAGGGGAGCCTGTTCGTCGCCGTCTGTGGGTCGAGCTAGATGATGGGCGGCGGTGTGAACTCAATCGCATTGGGCCAGATGGGACGTGGAGGGTTAGGATTCAACGATAGCCGGGCACGGACGCGGACGCGGAGGAATCGTCAATCCGAAGTTGTTGACGCGTCCAACACCACCAACCGCTCCTGCATCTTATTTGCCGTCGCGAGGTCACCCCTCGCTGCGGCGACATCCACACCACGGCGATAGGTTTCGCGAGCCGACGCCGGATCTCCGGCCCCCTCGTGCGCCCTTCCGAGGGCGAGCAGCGCTGCGGAGTATCGAGGATCGGCCGCCAGGGCAAGTTCGAGGTGGATGATGGCCTCGTCGGATTTCCCTTGCTCCACCAGCAGCTCGCCGAGCCCGAAGTTGCCGAGGGGGTCTTCAGGATCGAGTTCCAGAACCTGGCGAAACATCGTTGCACGCCGTTCCCGGTCGGCAATCGCAGACTCCGTCTGATCCTGTGCGGCCTCGGCCAGTTCTTTCTCGTCCTTTTCGCGCCGTATTTTTGCGCGCATGGCTTCGGCCGCTTCGCGTTCGGCATCCTCGATCCGGCCCTGCTGGTTGTAATAGAGCGAGAGATTTGTATGGGCCATCACCGACAACGGGTCGACCTCGAGCAACCGCTGCATCAGCTCGATAGCTTCTTCGTAGTGGCCGAGTCGACCGAAAATCACACCTAACGCCTCATAGGCGTCCGCGTACAACGGGCCAACCGCAATTGCCCGTTCGTAAAGTTCGATCGCTTCGTTCTCACGATCGGCCGCAAACTCCTCGACGGCCCGGAGCTCGATCTGCCGCGCCCACGCCTCTGGTTCGGGTGCGGAGAGATACGGCAACGGATGGACTCGCACTGCCACTGTGAGACCGCCTTCGAAGCTGCACTCGATCTCGCGGTCCTGGACCCGCAGTTCGCGGGCAACGGACGCCTGGAGAAAGACCCTGTCGTCCCACCTGGCAACCGACAGCACCGTTCCGCTCCGCTTTGCCAGTTCGCCCGAAAACGACTGGCCGACAAGCCCGTCAGCCGTCGAATCGCCTGCGATGAGTTCGAGAAGCACGGGCGCCCGCGAAGCTCCGCGACCGCTCAAAACCTTGGCCACCGTCTCCTGGCCGAGATAGCAACCCTTGTCAATTGAGACGGCGGTGTCGACGAGAGCTGTCTCGTGGATCAAGACCCCTTCGGTCACCTCGTCGCCCCATCGAGGAAGCCCCGAGAGCACCCTTCGCGCCTCCAGCTCGTCATTGTCAACGGTCGGTAAGTCGAGCTCACCGCTGCGCCAGGTGACAAAACCCCGGCTGCCGTAGATCTCGATCGGGAAACGTTTATCGTCGCCGTCCTCGGCCAACCGGCGCACCGCTTCGGCCCCCAACACCAGCTGCAGCCGTGGAGTTTCAGCGATGGCCAGCGTGACATCGTCGGCGATGACGTGCCCCTCGAGCCGCCGCACTGCTGAGGCAGCGATTTCGCTCGGGAGAAGTAGTTCGACGCGGTCTGAGCGCCGGCACAAGAAACCGAACGCTTGCAGCCGCCCTCCGCGGTCGAGGAGCGCAGTCTGCTGAGAGGTCCCCGGAGCAAGGCCCTGGACGTCCGAAGTCAGCTGGCTGTGGAGGAAGCGCACGGCATCACGACCCTCCGCAACCACCAGGCTCCATCCCGTAAGTGGCGCCTGACCGCCACTGAACATCAACAATTCAGACGCTGAACGATTCACCGCAACCGCAGGTGTTGGTGGCGTTGGGATTGCCGAAAACAAATCCCTTCCCCTGGAGACCGTCCTGGAAATCGAGGGTGATCCCCTTGAGGTAGATCGTCGACTTCGGATCGAGGAGGACCATGAACCCCCCGCAGTCGATCACCGAGTCATCGGGCCGGCGATCAGAAAACTCCATCTGATAGGAGAGACCGGAACATCCTCCGCCGATGACGCCCAACCTCAGACCGACCCCCCCGTCCTTCTCATCTCGTTCGAAGATCGCACGAATCTCTGCTTTGGCCTTGTCGGTGATCGTGACCAGCGTACTCGCGTCGAGGGTGGCGGCATCCGTCATGCGCCGCTCCCGGTAGCCATTTTCTGAAGCTCTCCGGCGTCGTACATTTCCATCAAGATGTCATTGCCACCGATGAACTCGCCCCTGAGATAAATCTGCGGAAAGGTTGGCCAGGCGGAAAAGTCCTTGGCGGCGGTGCGGATCAATTCATCCGACAAGATGTCAAAGGTCTGGTAAGGAACGCCGAGGGTCTCGATGATCGCTACGGTGTTCGCTGAAAACCCACACTGGGGCCGCTGTGGCGTGCCTTTGATGAGCAGAAAAATCTCGGATGAATCCACCATCGACTGGATCCGCTGTTTCGGGTCCGCGCTCTGATCGCTTTCTGAAATCGGTCGTCCGAGGCCCTGATTGGGCTCCGGGGGTGCCGAGATGATGAACGGGTTGTCGTCGGAACGTTGCATTCGGGTCCTCCATGGCGCGTAAAATGCCATTCGTTCGTTCAAAACATGAGACACAGTGTCATCAATTCCCACCGCTGCTATTCTTGCGGTCATGGACCGCTACGACGACTACTACAGAAGCACGCCCGACGTCTTTGGATCCGCGCCGAACCAGATCCTGATCGAGCACGCGGAACTCATCGATCCCTCTGCCACGGCACTCGAAATTGCCTGCGGTCAGGGACGCAACAGCTTTTTTCTGGCACGAAACGGGATGACGGTTCACGCGCTCGATTCATCGGTCGAAGCGGTGCGCGCAGTGAATGCGGTGGCCGAGAAGGAAGGTTTGGCCATCCGGACCATCCACAGTGGATTCGCGGATCTTCAACCAGAGGCCGGAGGGTATGGCGCGATCCTGGTCTTTGGTCTGATCCCCGATCTGCGACGGGAGCATGTCGCGGTGCTGGTGGCGTTCATCGAGAAAGTGCTGGCTCCGAAGGGATTGCTTTTTATCACGGCGTTCGGGACGTGGGACCCCGCATTCGAGAACCACCAACGCGAATGGGCGGAGGGTTCCGACAACTCGTTCTGCTCTCTCGACGGAGTGGTTCGCACATACCTCGAGCCGGGAGAACTGGTGGCGCTGTTCCCGGGCCTCGATGTCATCCACTCCTGGGAGGGGCTCGGACCGGAGCACCGGCACGGAGAAGGCACCCCCGAGCGCCACGGTCTCGCGGAAGCCGTGTTGCGGGCGCTCTGAGCGACGCATCTCTGGTAAATCAAACTCGGAAGGGGATAGACCCCTCCCCTACGAATCCAGACCCATCTGTCGGGGCGGGATACGCCGCGCCCTTGCTCGCCCCCAGATCGTGGCTCCCCCGTTGTGTCATTCCGACCGAGTGAGCGAAGCGAGGGAGCGGAGGAATCTGTGGGGCCGGTTTGACACACTATGACCCCGACCTCATAGATCCCTCGACTCGCTCCGCTCGCTCGGGATGACAGGATGAGGGGTTCAGGGCGGCATATACATGTCCCGGCGTAGCCAAAGCCGAAGCCGGATGCCGCCCTCTCACATGCTAAGCTCCCGGGCGATTCTATGGGTGCTGATCAAACCAACGTTTTGGCACGGCTCGACCAACTCCAATTGCTGGTGGTGACCGGCAAAGGCGGGGTCGGCAAGAGCACCGTTACGGCCGCGCTCGGAGCTCACCTCGCGAACCGTGGCCGCAAGGTTCTGCTGATCGAGGTCGACCCTCGTGAAAACCTCCACCAGCTCCTCGACACGCCGCCATCGGGCGGCGAAATCGTCGAAGCGGCGTCGAATCTGTGGCTCCAGCACATCGATCCACGCGAGCTGCTCGATGATCTGGTTCGCGAGAAGCTGAAGGTCGGCGCTCTGGTCCGCAAGGTACTCGCAAGTCCGGTCCACCTCCACTTCACCGAAGGCGCGCCCGGGCTCAAACAGACGGCCGTCTTCGGGCGCGCCCTGCGAATGGTCGAAGGGTACGGGCCGAAAGAGCTCCGCCGCCCGGACGTGGTCATTCTCGACGCCCCTGCATCGGGCCACGGCATCGCCTGGATGGCCGCGCCTCAACTCGTCTCAGAGGTCATATCGAGTGGTCCAATCGGAAAGATGGCGATAGAAATCGCCGCCTTCCTTGCCGACAAGGATCGATTCGGTTCGATCGTCGTCACCACCGCCGAGGAAATGCCAGTTCAGGAAGTGCTGGAGCTTCTCGAGGCCATGTCGACGCGTCTCGACCGCCAGCCGGAACTGGTGGTCGTTAACTCGGTCTACCCACCAGCGCCAAAGCCGCGGGCGAAGGACGACAGTGCGACCCGTTTGTGGATCCGGCGGCGCCAGGTCAACGAGGCTGAGCTGGCCCGGCTGGTCGCACGATTTGATGGACCGGTCGCCGAGATACCGCTCGAACCAATCGACGCCGGGCCGGTTTTAGTAGGTGTGGTCGGTGAGCACCTCACCAACGCGTTCGGGGCCACAGATGGATCCCCGTAATCACTCGCTGGTGATCGTCGTCGGCTCGGGTGGAGTCGGAAAGACGACCCTGGCCGCGGCCATGGCCGCGAGCTCAGCCGGCGCCGGTAACGACACCCAGGTGATGACCTTCGACCCCTCGTTGCGCCTCAAAGACACTCTTGGAGTGGGACTCGAGGCGGCCGAAAACGTAACCCGTGTCAAGGCCGACACCGCAGGCGCGCTGCACGCGAGCCTGCTCGACGCGCGGCGGACATTCGACCGCCTGATCGATCGCTACGCACCGGACGAGGAGGCGCGCCAAAGGATTCTCACCAACCGCTTCTACGACCGACTTTCCTCCAACCTGGCTGGGGTGCTCGAGTACATGGCATCGGAGCGTCTCTTCGAGGTCGCCCACGAGGGCAACCACGACCGCATCATTCTCGACACACCGCCGACTCGACAGGCGCTGGATTTCCTCGGCGCCCCGGCGCGGATCGTCGGTTTCCTCGATAGCGGCGCGCTGCGCATCGCCCTCAAACCCTGGTTCGACACCGAGGGCAAGCTCAAGGCCACATCGAGACTCGGCATTCTCGGTCGCAACG
>Ga0316198_10001010_pt1 | contig 15978 bp, 16 predicted proteins | sample OudBieAanoxic_MG_FD_204935 | JGI IMG/M metagenome (GOLD analysis project Ga0316198, IMG submission 204935) | Coastal sediment microbial communities from Oude Bieten Haven, Netherlands - site A anoxic | ecosystem: Environmental > Aquatic > Marine > Coastal > Sediment | place: Netherlands...
CTTTCCTGCATACCTTTCAATTTTTCGAACTTGTCATTCCGGGTGATGCGCAGGTAGAGAGAATAAATCCCGAAGAATATCGCTGCAATGCCTATACCGATAGTTGTTTTGTCCATGAAGCCCTTCCTGTTTTCATGATCACCGACAGGGAATAGACGGATCCACTGAACAACCGAATTCAGGGACCGGGAACAGATTATAGGTTTCCAGCCCATTCTGCAAGAGCAATAAGTGCCCGCTGCTGTGTCATCACCGCGCTCAAGCCCTTAGCCTGCTTAATGAATTCCTTTTAACGTCCCGGCCCGGTATCGAGGCGGACGGGGGCCTCGCAACATAACGGCTGACTGGCAGAGATCCGTATCGCCGAGCTGGAACTATCCAGCGGTAGGTATTACATTATAATGCTGTAAACGGACTGCCACTGCATAAGTAAGTAATTGGAATCGAAACCAAGGAACTGACGATGAATCGTGCAGAAATGTTAAGCAGGGTCATGGATCGAAACGAACTTTGGGACATACTGATTATCGGCGGCGGCGCCACGGGGATGGGTATTGCGGTGGACGCAGCATCGCGAGGATATGACACGCTGCTATTGGAACAAAGCGATTTTGGTAAGGGAACTTCTTCCCGGAGTACCAAACTGATACATGGAGGAGTTCGATATCTCCAGCAAGGCAACGTGTCCCTTGTTATGGAGGCGTTGAGAGAGCGTGGCATCCTACGCAACAATGCCCCCCATCTGGTACATGATCTTGCTTTCATCGTACCCAGCTATGATTGGTGGGAATCGCCATTCTACGGCATCGGGCTGAAGATCTACGATATCCTGGCCGGCCGATACGGTTTCGGACCATCCAAGGTTCTCACTAAAGAAGAGACGCTGAAACGCATCCCTACCATTAAGCACGAAGGCTTGCGCGGCGGAATCATATACTACGACGGCCAGTTCGATGATGCCAGGCTGCTGATAAACCTCGCCCGAACCGCGTCGCATCAAGGCGCAACATTACTGAACTACGCTCGCGTGACGACGTTGACAAGGAGCAAAGGTGGATTTTTGAACGGTGTGCTTTTTGAAGATGTGGAAACCCGCAAAGAATACCAGGCCAGGGCCAGGGTCGTCATCAACGCCACCGGCCCCTTCACAGATTGTGTGCGCCGAATGGACGACCCGGATGCACAGCCGATGATAGCTCCAAGCCAAGGTATTCATCTGGTATTGGACAAATCCTTCCTTCCCGGCACTTCAGCGATCATGGTGCCGCACACCAGGGACGGACGCGTGATGTTCGCACTTCCCTATCTCGGAGTCACGCTTGTGGGTACGACGGACACGCCGATAGCAGACGTATCTCTCGAGCCACAACCGTTGGCCGAGGAAATAGACTTTATTCTGGATACCGCGGGAGCGTATCTGGAAAAGGTCCCCACGCGAGCCGATATTTTGAGCCTTTTTGCCGGGATACGGCCGCTCGTTAAAGCCGGTGACGAGAAGAACACTGTGGCCTTATCGCGTGATCACACCATTCATATCTCCAACTCGGGACTGCTTACGATAGCTGGTGGGAAGTGGACCACTTATAGGCAGATGGCAAAAGAATGCGTTAAGCATGCTGTCGCCCTCGCTGATCTCGAAATGAAACCCTGTATTACTGAGCAGCTGAACATCCACGGGTTTCACAAAGCGCCAAACAAGTTTGGGGAACTGGCTATCTACGGTTCCGATGCGCCGGCAATTCAAGACCTGATGCGCGTGGATACGGTTTACAAAGAAAGGCTGCACCCATCATTGCCGGCCCGCATTGGCGAGGTCATCTGGGCCGTGAGATTCGAAGCCGCACGAACGGTTGACGACGTCCTTGCAAGACGAACCCGATGCCTGTTGCTGAACGCCCGCGCGGCAAGGGAAGCGGCGCCAAAAGTCGCTTCGGTGATGGCCAAAGAATTGGGGCACAATCGCCGCTGGGTAATCGAACAAACACAGGCCTTCCTGCGGATGAGCGAAATCTATCTCCCCATATGATCAAAGAAACGGGGATAAAGTGCGCTACTGATCATTTGACAAACCGGATTAGGAGGTATTACTTTTAGCCGTCAAGTCAACGCGTAACATCCAGCACTTCTCCGGGCCACTATCTTCCTGCTGGATGCCGCAGCAGGAAGATAGTGGTTCGATTACAGTACGGATATCCGTCGACAATTCATCCGGGTTGACCCGGCGAACTTTCACTTTCCTATCTCCGCCGCACACTAAAAAGCCTGACCAGATATCCTTCCGACGTTGTGATACCGGCCATCGCTTCCATCTAATCGGACCTGCGTCACCGGATTCTCGAGAAAGTTCGAAACAGGAGGGGATCGATGAAGTTAATCTATAAAATGTTTTTGTACGTTATCATCGTCGGGCTCGCAACGCCGGCGTTGACTGAATCGAATACCGTAGACCCACTGACCGCCATCGTGAAGATACGGTCCGTCGTTCCCGAATCCGCCCGCACGGCGGCTGCACTTGGAACCGAACGGGAGGGCAGCGGAGTGGTTATCGATTCAGAAGGTCTGATATTGACGATCGGCTACCTGATAATGGAGGCCGAATCCATCGAGGTTGTCGTTGGATCGGCAGATCCTGTTTCCGCCTCTTTTGTCGCCTACGACCACGAAACAGGCTTCGGTTTGCTGCGGATCGTGCCGCCGGTTGAAGTCGAGCCGGTCGAGTTAGGACGTTCAACAGATTTGAAGGAGGGTGATCCAGTCCTTGTCGCGGCTCACGGAGGGGTGGAAAGCGCCCGCCGTGCCTACGTATTGTCCAGGGGTGAGTTTGCCGGTTATTGGGAATATCTTCTCGACAGCGCCATTTATATTGCACCGGCACATCCCCAATTCGGCGGTGCGGCGTTGATCGGACCCGACGGCCGCTTGCTGGGTATCGGTTCGATTTTCACCCGTTTGACGGTACCCGGATATGGCCAGGTGCCCGGCAATATGTTCGTCCCCGTCGACCTGCTCAAACCCATCTGGCAATCTCTGGTTGAAACCGGCAGGTCTCGCTTCCCCATACGGCCTTGGCTGGGAGTTTTCTTGGAGGAAAGTCATGGGCGGGTGATTGTCACCCGGGTTGCAGCGGACAGTCCAGCCGAGAAAGCGGGTCTGCAGAGCGGCGACATTATTCTGACTGTGAACGGGGGGCCGGTCAGCACTCTGGCCAATTGTTACCGCAGTATCTGGGCCCTCGGAAACGCCGGGGTAAAAGTCCCGCTCGAAATTCTCAAACGCACCCAAATCCAGCCCCTGCAGGTTCAATCGGCCGATCGCTACCAATACCTCCACATTCAGCCGGTAAAAAGCGGGCAACAAAAAACCTACTCCTTCTGAAAGCTGCCGACCGCCGGGAACACATAGTCCCACCAGTGAATCTTTATGTATTTCCTGCTCATCTTCTGGCGACAATAATCAGAATAATGATCGGCAGGCTGGCGATCATTTTCCGAGCAGTCACTTCGCAAGAGAACGGCGACTGATATCAGGTTAGAAAGTGGCATCGAGGCCGGAGTGCTGCAGCTGTTTCGTTATCGGATGCAGCGACGCTATGCGCGTCCGAAGGAACTTTCGAAAAGATCGAGGAGGGCTTTACGACCGTCATCGGTCAGGTGCCGGGTTCCAGTTCCTGCAAAGGTTTTATCGCTAATAACCGGTGTATCAGCCACCCAGCTGTTGTCCTTCCAGGAAAACCAACCCATACGGTCCTGATCATACACACTGACCGGGCGGTTGAAAAGCTTCGCCAACTCGACCCCCCAACCGGTTCCCCCTTTGACGGTGTCATCGGGTTGAATCCAACCGACGGCAAAGACTTGGTAACCCTTATTGACCATGTGGAATATGGTCTGAATGACCTTCCGGATCTTCTCGGCCTTGGTATAATTCCGATCCATGCGGGTGGAAACGATCTCCATGCTGACGTCTCCTTTGTCGAGTTCGGCCGGCCCCAGGATACGAATTCCCCGGGTTCTTTCAGTATCATGCCCCTCGAACGAAAAATTGACCTCCTGGATACCCCAGCGTTCGGCCAACCGTCCAAATTCAGACTCAGCCCCCTTGTGGCCTCCGCTGTAAAGTGTGATGTGTGATCGATCTGTCATTTCAGCATCCCTTTATTGAAATTTAAGTTTATACCGCTCGCAGCGCGATATCGGTCGTTAACACCTAAAAAACAGCACACCCCGTGCGCCGGAGTGTGCTGGCAGGTAACAGTAACCAGTTTTGTCCTGAATGCAACTGTGGTTATCGATTTTTTTCCGCTTTTCGTACTTCGCACCGCTATAAATGGATTATTTTTACCCTTCCTACCTGTCCGTCGGTGAGTCTGACTTTTATGCCATGCGGATGACGGGCCGATGGCGTCAAGATCTGCTTGACAACGCCCCGGGTCAATTTCCCGGTTCGCTGGTCTTTTTTAAGTACGACATCGACTGTTATTCCTGGTCCAATATCACCCCTGTTTCTTCCATCCATCGTCATTTCTCCGTGAACATCGAAGAGCATGCTACTCCGGTTTAAACGAACCGGGTTGCACCTTTCAAATTTTGATGTATTATGGTTCAGGTGATCGCATATCATCGAGTATACAGAAAGAAACTGGACGTCATTATGCGCCCATCACCCGCAAAGGTTACGATTTCTCTTCAGCAAGTGATTGTCATTTAACAGGTGTTGCAGTGATGTTCAACCTATCGACTCATTTAGCAAAGATGCATGCTGTAACGCCTAAATTCAGGAGAGGAGGCTTCCATGATTACCGCCAAAGATATCATGACCACCGACCTGATCACGCTCACTCCGGATATGGAAATCGCCACAGCCGGCAAACTCTTGCTCGACAATAGAATTAACGGCGCGCCGGTGTTGGATGATAGTGGCCGCCTGGTAGGTATTCTCTGCCAAAGCGATTTAATTGCCCAGCAGAAAAGGCTGCCGATACCGACCGTATTCACACTGCTTGACAGCGTGTTCCAACTGACTTCAAAAAAGCAAATCGAAAAAGAGGTCCGGAAAATAACGGCCCTCACAGTTTCAGAAGCCATGACACCGAACCCCGTCACCGTGCGACCGGACTCCGGCATCGAAACGGTTGCCGCCCTCATGGTCGAAAGTAATTTTCACACACTGCCCGTGATAGACAATGACCGCCTGGTGGGAATTATCGGCAAAGAGGATGTTATTCGTAACCTTTTGTCCACCCTCGAAAAACACTGAAACCGGCATTTTCCCTGTTTACCCTTATCAGACCTGAATTATTCGGTTTTTCATTCCCGATCAGTGGGAAACAACAAATGCACTCACAAAAGCAAACATACAGCACTGAAGAAGTTAACCGTGTCATTCAGCGGGCACTGCACCTGAAGCGGCGGATCGGTATCAGTCAGGACGAACTTCTGGAAATCGGTGAAGACTTGGGCCTCGATTCTCGGATGATCGAGGCGGCTATAAACGAAGAAATGGCGGTACATTCAAAAGAAAATGCTGAAAAGGAATGGCGCCAAAGCCGCAAATTCGGATTCCACTGGCACCTTTGGAGCTACATCGTTACCAATGGCGTGCTGCTGCTGGTCAACATTCTGACTCCTGGTCCGTGGTGGTTTCAGTGGTCGGTAATCGGCTGGGGGATCGGATTGGCGTTTCACTTCCAGAGCGTTTATTTTCCCACAACGCGCCAGGTAAAAGAAGGTCTCCGGCGCTACAAAGGCCCGGAAAAACAGTGAATTTAGGCACGCCAGATGATGGATATTGTGATGGTCAAAAAAACGTTCCGTTATTCGAATGTTTTTTTTCTACAACCACTTATACCACCCTTCCATATTTCGGAATTTATTTTTGAAAAGCGATATAAATGATAATTTGAGAGGCATCAGCTGTTTAACAGACACCTGTCCGGCACCAAGGTTTCCCGATAGATACATACCGGGCCCCATTTCACCCCTCACAACCCACACCCCTTCGATCATACCCGAAAAATTGGACGGGAGAGCCCAACCTGTGATAGAATAGATTCATAAAACATAGAACAGGTTCCAAGATAAAGCCTAACCTGTCGTGAGACAGGGTCGGAAAGCCACGGACCTTAAGTAAGGTAGCCGGGTTGCCAAAGGAGCATTGAACGATGTGCCGAGCTGCCAAAAAGGTGGTTCGGTTTTTTTTTCATTCACCCTGGCTGTAACAGCCCTCGGTCGAGGTAACTAAAATGAGAGTTTTGGTTCTGTTAATGGTGATTCTGGTGTCGGTCGTCAATCCAGCTTTTGCAGAAACCGGCATTCGAGATTCGATTGTAAAAATATTTTGTGTCAGTAACAGCCCGGATTACGACAACCCGTGGAATCGTCGTGGCCCCAGGAGGGGGTATGGCTCCGGATGCGTAATAGATGGTAATAGAATTTTAACCAATGCGCATGTCGTCAGCGACCATACCTTTCTCCAAGTTCAGCTCAACGGAAGACCTGTTAAATACAATGCACGCGTCGCATTCATTTCCCATGAGGCGGACCTGGCCCTGTTGACGGTCGATGATCCAAGCTTTTTTGCAGGGGTTACGTCCCTCGATTTCGGCCAACTTCCCCAGGTTATGGATAAAGTCATCGTCTATGGATTCCCTGAGGGTGGTGATACGTTGAGCACGACAACAGGCGTGATTTCCAGAATAGAACACCGTCCTTATGCGCACAGTTTCAAAAACCTGCTGGCCGTGCAAATCGATGCGGCGGTCAACCCCGGAAACAGCGGCGGGCCTGCCATTGTCGATGATGAAGTCGTTGGAATCGTCATGCAGCAAAACAAAAATTTCGAAAACATCGGTTACATCGTGCCGACAACAGTTGTGAAACACTTTTTGGATGATGTTCAGGATGGGAACTATGACGGATTTCCGCGCATTGGGATCAAAACACAGAAACTGGGCAATAAGGACCTCAAAAGCATGCACAAACTCAGCGGTTCTCAAACCGGGGTGCTGGTAACCAATGTCACACCTGGAATGCTATCTGACGGCGTCCTCAATCCGGACGATATCATTGCTTCGCTCGATGGCCATGCCATTGCGGATGATGGCACCGTTGAATTTCGGCGCAATGAAAGAACGTCCTTTTATCATTTTATTCAGCATCATCAGTACGGAGACGTCCTTAAACTAACGGTTTTCCGTGAAGGTCGGGAGTTGCCTATCGAAATGAAACTGGAGAAGGGTCTGGGGGATCATTATTTCGTCCCGACCTGTGAATACGATGCCAAACCCAAATATTACATCTACGGCGGGCTCGTATTTTGCCCCCTTACATTGAACTACCTGAGGACCTGGAAAGACTGGGAGACCAATTCTCCATCCAATCTTTTAAATTATCTCGTGAATAACGACCCGAAGGAGAATAAAGAAGAAGTTGTCGTTATGATAAAGGTTTTGGAGTCGGATATTAATGTTGGGTATAACGAGTACACTAACCAGCGGATTGTGAAGGTAAACGACCGCAAGGTAATCAATCTGAATCAAATGATCGCAGCAATAGATGCACAGAACGAGAACGCTTTCGTGGTGTTCGAAACAGAGAGAGGCGAACAACTCGTTTTGGATAACAAGCGGGCCATCGCCGATCACGATGAGATTCTGCGTCTATATGGGGTTGTGCAAGACAGGTCCGACGATTTTCGCAGGGTTGCCAAACTGGATTAAGTTACGTCCACTAAAATACTTCATCCCAACGGCCAGTGCGCGAAGCGAAATCCCGTTTGCAGCGCACTGGTCGAAACCTTCGCCAAAACATTCCCAGCCGGCCCATTCCGACGATAACATACCGCACAAAGAATGGCCCCATCACTCACTGCGCGATGATACGTGAAGAAGAATTACATTTGCCGGACCAGTTATCGACCGCTCACATCCCGTTGAATAGCCATATAATGAGTGATCTTTTCTTTTTCGTTACGAATGGGAGCGATTTTCCATTCCATCAAAAATTCTGAGCCGTCCTTACGGTAGTTAATGGCCTGACCGTGAAAAACTTCCCCGGCTTCGATGTCTTCGCCCAACTTCTGAATGACATCCATGTCGGTGTTGGGGCCCTGGAGAATGGCGGGTGACATGCCGATGACTTCATGGGGGCCGTAACCGGTCAGTTCACAAAAAGCGGGATTGACATATATGATGGGATAGCCCCTGGCAGCTTCGGTAATTATGATCGAATTGAATGACTCTTCCATGGACGCTTCCAACAGCCGCTTCATGATGAGGCGATAGTTGGGATCTTTTTCGAAAATATCGAACACATCCTTTAGTATCTTCATTTATTTCCTTCCTGTGTTTCGTGCGCCTGAAGATTTCGAAACTGTCTCTTATTTCTCCATAGCCGTAAATCCGGAGCGTGCCGTCTCGATTATTCTATCCTCCCCCACCGCCTGTACAAAATCGTCCACATATTTCGACGTACCGGCCACTTGAATGATGTATAGTTCGTGGTTACTAAGGTCGAGAATCTGAAAATCGAATTGCCGCGCAAGTTCTTCGATTGACGTTTCATTCGCCTCCACTTTTATGATGGCCACCTCCCGCCAGAAACTGCCGTCCACATCTAGTTCTTTCGCAGACAGAACTTCGGCGACTTTTTCAATCTGTTTGATCACTTGCTGAAATTTGTCATCGCTGTCTTCGTAAAGGGTCAGTGTCATCCGGCTGATGCCGGGCCTGTGGGTGCGGCAGGCGGTAATCGTCTCGACATTGTACATTTTCCGGCGGATCAACATCGAAATTTTGTTCAGAACGCCCGGACGATTCAACATGAAAATCAGAATGGCCCGTCTTTTGATTGACTCTTCAACAGTCATTGCAATTACTCCTGGCAGATAGCTTTATTTTCTCATAGTCGTTATCATGTCGGCAATCCCGCCCCCGGCCGGTACCATGGGTAAGACGATTTCGCTGGGATCACAGAGGAATTCGACCATGTAAGCGCCGCGATGCTCGGCCGCTGCAGATATGGCATCCTCGATGGCCGCCACTTCGGTAACCTGCCGGTAGGGTATCCCATAGGCGGTGGCTATCTTACCGAAGTCGGGATTTTTCATCGGGGTTCCTGCGAATCGGCCGTCGTAGAACAAAGTTTGCCACTGCCGCACCATCCCAAGATATCCGTTATTAAAAAGTAGGATTTTAATATCGACTTCGTGCTCCATCACCGCACCCAACTCTTGAATGTTCATCTGGAACCCGCCGTCGCCGCTGACCGACCAAACCCGCTCATCCGGACGGACCAGTTTCACGCCAATGGCCATCGGCAGCGCACACCCCATGGTCCCGGCACCACCCGATGTGAACCAGCTGTTGGGCGTTTGAAAGTTGTAAAAGCGGGCCAGGATCATCTGGTGTTGACCGACATCGGCAACGATAATATCTCTGCCGCCGGTCACATCCGACAGTTTGCTGGTAATGGTTTTCATCAGCAACTGTCCTTCCTTGCCGACGCCGTTAGAGATTTCTTCCTGAATTTCTTCGGCAATTTCACGGCGAAAGTGCTCGATATTCTCATACCAGAGCCGCCTCGGCTTGGATATCAGTTCGGGGATCTGAATCATCTGGTGGAGTGCTCCGGAAACACTCGCATTTATTGCAACGGAAGTCTTGACGTTTTTGTCGATTTCCGAGGGATCGATTTCAACATGGATGACTTCGGCCGTGGCGGCAAACGTTGCCAGATTTCCAGTCACTCTGTCGTCGAAACGCATGCCCAGCGAGATGATCAGATCGGCATTCAGCAGGGCCCGGTTCGATTCAACCGTCCCGTGCATTCCGACCATGCCCAGACTCAGCGGATGGTCGATCGGAAATGCCGACAGTCCATGCAGTGTGAAAGCCACCGGAATATTGGCTTTTTCGGCAAATCGTTGCATCGCCTCTCCGGCGTTGGCGGCAATGATTCCATGGCCGCAAAGAATGATCGGCCGCTCGCTTCGGTTGATCAACGCCACCGCCCGGCGGATGGCCTCTCGATCAGGATGAGGTGAGTGGAGAACGCCGGCAAGGCTGGGATCGAAAGCAACGGGATCAAAGCGATAATCTTCGGCGGACTCCAGGTTTTGGATGTCTTTTGGAATGTCGACCACAACCGGCCCGCCACGGCCGACGGTGGCAACAAGAAAGGCTTCGTGAATCGACTCTTCGATCGTTTCTACGCGCAGCGGCATATAGGTCTGTTTGGTCAGGGGCATCATTACACCCACGACATCGCTCTCCTGAAACGCATCCGTGGCAATCACGCCGGTGGGGACCTGGCCGGTAATGGCAAGGAGCGGGACCGAATCCATGCCGGCATCAGCGATACCGGTAACCAGATTCATGGCTCCCGGACCCGAAGTGGCCATACAGACGCCGACCTGGGGATTCGCGGTGGACAGCGAAGCCCGGGAAACCCCTTGGGCCATAAATGCAGCACCCTGTTCATGGCGCGACATAATGAAAGAAAACACTTTCTGCTTTTCCATCTCGTCGAAAACCGGCATGATAGCCCCGCCAGTGTAACCGAAGACGTACTGAACCCCCTTGTCTATTAACGCTTTGATAACCAGCTCACTACCTTTCATTGTTGCTCTCTTTTCCCGCACCAATAAGTTAAAGACGAACCTATATTTCAATAGCCGGTATGGCAGATATAGTAAATTGACCTCGTTTTAATCGAGTGTGCCATATAACTAATGCGGACAATCATAGTATGACCTCTGATCGTATATCCATTGTATTTAGGATTTGGGTAATATAAGGGCTATGTTTCGTATTTCTACCCCTCCACCAAAAATGTCATAAAAAAGCTTGTTTTTTCTGTGGCATATTAAGTATGGGCCGAATGTCTCTGATGCCATTGACAACTAAAGCATGAATTGGCATGATCAACCACAATAAAACTATAGTTTCTGCTGAAGTAGACCACCCTTTGAAAGGGTGTCTATTTAGAACGTATCTCAAAAATAAGGATCAGGGTTCAGGGCAAGGCATGCAACGACGAAAAAGCGGAGCATACAGATCGTATGTATTCATTGTCAGGGGTAGGGCCCCCTGACACTGACCGAGTTGTTTCATGACGCCGCCATGGGCACTTAGACTATTTTTGAGGTGTGTTCTAGTTTCGGCAACTAATTGGACATATAACGTCTGATAAAGAGAAAATACCATGGGGAAAACACTATTTGAAAAGATATGGGATGTGCATGCCGTAAAGGAACTGCCTGATGGGGCAACCCTGGTCTACATCGATCGTCACCTGGTGCATGAGGTCACCAGCCCTCAGGCATTCGAGGGACTAAGGCTGGCCGGTCGTAGAATCAGGCGTCCCGACCTGTCGTTCGCAACCATGGACCACAATGTTCCCACTACCACGGACCGGCTGACGATAGCCGAGCCAATCTCCCGGGCCCAAGTGGAAGCCATGATCCGAAACTGTGAAGAATTCGGTGTCACATTGTTCGGACTGGGACACAAGTACCAGGGCATCGTTCACATCATCGGTCCAGAATTGGGATTGACGCTGCCGGGCCTGACCGTGGTCTGCGGTGATTCTCACACCTCGACCCACGGCGCTTTCGGCACACTTGCGGTTGGAATCGGAACCTCGGAAGTCGAACACGTGCTCGTCACCCAAACCCTCATGCAAACCAAACCACGCACGTACAAAGTGGAATTTTCCGGGAAACCGGGACCCGGCATCTATTCAAAAGATTTTGTACTGAAAATGATCGGAACCATTGGCACGGCTGGCGGAACAGGCCATGTGTTAGAATACTGCGGCGAAGCCGTGCGCGCTCTGTCAATGGAAGCGCGCATGAGCATCTGCAACATGAGTATCGAGGCCGGCGCCCGGGCCGGAATGATCGCCCCCGACGAAACCACCTTTGATTATATCGCTGCAGGAAATCGCCCGTATGCACCGCGAAATGAAAATTTAGAGAGGGCTATAGCTTACTGGAAAACGCTACCCAGCGACGACGACGCGGCCTTTGACCGCAGCCTTACCATCGACACCAGCCAAATCGCCCCCCAGGTAACTTGGGGGACAAACCCCGGTATGGTCATCGACATTGACCAACCGATTCCTGATACAGACAAGGGTGTCAGTTATAACCGGACAGACGCCGAAAAAGCTTTAGAGTATATTGGTCTGACGCCAGGCACCTTCCTGACCGATGTCAGTGTTGATGTCGTTTTCATCGGCAGTTGCACCAACTCTCGTATCGAGGACTTGCGCATAGCCGCCGGGGTATTGAAGGGCCGAAAAAAAGCCGATCACGTTCAGGTGCTGGTGGTACCGGGCTCCCAACAGGTGAGAGAACAGGCGCAGGCCGAAGGCCTGGATAAGATTTTTAAAAACGCGGGTGCCGAGTGGCGCTATGCCGGATGCAGCATGTGCTTGGGCATGAATCCGGATCAGCTAAAGCCCAAGCAACGCTGCGCATCGACGTCGAACCGAAACTTCGAGGGACGTCAGGGTAAAGGCGGGCGCACGCATTTGGTCAGCCCGCACATGGCTGCGGCCGCAGCAGTGGAAGGCAAGTTTGTCGACATCCGCAAGTGGCCGGCTGTTTAACCCGAATGGTCATGGAAAGTTAAGATGAAATCACCTGAAAAAATGTCATCAACATATTTTTCTTGGTCGTTCAACGAATAATTGTGTGTAGATAAATAATGGCATTGTTTGAGTATCGGCAAAAAAATTATACGCTGAATCCCTACTCTACCGATTGAAGGATCTTCCATGGAACCATATTCGACGCACACTGGAATCATTGCCACGTTAAATCGGTCAAACGTCGACACCGATCAGATCATTCCCAAACAATTTCTGAAATCCATAAAGAGAACCGGCTACGGACCGAACGCATTTTTCGATTGGCGTTACACGGACGATGGTGATCCTGCCCCAGATTTCGAACTCAATCAGCCACGATTTGCAGGTCGCTCCCTTCTGGTGGTCGGCAACAATTTCGGTTGCGGTTCTAGCCGGGAACACGCCGTATGGGCATTGTTTCAGGATGGCTACCGGGTCATCATTGCTCCTTGGAAAGAAACCAGCGGTGGACGTGTTCCCGGTTTTGCCGATATCTTCAGGAGCAACGCCGTGAAAAATGGATTGCTGACGGTGGAACTTTCCAGTGAAGAAGTTGACCGAATCTTTGATCTGGTTGCTACCAACAAGGGGCTGAAGGCCACCGCCGACCTATTATCGCAGAGCATCACCGTCCACATACCGGAACCGGCGGTGTATCGCTTCGAGATGGACAAAGGCAGCCGCGAAAGACTCATCGGTGGTTTGGATGATATTTCCCTGACTCTCCAGCATGAAGAGCACATTACGCACTTTGAATCGAGCCACGATTCAATGCTGCCGGAAAGCGGATTGACACCTCTAAGCTGAAGGCCTTTACGCCGGCTTTGGTCTATATTCTCTCTATTAAAAATCCGGGTCTTCCGGATGAGGCATTCCGCGACCCTCTTCGAGGTATTTTTTAAGGCTGACACCTAAAAAAAATCCCCACTTGCTGTTGCAGTGCATGTAAAATTCACTGGGTTCCTTCCAATCACGGTGCCCGAACAAAAGCTCCGCCCCCTTGTCGTGCGGCCGAATTTCAAAAGTCAGCCGGGTGCCCACCCATTCCGGCAACGAATCCACGCAACGCCACTCGACATATCTGCCCGGCTGTAAATCGGTGATCTGCATATCGGGCCCGCTTGATCCATCACCAAACCGAAACCGGGCAACACTGTCGACTTTCGGTTGTGCCTCGGTCATTGGGGTCCACCAACCTGCCAGCCCTTTCTGGGTCGTCAGGGCTTCGTATACTTTATCCGGTGATGTTTGGATAATGATCTTATGCAGGATATCCGCCATGAGATTCTCCTCGTCCTGATATCATTGAAAATCATAATATTGAATTGGGAGGGGATTCGCTCGGAAACCGTTATGCCAGCAGATATAGTGGTTGTAAAAAAATGTACCGTTATTCGAACGTTTCTTTCTACAACCACTTATACCATCCATTCGTCTTTCGGAATTTATCCCTTAAAAGTGGTATAAATTTAATCCGTAAGTTTGGCATTCATAGTGATCTTAACGTCCAGGGCCCGGCTGACCGGACAACCCGACTTGGCTTTCTCGGCGGCCGCCGAGAAAGCTTTCTCAGTTGCTCCGGGCGCACGCGCCCTCACCTCAAGATGCACATTTGTGATCGAAAACCCACTATCATCTTTCTCAAGACTGACAGTCGCTGTGGTGTTGATTTGTTCTGGTTTGATGTCGAACTCACCAAGCATCATGGACAACGCCATCGAAAAGCAACCGGCGTGTGCAGCGGCAATCAGTTCTTCGGGGTTGGTCCCAACCCCCTCCTCGAAACGCGTGTTAAAAGAATATTGAGTGTCAGACAGAACACCGCTGTTTGTCGTGAGGCGGCCCTTTCCGTCCATGAGACCACCTTGCCATACGGCTGATGCATTACGCTTCATGATTGACTCCTTTCAAACATTGCGCCACCCCATTAAAAGCAGATGGGATTTCAATTGTGAAACTAGTTAACCGCAAGTTTTTGTCAGGTACGACTTAATTTCCCGGCCATTTACACAGTGAGGTGCGGCCACAACTTCAGGGGACCCTATGGATCATACGGAAGGGCTGACATATTGAACTGCGACACCGTATAGGCGCTTGGGACCCTCTTCGAGTTTTTCACAGCGTTTGACTTCGCCGACAACCTGCGTTTTCAATTCCTTACACGTCCCGGAATTCGCATCGGTTGGGTGAATGAAATAACGGGTCTGTTCAGTGCCTTCGGATATCATGGCACCTTTGTTTCTGATAACAATCACCAACCCCGGTGACAACAACCTGGAAGTCTCGAAATAGATTCCTGACCGACTGACGTTGCGGGCGATTGCCTCGCGTTGTTCCGTCTTATTAAACAGTGAATAAGTCATCGCCGTGTTGCTCGAACAACGAATGTGACGGCGTCGGTTAGGATTCTGTTTCACGCTATTTAATTTTTCCTCCCATAAAGCAGGATAAGTTCCCTCTATTTGTATGGTCGGTATTCATTTATTGTGTGAGAGAGTTGGGAATAACGTTACCCCTCACAGAACATTTTAAGCTATTGGCCGAAATCGATATGACCGACCACTCTGTAGGGACCCTCCTCTTTGAGAGCCAGAAGAACCCCTTCGCCTGACGAGACGCTGGTGCCGGCGATGGCAGCGACAGTGACAAAATGGGTGACCAGGATAACCAATTCGCCGTCCATCGGTTGCTGTACGATAAATTCATTCAACGCCCTGATATTCGGCTCGCGGTCCTGGGTCCGCTCGTAAAACGAATTCAACGCCGGCAACTCCTGCACCGGCCCGAGGTCAATAAGCGTGGCCGTTTCGATACAGCGGCACCACTGGCTGGAATACATCCGGGCCGATTTGACGCCGTTGGTGCGCAACCACGCCCCGATGTTTCGGGCCTGATCGCGGCCGGAATCATCAAGATTGCGCTGAGTCGCGCAGTCGCCGATTTTGAAATTGGTTGGATCGCCGTTTCCGGGTGCCATAGCGTGACGGATCATCAGGATATGACCGCCGGATGTCAGCCGGTCGATGACCTCGGGCTGGTCTGCTGAAACACCGGATGCCGTCAGGGTGATCAATCCGGTCAGCATAAATATGACTGAAAAAGATAATTTCATGCTTGGAGAACTTATTACATGGTTGCGTTATCAACGAGCGTTTATAGTGGATGTCAGAAAAACGTTCCGTTGTTCGAACGTTTTTTTCTACAGCCACTTATACCATACTTCCGTATTTCGGAATTTATCTTAGAAAAGCGGTATAAAATTTTTCGATCAGACCGTCTCGCTATACGGTCACCACGATTTTGCCCATTTGCTGATTGGACTCCATAAAGCGGTGGGCTTGGACGA
>Ga0316198_10001011_pt1 | contig 15966 bp, 19 predicted proteins | sample OudBieAanoxic_MG_FD_204935 | JGI IMG/M metagenome (GOLD analysis project Ga0316198, IMG submission 204935) | Coastal sediment microbial communities from Oude Bieten Haven, Netherlands - site A anoxic | ecosystem: Environmental > Aquatic > Marine > Coastal > Sediment | place: Netherlands...
GCAGAATCGTCGCCTTCTCCCAAAATGTGCGCTCCGCTTTGATGACCTTTAACGCACATTCACGTTGCTCAAACACCTTGGGAAAGGCCTCAGCCGCATAACAGCTAATCCGGCGTTCCTCATACGGCAGCCATGACGCCAATGGACCGATTTCCAGACGCACCTGAGGGCGGAGGTAATCATCAGGAAAAGCCGCGGAGTAATTGATATCAATCACATACGGATCATCAATGGCCGGCGTAGTCTCTTTCTGTGTCGCCGTCTCCGATAACAGCTCACTACGTTCCCGTGCAGAAAGACGGGCAACTCCTTCCATCAGTCACCCTCCTTGCATACCCGTTTGATGGTTTCGTAAATCCAGCCGGTGACCGAACGGGTATCCCTGAGGATGCGGTCACACGCCTTCGATTCCAGGTGCTGGCGGATCGCTTCGATTACCTTCCGGCCAACATGCTCCCGGCCCAGCGCCTTCAAGGCCTGCACCACCAATCCACTCTCCCGGTATTTGAAGCCCACATCCTTCAAAGCGGATTTCTTGAACACCAGGGAATGCTCCCCGACTTTGTATTCGCGGCCTGGACCGTCGGAGAGGTACACCCAACGGCCCGGCACCTGGGTCGAGAGTCCCAGCAGGTTCAGGGCCACATCACCGGAAGGCTGAATGCGCCAGTTGAATTTGCGCGCCAGGGCATGAGCCACCTGATCGAGATCGGGGCTTAATTGACGGCCCAATAGCTCGCTGTAGCGGGGATAGTCATAGACGCGCTGACAGACACGGCGGATCTTGCCAGCCTTGGTCAGGCTGGAGAGCGCCTGGTGGATATTGGCTTCACCGAATTCGGCCACAAAGTCTTTCTTGGTAAAAGCCCAACCCCTACCACGTCCATATATCCGTAAAATTATCTTATTTTCAAAACCTTGTGACATCTAATAACGCCATATATTTTAGGAAAAAAGTATTGTTTTTCTAAAACAGAAGCTTATGAAGATGTACAGCACTATGTGCAGGCTAATGAGGACTTTCCGCACATCCAGAGTTTCAATCTCTACCATGATGCGCTCGGGCGATTGCTGATCCGCCTCGCCAAGCTTTCCGTCCGGGATATTTTGGAAGGTTCGTTCGATCATTTTACATATTTGTTATTGCTATAGGCCTGATCATAACCTGGCTCATTTCGACTCGCTCTTATCGGCGAAGGAGGACTCCAAGCTCTGGCAGGCAATGGTCTCCTCCTCAGGGCGGGTCTCAGTACCGAGCCCCAGACGCCTTGCTGGTCCGGTTAATCCATCACGATCATATCATCGAAACCGGTAATGACAGTTACCTCTTCAGACACTCTAATTCTCAACAACAGGAGAACAGAAAAACTAGTAATAGAAGGAGAAATCAGGCCATAATCTGGTTAGGCACGCGGGTCAATTCAAATACAAATCAACATTTAGACACACTAGACAATCGAGATGAAATATTTCAGCTTTGCCGTACTACTATTTCTGTTCTGGATCTTTTTGTCGGGACATTTGGAACCCTTGCTGCTGGGGCTAGGGGCAGCATCTGTCGCGCTCACGGTTTTTTTGTCACGGCGGATGAATATTATCGACCATGAAAGCTATCCGCTGCATCTCTCGTCGAAATTCCCCGGCTATTTTCTTTATTTATTCAGAGAGATCGTAAAAGCAAATATCGATGTTGCTAAACGGGTCCTGAGCTGGCGGGGGGCATCAATCAGCCCGCAGATGATCGAAATCCCACAGCTGCAAGAATCCGATCTGGGGGCGGTGATTTACGCCAATTCCATCACCTTGACCCCTGGCACGGTCACGATCAGTCTGTCGAAAGACAGTCTCACCGTTCATGCGCTCAGCAAGGAGGCGGCCGGGGAGCTCGCTACAGGCGCGATGTCAAAAGAGATCTCGAACCGGGTTTTCAACCAATAATGTTCATTGCAGCTTTACTGGCGATCCTGGTCACGATGGGATTGGCCCTCGCGCGCGCCCTTGCCGGGCCTACGACCTATGATCGTATTGCGGCGGTCAACATGTTTGGCACCAAGACTGTGCTGCTGATTGCCGTTGTGGCGTTTTTAGCGGGCAGAACTGACCTGCTGGATATTGCGCTGGTCTATGCGTTGATCAACTTCATAGCTGTCGTCGCAGCACTAAAGCTGGTCACTCAAGGTGATTTCCACTCCACGGACGGCGATGAGAGCGAAGCTAGACAGGGAGAGCCGGAGTGATTATCGATATCGTCAGTTGGATTCTCCTGTTGGCCGGCGGGGCGCTGGGTATCGTTGGCGGTACCGGTATTCACCGCTTCCCCGACTTTTACAGCCGCCTGCACGCAGCCGGAATAACCGATACCCTCTGCGCCATGTTGATCCTGCTGGGCCTTGGGCTGCAGGCCGGCTGGAGTATCGCCGCCTTTAAATTAGCCTTGATTTTCGTGTTCCTGTTTTTTACCGGCCCGACCGCTTCCCATGCGCTGGCAAACGCGGCGCAGCACAGCGGTCTGAAGCCTGGGCTGGATAGAGATGACCGAGGGGGGGTGAATCAACATGATTGAGATTGTTATCGATATCACCTTGCTGGCCTTTTTGGCGATCACCTCGGTCGCTATCGTACGCATGACAAAACTGTTTGCCATCGTCATGCTGTTTGGGATTTTCAGTCTGCTGTCGGCCGGTCTGTTTGTGGTTATGGATGCCCCCGATGTGGCCTTTACCGAGGCGGCGGTGGGTGCTGGAATCTCCACGGTATTGATGCTGGCCACCCTGGCATTGGTCAGAAGGCCGCAGAAACCCTACTACGACGAGACGCCCCTGGCCCACCGTGCGTGGTTACCGCTGATCGTCGTGGCCGTAACCGCTTCGGCACTGGTTTACGGCACCTTGGATATCCCGGGGTTTGGTGCCGCTGATGCACCTGCGCAGACACATGTTGCGCGCTACTACATCGATAATGCGCTGCCGGAAACCGGCGTGCCGAATATCGTCACCGCCGTGCTGGCGAGTTATCGCGGGTTTGATACCCTGGGCGAGGTCACGGTGATCTTTACTGCGGCTGTGGCCGTACTGCTGTTGATCGGTGGGAAACGATCAAAACCGCCAGTCAAGACAAAGGATGAGGGAGAGCAAAATGAGGCCTAACCTTATCCTGCATGTTGTTGCAAAGTTCGTTATTCCATTGATTATCCTTTTTGCACTCTATGTCCAGTTTCATGGTGATTTTGGGCCCGGGGGCGGCTTTCAGGCCGGGGTGATTTTCAGCACCGCGTTCATTCTTTACTCCCTGGTGTTCGGACTCGATACCGCAGAAAAGATCATCCCTGCACACTGGCTGCGCATACTGGCTGCGCTGGGCGTGGTGATCTATGCCGGGGTTGGGTTGGTGTCCGTGCTGTTAGGGGGCAACTATCTCGATTACACGCTTTTGGGCAGCAATCAGATTGCCGGACAGCATCTGGGTATTCTGTTGGTGGAGCTGGGCGTAGGAATCACGGTGGCTGCGGCCATGTTGATTCTATTTTTTGCCTTTGCAGGCAGGGGTAGAGACTGATGGATTTCTTTATTGGCCACTATAACTACTGGATTGTGATCATTTTAATGATGGTCGGGCTCTATACGGTGATAAGCCGTGGCAACCTGATAAAAAAGATTATCGGCCTGAATATATTCCAGGTCTCGGTATTTTTTCTCTACATCAGCCTGGGCACCGTGGAGGGCGGGGCGGCGCCTATTATCACTGAAGGTGTCAAGGTCTATTCAAATCCACTACCCCATGTATTGATCCTCACCGCCATCGTGGTGGGCGTGGCAACAACCGCACTGGCGCTGGCTTTGGTGGTGCGGATCAAGGAGTCCTACGACACCATTGAAGAGGATGAAATTCATAATCTTGATCATTCGCTGTAATGGGACATCATATTAGCCTGTTGCTGGTTGTTGTGCCGCTGATTGCTGCGCCCGTGGTCGCCGTGTTGCCCCGCGGCCGATTGCCCTGGGCCGTTGCGTTTATTGTTGCGGCCTTGTGTGCCGTGCTTGCCGGGATGCAGCTGTGGGCGGTTCTTCATGAGGGTTCAATCAGTTACGAACTGGGCGGCTGGGCGCCGCCCTGGGGGATTGAATACCGTATCGATGCGGTCAATGCCTTTGTGGCCCTGATCGTTGCTGCTATCGCCGCAATCACACTGCCCTATGCGCTGCTCAGCTCGGAGCAGGAGATCCCCGAGGAGAAGATACCGCTCTTCTATAGCGCCTTGCTGCTCTGTCTAACCGGTCTGCTGGGGATCACCCAGACCGGCGACATCTTTAATGTCTTCGTCTTTCTGGAGATATCATCACTCGCCTCCTATGCACTGATCAGCCTTGGAAGACAGCGGCAGGCATTCACCGCTGCCTATCAATACCTGATCATGGGTACGATCGGCGCCACCTTCTATTTGATCGGCGTGGGCCTGATCTATTCACAAACCGGCAGCCTGAATATGCAGGATCTGGCAACCATTCTGCCCGGTGTGCTGCACCTGAAAACGGTGGAAACCGGCTTTGCCTTCATCATGGTCGGCATTGCGCTGAAACTGGCACTGTTTCCTCTGCATCTCTGGCTGCCCAATGCCTACACCTACGCTCCCTCGGTGGTGACCGTTTTTCTTGCAGCAACGGCCACCAAGGTAGCCGTTTATGTGATGCTGCGCATACTGTTTTCGGTTTTTCCACAGGGCTTCGCCCTGACAACACCCGTCGAAGAACTGTTTATCGTGGCGGGTATCGCCGGCATCATCATTGCCTCCGTCTACGCCATCTATCAGGAAAATATTAAAAGGTTGCTGGCCTACTCCAGTGTGGCGCAAGTCGGTTACATGGCACTGGGGATCGGATTTGCATCCGCAACCGGCGTGACAGCCGCACTGGTTCATCTGTTCAACCATGCCCTGATGAAAGGCGCGCTGTTCATGGCTGTTGGTGCCATTATCTACCGTATCGGCGCATGCCGTATGGATCAGGTTCATGGCCTGGGTAGAGCGATGCCCTGGACCTTTGGCGCTATCGTTATCGGCGGCCTGAGTCTTGTCGGAGTGCCGGGTACCGCCGGGTTTATCAGCAAATGGTACCTGGTAGTGGCGGCTCTGGAACAGGAGGCGTGGATCTCGGTTGCCGTTATTCTGTGTGGTTCCCTGCTGGCCGTGGTATATGTCGGCAAATTGATAGAGGCACTCTACTTCAAACCGGTTTCAGATACGGGAAAAGTGGTGAGTGAGGCGCCGATATTATTACTGGTGCCGACCTGGGGCCTGGTGCTCGCCAATGTCTATTTTGGTCTGGACACCGACTTGACGGTGGGAGTTGCTGAAAAAGCAGCGGCCATCCTTGGCGGTATGCAGCCATGAGTGCCGAGACACTGCTGCTGACACTCCTGCTTCTGCCGCTGGTGGGTGCGGCCGGCATCATCATTACCCGTCACAACCCTGATGTCAGAGAGGGGGTGACACTACTGAGCGCGGCGCTGGTTGCCATCCTGGTGGTGGTGCTAGCCGCCCGGTTTATGGATGGAGAGGTGTTTGCCCTCACCCTGATCGAGCCTCTTCCGGGCATCGCCATTGCCTTTGAGATCGAGGCGCTGGGAATGCTGTTTGCGCTGGTTGCCGGGTTGCTGTGGGTGGTCACCTCGGTCTACTCCGTCGGCTATATGCGTGGTCATAATGAACAGAATCAAACACGGTTCTTCACCGCATTTGCGGTTTCCATTGCCGCGACCATGGGGATCGCCTTCTCGGCCAACCTGTTTACGCTGTTCCTCTTTTATGAGCTATTGACCCTTGCCACCTATCCGCTGGTCACCCATGCCGGTACCCCGGAGGCGAAGCGGGGCGGACGGGTCTATCTCGGCATTTTGCTGGGGACATCCATAGGCCTCTTCCTGCTGGGGATCCTGGTGACATGGTCCCTGACCGGCCGGGTCGACTTCCAGGCGGGCGGTATACTGTCTGGTCATATCGATCCCGCCTGGGCCGGTCTGCTCTACGCACTGTTCCTGTTCGGTATCGGCAAAGCCGCCGTGATGCCCTTTCACCGCTGGCTGCCTGCGGCGATGGTGGCGCCCACCCCGGTCAGTGCCCTGTTGCATGCGGTCGCCGTGGTCAAGGCCGGTGTCTTCACCCTGCTCAAGGTGACGATCTACATCTTCGGAGGTGAATTCATCCTCTCCAATGACGTGACCGGCGGCCTGATCTGGATAGCGGCGGCCACCATATTGATCGCCTCCCTAGTTGCGATGACCAAGGACAATCTCAAGGCACGGCTGGCCTACTCCACCGTCAGCCAACTGAGCTACATTGCCCTGGGGGCCATGTTGGCCAGCAAAGCGGGGCTGATCGGTGCCTCCATGCATATCGCGATGCATGCCTTTGCCAAGATCACGCTCTTTTTTGCCGCCGGCGCCATCTTAGTCGCCAGCCATAAAAAACGGGTCAGCGAGCTGAACGGGCTGGGTCGCGCCATGCCCGTCACTTTCGTGGCCTTCTTTATCGGCACCCTGAGCATCATCGGTTTACCGCCTTTCGGTGGCATGTGGAGCAAGTGGTATCTTGGTCTGGGTGCGGTAGAAACGGCACAGCTGTTGCTTCTTGCAGTGTTGATGATCAGCTCACTACTCAACATTATCTATTTACTACCCATTCCCATCCGTGCTTTTTTCAGCAAGCCGGAGAGCGGTGAACACTATACCGAGATCGCGGAAGCGCCGAAATCGATGCTGCTGGCAATGGTGATCACCTCGAGCGCCTGCGTCATCCTTTTCTTCTACCCCGACCCCTTCTATCGACTGGCGGGTCTGGCTGCCGGAGGCTACTGATATGTTGGATGAAAAAGAAAAAGTCCATTTGTTTGACCGGCCGGAGAATGTTGAACGGTTGCTGAAGGGGTTCTATGCCATCTGCGTTCTGTTGGCGCTGGCCGACTTTGTGTTTCATCGTCACATCGGCTTTGACTGGGAGAAGATACCGGCCTTTTATGCCATTTACGGTTTTATCGCCTGTGTTCTGCTGGTCCTTATTGCAAAGAAGATGCGCAACGTCGTGATGCGTAAGGAAGACTACTATGGGGACGGATCTGACGATGATTGAGCCACCCCCGTTTCTGCTCTATTTTGTAGCGGCACTTCTGGTTGCAGTTACCCGCGGCCTGCCAAGACAGCTGATCCTGCTGGCGACCCCGGTGGTTACGGGTCTGTATCTCTGGCTGGGCATCAATCCCGGAACCGGTGTCGCTTATAGCCTGATGAGCTATGAGTTGAGCGTTGTGCGGGCGGATAAACTCAGCCTGCTGTTCGGCTATCTGTTCTGTATCGCCAGCTTTTTTGCGGGCATCTACTCGCTCCATGTGAAGGACACAAAGCAGCACGTTGCCGGGCTGATATATGCGGGCAGTGCACTGGGTGCGGTATTTTCCGGTGATCTGATTACGCTGTTCATCTTTTGGGAGCTGTTGGCCATCAGTTCCGTGTTTCTCATCTGGGCGCGGGGCACGGAGCGGGCATTAAAGGCCGGCATGCGCTACCTGGTCTATCAGGTCCTGTCGGGGGTGCTGCTGCTGGCCGGTGCACTGGTCTACTATCACAATACCGGCTCACTGGCATTTGATCACATTGGTCTGGAGGCGGGTGTTGCAGGCTGGTTGATCTTTATCGCCTTCGGGATCAAAAGCGCCTTTCCGTTTCTGCACAGCTGGCTTACCGATGGTTATCCCGAGGCAACGGTGACCGGCACAGTCCTGCTCTCCGCTTTTACCACCAAGGTGGCTGTCTATAGCCTGGCGCGTGGCTTTGCGGGTGAAGAGATCCTGATCTATATCGGTGTCACCATGGCCTGCTTCCCGATTTTCTACGCGGTTATCGAGAATGACCTGCGCAGGGTTCTGGCCTATAGCCTGATCAACCAGGTCGGCTTCATGGTGACGGGTATTGGTATTGGCACCGCCCTGGCACTGAACGGCGCTGTTGCCCACGCGTTTAGTGACGTGATCTTTAAAGGGTTGCTGTTTATGAGCATGGGTGCGGTGCTCTATCGGGTCGGTAACATCAATGGCTCGAATCTGGGCGGGCTCTATAAGTCCATGCCCAAAACCACCCTGCTTTGCGTTATCGGGGCACTATCCATCTCTGCATTTCCGTTGTTCAGTGGTTTTGTCAGCAAGTCGATGGTGATGACCGCCCTGATGCAGGAGAATCATGGCTATTTCTGGCTGTTGATGCTGTTCGCCTCAGCCGGTGTCTTCCACCACGCAGGCATCAAGATCCCGTACTTTGCATTTTTTGCCCATGACTCCGGCATTCGTACCGAAGAGGCGCCACGGAACATGCTGGTTGCAATGAGTGTCGCTGCGGCTCTCTGTATCTTTATTGGCACCCAGCCCCAATATCTCTATGCGTTGCTGCCTTGGGAGGTGGAATACTGGCCATATGATCTGACCCATGTGCTGGCTCAAATGCAGTTACTCTTTTTCTCCGCCCTGGCCTTTGTCTGGTTGAATAAACAAGGGCTGTATCCACCAGAGCTACACTCGGTCAATCTGGATATGGAGTGGTTCTATCGCAGGTTATTGCCTGCTGTCTCGCAACGAACCCTGAACCTTCTGTGCAGTGCAAAAGTGTCTACGCTGACAACGGCAACGGCATATATGCAGGGCATGCAAAACGAATTCGGCAAATCTCCGGTGGCCAAGTACCATCTCTCGGAGAGTTGGCCCACCGGGAGCATGGTCTTCTGGATTTCAGCTATTCTTGCTGCCTTTCTGTTGCTGGATCTGTTTGGTTTGGGGCATTAAGCCCGAGGTGATTGCCGGATGACATCGGAGGACAGGTTTTACACTCGGCGTTATCAGTGATGGCACTCGGTAAGGCGTTCGAACAAGCACCTCCAGAACATGACTTTTGCTCATTATTTGCCTGACATGGCTGAGGACAAAACCCCGATGGATTCAAGATACTCTGCTGCCGAACTACAGAAGTATCCGGAGATATCATCAAGATGAAGTTAAGTCGCTGTATATATCACTTTCCCATGAGAACTGGATTAATGGGAAAAAGGGATACATACTTATCAGGCTCGTGCATTGCACGGCCTTGGGGTGCGGTATCAGTACGGGTTTTCAGCAACGGGAGAACGTATTCATGAGGAGTGGCTCCTGGCCTACCCAAAGGGCAGGCCACAACGATGGTTCGGCCGTGCCTGGAGGGAAGAAACCAACACTTACGACTGGGAGCTTGGTAATAATCTCAGCGGTGAAAAACAGCTCTGGCAGAAATCCACCCGTGACAACGCGCTGTTCCTATCAACCGCTGTGCAGCTCAATAGCGAACAACTGCAACCGATCTACGACTGGTTCAATAACACCCTGCGTATGGCAAATCTGGGGGGATGGACTCCTGGCTTCAGTGCTTCATTGTGTGAAAAGAGCGAAAAAACACAGATTATGGATTTTCTGCACGCCGCTGACATGGATATTGAAGATATTCTGGTCGAGAAAAAGCCCTTTGACACCAACGTGCTGCCAAACGATACTCCTGAACAAGTAAAAGTTGTCATCGCGAATGATTTGAAGGACAAACAGATTCTCAACATCAAAACCGTACACAAAGGTGTTGATGGAAAACCTGTAACCTTTGACCTTAATGAGGAATCAGACGGTACGCAAAAATTGTTCTCCTTCGCTGGCCCCTGGATTGACTCCCTGGCCAACGGCTACGTGCTGTTTATCGATGAACTCCACGACAACCTGCATCCCCGTCTGGTGCAGTTTCTGGTGCAGTTGTTTCACAATAACGAGACCAACCCGAACAATGCCCAATTAGTCTTCACCACCCATGAAACATCCATTCTCAACCAGGAAGTGTTACGGCGCGACCAGATCTGGTTCTGTGAAAAAGATAAAGACCAGGCCACCACACTCTACCCCCTGACCGACTTCAGTCCGCGCAAAGGCCGCGAGAATCTGGAATTGGCCTATCTCTCTGGGCGATATGGTGCTTTGCCCTATGTTAGGCCGCTAAGGAAAACGGGCTGATCGGCACGGATAATCTGTTCCATAAACGCAAGGCAAAAAAAGCAGGCGATTTAGCTCGTCGCAAAGCCCGCAGAGCGCCTTACGCCAAGGTGCTAATCGTCTGTGAGGGCGAAAAGACAGAGCCGTATTACTTCAAAAGTTTGAAAGACCATTACGGCCTCAACAGTGCCAATGTGGAAATCTGTGGTGACTGCGACTCGGCCCCGAGCAGTATCTACAGCTATGCGAAGCAACGCTACCGTGAAGAAAGAGATGCCGGTGACTCCTTTGATCAAGTGTTTTGCGTATTCGATAAAGATACTTGAGAGTCTTGAATTCTCACCCGGAAGCGATGCGGAAAACATCCAGTCTATTAAGGTCTTGTCTTTTGGCAATGAATTTTGCGAAGTTATGGCTGTTAGAGTTAGCCAGGAGAAATTCAGGAAAGGAATTGCGTAGTGCCATAGAGACCACCCGTTCAGAAGGCGCGATACCGGGTCGAATCGTTCTCAACCAGGACCCGAAGGAACGCCAAACCAGCGTCGGAAAGCGAGAGGCCAGATAATGCAGCAGTCCCTGTGAAACAGTACCGGCGAGCACAAAGACATGGTAGGCATTGAGTTTGCGTTTAATGGTCTGTCGGTAGTCTGCTGATTCTCTGTGCAGAAACTGATTGCCGTTGCGCCGCTTCAACGGTTTCATCGTCTTCATCCAGAAGTGATAGGAGACAATTAATGAAATACGAAGGATTTACGACATTCAAAACAGAGCAGAATGAAGGCATTCTAACCGTCACCTTCGATTTTGGTGCGGTTAACGTTCAAGGTCAGGAAATGCTGGCAGACTTGAACAGTCTAGCCATGCGACTCGAACGTGACCGTGAAACAAAGGTTGTGGTCTTTCAATCCGCAAACCCGGAAATATGGGTCTGCCATTATGACACCGAGCTTCTGAAAGACATGTCCACAGAGGCGGTCTCCCGTGACGAAGCTGAACTACTCGATCTGCAATCCGTCTGTGAGCGCATCAGCAAATTACCTCAGGCCACCATCGCCAAGCTCGAAGGTTTTGCGCGCGGCGGCGGACATGAATTAGCACTTGCGATGGATATGCGTTTCGCAGCCCGCGGTAAATTCAAATGCATGCAGATGGAAGTTGGTATGGGGATACTGCCCTGTGGCGGTGGCGCATCCCGTATGGCTCGCCAGACCGGTCTTGGCCGCGCACTGGAGATCATCCTGAGCGCTCGTGACTTCGATGCGGATGAAGCGGAAGCATACGGCACGATCAACAAGGCGCTGGATCCGAAAGTAATCGGTGAGTACGTTGACAATCTTGCCAAGCGTATCGCCCGGTTTCCTGCGGAATCCATCAACGCCTGCAAGCAAGCGGTGTATGAATCCATCGACAAGCCAATTGATGAAGCTCTCAAGGCAGAAGCATACTGGCTCTATCAAGCAACCAGCAAGACTCCCGCCATAAAGCGTTTCACCATCGCCGATGAAAAAGGACTGGAACATGACATCGAAAACCAACGCAACTGGAACGACCTGGTCATGCAGGTTCAGGACATTCGGTGCCGGCTTTGATGTCATTTTTGACTCTGTTGGCGGAGCCAATATGACGAATTCCTTCGAAGCCGCTGCATTGAATGGACAGGTCGTGTCGACAGTATCCATGCTGGAGTTGGATTTGACGCCACTACACTTTAAAGGCCTGTCGCTGCACGTTGTCTTCATGCTGATCCCGATGCTGTACAACCACAAGCGAGAAGAACATGGAGCTATTCTGGCGAAGCTTGCCGAGATAGCGGATGCGGGCGCACTCAAGCCATTGCTTGATGAAACACCTTTTGGCCTCGAAGAAGTCGGCAAAGCACACGACCGTCTGATCAGCGGACAAGCCATCGGCAAGGTGCTTGTAGATATCTAAGGTGTTGTTCATGCGCACCGAGCAAGTTACAACACAAACCTGAACTCAGGAGAAAACGATGTTTGTGAATACTGCTTGTATCGTTGAAGCGAAGATCAAAAACGGAAAACGTGACGCGTTCGAAGCGATGATGAAGGAGGTAGCGCTATGAAAGCCAAACTTACAGCGATGGCCTTAACAACATTGGTCGCTGTTAACCCGGCTTATGCTGGTGGTAGTCAAGAGGTTGTCCTGACATCTGAAGTCGAATGGGAGCAACTAAACCCCGCCCGCGGTGACAAGAGTCCGCAGGCGGGTACCCTTTGGGGTGATCGCAAGGGTGCTTTGCCGACAGGCTTTCTCGCCAGGTTTGTGGACGGCTTCTCGTCGCCGCCTCACATTCACAATGTCACCTATCGCGCAGTAGTCATTAGCGGTCGTATCCACAACGATGATCCTGATGCCGCTGAGACGTGGATGCCCGCCGGTTCCTTCTGGACGCAGCCGAAAGGCGAAGTGCATATTACCGCTGCCAAAGGTGCCACCAATGTGGCGCTGGTCGAGATTGATCGAGGGCCGTACCTCGTCCTCCCTCCAGAAGAGGCGTTTGACAGCGGCGAAAGGCCGATCAACGTGGGCGCATCGAACATCGTCTGGGTCGATCCACCCGGAGTGACGACCTCTGCGAACGGACCAAAGGTCGCCTATCTCTGGGGCAACCTGCAGGATGGTCAGTCGAACGGAACCTTTGTCAAACTGCCGGCTGGATTTACGGGAAAGATACATAGCCACGGCTCGACCTTCCGCGCTGTGGTAGTCAAGGGTCGACCACAGTACCTGGGAGACGACGTAAAGACCCTGGAGCCAGGCAGTTATTTCGGCTCGAAGGGAGAGACGGTGCATCAGATCTCGTCTAATGCGGGAGAAGAAAGCATCATCTACGTGCGCACGGATGGCAAGTACGAAGTCGTTCCGGTGAAGTAGCCGCGCCCGACTCCCTTGCAGAACAGGAATTTAAAATGCTCAAACAAGCAAACAGCACGGTGCGCCAGACCGTCAACGACGAACCGGGTTTCCAGTCCATCAATCGGGGTTACAACTGCGTATTCCGTCCCAACCATTTGAGCCTCGGACTGGTAGTGCCGCTGGAGGCCTATTCACAAGGTCCGGTGCCTACCATGAGCCGACACCTGGAGCGCGTTCAACTGGCTGAGCAACTGGGCTTTTCCGCTGTCTGGTTGCGCGACGTGCCGTTCAACGTGCCCTCGTTCGGGGATGCGGGTCAAATGTACGACCCCTTTGTCTATCTGGGCCTGTTGGCGGGCCAGACAAACCGGATTGCATTGGGTGTCGCCAGTATCGTTCTGCCGCTGCGCCATCCGGCGCATGTTGCCAAAGCCGCAGCGAGCGTCGACGTGCTGTCGGGTGGGCGCCTCATCCTGGGGATAGCTTCGGGCGACCGGCCGGATGAATACCCGGCACTCAACCTATCATTCGATGATCGCGGCGACCGTTTTCGCGACAGCTTTGACTATATCGAGCGCATGTGGGAAGACGCGCCGGCGTTCGAGAATGCCTGTGGAAGCCCGCACGGCGGGATAGACATGTTGCCCAAACCGACGACCGGCAGACTGCCGTTGCTGATCACCGGCGGCAGCCAGCAGGATCCGGACTGGATCGCACGGCATGGGAATGGATGGATAACCTATCCTCGCGGAATTGATGCGCAGGCACAAATCATCAACGACTGGCGGACGCGCGTCGAGGCAGTCGGGGGGCCACCTAAACCCGCAGTGCAGTCGCTTTACGTCGATCTGAGCAAAGATCCTCAAGCACCACCGCAACCGATCCATTTGGGATTCCGACTGGGCGCGAGCCATCTCCGCACATATCTGAAATCATTGGAGGCGGTCGGCGTCAACCATGTGGCGCTTAATCTGCGCTTCAACCAGAGGGATACGGAAGAGACCATGAAACGTCTGGCCAATGACATACTGCCTGACTTTTCATGGCAGACCTGATTTAGCAGGAGGCACCCAACATGCCAAAAACCATCCGCATTACCGGTTCCACCGACGGTATCGGTCTCGAAACGGCCAAAGTGTTGTATTCACATGGGCAACACAGCCTGCTCCATGGTCGGAGCGATACAAAACTGAAGACGTCGGCAAAAGTACTCTCCGAGCTATCGGGTGATGGGCGTGTCGGAAGCTACCTGGCTGACCTGTCGCACATGACCGACGTGGAGTCGCTCGGCGAAGCAATTACCGCGAACCATGAACACCTCGATGTCGTGGTCAACAATGCCGGCGTATTCCGCACCGCCGACACCTTCACGGATGACGGTCTCGACATTCGGTTTGCAGTCAACACCTTTGCTCCTTACCTGTTGACTCAGCGACTGCTGCCAGTTCTTCGACCAGGGGCGCGCGTGATCAACCTCTCTTCCGCTGCGCAGTCGTCAATCAACCTGGAGGCGCTGGCAGGACAGGCCAGAATCCCAGACCAGTTGAACGCCTATGCCCAAAGCAAACTGGCCCTCACCATGTGGTCCCGCACCATGGCAGATTCACAGAAGGAAAATGATTTGATCGTCGTTGCGGTAAATCCCGGATCACTACTTGGGACCAAGATGGTAACAGAGGGGTTCGACATGGCTGGCGTCGAATATCCGCAAGACCCTTACAGACTGGCCATCCATATCTTGCTGCGCCAAGGCCTTGAGGACAAATGTATCTTCGAAAAAACCGAAACCCTTATCCTTGATATTCAGAGCACCATCTTGATATCCGACATCGTCCATATCTACAGGCTCACAGGGCACCGCAACAATAACCGACTGATCTTCTTTTCCCAAGGCTCAAAGCGCAAAGTATAAGCACAAAACAGGTTAAACTGCCCTGCAAAAATAGCAGAAGTGGGGCAACTGTTCTCGCCTCTCAGTTCCAGACACTATTCCAGCCTGCGTAAGGATATCGAGCAACAATGCGCGGTAACAGGCAGTGGCCGCCAGATCACAATCGGCTTTCTCAAACGCCTTGCCCAACCTCAGCAGACTGTCGTAAAAACACTCAGGCAATTCCTGGTGTCGCGACAGGACCAACGTCTGAGCGCGATCAGGAAGACCCAGGCTCAACAACAAATCGGCACCGAGCAAGATATTGTCGCCTTGTTCGGCTTGTTTGATCGCTGAGTCACGAGCTCTCTCTTTCTCATCCTCGTCCAACACCTCCAGATACCGCGTAAAGCTGGCGCGGCTCTGCTCGCTCTGAAAAAGCCGCCAGCGAATCGCTTTGAGCTGTTGCCGATCGCCCGTTTGCAAACAGGCTTCATCCAGCAATGTCAGACGATCATGCTCGAAACGTCTTTCCCACGCTTGGTTCAGATAACGCATCGCAGCATTGGGCTGTTCATACTGCAAATATTTTTCGCAAATGGATTTCATTTGCAGGTTGTTTGGTTGCGGCGAATGCATCAATACCGATCGTTCGTACAAGGCAGGGTCGTGCAGGGCATCGGCCATCGCCCCTAATGCCACGCGGCTGTGCAAGGCAACATGATTAAGGCGTCCCTCTTGCTCGGGAGCCTTTAACGACTTGCGTAACTCATTCTCGTAACGCCACGCCAGTTGCTTCAGTTGATCCTGCGACAACAGCAGATGCGCATTGGGTAACAACGGGTCCAGTACGCCATAATCATTTTGCTGATATAAATCATACACCCGCTCGAGCCAGTCCACGTTGGCACCCTGCCACACTTTGGCCGCCGTCAACCACAGTATCACCGCATCGCGATACACCTGACCTACCGATCCGCTTGAATCATCGACACGATTGAGAACCGATTCCGCCGTCGCCAGGAATCGGTCAACCTGATCAAACGCATGTTTCGCCGAGAGCGTCAGCAATCCGTTTTCAATGTCGGCTAGCACCGCTTCCAGTTCGCGCGCAAAATCAAAACTCGCCCGATAATCGATAAACCTCCGCCCTCGACGCAGCGACGCAGCGACGCAATACGC
>Ga0316198_10001012_pt1 | contig 15959 bp, 13 predicted proteins | sample OudBieAanoxic_MG_FD_204935 | JGI IMG/M metagenome (GOLD analysis project Ga0316198, IMG submission 204935) | Coastal sediment microbial communities from Oude Bieten Haven, Netherlands - site A anoxic | ecosystem: Environmental > Aquatic > Marine > Coastal > Sediment | place: Netherlands...
TCTCATGGCAAATCCCGCCGTTATACGAACAACCCTTAGCGGTCATGAATGGGCACTCTCTGCCTTCTCGAACGGTTGTACAAATCATTGGAATCACCCCCTTCCGTCGTATGATGTTGTGAATACAGACAATAAAACGGACAGGAGAGTATCCCCTGCCCGATCAAGAAAAGCTACCTTTATTAAACTTGCGACTATAAAGACTATCTGCACTATTGTCAATACTATTTTTCAGCAGGTGTTCATCGGGTCGCTGTATTTGAAGAACCGGTCGAACACCTCCCAATCGACCACAGGTTGACACGGTGCCGTTGATCGTCTATACGACGAGCCGTCGATCCGCAGACCCTGTACCTTACCAAAGCATGTTTGGCTTTTCACCAAAAAAGAGATATGATTCACAGTTAAAAATACCTACATGGCGAGGCAATTTTATGGAAGAGTTCGACATCATCGACACTGCGATACCCACTTTGGGCCCCTCGAAAATACCATCGCCGGTCAAACCGCCGCTCGACAATTCACGCTGCAACAGCTTCGTTGCAGACACAGACCGGGTGACACTGGACGTCGATATCGACAAAACAAAGCAGCTGATTGAAGCCGGAATCGACCCGCCCGCTTTCGAGCTGGCCGGCCCCAGGGAAAAAATCTATTTCGATCCCAGCAAGCTCAAGTGTGCGATGGTGACCTGTGGCGGTCTCTGTCCGGGTCTCAACGACATCATCCGATCGATTGTCTTGCAACTCTACTACGGATACGGTGTCCGCAACATTTTCGGCATTCGTTACGGCCTCCAGGGGTTCATCCCCAAATACGGCCATGACGTTATCGCCCTGAATCCGGAGGTCGTCGCCAACATTTTGGACACCGGCGGTTCGATCCTCGGCTCGTCACGGGGACCGCAGTCGGTCGATGAAATCTTGGACAGCTTGGAGCGGATGAACATCGGCATCCTGTTTATGATCGGCGGTGATGGAACTCTGAGGGCCGCCTCGGCACTGGCCGACGCGATCAAGGAGCGCAGCCTGAAAATCAGCGTGATCGGTATCCCCAAGACCATCGACAACGACATTATCATGGTCTCGCGTTCATTTGGTTTCGACACGGCCGTTGATGTGGCCACCCGGGCTATTCAGGGGGCTCACAACGAAGCCAGGGGCTATCCAAACGGGATCGGGTTGATCAAATTGATGGGCCGCCATTCCGGATTCATTGCGGCAACGGCCGCTATTGCTCAACAGGATGTCAATTTTGTCCTGATCCCGGAAATCGAGGTCGACCTGGAGGGTGAGAAAGGCTTTCTGCGAAGCCTCGAAGAACGGTTGAAACTCAGAGGCCATGCCGTTATCATCGTGGCCGAGGGCTTCGGCCAAAAATTGTTCGAGGGATCCGAAGAAGAACGGGATGCCTCCGGAAACGTGAAATTAAAGGACATCGGAATTTTTCTACGCGACAGGATCAAAGCATATTTCGCATCGCGTGGGGCCGAGATTACACTGAAGTACATCGACCCCAGCTACATGATCCGGAGCCTGCCGGCCAACGCCAATGACAGTGTTTTCTGCGGTTTTTTGGGGCGTGATGCCGTGCATGCCGGCATAGCGGGAAAAACGAGAATGCTGGTCAGCCACTGGAACAATTTCTTTGTGCACGTGCCGATGAGTCTCTCGACCGGCAAGCGCAAACGGGTCACAGCCTGCGGCAAACTGTGGCGCACCGTGTTGGAATCCACCGGACAAGGATCGCTGCGAAACGGCGGCGAATAGGCACCCCGCGATCGACCCTTTATTTCAGTTCCACAAACCCGTCACCTTCGATTCTGAGCATGCTGAGCTCTTTGAGCGCATCCCGCTGACCGTCGAATGAAGTGAGACCGGTAACGCCGGGAAAGTCTCTCAATCTCAAGAGTTCCTCTTTGATGGCGGTCCTCGATTGAACGTCGGGGTGCTGACAAATCTGAAAGAGCATCATGGCGGTATCATAAGCCGTGGCCTCGATGACGCCCGGCGTCTCAGCATAGGTGTCCTCAAACAGCTTGACGAATTCCCTGACCCGCCGATTTTGGCTTTCAGGAAAAAAGCCGTCGGACATGATGGCCCCCTGAACGTAATCCCTGGCCATTTCGATCATTTTAGGCGAATGCCACAAGTTCGTTCCCAATAGATACACATTCTCGATATCGTAATAGGCCAGTTGGGGAACGATCAGTCCGGCTTTGGCCGGGGCATCGGGGATGAAAATCGCATCGAAATCGACGATCGCCTCAGGCCCCTCATCTTCCCTTCGTCCCCTGTCGCCGCGACTTATTTCCTGTTCCTTGCTGGTGACGGTATCGGAATCCTGCGGGGGGCGAACAATGTCCTTTAAATCCCAGGGGGTATCGTAGTACTGACCGACGAGCTTTTTGATCGGTTCTGCAAAATCGGTCTGGGAGGGATCGTAGGGCTCGACACCGACGACGCGGCCCCCATGCTGAATGGCCTCATCCCAGAAAAGATTCATGAACGTGTTACCGTATTTTTCTTCGGGATAGAGGATGACGAAGTTACGGGCCCCGAGCACGTCTGTGGCATACCCGACAATCCGCTTCACCTGCATTTCAGGCGTTAGAAAATTGCGGAAAACCCAGTCTCCGATCTCCGTAATGTTTTCTTTCTGGGTTAAGGTAATAATAGGGATGCCGTTTTTCTGGGCGATCTCGGCCGCATATTCGGCATCGACAAGCGGCCCGATGATTGCGGCAACCCGTGCCTGAACGAGCTCCTCGATCGCCGCGGTCAAAGTGCCGGGATTGGAACCACTGTCCTTTACGATCAACTGCACGGGCTGGCCGCCGATAGCCTGCTGGTTGAACCGGGCCAATGCGATCTCGACGCCCTTCAGTGCCTTTTCGCCATATACTTGATACCGACCGCTGAGCGGCAGCAAGCACCCGATGGTGGTTCGGTTGTAAACGGTTCGCCCGGAGAGCTCTTCCAACATCCGGCGGGCCTGCTGGTTGTATTCATGCGCCGGATAGGCCGCCACGAAATCCGAGAGTGCCTGAGCGGCTTGATCGTAATGGCTTTCTGCGGCCAGGTTGACCCCGAGCTGGTACATCAGATAGCTCCGAGGCAGATCGTCTTTCACATGTCCCAGCAGGGCAAGGATATCGCTGGTATTCAACAGGTTGATGGCGGTCTTCAGCTTTTCCTCGATCAATGTCGACTGTGGCGCCTCTGCTGAACGGTAGGCCATGGCATAAAAATAAACGGCATCCTCGGGAGACTGCAGCGCAAGATAAGTATCGCCCAGAATCTCATGTGTGCGCGCCTCCTGGCTCTTGGACAAGGGTTGCTCGAGCATCATCGCGCCAATCCGAACGGCATTGTCGTATAGGCCTTCTCCGTAATACGACGCCAAAATTCCGACTTTGGCATCATCCGCAAGCTCGTTGCGGGGGTAATCGGCCAGCAAGCGGTTGAATGAATCCCGGGCCGACCCGTATTGGCCCAGAACGTTCTGAACGGTGCCGATGCGCAGCAATACCGTCGCTACGGCCGGTCCGTCCGGATACTGGTCCAGGTATCGCTGGTAGTAGTCGAGGGCTTTTTCGTAGTTCCGGGCCTCGAAAAACCCATCGGCCTCGAGCACTGTATTTAGTCCGGGATACACCGCCGCCGGAACCGGTTCTTTAACCACAGTGGGTCGCGGGGCACAGGCCCATACGAACAGGAGGCCGCCGACCACCAGGATGATGAGTTTCGATACGCCTGTTTTCATGAGAATCTCAATCTCATTGATTAATTTTATTTGTATCCTGATACACACCGCGAGGATATCCCGCAGCAACCTTTCGTTCAACAGTTCATGACAGAGGGTTGTAAAGGCCGAGGGCCCGATGACTGCATACCGGATTCCGGCATGCGGTTCAAGGATTAGATCGTTACCCGGAGCTGAAATATCACGCTGCCGGGGCATTCACGAAAATGCGCCCGCTCCCGCGGTGCAGTGCAAGGTGAACCGCTGTAGACCCGTGACACCCCCGGCTCGTTTTCGCGGTCACGCATCGTCCGCGTAACGGTTCTGTACCGAGCGGATGATATCGATGATCGAAAAGAATATGTCAACGAGTTCAGGGTCGAAGTGACGCCCGGCATTACTTTCCAAAGTGGTCAAAACATCGGATTCGTTCCAGGCTTCCTTGTAAATCCGGGCCGAGGAGAGCGCATCGTAGACATCGGCCAGGGCCACGATTCTGCCAAAAAGGGGAATTTCGGTCCCCTTCTTGCCCTGTGGCCGGCCGGCAGGATCGGTATGACCGGGCAGCGGCAAGCCGCTGACCAAATCGATATGGCCGGGATATCCCGATCCGTCCCACTTTTCGTGGTGTGTCAAAGCAACTTGGGAGGCGGCGTCATCGAATTCAGATTGCCGTCCCAGGAACAATTGCGCCCCCAGCACCGTGTGCTGTTTCATTATCTCGTATTCATCGCTGTTGAAACGTCCCGGTTTTTTTAGAATCAAATCTGAAATGGCAACCTTGCCGACATCGTGAAGCATGGCCGCCATGCGGAGCAGATCACGATTCAAATCGATTTCTCTCTGCGGCAAATTGCGCCGGGTGGCCCATTTTTCATAAATTTCAACCGCGAAACCACCGACGCGATTCACATGAGCGCCGGTTTCCTTCGGATCCCGCAGCTCAGCCATGCGGATCATCCTCAGAATGATGGCGCGCATCATCTGGGCGCGCTCCAACGCCACGGCGGCAATACTGGCAAAGTGCAGCATTATTTTTTCGTCTTTTTCGGAAAATGAGATGACGTTCTTGTCGTCATCCTGAGCATTGATGATTTGCAAGATTCCCAGAATTGCGCCATTGGCGGATTTCAAGGGAATGGTCAGCGCGCTGCGGGTGGCGTAGCGAGACGCCTCATCGAATTCTTTGCTGAAGTTGTAAGGCGCGGTCGCCTCGATTTCATAAACATGAGCGATATTGAGAGGCTTTCCCGTGGCCGCGACGTACCCGGCAATACTCTGCTCGTTGATTGGCAGGGAAAAGGTCGAGTAGATTAGTTTTTCACCTTTCGGCAGCCGTTTCTGGAGGGTGTCATTCTGGGTATAAGCAAACTGCAGGATCTGATCTTCGGCAATGTAAATCGACCCTGCATCCGCGTTCACAAAGCGCCGGGCCTGGGTAAGAATATGCTCCATAAGGATGTCGAGGTCGCTGACCCGATTCAATTGAATGACCAATCGACTCAACGTCTCCATCTTTTCTTTTTCGGTCAACATCGTTGCATCTCCCAGAATCGGTGTCCGTCACGGTAGATGTGCCGGCCTGTCGAGTTCCAGTTTCACGGGTGATCGGGCCGGGGAAAACAACCCCTAGCTTCAAATCTCCAGAGGTAGAAACATATCACAGGCCGCAGTAAAATAGAATAGCCGGGCCCGACAGACGGAACCGGTCAGGCAGACGACGCCGATCTAAGCATCCCGCGCGGCAACAGCTAAAACGCGATTCGAAACCGTATCCGACAGGCAAGCCGAAAATGAAGGGCAGCCGGCCTCATGCACCCGAGAACATTTGCAAAACGGGCGCCAATATGCTAAATTATATTGTACTCGCAAGTCTATCTATTTGTTGCCGAACGAACTCAAGTACGACATGAAAAATTTTTAAATTATAACTTGATATTTATTTCATAAGCTCCTGAAAGGAGGTTATTTTTTATGTACCGGTTGAAATTCATCATCCCGCTTTTTTTTCTCGTGTTCACGGGCGCGGCTTCGGCAGAGTTCTACAAATACGTGGATGAAAAGGGCAATGTTCATTTTACAGACGATTTTAATCAAGTGCCCGTCAGTCAGAGGGAACAGGTCCGAGGCTACGAAGAATATCGGCAACCGGAGCCTGCAGCAGCGTCGCAGGCCAAAATTGACCCTGCCGGCGAAACGCGTGATGACGGCGAAACGCTCGATTTCGAAAATCAGTTAAAGGCGCTGGATCAAAGAAAAGCCGAATTGGCCGGCGAGTACGAAGAGCTCTTGAAGGAAAATACTCATCTGAACGAAATGAAAAAGACCGTCAAGAACAGGGCCGCTGCGGACCAGTATAACGAAAACGTTCGGAAGTTGAACGCAAAACTACAAGAGCACGACCGGAAGCGAAAAGAATTTTTTAGTGATGTAGAGAATTACAACGCCAGAGTCGGCCAAGAAAACAAGGCCAGACAAAAATCAAAATCGACGACCTCCCAAGGGCCGCCGTCGCAAGGCGGCACTACCCCATAAGCCGGATTACCCGCCGGCTCTCTGCGGCGGAGGACTCATGCGAATCTTGCCGCCATGACACACTATATCACCAAAGAATTTGTCAAAATAGCAACCCTGGAGAGCCTCGTGGAAGCCCAGGTTGTGGAATCCATTCTCACGGATCAACACATTCCCCATCGGATACGCTCGTTTCACGACACGGCTTATGATGGGCTGTTTCAACTTCAGAAAGGATGGGGTGACCTGTATGCACCGGCATCATATGAATTGGAAATCTTAGAAATCCTGACCGGCATACGCACCCAATCGACACCTCCGGAACCGTGACGCGATCCCCCACATGCCGATCGGACATCAAACAAGATGGCACTGGCTCAGCCCCCTTAATTCTTGCTGTAACAGTTGAACTTATATATATATCTAATCGATAATAAAGGATTTTATAAATGACAAAGATTTCCGCCAAAGAATTCGAGGAAGCCCTGCGCATTGGTCGTCCCCCCACCATTGCGCGTCTCTTTCCCAACTCGAGAGCCCTGATCGTAAGTGGCAAATTCATCGACCGTGCAATGCTGGCCAAAGGCAGGGCCATCGCCATGGCCGCCAATGGACGAAGCAATATTGTCATCCGGGGCGTGCTGCGCGCCGCTCAGAAGGCCAATGCGGCCCTCATCGTCGAAATCGCAAAATCAGAAGGCGGCGCCAGCGCTTATTGCGCCGTTAACTATTGGAACATCGCCCGTCAGGTGGATGCCGCCTGCAATGAACTGGGCATATCGGTACCGGTTGCTGTCCACGCCGACCATTACGGCATTAAAAACGATGCTGATGTCGCGGCGGCAAAAATCGAGATCCCGACGCTTTTCGAAGCCGGGATCACATCGATCGCCATCGATGCCTCCCACCTGCCCGACGACCAGAACCTGATCGCCAGCATCGCACTTAATCGATGCGTACCGGATTGGGCAGGCCTCGAAACCGAAGTAGGTGAAATAAAGGGGAAAGCCGGCCTGTCCACCGTGCCGGAAGCCCTTTTTCTCATGCAGGGGCTGAATGCCCATGACATCTTCCCGGACTGGATCGCCTTGAACAACGGCACCACTCATGGGATCGAGGCCAGCGCGCAGGGTATTCAAGTCGACTTGACCCGGCAGATCCACGATGCGCTCGCCAAATACAACGTGTCCGGAGCCCAGCACGGCACCTCCGGCAACAGCACGGAGCGACTCAAACAGATTGCCGACCAAACCCGGACCACCAAGGCCAACGTGGCCACCGCCCTACAGATGATTTCCTGGGGACTGGAGGTCAATGACTACGGAAACGCCCTCATCGATGAGCAGGGCAATTTTGTAAAAATTGAAGGCCAGGGGGTCACTGAAGACATGTGGCGGCAGATGGTCGCCTATGCGCAAGCCAACGATCTCAAAGCCGGCAACTATAAAAAACTCAACCTGCCTTTCGAAAACAAGCTCCTCGGTCAGCCCCTGGATATCCGGGAGCGCATGGTTCGGCGTGTCGAAGACTTTGCTTACCATCTTATGGCCAATGTTTTCAATGCGGCTGAAACGGCCCCTTTGGCCATTCAGACGATTCTGGCGTCCGGCAGTTGTGATCCAGGTCCCAAGGCCGAGAGAATCGAAGATCCGGCGGAATGGATACCTGAAAAAATCGTCCGCCGAGCCCGGTCCATCCCATCGACCAAGGGCCCGGACGGAAACTTCGAGGATTAAACGTGATGATCTCGTAAAAAGTCAGCTGCAGATTTTTCAGTCACACAATATAGAGTATGGTAATTATCTCAACATCCATATAACGTGGTTTTAATGTGGCAGTTGAACTTTTTACGAGATCATCAAAAGGATTCTTCTCCTGATTTTTTTGCAAAAAACGACTCGGAGACTAGAGGATTTAGTATTCAACTAACTGCTTTATTTAGATTTTATTAATTCATTCAGCATCCTGTCAACCTCTCCAAAATCCCGTTGAAGTTCCGACACGCTTTCTGTTTCTTGGTTTCCCAATAAACGTTTAAACACAATCAATAAAACTTTGGTTCATCTTTTAACTATATTTAATTTATGGGTATTTTTAGACCCTTGAATCCTCGACCCCTTGAATCCTGTTGGAATCACCCATTTTTCTGGAGACGTTTTAGCAAATTATTGTTCAAGGTTTCAAACCGGGGGGCCGATAACAAATTCAGGCAATCACTGCCGGCTGGAAAATATTTTCAGATCATAGCAAAAAACGGTGATGCGACATGTACATAACGAATTATCAGATGCACAATGTCTTGAAAGTTTACACCAGCCAACTGAGCAAGTGCAGGGCGCCGGTTCCCGACAGCCTGGCCGTTCGTAAGCCGACATCGGACGCCATTGACATATCGACCGAAGGCAGGCGCCAGAAACTCATTGAACGGATTGCGTCGGACATCGTTGCCCGCATCAGAAACGGAGGCAGCAGAGACAACAGTGAGACGAGAATAACCGAGAACCTTAAAGAAGAATCGAAAGGTCCAAGCAGAGCCCCGAAAAGCCGCAATGCCAAATTTATTTACAATGTCATCCGGGGTGAAGCAGAGAAGAAAACGAATACATTATCGGTTGAAGATGCCGAGTTTCTGGCCAGGCGGTTCGAGGAGTTGGTCAGAAAGATGATGGATCGTAGCGCGCACTCATCTTCCGTTTGAAGCGGCAGCGGTGAAAATGAAGCAAACGACAGGGGAAACAGAGACCGCTGCCTTTTCACCGGGTTTCAGGGATGTGCCACGAAGCGATAAATGAGGGTCAAAATCGGCCCTTTATCGTCTGGGGACGATACGCCTTGAATCCGAATACCGAGCGCGCAGTACAGGAGGTAACAAGACATGATCAATGCCATTGGAGAAGCCATCGTGCAGCAGACCACGCGCGCAAGTCTCAGCAGCGCGGTCAATGACAGAGAGGTTGCGGTACAAAAAGAAATGCAGGCCAGGCAAAAGCGTCCGGTCGAAAAGACCGATGAGAGCCGCAGTTTGGGACGTCAGCCGTCGGAAGAAGAAAAAACCGACACCACCACCCGGCAACGTTTCGAGGAAGGAAAAATAGTCCTCGAAAAATACGATCGCAGGGGTAAACTCGTTAAGAAAATTCCGCCGGGGTATGTCCCTTTGAGCGAAATTGCTTGACCGGCTTATTCCGGGAAATGGGAGTTCGTCTATTTCTGGTGTTTAGTGGGGCTTAGGATAACTGCGGTCGCAGTCTATTTTCAACCGCGCGCAAGCAACTCGGGAACCGCAACATAACAAAACGCTCTTGACCCGAAACCGGCTGCCACGGTAATCTGGTGCTTGACGGATGCCGCAAAGAAGAACCCTCGGAAACACCCTTGGGAAAAACAGCGGTTAAACAGCCCGGTTTATGTCTTCTTCCGTTTTGATTTGCTCCCAAATCCTATCTAATTCTGCTTGGGACCGGCTCTCCATTGCCACTCCCCGTTCGGCGGCACGCTTCTCCAATTCTTTAAAGCGATGCTCGAATTTTTTGATCGCAGCCGTCAGGACGGTTTCCGGGTGGATGCGGGCAAAACGGGCGACATTGACCAGCGTGAAAAAAACATCGCCGAGTTCCATGGCCGCCTGTTCCCGCCGCTCGGCTCTTTGAGCATTTTTGAACTCGGCCCATTCCTCCTCGACTTTTTCCATGACCCCGGTAATATCCTGCCAGTCGAACCCTTCGCGGGCGACACGTTCGGAAATCCTGTAGGCCCTCATCAGCGCGGGCAACTGCACCGGTATGGAATCGAGCACCGATTTCGCTTCTGTGTTTTTTTTCTCGTGCTGTTTGATTTGATGCCACCGTTCGCGGACGGCTTCGGTACTGTCCAACCGGTCGGCACCGAAAACATGTGGATGTCGCCCGATCATTTTCTCGGTCGTTCGAAGCGCAACCTCACCAATGTCGAACCGGCCCTTTTCATTAAACAGTTCGGCGATGAAAAAAACCTGGAACAAAACGTCTCCGAGTTCTTCGCGAATGTCATCGGTATTTCCTGATTCGATCGCTTCGACCAACTCATAGATCTCCTCGATCAGATACAGCACGACCGACCGGGGGGTCTGCTTCTTGTCCCACGGGCACCCGTCCGGCCCCCTGAGCGTCTGAATCAGCTGCATCAAGGCCCGGAAACGTTCGGAGGTCATCTCTGGTTGCGGCTCCGATGTCACGGGCTGAGCTTCCAGGACTTTTTCAAGGCCTCCATCTTGGTGTAAAATTTTTGTTTCATGTCCTTGGAAACGACTTTGACCATTATCTCGGACACGGTGGTCACGTGCGGCGCCAATACGGAATTGGTTACGATAGGCGCGTTCTGCGGCAGAAAAGTGGTCAACACAATCAACAGTACGGACACAATCAGAATTGCCTTGGCCAACCCGAAGGCGGCTCCGCAGATGCGGTCGAGCCAGCCCATGAAGGCAATGCTGAGGACGTATTTGAGGATCACGCCGAAGGCGCTGACAATGAGAAAAACCACGCTGAACAGAATCAGGAAACTCACGATGTTGACATACGCCGTATTCGTTATCCAGCGGGACAACACTGCGGCGACTAAGGCGTAGTAGGAATAGGCGGCATAATAACCTGCCAGGACCCCTACGATCGACGACATCTCTTTGATGAGACCCCGAAAGATGCCCCTGATAACACTGTAGGCAAGGATCACGATGGTCAGTATGTCAAACGGATTCATGGCATCCTTTTAAGCCGCGAGCTAAGGGCTCGCTCAAAAATAACATTACATTTTAGACGCCGATGCATCCCGTCCGGCTGCTGGTGTGAATACTCGGAATATCCAGATATTCTTGCGTTTTCGCGCCTTTCCGGCCGGGTGCCTCAACGCCCAAATAACCAACTTATTTTTTCGCGAACCCTGAGGCAACCGATAAGTGAATTTCCGTTTATATATCGATAATAACCGATGAAACTAACATCGACCGTTGTTTTGAGTCAAGGTGTTTTTCGGCCGGCTTGTATCGTGATTGAATGACCGTTGCATTTGAATGAATAGATGTGATAAAAATCAGCTTGACCGGCGAATGACCGGAACGGGAGTCCGAAAATGCCGGTGGTCTCAGACGATCGGATATCGGACCTTTATCGACTGCTTTATTGATACCATAATTGGGATAGCTTGAATGAAACCGCATACTGCCGGAGACGTTGATGCCAACACCGAGTCTTACAGCGTCAAACTGACCTTTCCCGAAATCGGTCTGGCCCGTCAGTTGTTCGGTGAACACAACGGCAACCTCCAAAAAATTGCCGGCGCTCTCGAGGTGCGCGTCAACGCCAGGGGCAACACCGTTTTTATCGAAGGCGAAGTGATTGCCGCCCGTCTGGCCGAAAACCTGTTGAATCAGTTATACGGACTCCTGGAGGCCAAATTTCCTGTCCACCCCAATGATGTGGACTATGCCATCAACGTGTTGAGCGGCAATCACAGGGCCAAACTCAAAGACATCTTCCTGGACACGGTCCTGGTCAAATCCAAACAAAGTTTCATCGCACCCAAGAGTCCGGCCCAGAAAGAATATATCGACGCCATTCGGAACCATGACATCGTGTTCGGTATCGGACCCGCCGGCACCGGCAAGACCTATCTGGCGATGGCCATGGCCGTAGAAGCGCTCAACAAAGGGCGACTCAGCCGTATCGTACTGACACGCCCGGCGGTCGAGGCCGGAGAGGCTTTGGGATTTCTGCCCGGGGATCTGGCCGAAAAAGTCGACCCATACCTGCGGCCGCTCTATGATGCCCTTCACGATATGATGCGCTTTGAGAAGGTTAACAGTCTGATGCATCAGGGTATCATAGAAGTGGCTCCGATCGCCTTCATGCGGGGGAGAACGTTAAACGACGCCTTTATCATTCTGGATGAGGCCCAAAACACGACCTCCGAACAGATGAAAATGTTTCTGACCCGCATCGGATTCAATTCCAAGGCGGTCATCACCGGGGACATCACCCAAATCGATCTGCCGACGGACAGACCCTCGGGGCTCGTGCAGGCGAAGAATATCCTCAAGAGGATCAAAGGCATCCGGTTTGTCTTTTTTTCGAAGATCGATGTCGTCAGGCACCGGCTCGTCCAGGATATCATCAAAGCTTACGAGGACCTGGACGACAGTAAAACGCCATCCACGGAGCACGGCGTCCAGTGAATCCGACACCTTCAACCAAATCTGTCGCCAGAGATCGACAGACCGGGATCGAAAAACACACGGAATCGGTTCGCAAGCTGTTTTACGAAAGCCGCAGTTTTCGATGGGTCCTTCTGCCGGCCCTGACGGTATTCTTCATCGTCCTGCTCTACCCCCATCTGATTGTGACCCAGCCGTCCTACAAACTGGGAGATGTCGCCGAACGGGATGTCAAAGCCCCGCAGGATTTTTTTATCGAGGATTATTCCGCGACCGAGGCCAACCGGGGACGGGCGGCGACAGAAGTTCTGACGGTCTACGATTACGACAGTGCACTTCTGCCGGCCCTGGATGCCCGCGTCGCCAGCGCATTCGACGACTTGCAGACCGTCATGGCACAAGCCGCCGCCGCTCCGGAACTCCGACGGACCGTCGCTGTCTATGGCCGGTCGGTCTTGCCCCGAGAGGAACGCGAGAGTCCGACCGGAACAAAACCGATCTGGCAGTACAGGGATGATTTTGCACAGAAAATCGGCATCGACGTCAAAGATGACGCGTTTAAGATCCTCGCAGAAGAAGGGTTTCCACATCAGGTGGTCTCGGCCGTCAATCAGATCCTAGCGGTGGTATTGGGTAAAGGAGTGGTGTCGAACCGAGCCATGCTGCTCAAAGACGCCGACAGAGGGATCGCCTTGAGGGACTTGGGCACTAAAAATGAGCGGGTGATAACGGACCTGAAACAATTCTACGATCTGGACCAGGCGAAATCGATGGTCCGTTTTGTCGGCGAACCACTGCTCAAAGACCAGAACTACACCCTCAGGAGTCTCGTCATCGATTTCACCCAGCGCCTGCTTCAGCCCAACATCACATTGAACCGCAGCGAAACCGAGGAGCGCAGGAATCTGGCCGCCGAAGGCGTCAAGCCGGTTATGTACAAAATTAAAGCCGGAGAGATGCTCTTGCGCGAAGGCGAACGGGTGACGGAAGTCCAGCTCTTGAAACTCAACGCCCTTCAGAAGCACATGAAAAACGACAACGTCATAACGAGCAGCATCGGTGCGGCCCTGCTCGTCATGTGTCTGTTTATAGCCACTTTTGTGTTATTTCGGCCCAACTTCGGGCAGACCAATACCGAGCAGAACAAGCGCCTGTTGTTCATCGCCTTTGTGCTGGCAGGGTTCTTTCTGGTGGCACAGCTGTCGATCTTCCTGTCCGAATCGCTGGCTGAAAGAGGTCCCGCCGAAATGAACGCTGCCTCTATTCTATACGGCACACCGCTGGCCTCGGGATCGATGATCGTCTGCCTGTTCCTCGGTTTCGAGCTCGCCCTGCCCTGCGCCGCGCTCATGGCCATTTTGACGACTGTTATTTTCCAGGCCGATTTCACCCTTTTTATCTATTTCCTGATCAACGGGACGATGGCCGCTTACTGGATACGTAACTGCCGAGAACGGAAGGTCTTCATCAAGGCCGGCACAGCGCTCGGCCTATTGAATCTGATCCTGGTCACCGCCATCGACATTTATCTATCCCGTACATCGGGGCAAAAACTCTTGTGGGACTGGATATTCGCATTTTCAGGAGGCATTGGCTCCGGGATCGTGGCCGCGGGAATCATCCCGATAGTGGAACTTGCCTTTAACTACACCACCGACATCAAGCTGCTCGAACTGGCCAATCTCGACCGCCCGATCCTCAGACAACTGCTCATGGAAGCACCGGGCACCTACCACCACTCGGTGATCGTCGGTTCGATGGTAGAGGCAGCCGCCTCTGAGATCGGTGCCAACTCACTTTTGGCCAAGGTTTGCGGCTATTATCACGATATCGGAAAAATCAAAAAGCCGCTCTACTTCATCGAAAATCAGCACAACGTTAAAAACAAGCACGACAAGCTGGCACCATCCATGTCGAGCCTGATCCTGGTGGCCCACGTCAAAAACGGCATCGAAATTGCCCGGCGCAACCGGTTGGGAGCCGCCATCATCGACACGATTCAGCAACACCACGGCACCAGTCTGATCACCTATTTTTATGACAAAGCCAAGCAGCAAAAGGGCGAAGATGCCGTCAAGATCGAAGACTTCAGATATCCCGGACCGAAACCGCAGACCCGGGAGGTGGCGCTCGTGATGCTGGCCGACGTCGTCGAGGCGGCCTCCCGGACTCTGGCCAATCCCACGCCTTCCAGAATCCAGGGCCTTGTGCAGAATTTGATCAACAAGGTTTTTTCCGACGGACAGCTCGACAACTGTGAGCTCACCCTCAAGGACCTGCACAACATCGCCAAGAGCTTCAACAAAATACTCAACGCCATTCATCACCACCGGATCGAATATCCCGAAAAGCGACCGGCCACCGGCGAAAGAGGCAAAAATGGGAATTCTGATCGACAACCGCCAAAGCAGGCACCGGATTTCCCTCGCGAAAATCCGGAGAAAAGCCCGGGTCATCTTAGACGTCTTGGGCAGTCATGAGGCGGAGCTTTCCATACTACTCGTCGATGATGCCGCCATCGCTCAATTGAACCAACAGTACCTGAGTCGGTCGGGACCGACCAATGTCATCGCCTTTCCGATGCGCGAAGGCGAATTCGCCGATGTCTCGCCCCAGCTGCTCGGCGATGTCGTGATCTCGGTCGACACCGCCGCACGGGAAAGCGACGAGGCGGGAATAGCGTTGGCAGTCCGTTTGGACGAACTCCTGGTACACGGCATTCTGCACCTGTTCGGCTATGACCACGAGAAAAACAACGCTGATGCCCGGGTGATGGCGAAAAAGAGTGCGGCGCTGATGGAGCTGATTCGGACAGCCGGCCGGTAAACCGGTTTGCCCGTTTGCCGGTTGGTCTGTCTGCCAGTTGAGCGCTTTTTCAGAAGAGGCGCTTTTCTATTATAGAAAACCAGGTCTGAAGGGTGTATCCAACCATCGGCGCCGGTGGTGCCGGTTGGCTCGTCAATGCGGTTATTCGGTTCATGTGGCATCTTGTATCACAAGAATTGACTTCTCGCCCACAGAATATCAAGGGTACCGAAGACAGCTAATCGGGCAACCGACAAAACGGGCTCAACGGGCAAAACCGGCTAAACGGCCTAAACTGGCCAACCGGCCGAGGAGGGCTGATGGCGAAACTGATCGTACAACTGGATCCGGTGGCCACACTCAGGGAAACCGGCATATCAGCCGTTCCCGACCCGGCCGCGGCCGCCATTCTGGCGGAATTGGGCGGTGCCGACGGCATTGCCGTCCATCTGAGAGAAGACCGACGTTCCATTCAAGATCACGATCTGCACGTCTTGAGAAAAGTCGTGCACACCCGGTTCGTTTTCGAAATGGCGCCGACCTCGGAGATGCTCGGGGTGGCGCTGAACATCAAACCGGACAAGGCCATCCTGCTGCCGGAAATGCGGGAGGAGAATCCACCCGCGGGTGGGTTCGATCTGATGGTGCACGGATCAAGTGCGGCCGAAACGATTGACAACCTCGCCAGCAGCGGGATTCCGGTCGGTAT
>Ga0316198_10001013_pt1 | contig 15957 bp, 10 predicted proteins | sample OudBieAanoxic_MG_FD_204935 | JGI IMG/M metagenome (GOLD analysis project Ga0316198, IMG submission 204935) | Coastal sediment microbial communities from Oude Bieten Haven, Netherlands - site A anoxic | ecosystem: Environmental > Aquatic > Marine > Coastal > Sediment | place: Netherlands...
CTCCTCGAGCACGATGCCCTCATCCTGCAGCGGGCCGGACACCGCCGCGCCGGTGAACGTGTCGAACACCGACTGCGTGCGCAGGTCGTACATCACCTTGTTCGATCGCGACAGCAGCCCGGAGGTTCGCAGCACCGGCACCTCGTCGGCGCCACCGACCGTGACGGCGTCGTCGGTGCGGTAGGCCTGGGCCGCGCCGCAGAGCGTGCAGTACGGAATGCCGAAGCGGCGCTCGCCGAGCGTCAGGTTGAACATCTCGTGGATCTCGGCGATGTTCTTCGGGATCGCGAGCGCTTCGTCACCTTCGACGATGCCGAACACGATCGCATCGTCCGGATACCAGTCGCCGCCGGCCGCATCGGTGACCGCAGGATCGTCGAGGGAGGGGATGCAACCCTGCGGGCAGCCGTCGGGATCGCCCAGTTCGCGATCGTCGATCAGCACCCCACCCCAGCTGAGCCACCGCCAGTCGATGTCGGAGTCGGCATCGCCGAAGAACGGCTCCCAGCCCTGCTCGACGAGCAGGAAGAGATCGGCCTTGTCGGTGCGGTAGTCGGGGTAGCCGGGCGTGTCCCAGGCGATCAGATGGTTGGTGGTGCTCAACCACGGGCTCCGCTCGCTGTCGGGATCGTCATCGAGCGATGCGTCGGTGAGGGCTTCGAACGCCTCGACCAGTCGGTCGTCGCCATCACCGGCGCCGAAGAACCGCATGAGATCGGCGACGTACCAGGCGTGTCGGGCGTCGCCGAACTCGACGATGTCGCCGAGAGCGTCGTCGTCGACCGCGCCGGCTTGGAGCAGCATGGCCATCGCATCCATCGCCTCGCGCACCTGCGGGGCGTCGGCGGTGTCGGCGGTCGGCGCAACGGGGGCGGGCGGGTAGCGGAAGACCGGGGAGCGCCCGTCCGAGCCGGCAGGGGCGGTGCCGTACGAGGTCGGGTTGCTGTCGACGTCACCGGTGCTCGCGCCACACGCGGCGAGCGTCAGCGCAGCGACCGTCACCAGAGCTGCACGGTGACGACTCGAACGACGCAGAACGGGCATGCATCGAGGGTACGAACCACCGTGTTGCGACGTTCGAACGACGCAGGGAACATGCTCGAAACTCCGCGGACGGTAGGGGCCGGCGCACCGCTTTCCGGCATCCTGGTGACATGGCTGAACAGGCGATCCCCACCGATGACGAGTTGAAGCAGAAGCTCACTCCGCTGCAGTACGAAGTCACCCAGCGCGCCGGCACCGAGCGCGCCTTCAGCGGTGCGTACTGGGACGTGAAGGATCCCGGCACGTATCACTGCATCGTCTGCGACGAGGCGCTGTTCTCCTCGGAGACGAAGTACGACTCGGGCTCCGGCTGGCCGAGCTTCACCGAGGCGATGGATCCGGCGAAGGTCACGCTCAAGGAGGATCGCTCGCACGGCATGGTGCGCACCGAAGCCGAGTGCGCGAACTGCGGGGCTCACCTCGGTCATGTGTTCCCCGACGGCCCCGGCCCGAGCGGCGACCGCTTCTGCATGAACTCCGCCAGCCTCGACCTCAAGACCAGCTGATCACGCCAGGGGGCCAGACCCCAGGCCTGATCGTCAGTAGCGTCGTTCCGATGATCAGCGACTGGGGCGACAACGAGCGCCGACTGACCGACTCGGTGAGCGTGCTCGTCGGCGACGCCAACGGTGCGTATCCGTCGGGCAACACCCTCCTGGTGCGTGGGGCCGGCGAAGCGGTGCTGATCGATCCATCGGTCACCGTCGTCGCCAGGGGCGGAGCGCCGGTGCCGGTCGATGCGGTGATCAACAGCCACAGCCACGAGGACCACATGGCGGGCAATGGCACGTTCCCGAGCGCCCGGCTGCACATCCACGACGACGATCTGCCAGGCGCCCAGTCGATGGAAGGATTGATGGCGGTGTACGGCCTCACCGGTGAGGCCCGTGACGCATTCGAGCAGGTGATCGTCGACGAGTTCCACTACGTGCCGCGCCCCGACGCCCACGGCTTCACTGACGGGCACGTGTTCGATCTCGGTGGCGGCGTGCACGTCGAAGCGGTCCACCTGCCGGGTCACACTCGAGGTCACAGCGGGTTCAGGATGGATGGCGTCTTCTTCTTGTCCGACATCGACCTCACTGGCTTCGGCCCCTACTACGGCGACGTGTGGAGCGATCTCGAGGACTTCGAGGCGAGCCTCGCCAAGGTCCGCGACGAGGACGCCGACTTCTATGTGACGTTCCACCACAAGGGCGTGATCGAAGGGCGCGATGCGTTCGTTCAGATGGTCGACGCGTTCACGTCGGTGATCGGACGGCGCCACGACGCGATGCTCGACTTCCTGCGCGAACCTCACACGCTCGACGAGATGCGCCAGCACCGATTCATCTACCGCCCGCACGTCGAGATGGCATTCGTCGAGTCGGTCGAACGCCGAAGCGCCGAACTGCACGTGCAACGCATGCTCCGCCGTGGCGAAGCTGCCGAAGTCGCCCCCGGCCGCTTCCAGACCACCTGACGCGGTTCCCCGTGCCCGGTTCCCCGTGCCCAGGGCAACGGGAACCGCTTGGCTGGACCGGGTTCCCCGTGCCCAGGGCAACGGGAACCACAGGAACCACCGGAACCGCGTGGCAGGATCGGGTGATGGCAGATGCACCTGAGTTCTCCACGTTGCGGGTCGAGGTCGATGGACCGATCGGGAGGATGACGCTGACCCAGGGCGACAAGCTCAATCCGCTCGGCACCGTGCCGCTGCGTGAGATCGCTCTGGCTGCGCAGTGGTTCGACACCACCGACGCACACATCGTGATCGTCACCGGCGAAGGCCGCGGATTCTCGTCGGGGTTCGACCTACGCGAGTTCGCCGGCGGCGACCGGGAAGGCCCCAACGCGACGTCGAGCCGCGATCAGGCCGACCTCGGACGCCTCATGGCCGAGGCGATGGACCGTATGTCGGCGCTGACGATCGCCGCGATCAAGGGCCCCTGCGTGGGCGGCGGCGTGGTCTTGGCGGGGGTCTGCGATCTCCGGATCGCAGCAGACGACACCGTGTTCTCGATCCCGGAGGTCGACCTCGGGATTCCACTGGCGTGGGGCGGCATTCCGCGCCTCGTGCGCGAGATCGGTCCGGCGATCACCCGCGAGCTGGTGCTCACCTGTCGTCCGTTCTCGCCCGACGAGGCGCTGCGGATCGGTTTCATCAACCGCGTCGTTCCACGCTCCGAGCTCGAGTCGGCCGTCGACGAGCTCGCCGAGCAACTCGCCAAGAAGGCCCCGAGCGTCGTGCGGGCGACGAAGCGACAGGTCAACGAGGCACTCGAAGACGTCGCGTCCACTGCGGGCTCATGGGCCGATGCCGATCAGCTCGGCGCTGCGATGCGTGATCCCGAGGCCCGAGCAGCCGCTCGCGCCTACCTCGCCTCCCGTAAACGCTGAGTCCCCCGACGACCCCCACCTCGTTCGTATTGCACTTTGGACGACCCGGGCCATCGAGAACGTCACGCGAACGGGACGGTCGGCCGCCGAACCCGCCCATGTTGCAGTTCGGATGGGCCGGATCATCCCGAACGTCACGCGAACGGATGGGGGCGTACCGGTGCAGGGGTCAGCCGAGGAGGTCGGTGGCGAGGTGATGCCAGAGGCGCGTGGTGAGGGCGAGCGATTCGATGTCGATGCGCTCGTTGTTCCCGTGGAAGCGTGAGCCGTATTCACCGACGTCGAGCGACGGGCTGAACAACCCGGCGCCATAGGCAACCGCCCCCATCTCGCGGTAGATCCGCGCGTCGGTGAAGCCGACGACGAACTGCGCGTTGAGCCGCGCCGCCGGGAACGGCAAGTTGATCGACCGCTGCAGCGAGTCCCACAACGGGGTGTCGATACGGCTGATCGTGGCGGCATCGTTGATCAATGCCTCGACCTCGACGTGCTCGGCGAGGTCGCCGAGCGCCGCGCGCAGGTGTGCGTCGACCTCATCGGGCCCTTCCCCGGGCAACGTCCGCACGTCGACGTCGACGATCACGGCGTCGGGGATCGTGTTGACCTTCATCCGTCCGCCACCCGACTCGCTGCCGTCCACCAGGTTCGGCGAGAACGTCGTGTGCGTACATGCGTGGAAGTGCGCCGCCGCACCCTTCGGGAGTGCATCGAGCGCGCCCTCGATCTTGTTCGGATCGAGCAGCGCGTCACGGAGTTCGTCGGGCAGGCCCAGCGACTCGACGCGGGCCGGCCACAACTCGTGGAAGCGCGGCGCCGGGCGATAGTCGGCGAGCCGCTGGATCACGCCCGCCGCCTTCACGAGCGCGTTGTCACTGCGGAACGGGGCCGAGCCATGACCCGGTACACCACGCACGCGCAACCGCCGCCACGCAACACCCTTCTCGGCCACGTTGATCCCGATCGCCGGCGCCTCGGGCGATCCCGAGTGCAGGCCGCCGCTCTCGGTGACCACATAGTCGGCACGGATCGCATCGGGGTGGTTGTCGGCCATCCAGCGAGCGCCGTAGGCGCTGCCCGCCTCTTCGTCGGCAACGCCGAAGTAGATGAGATCGCCGGTCGGTCGGAAGCCGCTCGCTGCGAGATGACGGAAGGCAACCGCCATCGACGCAGTGAGGTTGAGCATGTCGACCGCACCCCTTCCCCACACCTCGGGGCCGTCGCCGCTGTCGATGATCTCGCCGCCGAACGGGTCTTCGCGCCAACCCGACTCGTTGACCGGCACCACATCGGTGTGGCCCATCAGGCACAGACTCGGGGCGTCCGGATCGGAGCCCGGGATCCGGGCGACGATCGAGGTGCGGCCCGGCGCCGCCTCGTAGCGTTCGACATCGACCCCGGCGCCTTCGATCACCTGCTGCAGCACGTCGGCATTGCGGACCTCGCCGCCGGACTCGGCGGTGCCGTCGTTGACGCACCGGTTGCGAATGAGCGTCTGCAGCAGTTCGACCGTCTCGTCGGTCAGATGGTCGAGTTGCCGATTGTCGATCGTCGGAGGCGTCGTCACGCAGCCAGCTTCCCACGCATCTTCCGTTCTCGTTGCAGTCCGGACGCGCCGGTGCATCCAGACTGCAACCCGAACGGGGCTGTCACCGGAGGGCGGCGAGCGCAGCGGCGACGCGTTTGGCGCTGACGGGCTTCTGACCGGGTTGCTTCACCGACAACGGCTGGGCGAACGTGGCCACGCGGAGCTCCTCGAGCTGCCAACGGAGCTCGACCAGCGCCGGCGACAGCTGCGCAGTTCCAGCGGCGTCGACGATCGCTTCGAAGCGTTGTTCGAGCGGCACCACCTCGGCCATCCGCCGCTGATCGGCGACCTGCGCGCCCGCCAGGTGATCGAGCCGATAGCTGATCGCCCGGACGTAGCGTTCGATGTCGTCGAGACGCCCGACACCGGCGCCCAGCACGAAGCCTCGATGGACGAGTCGGCCGAGGTGCCGGTTGGCGTCGTCGACCGACGGACGCAGTGACTCGGCTCGCAGCGTCGCCAGCCGGCCGGACGCCGCGGTCGACGCAGCCACCACTCGCGCCGCCTTGTGCAGTGCGTTCGCAGCACGTCCCGGCGCGGCGTCGCGAACTGCCCGGTGCAGCGCGGCGAATTCGGCCTCGGTCCACGGCAGCGCTCCGTGATCGGCCATCACCTCGTCGACTGCTGCGGCCACACAGTCGCCGCTCAACTCGCCCAACTCGATGTCGCCGGCTGCGATGGCAAGCCGATCGTCGTTCGATACCTTGCGCACGATCGACGATCGCGTCGGCGCCGCGTTGAGGATCAGCAACCGCCGCACCCCTCCGCGCATCACGCGTGCCTGAAGCTCCGGCGACGTCACCACGCGCAAGGCCACGCTGTCGCCGACGTCGAGCAGCGCCGGGTAGGCCTGCACGTCGAGGGCCCGGTCGCCCGACTCGACCACTCGCGGCAGGTCGCCGAGGTCCCACTCGACGATCCCCCGACGCTCGTCGATCGGCGCCGCTGCGGCGATCGACTTCCGTGCGACGCCGGCGAGCGATTGGCGGATCGCTGCGAGGTCGTCGCCGACGGCGTGCACCTCACCTTCGTCGTCGGAGACCACGAAGTGCATGCGCAGGTGGTCGGCGAGCGCGCCGACATCGAAGGCAGATGGATCGATCCGGACCTCCGCCACGGCGTCGAGCGCGCCGGCGAGCCACTCGACGAGCGGCGTCTCGGGCGCGGTGTCCGGCAATCGGTCGACGACCGCCCCGATGGTGTCGCCGATCGGATTCAGCCGCCGGCGCACGTCCTTCGGGACCGAACGGATCAGCGACGCCACCACCTCCGGGCGATGTCCCGGAATCTGCCAGTCGAAGCCCTCCGGCGTCACCTGGTTCAGCGCCGACAGCGGCACGTGCGCCGTCACGCCGTCGAGCGGTTCACCGGGGCCGTACTTGTAGGTGAGCGGAAGCTCGATCACCGCATCACCGCTTCGCTGCTGCCACGTGTCGGGGTAGTCGGCGAGCCGGACACCGTGGCCGCGACCAACGAGGACAGCGTCGGTGAGGTCGAGCAGGTCGGCCCGGTTGCGACGCGTGGCCTTCCACCACTTGTCGAAGTGTCGAACCGATGTGACGTCGGCACCGACACGATCGTCGTAGAACTCGAACAGCGTCTCGTCATCGACCACCTCGAGTCGCCGGACTCTCGCCGCCATGCGTCGGATGCGTTCGAGGAACTCGGCGTTGCGACCGAGGAACTTCTGGCGGCCGATCCACGCCTCGTCGGCGACGTCACGCTCGACGAGTGCTTTGGTGATGAACCACGCCCGCGCCTCGGCTGCATCGACGCGGTCGTAGCCGATCGTCCGGTCGCTCACGACCGGCAGCCCGTACAGCGTGACCTGTTCGGTGGCGACCGCTCGGCCGCCCTTCGGGTCCCACCGGACGTTCTCGTAGGCCCGCTTGACCAGGTGAGCTCCGGCACGCTCGGCCCACTTGGGGTCGATCTTCGCGACCCGGCGGGCGTACAGCTGGTTGGTCTCGACCAGCTCGGCCGCCATCACCCACGGCGCCGGCCGCCGAGTGAGCGCCGAGCCGGGAGCGATCACGAACCGGGATTGGCGAGCACCGATGAACTCGCGGGTCTCGCGGTCGCGCATCCCGATGTGCGACAGCAGTCCGGCGAGCACCGCCTGGTGAATGTGGTCGGGGTGGGACTCGTGCGTGGTCGGGCGGATCTTGAGCTGACCGGCGATGCGACGGAGTTGGCTGAAGAGATCCATCCACTCGCGAACTCGCAGGTAGTTGAGGTATTCCTTGCGGCACATCCGCCGGAACTGGTTGCCCGACAGCTCCCGTTGCTTGGACCGCAGGTGGTCCCAGAGCGCCACGATCGAGAGCAGGTCGGAGCCGTCGACCTTGAAGCGGTTGTGGAACTCGTTGGCCTGCTCTCGTTTGTCCTGCGGACGCTCTCGGGGATCCTGGATCGACAGCGCCGATGCGATCACCAGCACCTCGCGCACGCAGCCGAGCCGGTCGGCCTCGAGCACCATCCGGCCGAGCCGCGGGTCGACGGGAAGGCGCGCGAGCGATCGCCCGACCTTGGTGAGCTTGCGCGGGCCGTCCTTCACGCCGTCGATCGGCGGCTGGAGCGCGGCGAGTTCGTCGAGCAACCCGTACCCATCGCGGATCGCGTGACGATCCGGTGGCTCGACGAACGGGAAGCGGGCGACATCGCCGAGCCCGATCGCCGTCATCTGCAGGATCACCGATGCCAGGTTCGTGCGCAGGATCTCGGGGTCGGTGAACTCGGGTCGCGCGTCGAAGTCCTCCTCGGCGTAGAGGCGGATGCAGATGCCGGGAGCGACACGGCCGCAGCGCCCGGCGCGCTGGTTGGCCGATGCCTGCGACACCGCCTCGATCGGCAGGCGCTGCACCTTGAGCCGCCGGCTGTAGCGCGAGATGCGAGCGGAGCCGGTGTCGACCACGTAGCGGACGCCGGGCACGGTGAGCGACGTCTCCGCCACGTTGGTGGCCAGCACGATCCGCCGGCCGGGTCCGCCCATCGGGGCGCGTTCGAAGATGCGGTGCTGCTCGGGTGCGGACAGCCTGGCGTAGAGCGGCAGTACCTCGGTGCTGCGCAGATCGAGGCGGCGCAGGGCGTCGGCGGTGTCGTGGATCTCCCGCTCACCCGACAGGAACACCAACACGTCGCCGGGGCCCTCCGAGCGCAACTCCTCGACCGCATCGATGATCCCCTGCACCTGATCGCGCGCTTCGACGCCGGGATCGTCGTCGACCAATGGCCGGTAGCGCATGTCCACCGGGAACGTGCGTCCCGTCACTTCGATCACCGGCGCAGGCTCGCCGTCGACTGCGAAGTGATCGGCGAAGCGTTCGGTGTCGATCGTGGCGCTGGTGACGATCACCTTGAGGTCGCGGCGCTGCGGGAGGAGCTGCTTGACATAACCGAGGATGAAGTCGATGTTGAGGCTGCGCTCGTGGGCCTCGTCGATGATCAACGTGTCGTAGCGGCGCAGCATCCGATCGCGCTGGATCTCGGCGAGCAGGATGCCGTCGGTCATCACCTTGACGAGCGTTCCGTCGCTGACCTGATCGGTGAAACGCACCGTGTAGCCGACGTCGTCGCCGAGCTTCGATCCGAGTTCGTCGGCGACGCGCTCGGCGATCGTGCGGGCCGCGACGCGCCGAGGCTGGGTGTGGCCGATCATGCCGTCGACGCCTCGCCCGGCCTCGAGGCACAGCTTGGGCAGCTGCGTGCTCTTGCCCGACCCGGTCTCACCGGCGACGATCACCACTTGGTGCTCGCGGATGGCGGCCACCAGTTCGTCGCGGCGCTCGCTGATCGGCAACGTGTCCGGGTACGTCAACCGGCCGCCTGCGACGATCGCGTCCGCGGCGGCGCGTCGGGGGTCGGTGGTGGTGGCAGACATGGCAGCTTCGGCCGATCAGCCTGGCACGGCGATCCTCGCCTCACACCAGACGTTGGCCAGCGATGAGCGAGCACACCAGATCTGCGTGGTTCGCTCATCGCACGCCCGGGTGGGGGTGCTGGCGCACGTCCGCGTAGCGTCGGCGGGCGATGACCTATCCGTCGAAGGTGATGACCGTCTACATCCTCGGGCTGTTCATGACGATCATCGACGGCACGATGGTCAACGTCGCGCTGCCGAAGATGGCGGAGGACTTCGACGTCCCCACCACCGACATCGAGTGGGTGTCGGTCGGTTATCTCCTCACGTACGCCGCAGTGATCCCGGCCGCTGGTTGGCTCGGTGACCGCTTCGGCACCAAGCGGGTGTTCGTCACGGCACTGATCGCCTTCGTTGCCACCTCACTGCTGTGCGGCATTGCCCAGACCCTCGATCAGCTGATCGTGTTCCGCCTCCTGCAGGGCCTCGGCGCGGGCCTCGTCACGCCGGTCGGCGGCGCCATGCTCTATCGGGCGTTCCCGCTGGCTGAGCGAGCAAAGGCGGCGATCGGGGTACTCAGCGTGGCGGTGATCGCCCCGGCGATCGGTCCGATGCTCGGCGGGATCCTGGTCGACGCGGCGTCGTGGCACTGGATCTTCCTGATCAACGGCCCGATCGGCGCCGTCGCGATCTTCCTGTCGGTCGCGTGGCTCGACGAAACCAAGCAGGCCGCGCCCGGCCGGTTCGACATCGCCGGATTCGTGCTGTCGGGCGCAGCGGTCGGCATCTTTCTCTACACGCTCTCGATCGGGCCGGAGCGAGGCTGGTTCTCGGCGTACACGCTCGGCTTCGCCGCGGTCGGCATCGCAGCAGCGACAGCCCTGATCGTCATCGAGTTGCGCATCCCCGAACCGATCCTCACCCTGCGGCTGTTCACCGATCGGCTCTTCCGCACGATCAACATCTCCGCGTCGATGGTCTACGCCGGGTTCTTCGGGATGATCTTCGTGCTGCCGCTGTACCTGCAGAGCCTGCGCGGCTACAGCGCCTTCGAGAGCGGTCTCGCGCAGTCGCCGCAGGCGGTCGGCGTGTTCCTGGTGTCGAACCTGTTCGGCAAGCGGCTCTACCGGCTGGTCGGCCCTCGCCGCCTGATGGTCGTCGGAACGGCGGCGACCGCCGCGGCGACCTGCTTGTTCGCCACCGCCGACCTGAACACCCCACTGTCGACGATCGCCGCCTTCTCGTTCATTCGTGGGCTGTCGGTCGGCATGGTGTTCGTGTCGATCCAAACCGCCGCCTACGCCACCACCTCGATGGCCGACACCGGTCGGGCCACCAGCCTGTTCAACACGCAGCGCCAGGTGTCGTACGCGGCCGGCGTGGCGCTGGCAGCCACCGTGATCGCCGCGATCCTTCCAGCAGCAGGCGATGCCGCACCGGCCGTCGACCGACTGAGCGCCTACCAGGGCGGCTTTCTCGCCGTCGGGCTGATCATGGTGCCGGCGATCGTCGTGTCGTGGTTCATCGACGACGACGACGTCGCCGAGACCCGCGGCCTCCCCACCCGTAGCCCGGCGACCACCCAGCCCGCCCGCACCTGACCAGGCCTGCACCACGATCGCCTCGCCGCACGATCAGAGCGCGAATCGTCCCGGAAAGCGCGACACCTCGCGCACTGATCCCACACGGGGGCTGCGGACGTCAGGTGCGGCGTTTGGCGGCTCGGATGGCGGCGCCGCCGATGCGCAGCATCTTGGTGTCGCCGAACGGCGAGCCGCCGATCTGGTTGAGCACCATGGCCACCGCGAGGCCGCTGTCGGGGTCGGCCCAGGCACCCGAGCCGCCGAAGCCGAAGTGGCCGAATCCGTTCGGCAGGATTCCTGCGGACGTGAACGCGCCGTGGTAGCCGAGGCGCCAGCGCATCTCGAAGCCGATCACGGCATCGCGGCCGAGCGGCTTGCGATCGGTGCGGTGACCGTCGGCGCCGAGCTGGCCCTGCGCGCGAGTCGCTTCGGCGAGTGTCGGCTGCGACACCAAAGGGTCGCCGGCGAAGGCGTCGGGCGATGCCATCGCCGAGTACATCTTCGCCAGCGAACGAGCGGTGAAGACCCCGTTCGCGGCCGGGATCTCACCGTCGTGGATGCGGGGGGTGAGCGAGTAGTCGATGTAGTCCTCGACGACCATCGCGTCGTACAGCGGCTTGAAGGCATCGAAGCGGGACAGCCACGAACTGAAGCGGAACAGCCGGTCGAGCTTCTTCACGTCGGTTGCGGGCGGTGCGATCCGGTCACGGACCGACTCCGGAGCGCCGACGTGCATGCCGCCTTCGAGGCCGAGCGGCTCGACGATCTCACGCTGGAAGGCCTCGTCGATCGTGAGGCCGGTGACACGTCGGATCACTTCACCCACCAACCAGCCGTAGGTCAACGCGTGATAGCCCGACCGGACACCGACGTTCCACACCGGCGGAGCCGCTTCGAGCTGCTCGACCATGTAGTTCCAGTCGAGGAGCTGCTCGGTCGAGTGCGCGAGCCGACGGACGTCGTGCATCGCCGACTGGTGGGTGAGCAGGTGTCGCAGCGTGATCTGCTCCTTGCCCGCCGCTGCGAACTCCGGCCAGTACGACGCGACGGTGGCGTCGTAGTCGAGCAGTCCCTGATCGACGAGGCGATGCACGATGGTCGCCACCACGCCCTTGGTGGTCGAGAAGCTCGTCGCCATCGTGTCGCGTTCCCACGGGTCACCCGCGGTACTGCGCACGCCGGTCCATACGTCGACCACCAGTTCTCCGTGGTGGTAGACCGCAACCGCCATGCCGCCGGTGGCACGCCGACCGGCCATGATCTTCTGCACCTTCTCGGTGACCGGGGCGAAGTCGGGGTGGACGAAACCTTCCATACCTCCTTCCTATCGTCGCTCGGCTGCTGCGCGGTTGCCCGTCGTTCGCCGTGGTCCGCGATGATCGGGACATGGAAGCAACGTGGTTCACGGGCGGTCACGCGCTGATCGACGGCGGCCTCGTTCGCGCGGACATCGCCGTCGCCGACGGGTTGATCGTCGACACTGCCGCCCAGGCGCCGGCGACCGATGGCGCACGGGTGGTCGACTGCGCCGACCTGGTCGTCGCCCCGGGCTTCATCGACCTCCAGTGCAATGGCGCCGACGGCGTGGACATCACCAGCGATCCGCACCGCATCGGCGACGTGGCAGCCGAGCTTGCCCGATTCGGCGTCACCGCGTTCCTTCCGACCGTGGTCACCTCACCCGCCGCCACCCGCGCCGCTGCGATCGATCACGCCAGGGGTCAGACCCCAGGCGTGATCGCCGCTCCACTCGGATTGCACTTCGAGGGGCCGATGATCTCGCGCGATCACCTCGGCGCTCATGTCGGGCGCTTTGCCGCCGACCCAGCCGATCTGCTCGACGAGATCGACACGTGGGCATCGTCGGGCGCAGTGACGATGGCCACCCTGGCTCCCGAACTTCCTCGGGCAACCGAGGTCATCGAGCGCCTCCGAGCCGCTGGCATCGTGGTGTCGGCCGGCCACACCGGGATGACCCCGCCCGAGTTCGCTGCGGCCAGGTCGGCCGGCGTCACCTATGTCACGCACTTGTTCAATGCAATGGCACCGTTCAGCCATCGCGCTCCCGGCCCGATCGGCGCCGTGCTCGCCGACCCCACGGTGACCGTCGGCATCATCTGCGACGGCATCCATGTCGACCCCGTCGCCGTCGAAATGGTCTGGCGGGCACTCGGACCGCAGCGTCTCTCGCTGGTGTCGGATGCCTCGCCTGCGCTCGGCGCCCCGTACGGACGCTTCCAGCTCGGCGGCTTCGAGGTGATCCACGACGAGACGGGTGTTCGTACCCTCGACGGAGTGCTCGCCGGCAGCGCACTGCCGCTCGACCGGGCGGTGCGCAACCTGGTCGAGTTCACCGGCTGTTCGCTGGCCGACGCCCTCGCCACCGTCACCACCACACCGGCTGATCTGCTCGGCCTCACCGATCGCGGTCGCATCGCGGTCGGCGCCAGAGCCGACTTCACCATCGTCGACCGAGCCGGGCGCCTGCACCGAACGGTCATCGCCGGGGAGACCGCATGGAAGTCGTGATCGCACCGTCACCCGATGACGTCGCCGACCTCGCGGCGGGCATCGTCGCCCGGGCCGTCAGCACCCTCGACACACCGGTGATCGGGCTCGCCACCGGCAGCTCGCCGCTGCCGACGTACGCGCGCCTGATCGCTCAGCACCGGGCCGGGCTGTCGTTCGCTCATGCCAGTGCCGTCACCCTCGACGAATACGTCGGCCTCGCCGATGGTCATCCCGAGTCGTACCGAACCGTGATCCGTCGCGAGTTCGTCGATCAGATCGACCTGCCCGTCGAGCGGCTGCACAGCCCCGATGTGCACGCCGCCGACCTCGCCGCCTCCTGCAGTGACTACGACCGCACCGTGGTCGACCTGGGCGTCGATGTGCAGCTCCTCGGCATCGGTGGTGACGGCCACATCGGCTTCAACGAGCCGGGCTCGTCGCTGTCGTCGCGAACCCGCATCAAGACGCTCACCGACCAGACCCGCACCGACAACGCCCGCTTCTTCGACACGCTGGACGCGGTGCCTCGGCATGTGGTCACCCAGGGGCTCGGCACGATCAGCGACGCCCGCCACCTGGTGATGTTGGCCACGGGCGGATCGAAGGCGCTGCCGATCGCCGAGATGGTCGAGGGCCCGGTCAGCGCGAGCTGCCCCGCCTCGGTCCTGCAGTTCCACCCGCACGTCACCGTGTTGATCGACGAGGTCGCCGCCCACGAACTGGTCCACGCCGGCCACTACCGCGAGACCTACCGAAACAAGCCGTCGTGGCAGCAGCTGTGATCCTGCGATCGGCGTACCGGCGTCGACCGGGGGGCCCATCGGACAGCACCTGGTTCGGCACGTTCGACATCGAGATCACATCGAACGCTGGCGAGACGCAGCTCCCGGCGGGCACCCGGTTGGCGCTGTGGAGCGCCATGCTGCTCGAGCCGACCCGCGACAGCGATGTGCGGGTCGTCGAGCGTCTGGCCGGCCACGTCGTCCTCGAACCGCTCGACACCAATGGGCCGGTCGACCTGCCCTTGAAGATCGACGGCCTCCGCTCGCGATTCCCCGCCCGCCACGCGAACGACGGCCCCGAGGCAGCCTGGCTGATCCTTCCCGATGGCAGCACTGTCGAACTCGACATCGAGCCGTGCAGGGCCATCGATCCGCCGACCGACCGGAAACCGCAGCGAGGAGGTGACGCCGAGGTCGGCGAACCCGCGCTCGTGGCGATCGTTCCCCATCCGGCCCAGGTGGAGATCGACGACGGCGATCGCAACTACCAGCTCGCGCGCCTCGCCCCCGGCGAGCACGACGCAGTGTGGGCGGCGATCGACGACCTCGCTCGCGATGCCGACCACGAGGTGCTCGCAGGCACCGACGACGCGCTGGTCGTCACCCTCGACCTCGATCCGGCGCTCGGCGACGAGGCGTACCGGCTGGCCATCGCCGACGATGCCGCAGTGCTGGTCGGCGGAACCGAGCACGCGCTTCGCCACGGACTGATCACGCTCACCCAGCTGCTGATCGGCGAGGGCGTCGGCAATCTTCACATCGCCGACGAGCCTCGGGTGCCGTTCCGGGCCGTGCATCTCGATCTCGCTCGGCGCTGGTACGAGCCCGACGTCGTCGAGCGACTGATCGACGTGGCTGCCTGGCGCAAGCTCAACCACGTCCATCTGCACCTCACCGACGACGAATCCTGGCGCTTCCACGTAGATGCCTACCCGACCCTCGCAGCCGTCGGCGGCACGCGCGGACACGGCCTCCCCTTGCCGCCGATGTGCGGCTCAGGCCCCGCCCCTCACGGCCGTGCGTACACCGATGACGAGATCGCCCGCTGGGTCGAGCGTGCCGACCGACTCGGGGTCACCCTGGTTCCCGAGGTCGACGTTCCCGCCCACTGCCACGCCGCGCTCGTCGCCGTGCCCGAGTTGCGCGACCCGAACGACACGTCGACGGCCATCAGCGTGCAGGGCTATCCGAACAACGTGCTCGTTCCCGGTCTGGCGACCACGATGCCGTTCCTCGAAGCGGTGTTCGCCGCGTTGGCTCGGCTGTTTCCGACCTCGCCGACACTGCACACCGGCGGCGACGAGGTGCCGACCGGCGCATGGGCCGGCTCACCGGCCGCACAGGCCTACGCCGCCGAGCGGGGTCTGTCGACGACGAGCGAGATCGAGACCGCGTTCCATCGAGACGTGATCGAGATGATCAGCACCACCACCGGCCGCACCGTTGCGATGTGGGAGGAGGCCGCGCTGGGCAGCGTCGAGCCGTCGGCCTACGCCGTGGCGTGGACCTCGCCCGAGGCCGGTCGCCGCCTTCGCGACGCCGGCCACCGCGTCGTGATGGCACCGGGGCAGGCGTACTACCTCGACATGGCAGCAGGCCGAGCGTGGGAACGGCCGGGGGGCTCGTGGGCCGGCAACGTCACGCTCAGCGACACCTGCACGTACGACCCATTCGCCGGTTGGGACGATCTCGAAGCTGACCGCGAGGCCGGGCCCCATGGCGTCCAGGCCTGCATCTGGGGCGAGCACATCGCCGACCTCGGCGTCCTCGACCAGCTCGTGTTCCCGCGCCTCGACGCGGTCGCCGAGCGCGCGTGGACCGGCAGTGTCGTCGACGGACCCGACGGCCTCGCCCTCCGCGCCGCCGGCCTGCCCCGCTTCACGACCTGACCCGGCCCCATCACGCCTGGCACCACAGCACACCGTCCTTTGGCCCTGGTGCGGACGTCCCTGACGGGCGACACTGGACCGCAGGATTGGAGAATGGGAAGTACATGAACGCAACACTCGACGGCGTCTGGTCCGAACGTCTCACGGCGGCCGACGCCGTGTTCCTGCGGATCGAGACAGCGCACGAACCCCAACACGTCGGCTCGCTGTCGGTGATCGAGGGTGCGCCTCTGCGCGGCGACGACGGACGACTGCGGTTTGCCGACCTCCAGGCCCACGTCGCACGCCGGGTGCACGCCGTCCCTCGGCTTCGCCAGAAGGTGAT
>Ga0316198_10001014_pt1 | contig 15949 bp, 10 predicted proteins | sample OudBieAanoxic_MG_FD_204935 | JGI IMG/M metagenome (GOLD analysis project Ga0316198, IMG submission 204935) | Coastal sediment microbial communities from Oude Bieten Haven, Netherlands - site A anoxic | ecosystem: Environmental > Aquatic > Marine > Coastal > Sediment | place: Netherlands...
GCGCGAGGTCGCGATCCGACCCGAGGACTGCACGCTCGACATGGACGACCTTCAATCGAAGCTGAACGACCGCACGCGTCTGGTCGCCGTCGGTGCCGCGTCGAACGCGGTGGGGACGATCAACCCGCTGCGCGACGTGGCGGATCGGGTCCACGCCGTTGGAGCGCAACTTTTCGTCGACGCCGTCCACTACGCTCCGCACGGACGGATCGACGTGCAGGCCTGGGACTGCGATTTCGTGAGTTGTTCGGCCTACAAGTTCTTCGGCCCGCACGTGGGGATCCTCTGGGGCAAGCGCGGGCCAATGGCGGAACTGCCGGCCTACAAGTTGCGCCCGGCGACCGATGAGCTTCCCGGACGGTGGATGACCGGCACACAGAACCACGAGGGCATTGCCGGCACGTTGGCCGCCATCGAATACCTGGCCGAGATCGGGCGCGCCCACGACCCGGCGGCGAAAGATCGCCGCGGTGCGCTGGCCGCCGCGTACTCGGCGATCGTCGGCTACGAACGGACGCTGGTGCGTCACATGCTCGAATCTCTGGCGGAGTTGAAGGACGTGCGCGTCTGGGGCATCACCGATCTAGACCGGTTGGCTGAACGCGTCCCCACCGTGGCCATCACGCACTCGCGCCACACGCCGCATGAGATCGCGCAGCACCTGGCCGATCGCGGGATCTTCGTCTGGCACGGCAACTACTACGCGCTGCCGTTGACCGAAACACTCGGACTCGAGCCCGAGGGCATGGTGCGCATCGGTCAACTGCATTACAACACGCGGGCCGAGATCGACCGCCTGATCGAAGCCCTGCGCGAGCTACGCTAGCTCGAACGCGCCGCAGAGACGATTCGCGAGAGGAAGATCGATTTCAGTGGCTCGATGGCCATCACGGCCTTGGCCGGGGTCGAGCGCTCGAGCGCACCGAGGATGCGAGCCATCGCCACGTGGCTGAAGCCGTCCGAATCTCCGAAGATCAGGTCGGCGAGCTTTCCGCGCTCGATCGCCATCGCCGCGTAGCGGTCGAACATCGTCTCCGGTGTGTAAACGCGCTGGCCACGCGGAGCCATGGAGAGTGCGTCGTTCTTGCATGCGGCGTGGCAAACACCGCAACCGAGACAGAGTTCTTCGTCGCGCGTGGCCCGCAGGTTCTTCTTGTTGGCGCCCGGAGCGGAGGCCATCGTGATCGCGCCGGCAGGACAGGCGTCGGCGCACCTGGCGCAACCTTTGCATTTCGCGGCGTCGATCTCGACGATCCAGTTCGAGGTGACGATCGCATTCTTGATGCCCAGCGTGCGGATGGCCTGCATCATGCCGCAGCAACATCCGCAACAGTTGCAGATGTAGCTGACGTTGCGCTGGACGTTGTCGCCGGTCTGAGCCAGACCGTCCGCCTTGCACTGCTCGAGCAAGGCCATCGCTTCGTTGACGTCGATCGAACGGGCGATGCCGTTGCGCGCCATGCTGACCGCCGCGTCGTTGAGGGTCAGGCAGGTCTCGAGCGGTCGGTCGCAGGCGTGGCCCAGATGTGATGCCTTGTGCCGGCAGGCGCACAGCGAGACGGCGTGAGCCGAGGCCGAGGTGACGATGTGGCTCGCCCGCTCCCAGTCGAGGATCTCGACGTGGTCTCCATCGGGCAAGGCATCCTCGTGAACGAGTGAACGGCCGATCTGGGTCTGGCCCTGAAAGACTGCGTGGCCGAACCGATCACTCTCGTAGAAATACTGCTCGAACAACTCGGCCAGACGTTTCATCGGTAGATCGTCGCGCGTCCGCATGAACGTGAACTCGAAGAATCCGATGACCACCGGGGCCAGCGAGACAAAACGCCTGTCGTCGTGATACAGATCGACGACCAGACCTCGCCGGGCAAGGTCCGAGATCTTGTCCTCCAGTGCGTCGGCCGCCATTCCGGTGCGTGTGGCCAACTGCTCGATCGACGTCGGCCGCGTCGGGATCCGCGCAGCCAGCTCGGCGTCCTCGACGCTGAACAGGATTCGAAGGATCTCGATCAGGGTGGGGGAGTCCGGGGCGCCGGTGACGTTTCTGTCCAGCCGCTGCTGCAGGCGTTCGTAGACAGGGGTCGAGTCAATAGTGTGGCCCATCTTGCTTGCCTCCCGGGGGGATCCTACTGCTGATGCGTCGGCAGGGTGTGCTCGATTATCGATCGCACTGGTCGCCTTTGCGATCTCGGGCTATGCTCCAGTCGAGGAAGGGAGGGAAACGTGAGCAATCCACGATCCTCACCCGGTGTGGGTGACATGGCACCTGAATTCGAATTGGCCGGGTCGGACGGGAAGACCCACCGCCTTGCCGACCACCGAGGCCAGAGGGTCGTGGTGCTGGCCTGGTTTCCCAAAGCCTTCACACCGGGCTGAACGGTGGAGTGCAAGACGCTCCGTGAGAGCGGCAAGAGTATCCGCGAGTTCGACGTGGCCTACTTCGCGGCCAGCATCGACAAGCCCGAGACGAACCGCAAGTTCGCCGAGTCGCTGCAGCTGGATTATCCGATCCTCAGCGATCCGACCGGGGAGACGGCGCGGGCCTACGGCGTGCTACGTGGTTTCGGCCTGTACACCGCGCGCCATACGGTCTACGTCGGTGAGGACGGGTCGATCCTGTACATCGACGCGAACGTTCGGCCGAGGACGGCGGGTCCGGACGTGGCGAGTCGCCTCGGGGCCCTGGGCGTTCGGCGCCGGGCCGATTGAAGGAGTAGGGATGATGTCAGCGAAGCACTTCGTGCTGGGAACGCCGATGCAGCCCCCGTTTCCCGGGATGGAACTGGCCCTGTTCGGGATGGGTTGCTTCTGGGGCGCGGAGAAGAAGTTCTGGGAACTGGACGGGGTCTATTCCACCGCGGTCGGTTATACCGCGGGATCCACGCCCAACCCGACCTACGAGGAGGTCTGCAGCGGCCGCACCGGCCACACCGAAGCGGTGCAGGTCGTTTTCGACCCGCGCGTGACGAACTTCGAAGACCTACTGCGAACGTTCTGGACCAGCCACGATCCGACCCAGGGGATGCGACAGGGTAACGACGTCGGCACGCAGTACAGGTCGGGGATCTACCATCACGACGACCGACAGCGCGAGTTGGCAGAGGCATCGAGACGGCTCTACCAGACCCGTCTCGACGCGGCAGGCTTCGGTGCGATCACGACGGAGTTGTGTCCGGCGCCCGAGTTCTACTACGCCGAGGAATACCATCAGCAGTACCTGGCGAAGAACCCCGGTGGTTACTGCGGCCTCGGTGGGACGGGCGTGGCCTGTCCGACCGGCGTCACGGAATAGGCACTCGGGTCTCTCCGCGATCGCTCTCCGCCGCGCGGCGGATCCCGTGCAGCATGCCCTTGAACACGATTCCGTGAAACGGCGTCACCGCATACCAGTAGGCCAGCCCGGTCAGACCACGCGGCCGGAACCGCGCCGTCTGGATCAGACGCGACCTTCCGGGTTGTCCCGGCACGGGCAGGACGTTGAACTCGAGCATCGCTTCGCCGGGCAGCTTCATCTCGGCGCGTAGCTCGAGCCATCGGTCCTGCTGGAAACCTGTGACGCGCCAGAAGTCCAGCGCGTCGCCATAGGCCACGGTCTCCGGGTTCCGTCGTCCGCGCTCGAGGCCCGGTCCACCGATCAAGCGGTCCATGATCCCCCGCAGACGCCAGAGCGCGTTGGCCGCGTACCAACCGCGGGTCCCACCGATGCGACAGACCGCGCGGAAGACACGGTCGGGGTCCGCGGCGACGTCGGTTCTTCGCCAGTCGACGAATGTTTTTCCCCCGGCCCAGTCGGGGTCGCCGGGGATGATCCCCGCGTCGCTCCACGAGGTCTCGACGGATCCGTTGGCGACCTTGCCCACGGCGAGTTCGATCGCCTCGCCGGCCCCCAGCAGACGTTGCGGCATCAAACTCGCCGCCTCGTCTCCGCTCCCGAACAGCGAGGTGCGCAAGCCTTCGATCAATGCGCGAGCCGTCCGGTGGTTGATCGGCGTGATCAGGTGGACCCACAGTGCGCTGAGACGCGTGCCGCGTACCGGGACGCGCACGTAGATGCGCCGGCGCAGTCCGTTGGCTCCGGCCATCATCCGTGTCATCTCTTCGAAGGACAACACTCCCGGTCCGTCGATGTCCAGTTCGCGCCCCACCGATTCGCGGCAGTCCAGGCAGGCCACGAGATACTCGACGACGTTGGCGATGGCGATCGGTCTCGATCGCGATCGGGTCCAGCGTGGCGTGAACATCACGGGCTGGCGCTCGACGAGGTATCGCAACATCTCGTAGGAGACCGACCCCGCCCCGATGATCAACGGCGTGCGGAAGACCGTGACCGGAACGGCCGTGGACCGGAGGGCGTCGGCCACTTCGACGCGGGTGGCAACGGCGGTGGAGACGTACGCACGGGTTTCACCCAGTCTGCCCAGATAGATGATGCGTCCGACGCCTGCGCGCTCGGCAGCGGCGGCAAAGCCGCGTGCCAGGTCACGATCGCGCCGAGCGTCTTCGCGCGACGCTGCACGCATCGAGTGGATCAGGTAGTAGGCGGCCTCGCAGATGTCACACCGCCGACGCTCGGACCAGCGTCGCGAACGGAGTTTGGCCGGGCTGCGCGCGAGACATCGCACCGCGTAGCCTTCTTCGAGCAATCGCGGGGCGAGACGGCCACCGACGTAGCCGGAAGCGCCGGCCACGAACACACGCGTGCCGTCCCGTTTGGCGGGTAGGGTGGCCGCTTGGCGTCGATCTGACAGAATCTCGTCGTTCACGGTCGCCTCTAATTAGACCGCGCCAGGGTAGAGCAATCAGGACGGATTTGGTCTTCTGCTGCCACGAACCGCGGTTGACCCCTTCGAAAAAGTGCTTACATGATCAGCATGACTTCCTCGCCCGTGATGTCGCGATGCGACGCGGGTCGATGAAAATGGCAAGCCATGGGGCGCAGCGGGAAAGCCAATCCCAGACGGGACGGGTCCGGCCTGAAGCTGGAAAGCGGGTCGCGTGTTGCCGTGATCGGCGGCGGTCCGGCAGGTTCGTTCTTCAGCTACTTCCTTCTGCAGAACGCCCAGCGGCGGAATCTCGACCTGAATCTCGATATCTTCGAACCGCGTGATTTCAGTCGCCGTGCGCCCGGCAACTGCAACATGTGCGGCGGGATCATCTCGGAATCACTGGTGCAGAACCTGGCCGGCGAGGGGATCAACATTCCCAAAGAGATCATCCAGCGCCGTATCGATTCGTACCACCTGCACATGGACGTCGGCAGCGTCCTGATTCCCACGCCCCTGCGCGAAAAGCGCATCGCATCGGTCCATCGCGGCTCGGGGCCGCGCACCTTCCAGCCGCTGAACTCCAACTCGTTCGACGGCTTCCTGCTCGGCCGCGCGACCGAACAGGGCGCGAACCTGATCGCAGAGCGCGTCGGTGGGGTGGCCTGGGAAGACGGATGGCCCGTGGTGGAGACCAAGGGCGGACACAAGGACCGCTACGATCTGCTAGTCGGTGCGACCGGCGTCAACAGTGGCGTCCTGAAGAACTTCGCGGTGCCCGGCTCGGGGTACAAACCTCCGAAGAGCGCCAAGGCCTACATCTGCGAGATGTACCTGGGCCACAGCATGGTCAAGCGCTACATCGGTAGCTCGATGCACATCTTCCTGCTCGACCTGCCGCGCGTGGACTTCGCGGCGATCATACCCAAGAGCGACTACGTCACGATCTGCCTGCTCGGCGAGGACATCGACAAGGACGTCGTCCAGACCTTCCTCAAGACCCGCGAAGTCAAGTCCTGCATGCCACCGCTCTGGCGGCCGCCCAAGGAGTTCTGTCGCTGCTCGCCGAAGATCAACGTCGCCGGCGCCGTGCAGCCGTTCGGCGATCGGGTCGTCTTCATCGGCGACAGCGGGACGACCAAGCTGTACAAGGATGGAATCGGAGCGGCTTACCGCACGTCCAAGGCGGCGGCGAACACGGTGGCTTACTGGGGCGTGGGGAAAGAGGACTTTCGTCATCACTACCTGCCCGTCTGCAAAAAGATCGAAGCTGACAATCAGATCGGGAGGTTCCTGTTCGGCGTGACGCGCCAGATCCAGACACGACGCTACGCCAGGCGTGGCGTGTGGAAGATGGTCTCGGACGAGCAGAACCGCTCGGAAAAGAAACGACGCATGAGCGTCGTGCTGTGGGACATCTTCACCGGTAGCGCCCCGTACCGCAGTGTGCTGAAGCGCACGATGAATCCGGTGTTCTCGGCCAACATGGCCTGGAACCTGGTTGCGGCGAACCGCAAGAAGTCCCAGTCAACACCGAAGAGGAGGCCCCGCATGCCCATCCCCGGAACCGACGCACTCGGAAAGTGTTTCAAGGACGGCGAGATCATCTATCGGCAGGGTGAGCGTGGCGACTGCATGTACGTGATCCAGAAAGGCAAGGCCGAGGTCATCCACCGTGACGGCGACAAGGAGTTTTGCCTCGCTGAGCTGAACGACGGGGATTTCTTCGGAGAAATGGCGTTGTTCGAAGGAGAGACGCGGAGGGCGACCGTGCGCGCCATCGGCGACACCTGGGTCTACACGCTCGAACGCGACAGCCTGTTCCGCCGGATCGACGAGGACCCGTCACTCGCGTTTCGGCTGATCCAGCAGATGTCCTACCGGATACGGGAACTGGAGACGAAGCTGGTCAGGACGAACCGCGTCGCGATCTAGCCAGAGACCCCTAAAAGGATCCATTCAGGCTCCTTTGCTACGCTGAAATGTCTGGTATCACTAGTGTCGAGGGGCACGGTCGGGCTGGTGTCCGAGTATGACGTCCTCGGGGATCAGTGGATGACACGTCGCGTGACCGCAGTGCTGTCGGTGGGCCTCGTCGCTCTCACGGCTCTTGCCGCTGCCGAGGATCGATCGGTCGGGCAGAGTCCGCGGGATCAGATCGCCGCAGTGGTGCTGGCGGCCTGGCGCGGACCGGAACTGGCCGGAGCGAAAGCCGGGCTCGACTTCGAGGCTGCGGCCTCACGCGTGCAAGTACACCTCGGATCTCCTTACGCCGAGGTGGAGCGGGAGGGGATTGGCTGGGACTTCGAACCCGAGCCCACCGCGGTCTGGTCCCTCCGATTCGGTATTCCCTTCAACTGGCCCGGTCAGGGCAGTGCCGTGGGGAATTTCATCGAGGCCACCGATCGCCGGGTGACCGTCGAAAGCCGTCTGGCGGCGCTGGATCTCGCCGAGCGCGCCGTTGCCGCCTGGCTGGACCTGGCGGCGACGGGAGAGCGCATCGGCGTGCTCGAGTCGCAACTCGGCCACCTGGTGGGCGCGCTGGGACTTCAGCGCAAACGGCTCGAGCTGGGCGAGGTGTCGGGTCACGAGGTGAGTCAGCTCGAACTCGAACGGGCCCGACTGGTAACGGAACTCGCCACGCTGCGTTCGACGAACGCCTCCGCGGCGGCCGCGCTTCACAGGCTGTCGGGTGCCGACGCGCCCCGGCCGAACGGCCCGGTCCTGGATCGGTTGCTCGATCAGATGCCGCCATTTTCCTGGGACGACGGTGCGGCCGCAGTGGCGATGGAGGACAGTCCGTGGCTCGTGGCCTCGGCCGCCGAAGTTGAACGCCGACGCCTGGAAGGCAAGCAGGCCGGTCGCACCGCCTTCGGTCGCCCGGAGTTCGAGGTCACCTGGGCGCGCGTTCCGGACGTCGGTGACCTCGATGGGTTCGACGCTGCAGGACTGCGACTGAAAGTCCCGTTGCCGCTCGGTCAGGCCGGTAAGCGCCGCCGGGCAGAATCCGAGGCCGGAGTGCGTCACGCCCTCGCCCGCCAGCAGCAGACGCGCTGGATGCTCGAGGCGCGAATGGCGGAGGCGGCGACGCGGCTCACCGAGGCTTCGATCAGCCTCGCGACTTTGAGCGAGGTCGAAGACGAGCTCGCCGATGTCCAGTACTCGCTGGACCAGCAGTACCGCCTGGGCGTGATCTCGTATCTGGGCTACCTGGACGGAGTGAGACGGCTGGACGACGTTCGCGTGCAGGCGATCATCGCTCGACACGCCGAGCTGCGCGCCCGCCTCGAGCTGGCCGTGCTGACCGGCGACAAGAGCCTGTTCCCCCTGCCCGACTTCGACGAGGAGAGCCTCCGATGAGATTCATCCGATTCGCGCTTCTGGCATCCTGGGTCGTGCTCGCGCCAGCGGTCGCCGCCGTCGAACTCGTGCGCCTGAGTCCGGCGGCCGTCGAGAGATCCGGTGTCGTCGTCGACGCGATCGAGGAACGCTCCTTCGAGAGCCGGATCAACGTCTTCGGTGAGGTCGTGCGCGCCCCGGGAACGACCGTGACCGTCACGGTTCCGATCGACAGCCGCGTCCTGGAATTGTTCGTCACGCCGGGTGAGCTGGCCCTGAAGGGCGAACCGCTGATGTTGCTTTACTCTCACGACATCCACGAGCGAGAAGGGGCACTGCTGCGCCTCGGCGAGGAAATGCGCTTGGCGCGGTCGCGTTGGCTGGCAGGCCAGCAACTCTACGAGTTGCAGGGAATCAGTCAGCAGGAACTCGACCGCCGCAAGCAACAGACGCTCGTGGCGGAGATCGCCTACGAGGAAACGCACCACGAGCTGGAAGATCTCGGTTTCACCGACGACGACCTGACTCGATTGCGCGAGCGCATGCAGCCTGCCGGACGTCTGACCGTCAGGGCGCCGGCCGACGGCGTCGTCCTGGAGATGTCGGTCGAGCGGTACGCTTGGACGCGGGGCTTCGAGCCGCTGCTGGTTCTCGGCCATCCCGACGAGCTGGAACTTCGCGTTCGACTTCAGCCTGCCGACGCCGCCCACGTCTCGTACGGTGATCTGATCGAATTCTCACCCGTGGGCGAGCGGTCGAACTTGGGCCAGGGGCGGGTGCTGACCGCCATCCCGAAAGTCGATCCGGTCACGCGGACCGTGGCGATCCGCGCCGAGATCCTGACGACGGAGACGCCACTGTTGCCGGGGATGTTCGTGGACGGGGTATTGATGCACAGCGGATCGAGTCGTGCGTTGTCCGTTCCGGAATCCGCGGTTATTCGCCTCGGGGGCGGCGACGTGGTCTTTGTCAGCGGGACAGAAGACAACACGTTCGAGCCACGCACGGTACGCCTTGGCCGCTTCCGCGGTGAGCGTTACGAGGTGGTCGAGGGGCTGGCTCCCGGCGAGCAGATCGTGGTCGAGGGAGTGTTCCTGCTCAAGTCCGCGCTGCTCGAGAGCGAAGAGGTCGAGTGACCCCGTGAACGGCATCGTCGAACTCTCTCTGCGCCACAGACTGGTCGTCATCCTCGTCGCCATGCTGCTGATCGGCGCGGGATGGCAGGCCTATGTGCGACTGCCGATCGACGCGTTTCCGGACGTGACCAACATCCAGGTGACGGTGATCTCGCAGGCACCGACCCTGTCGCCCCTGGAAGTCGAGCAACTCGTGACCTACCCGATCGAGCAGGCCGTTGCCGGCTTGCCCCACTCGACCGAGGTGCGCTCGTTATCCAAGTTCGGTCTGTCGATGGTCACCGTCGTCTTCGAGGACGGCACGGATATCTACTTCGCTCGCCAGCTCGTGATGGAGCGCATGATCTCGGCGCGGTCCGACTTGCCCGACGGCGCCCGTTCGGCGATGGGGCCGATCTCGACGGGGCTCGGCGAGGTCTTCCAGTACACGCTGGAATCGGACGAGCGCGACCTGATGGAACTGCGCACGCTGCAGGACTGGGTCTTGCGGCCGATCCTGCGCACCGTTCCCGGTGTCGCAGGGGTCGATTCGTTCGGAGGCTACGTCCGCCAGTACCACGTCGTCGCCGACCCGTCGGCGCTGCAGCGCTACGGAGTGACTCTGGGAGAGCTGGCCGAGGCCGTCGAGGCCAACAACGGAGTGGCCGGCGGCGCCTACGTCGAGCGCGGAGGGGAGCAGTTCGTCGTTCGCGGGGACGGTTGGGTGCACGGAATGGATGACCTCAGGCAGGTCGTGGTGGCCTACCGCGAGGGTGTCGCCGTGCTCCTCGGCCAGGTCGCACAGGTCGAGATCGGACACGAGATCCGACAGGGGGCGATCAGCCGTGACGGTGACGGCGAACGCGTCGCGGGCATCGTGCTGATGCTGAAGGGCGCGTCGGGACGCGACGTGGTGGCGGGGGTGAAGGAGAAGCTGGAGGTTGCGAGGGCCTCGCTTCCCGACGACGTGACGATCGAAACGTTCTACGACCGTAGCGATCTGGTGGCGACCTCGCTCGGGACGGTCAAGTGGGCGTTGATCCAGGGCACCGTGCTGGTCGTGCTCGTGCTGCTGTTCTTCATGGGGCACGTGAGGTCGGCGGTGCTCGTCGTCGTGCAACTTCCGATGGCAGCCCTGGTGACCTTCCTGACGATGGACGTGGTCGGACTGAGCGCGAATCTGATGACGCTATCGGGTCTGGCCATCGCCATCGGCATGCTGGGCGACGGCGCGATCGTGCTGGTCGAAAACGCGGTCCGGATCTTCGGCCAAGGTGACGTCGCGCCTGGTGAGCGAACGGGCCTGGTCCGTCAGGCCGCCGCCGAGGTCGTACGACCGATCTTCTTCGGGGTGGCCGTGATCATCGTCGTCTTCCTGCCGATCGCATCGCTGCAGGGCATCGAAGGCAAGATGTTCGCGCCTCTGGCCTACACGATCTCGATCGCCCTCGGTGCTTCGCTGGTCCTGTCGATGACGCTGATTCCCGTTCTCAGTTCGCTGTTGCTGCGACCGGCCAAGATCTTCGGCGGCGGGCGTATTCCTCACCCGGCCGACCTGGTGCGGCGCCTGTACCGCCCGTCGTTGCGACTGGCGCTGAGCCGACCCTGGGCAGTGGTCGCCGCGGCCCTGGTCTTGCTGGTCGTCGCGGCGTTGATCGCACCGACGCTGGGCACCGAGTTCCTGCCGTCGATGGACGAGGGCTCGATCGTCGTTCAGCCGTTCCAGATTCCGTCCGTCTCGTTGACGCAGGCACTCGATACCGTCCAGCGTATCGAGCAAGCGATCCTCGAGTTGCCCGAAGCCGTCGGCGTGGTCAGCCGCTCGGGACGTTCGGACATCTCCTCGGATCCGATGAGCGTCGGCGAGAGTGACGTCTACGTTCTGTTGAGACCGCGCGAGGAGTGGACCACCGCGCGGAACAAGGACGGACTGGTCTCGGCGTTGCGCGAGACGCTGGAGGAGATTCCCGGCGTCGAGTTCGGCTACACACAACCAATCCAGATGCGCGTGGACGAGCTGATCTCGGGAGTGAAATCGCAGATCGCGCTGAAGGTGTTCGGCGAAGACCTCGACACGTTGGTCGCGCTGGGCGAGCAGATGGCCACGGTGCTGAAGTCCGTTCCAGGTGCGGTGGACGTCAAGACGGAGGCGGTGGAGGGGCTTGGCTACCTGGAGATCGAGATGCACCGCTCCCGGTTGGCCCGCATGGGTTTGAGCGTGGCCCAGGTGCGAGAACTGATCGAATCGGCGATGGGAGGTCGGGTCATCACCACCGTTCCCGAGGGCGATCGCCGTACCGACGTCGTCGTGCGCCTGCCGCAGGAGTTCACCTCCCGCGTGGAGAACCTCCGCAGAATGCCGCTGTACACACCGCGCGGAGAGAGGGTGCTGCTGGATCAGGTCGCAAGCCTGGAACTGGTCGAAGGGCCTGCGCAGATCTCCCGCGAGAACGGCAAGCGCCGGCTCGTCGTCGAGATGAACGTGGTGGAGCGGGACATCGGAGGCTTCGTCGAAGAGGCCCGCCGCCGTATCTCCGACGAAGTGAAGTTGCCGACCGGTTACTTCATGACCTGGGGTGGTCAGTTCGAGCAACAACAACGCGCCATGGCACGGCTGAAGCTGATGGTCCCCCTGGCCCTGGTGCTGATCTTCATCCTGCTCTTCCTGAACTTCCGTCGTGTGCGCCCGGTCCTGTTGATCCTGGCCAACATCCCTCTGGCCCTCGTCGGGGGGGTGATCGGCCTGAAACTGTCGGGTCTGTACCTGTCGGTGTCGGCGTCGGTGGGGTTCATCGCGTTGTTCGGCATCGCCATCCTGAACGGGTTGGTGATGGTCGAGTTCTTCACCAACCTCGAACTCGATGGCCGCTCGAGACGTGAGGCTATCCTCGAAGGCGCCGAGTTGCGACTGCGACCGGTCCTGATGACGGCAGCCACCACGGCGCTCGGCCTGCTACCGATGATCTGGGCCAGCGGAGTCGGTTCGGAAGTCCAGCGACCCCTGGCCGTGGTCGTCGTATCGGGAGTCGTGACGTCGACGTTGTTGACGCTGATCGTGCTGCCGGTGCTGTACCAGTGGTTCGGTGGCAGGGTGGCCGACGCGGAAGCGGTCTCCTAGTTCATCCCGCACGCACCCGGGCCACGTGGGTCGCCACAACTCCGGCACGCAGCGGGGAGATCGCTGCGGTCGGTCGTGGTCGGAGAACCGCCGACGGCAAACACGGAGAGTTGCTTGTCCAGGCGCTTCGAGTCGCACGAAGGGCATCGGGGTTTCGACGATCCGTGCACGATCAACTCGAAACGTTTGGCGCAGTCCTTACAGGCATATTCATAGATCGGCATTTCAACCCCTGCTACAGCATATAGAAGAACATCAGCACTCCGACCAAGACCAAGCCGATCAGCAGGGCCAGAACCGTGGCCATGGCGCGACTCGTGCCGCGCTGCCGTGCCGCGATCTGCAGCGCCTGCTGGATCTCGATGGTTGACAGGCCCAAGTTTTCGGCGGAGAACTGGTCGATGAGGCCGCCGATCCGACGGCCCAGTTCCTGCGCGAGCGGCGAAGGAGGCTGAGGGATGAAGGGCGTGACAGGGACGAAACTCATGGTCGCTCCTTGTGTGTCACGATCATGATGGCGCAGATCCGGGCACCCGCCAAGGGCGTTTGTGGGTCCGATGGGCGAGTGTTAGGCTTTTTCCCCAATGATCGCGAACTCTCTTCCATGAAGTGTCGTGCCTCCATCGGCCGAGTCGGGGTGTGGCTGGTCTTCGCCTTGCTGGCACTGTTGTCTGCCACGACTCGAGCCGACATCCGTCGCCCGTCCGTTCTGGTCCACGCCGCGCGATCGGCCGCGAACCAGTGGTACTGGTGGGTCGATCTGGATTACCTCGCGGAGCTGCACGCAAAAGGCTTCGAGGTGGACTACACCGACGAGCATTCGGATCTCACCTGGGAGCGCGTTCGGCAGTACGACGTCCTGGTGATCTACGTCTGCCCTCTCGAGCGAGGTCCGTACTACGACAACACGCCCGACCGACCGCCCTACCGCGACGAGTTCATCGGTATCGTCGAGAAGTTCCTCGACCACGGCGGCGGTGTCTTCCTGATGGCGCGTTCCCTGAACGCCGACGAGACCTTCCGGCCGCTGATCGAACGCTGGGGAGCGCGCATCCCACACGAACGGATCGTGGAAAGCGATCAGGAGAGACTGGCCGTCACGCCACACATGGGGCCGTCGCAAAAGTTGTGGTTCACCGACAACGTCATGGCCAGCGAAGTCAGCCACGGTGTCGAACAGGTGTGGCTGCCGTTGACCCCGCTTTACTCGGCCGTGCAGACGATGCCGATCCAGGTCGATGACGATTGGCAGGTGGTGTTGAGGGGTGGGACGTCCGCGCGTACGGTCCCGTTCGGGGCGGACGAGGGGACGATGACACCTCCGTCCGGCGCGCTGCAGCGCGAGGGCGGCGTTGCCGAACCCGACCTCTTCGCGATCCGGACCTACAAGTCGGGCCGCATCGCATTCTGCTCGGTCTGGCCGCAGTTCTCGATCGGCCAGGGGACGCGCTGGCTTTACGATCGGCGAGTGCTCGACCGGGGCGTCGGCGACAGACCTTCGAACTTCGGACAGTTGATCGAGAACACGTTGACCTGGCTGGCCAACTCTGCCGACGGTGGTCGAAGCGTGGGCGGGTTCACCACCGACACCCGACGACTCGAACCGCCGAACGAACGTCCCGGCGTCATGGAAGCGTTCGTCGAGCGCGCCCGGAGTCGGCAGATCACGGCCGAGTCGGCCTTGAGAGCAACCCGCCGACGAGGCGCGCTGTACCGCGGTGTGATCGGGGCACAGAGTTCACTCGGGGCGGGCGAGGGGACGGTCGAGGAGTTCGCGCGAGCGGCACGTGAGGCCGGCCTGCAGTTCGTGGTCTTCCTCGAGGAGTTTTCTCGGTTGACTGCGGAGGAGTTGAGTCGTCTCATACGCGAAACGGAAGAACACTCCACGAAGGACTTGCAGCTCTACCCGGGCTACTGGCTCGAAACCAACACCGGCAATCGCATCTTCCTGTTCGGTCGTGGCCTCGAGGCGCCTCCGACGGATCTGATCGTCGATGGCCGGCTGAACCAGCAGTACCAGGACCCGGCGACGGGTGCCTACGTCAACCGTTGGTCTCCGCTGATCGATTGGGCCGGCCACAGGATGATGGCCGGCGGGCGCGTCAACATCGGTTACTTCGGGTTCGGCGATCGGCCCCGCGCGCAACGCGTGAGCGATCTGCGACTGTACTCGATGCTGGCCCTGCGTCTGTTCCGTGACGGCGCCTTCGTCGAAGACAATCTCGATGCGTATCTGCGGTCCGCGGAGGGAACGATCCCGCCGGTGCCCGTCGCGGTTCACATGCTGCACTCTCCGGCGAGTCTCGTTCGCGCGGCCAAGGAAGATGTCGGCGTGACCTACGCCCAGGCTTCCTCGATCGACTCGCTGTGGAACGCGTTGGGCTACGCCGGTCAGTACGTCGCCCCGAACGTCTTCGGGGGCGGTGGCCCCAGGATCGAGGCCTGGCCCCAGGCGCGACAGTTCTACACCTTCGCGGCCGAGAGCTTCGTGGCCGATGCTGCGTGGCTGCCGGCTCCGATCCGTGTCAGCTCTGCCGTGGGGCTGAGCGAGATTCGCGTTTACGACGGCACTCGCCTGTACCGTCGCTTCCTGCTGGGTGGCGATCGGCAGTTCGAGCGCGTCCTGAAATTGCCGGCATCCGTGCAGCGGACGCTCGTCCTCGTCGCCGAGGACATCGACGGCGGCCGCGCCGTCAGTACGGCTCTGCGCATGTGGAAGGGCGGGGGACTGGCCCCGATCTTCTGCGGCGACCGCATCAATCACTGCGACTCCAATCCGCTGCTGGCCAAGGGGCCCGGCAGTATCGAGATTGCGACCACACCGAAGATAGAAGCCGGCTACACCTGGGACGGCGGACCGCGCGGCCAGCACCCGGTCATGAAGCTGACGGCTGCGCTGAAACCGACACTGGTTTCGAAACTGGGCGTCGAGGGCGACCGGGGTTGGGCCCAGCGTCCGGTGCTGGAGTTCGCGGACGAGGGCGCGGTCCGCGTCCGCTCGATCCTCGACACGCAGTTCGACGATGGTGTGCCGGTGGTCAACGCCTGGCGAACCTACGGTCCACTGGGCAGGGCATCGAGATTGTTCCGGGCCGAGGTGTCGTTGACGGAATTCAATCGCCCCACCGTGGGGCCCCACCCCGACCGTTATCCGGGTATGGCCACGCGAAGCGGCGCCGCCGTGTCGATCTTCGAGAACGACGTACGGTTCCTCGAGAAACAAACGGTCGAGTCGCTGCTGCTGTTCGTCCAGTATTGGTACAAGGGTCCCTTTCCCGTCATCCTCGTCCACGGTCGCGGGGCCAAGGTCCTCAAGCGCTACGATTTGTCGCCGGGCAAGCGACCGGCAGAGGGACCGCTGCTTCGTACCGGCGATTGGATCGGCGTGATCGGCGCCGAACCCTCGAACCTGTCACTCCACGTCAATCGTGGGGCGCCGTTGAAGCTTCGCTTCCGCGGCAACGACGACCTGAGCACGACTTTCTCCGGCCAGCTCGAGAAGGCGGAGGTCGAACGCGACGACGTCGAGCGCTTCGAGTTGCTCAGTGTCGTCGACCCACTCGACGCGCCCGAGCGCGGCCAGGACCGCGTGATGGCGCTGGTCCGGTACCTGT
>Ga0316198_10001015_pt1 | contig 15944 bp, 13 predicted proteins | sample OudBieAanoxic_MG_FD_204935 | JGI IMG/M metagenome (GOLD analysis project Ga0316198, IMG submission 204935) | Coastal sediment microbial communities from Oude Bieten Haven, Netherlands - site A anoxic | ecosystem: Environmental > Aquatic > Marine > Coastal > Sediment | place: Netherlands...
CTCGCCGAAGGGCACGGTCTGGTTTTCAATCCGAGTGAGCGCCACCTCGGGACGACCGCGCCGGGACTCGCTGTGCTGCTCGGCCTTTTAGCGACCGTGTCCTCAACGGCCCTGATTCCGCTGGTCTCCGGGGCACTGGCGTTGGCGGCGCTGTCGGGGGCCCTCGCTCTGCTCGCGCGGCGGATGCGGCCGGATTCGTGGTTGCTCGCGTTTGCCGTGGCGCTCGGTCTCTCGTGCAACCGGTGGCTGGTGGAGGTGCTCGGCCACGAGGGTTTCATCGTGGCCCTGCTGGTTCTGGTCGCGCTCGAGTGTGTCGACGTCCATCGACCGACCACGTCCGGTGTGGTCTGGGGGCTTGCCGTCTTTATCCGGCCTGACAGCGCGGTCATGGGAGCCGTCGCGGGGATCGAGACGTGGCGTCGGAACCGGCGGTTCCCGCTGGCGCTTCTGGTTTCCGTGATCGTGACCACCGCGGTGGCGGCCCTGCTGCTGATCTGGATCGCCGGCTCCGCCATCCCATTCAGCCTCCAGGTCAAACAAGCCGAAGCCGCGGCACCAGTGCTCGCGGTGGGAGCTCCGTACTGGCAAACCTTCGGGGCCTGGTGCCAACGCACCCTGGGTCTCGGTGGGCTGACGCTGCTCGGCCTCGGGCTCTGGGGCTGGGGAAGGGCAGCGGTTCGTCACGACATTCGTGCCCTGGCGTATCTGAGCCCGGCACTGGCGATGGTGGTCTTCTACCCCTTGGTCGGGGTTCCTTTCGCACCCTGGTACCTTGTCATCCCTCTGCTTGCCGTCGTGGCGGGTGCGGCATCGACAGTCACGGGGCTCATCGAGCGGGGAAGCGTGGTTTCGACGATCGCGGCCCTCGCCCTTGTCGCGGCATCGGTGGCGCCTACCGCGGTCTGGTCGACCCGTCTCGGTTTCCGCCCCCCGGATCCGCGGGCTGAGCCGATGGTCGAGGCCGCGAGTCGGATCGACGATTCGGCCCTCCTCGAGGGGAGCATCGCCACCGTCGAGGTCGGTTTCCTCGGATTCGCCACTCGACGACCCGTGCTGGATCTGATGGGTCTGGGCTCGCCGGGCGCCCTCGACGCGGTGACCTCGTCCGGTGTTGCCGACTTCTTCCTCGAACGGGATCCGGCGTTTTTAGTCGCGAACCCGACCTTCAGCTACATCCTTGATCCGCTGATCACCGACCCGCGTTTCAGGTCCCGGTACGAGCCGGTGTTCTCCGTCCCGCCAACGGATCGGTATCCGAAAGCCGTATCCGTTTGGCAGCGTGTCGATGATACGTCCGGACCGACGCCATAGCGGCGGGACCGGCACTCCTTGGGTACTTTCACCGACGCAGAAAATACATAGTTAGTTAATAGGTTTTCTCAGCTTGAGACAGATTGAGTAGCACAGATCACAGAACCGAACGGCCAACCGGGGGATCCTCGTGACGGTGCCGAGCACGTGACGACGAGTCCAAACGCGCAAGGCGCCGCATCGTCAACCCGGTCGGCCGCCATATCTCGACGGCCAAGACCGAAAAAGTCATGAGGAGGGCATTCACATGACACAACACACACCCGGAATATGGCGTAACGGGATCGTCTGGATCTTCGCCCTGATCGTCGTCATCCTTGTCTCACCGTACTCGGCGTCAGTGGCGGAAGCCAGGGACATCACCATCAGATTCGCCCCGAATGTTCTCAACCTGGCGAACCAGGGCGAGGTCGTCACGATCCACACCGGCGAGCCCTACAGTGAGATCGTCGGCGCTTCGGTTGTGGTTGTTCCCGACTCCGGAGATCCGGTCGCCATCAGCTGGTGGAAATCCGACAATCGCGGCGACTTTGTCGCCAAATTCGCCATGGAGGAAATCAAGGACCTCCCCGGGATCTCGGCCGACGAGACCTATCATTTCGTGCTCCACGCTACGACGACGTCAGGCGAAACCCTGGTGGGCACAGCCGACATCAAGATCATCGACCGCAGCACGAGATTCTGATCTCAGAGCGGGTCTCCCTCCCGCAATCGCATTTCGTCGATTTCAAGAGCAACACGGGCGCCACCAACGGCGCCCGTGTTTCTTTTGCACAGGAGCACGCCACCGAGGTCCCGGCGGATCGCGGCATCCATGTCTGGGCCCGAGCCCGGAAGGAGGCCGACCTCAAGAGACTCGACGCCAAGGAGGCCTTTGCCGACTCGCCGGCCCGGGAGATGGTCGAGCTCAACGCGAGCCGGCCCACCACCTGCGACGGCGACACGGGGGATGGCTGCCACCCGAACTTTTCCCGATTCACTCTCGTTACCTACGTCTGAAGAGCGGTACGAGATTGTCAGAAAGCCGGCGACGGTGCCGACGATCCGCTGGAGAATCGATCATGCCCCGTCGCAGGGATGAAGCACCGCACCGGAGGTCGAAATGAAACGCCGTTTCCAGCGGTCAGCCTGTCTTTGCCTTCTTCTGTTTGCGACCTCGTTGTCATTGCCGGCGAGCGATGATCGCTACACGAGGGACGCGTTGATCGAGGATGCCTATCAACTCCGCGATGCGATCGAGGAGGCACACCCCGACCCCTACCTCAACGGCGGCGGGAAGATCGCCTTTCACAGGCGATTCCGAGATCTCCTCGAGCGGATTCCCGCAGAAGGGATGACTCGCGATGGGTTCCTGAACCTGCTGGGTCCGTTTGTCGCCGCAGTCGGTGACTCCCACACCGCCGTCATCAACGCGGCCGGACAATCGACTCCCGTCACTCTGCCGCTGCAGTTCAAGATCGTGGAAGAACAGCTGGTTGTCGATCGGGTCGCCCTCGAGGAACAGCGCCCCCTGATCGGATCACTTCTGACGGCCGTCGAGGATGTGCCGCTGGCCGAGCTCATCGAACGTCAGGGCCGACTCAGAGGCCTGGAAAACCGCTACGGCAAGCTGGCGTTCATGATCTTTCGAACGCTGAAGACACGTCAGAATCTCGGTCAGCTGATCCCGGAGTGGACGAAGGGCGGCAAGATCGAGGTCCACCTGCTCCAGCCCGACGGATCAACTGCGAGCGTCGAACTCGAGCTGCTCGGCGAGCCGCCGGATCAGTGGATCTCACCCCCATCAGCGGTCTCGATGCCGGACACGACTTCTTCGGATGTCGCATACACCTTCCTCGATTCCGACCGCACCACGGCCCTCCTCGTCATCAGAGACCTGATGCGTTACCGGGAGGCCTGCGAGATGTGGTTCGCCGACGGCTTCGATCAGGCCGAGGCCATGACGAGAGCCGCCTATGAGCACTTCCATCAGACACCGGCTCCGGAGAATCGAGAGGACCTCCTCACCGGCGTCCCATCCGCGACCTCGACCATCGCCGAGATGGTCGACGAGATGCGGGCTTTCGGAACAAAGAACCTCATTGTCGATCTGAGAGGCAACACCGGAGGAAGCTCGGTGATGAGGGAGATCCTCGTGTACCTTCTCTTCGGTGACCGGGCGATGCGAGATCTCGATGACGGTTATCAGATCACCAAGATCTCGGCCCACCTGCTCGAGCAATACGCCGCATCCTCCCTGGCGGACATCAACGCAGGTCGGACCATTCCGCTGCGGATCAACGATTACGACTTCAAAGAAGAGCAGACCTATCACGCCGAGCGAGGATCACAAACGACGCCGGAAGAAGAACCGAGCCTCGCCCGGTCTCCAAGCTTCTGGGAGACCTATCGAACCGGGAAATTTCACAGCCCTCGCTGGTCGCCGGCACGGATTGCAGCCATCTCGGATCCGTTGACATTCAGCTCGGGTTTCAACGTACTCAGCGGTCTGTACTCTCTCGGAGCAGTGACGGTCGGCACACCATCGGCCCAGCCACCCAACAACTTCGGAGACATGCTCTTGTTCGAGCTTCAACACACCGGCATTCAGGCCGGCGTCTCGCACAAACAAATCGTCGCCTTCCCCGACGAGCCGGAAATCGGACGTTGTCTCAGGCCCGAAATCCCTCTCACCTTCGAACAGCTGGCGGCATCCGGTTTCGATCCCAACGCGGAGGTCCTTCTCGCCCTCGATGTTCTTCAACGATCTCGGGACGGTAGGACTCGGCCAGATCGTCCGGCAACTCGAAGGTCAGACCGAATTGAGAAGCAAGTTGGTTCTCCTCATCCTTCAATAGGGGAAAGGTCAACGAGTCCTCCCTCACCATGAGTTTCGAGTATTTCTCCAACTGAGGCGAGATCGAGCAGAGTTTCGTTGACGTCAAAGACGATCATGTCCCAAGCGTCGAGGTTCCCCAACTCGAAGTCGTCCGCGAAGATCGGGTCGGCGAAGAAGAAGGTGATCGTCACCGACGATGTGTCAGCAATCCACTCCATGCCAAGCGGGATGTCGTGATCTCGATCTTCCGCCGAAGTGATCGTGGCGTTGACGAAGCCGTCCGTGAGGTGACTCATCACCAGGGTGTTCGGACTCTGCTGTGAGGCGTTCCCCTCGGCCGTGATGACCACGAAGTATCGTTTGAACGAGCCAAGCGGGAGATGGAAGCTGGAGGATCCATCCGGGAGAGACAGCGTCTGGACGCCGTTTGTAAGACTGAAGGAGCCTTCGAAGCGGACCATGAGATCCACTCCATTCGTCCACACACCGTCGCCGTCGTCAAGGTAGATCATCAGGTTGTCCATCAGGACGTTGGCCTGACCGCTCGTGAGTGGGCTTCCCGGGCCGGACTCGAAGAGCAGGGCGAAGGTCGCGAGCTCCTCGTCGTGGTCTCCGGCGCGCCCATTGTGGACGGCCTCGATCTCAAGGATCGCTGCCATCTCGCCATCTGGGATGATCGTCGGGGCCCACTCGGAGGTCTCGAGACGGAACTGGCCGCCGCGGTTCTGCCACCAGATCAGCTCGTCCGCCGTCTCGGCAGCACTGACGACATCAATGTCGCCGTCGCGATCGAGATCGGTCGTCAGAGCCGACATGACCCCAGCGAAGTTGTCGTCCACGGCCCGTTGCGTCCATCCGCCGTCTGCCGGTGTCCCGTCACTCTCCCACCAGATGAGGTCGCCTGCCTCCGACGCGGTGGTGACGAGATCGAGGTCGCCGTCGGCATCGAGGTCCGCTGCACGGATGCTCCCTTTGACCGACAGTCCCTGGCTCCCGACTGAGTGCTCGATCCACCCACCGTTGAGCGGGGTGCCGTCGTTCTCCCACCACGAGACCCCGGTCTCCAGCAGTGCGAGGACGTCAACATCGCCGTCTAGGTCGAGATCGACCAGACTCGTCGCGTGGGCCGCGCTCTCCGCGACTTGGTTGTAGTACCACTCGTACGGAAGGTGCGGAAGTGCGCGACCAACGTTCTCGTACCAGAATATCCGGTCGCCAGCCGGGGCCTCGCCTGCGCCCGCAACGTCGAGGAGTCCATCGCGGTCGATGTCTGCCAGGCTTGGCGGAGAGTCGAAGAAATCGTTCGGAAGGGAGTGAACGTTCCAGGTCCCTGTCGCCGGGGTCCCATCGTTCTCCACGACGTCGCACCAGCTTCCCTTTCGAACAACGAGGTCCGGATAACCGTTCCCGGTGACGTCCGCGACCTGGATGTCCGTCCCCGCGGCTCGGCCGGTGTCGACCTCCACCCAACCGCCGTTGGCCGGGGTACCGTCGTTCTTCCACCATTTTGCGGAGGCCGCCGCATGGGAGACCGCGAGGTCGACATGACCGTCGCGGTCGATGTCGTACGCGATCACCGCGGTCGCGCCGGGTGCCCCTGCGCCGGCGACGGAGTGCTCCGTCCAGACCCCTCCCGCGGGGTTGCCGTCGCTCTCCCACCACACCACGTCGTTGGAAACGGGATCCACCGCCGCAACATCGAGGTCGCCGTCGCCGTCCAGGTCCGCGACGGTCACCGCACCCGGCCACTCCCCGGAAAACCCACCGTCGATGAGGAATCCTGCAGCCGACGGGTAGGTCGCACTGCGGTGGATCGTCTCGTTCTCCCACCACGCGATTTCGTCATCGACGGTCGCGGCGCCCATGAGATCGGCATCGCCGTCGCCATCCAAGTCCGCGGCCGCCACCGAGACAGCCCCATCGAAGCCCGCGTTCACCACGCGCTCGGTCCAACCGCCGTTTCCGGGCGTACCGTCGTTCTCCCACCAGGTGATCTCGTCATCGAAGTACGCCGCTCCCAGAATGTCGAGGTCGCCGTCACCGTCGACGTCGGCCGCTGCCACGTCGTAGGCGAGATCGAAGGTCGTATCCACGATGTGCTCGGTCCAGCCGCCGTTGGCCGGGCTGCCGTCGCTCTCCCACCAGGCGATGGTGTCGTCGCTGAGCGACGCGCCGACGACATCGAGATCGCCGTCACCGTCGAAGTCCGCCGGATATGCGCCGTGGGCGCCGTTGAAGGTGTCGGTGACGATCCTCGGGATCCAGCCTCCATCTATTGGTGTGCCGTCGTTTTCCCACCAAGCGATCATGTTTTCGGTGATCGCGGATGTGAGGATATCGAGATCGCCGTCACCGTCGAGGTCCGTAAATTTCGCCGACCAGGCTCCGTCGTAGACGTCGATGATCACATATTGGGTCCACCAGCCGGTCGTGGGATCGTCGTTCTCCCACCACATGATGGCGCGGTCGGTGGTGACGGCCGCCACCACGTCCGGGTCGCCGTCACCGTCGACATCACCCGACTCAACCCAGTTGGGTGCCGCGAGGGTCGAACCGTGAATCCAAAAGCCCGTCCAGTCGCCGCTCGCCGGGGTTCCGTCATTCTCCCACCAGCGAATCCCGTTCCCCGTACCTGCACACGCAAAGACGTCGAGATCGCCGTCCTGGTCGATGTCGGCCACGCCGACGGAGTTTGCGCCGTCGATGAACGTCGTCGCTTCAATAGTGTGGGCGATCCACGATGAGCCGTCTCCGGCTGTGTTCTCGAACCACGCCACCTCATCCCCGGAGCTCGCGGCTCCGACAATATCGATATCGCCGTCGCCGTCAATATCCGCCGGCCGCACGCATCGGGCCCCGTCGAACGAACTCTCCACCGAGTGCATGGTGAACGGCACCTCCGTGGCCGCGCCAGGAATGGCGAACCCGATCAACACCGCAAAGACCGCACCCGTTTGACAACCCTGAGGCCCCATCGTCTCCTCCCTCCAATCCATGCCGCTCCGACGCCGCGTTCGACGACTCGGCGTGGAGAATCGAGAAGCCAACCGGCTTCCCCGAAACGCCCCCGTTTTCACTGTTCTCTTGCCAGAAAAGGTATGCGGCTGGCTGAGGTTTGTCAAACAGCGAAGCTGCAATCACGAAGGTGTTGCAGCTTCTCTGTGCAATCAGAGATACGTTCGGTGTCGCGCCCAAGAGGTATCTCCAAGCCATTCGCCTCAACGGATTTCGTAAGGACCTCAGTACCTCCGATCCCCGATTACCGATTACCGATGCCGCCAATCGCTGGGGATTCCGACACATGGGTCAGCTCGCGACCGACTGTCGACGCCAGTTCGGCGAGCTTCCATCGGAGAGGGTTCGCGCATCCGCTTGAACACAGAATCCTGGTTGCAGGTTCGGTCTTACCGGCTGACGAGCCCAACCACCACCCTCTCTGAAACAGACAGATCCTGATTCGAACCGAGGTCGTATATATCTCGATTTCGTTCCCCCCGCAACCAGCCAAATCGAAAACCGCGCTTCGGCGCGGATTTCTTTTTGAATTGGCTGGTCGAGTACATGCGTCACGACGCCGTTGGGAGCACCCCTCACGGGCGGCGTTGATGTGATTTGGTTGTGCGTTTGAACCCCAGAATCCGGTTCAAACCGGGGACAGGATTCGTGTTGGCTGGGCCACGGGCACATCTTGTCCGACGCCGTGGGTCGGTGCGGCCACGTCCAGGAATTGTCGGGAATGGATCGGCCCGTCGGACGGTCTTCTCTGAGGGAGGCAAGCATGACAACTGTGATCACCGGAGCGAATCGTGGGATCGGTCTCGAGCTCGCGCGTCAGTTCTCCGAACGCGGCGACGAGGTCGTCGCGGTCTGCCGCAAGCCATCCGAGGCACTCGCCGGCCTCGGCGTGCGGGTCATCGACGGGGTCGATGTGGCCGACGACGACGGGATCGCCCGGCTCGCTCGCGAGACCGACGGTCTCGCGGTGGACATTCTCGTCAACAACGCCGGACTGCTGTCGGACGAGTCCCTCGACGACCTCGACATCGAAAGGATTCGACGCCAGTTCGAGATCAACTCCCTGGGACCGCTGCGGGTCACAGCGGCGCTGCGATCGAACCTCGGCAGGGGCGCCAGGGTCGCCATCGTGACCAGCCGGATGGGCTCCATCGAGGACAACACCTCCGGCGGACGGTATGGCTACCGGATGTCCAAGGCCGCGGTCAACATGGCCGGCCGGTCGCTCGCCCGCGATCTCGAGCCGGCCGGGGTCGCCGTCGCCATCCTCCACCCGGGCTTTGTCCGCACCGAGATGACCGGCAACACCGGGCTGGTGGATCCACCAGAGTCAGCGGCGGGCCTCATCGCACGGATCGACGAGCTCACCCTCGAAACCACCGGATCCTTCTGGCACGCCAACGGCGAGGTCCTGCCCTGGTAGCCACCCCGGATCACCAACCTGAACGACGCTCCTGAGAGGGACAGACGATGGGTGATTCACAAGCAAACAACCCTCTCCACGGTTGGACGTTGAAGATGATCGTCAACGCCCTCGTGGACCACTATGGTTGGAACGATCTGGGAAGAAAGATCAATATCCGCTGTTTCACGAGCGACCCGTCGGTGAATTCGAGCCTGAAGTTCCTGCGAAAGACACCCTGGGCGAGGAAAAAGGTCGAGGATCTGTTCCTCTACACCCGAAGAAAGCACCACGATTTCGGTGAGTGAAACCGGCACGGGCGGGACAGTGTGCAATCATCGGAGTTGATGATCCGCCGATTTCAGGCTCTCACTCTGTTGTGCATCGTCGCGTCCGGGTGTGCTGCGGAAAACGACCATTGGTGCGAGGAGCGCATCCCCACCCGCGCCGAGTTCAGGGGAATCTGCTTCATCGATCCCGAGCGGGGCTTTGTCGTCGGCGGCAACTACTTCATCGACGGCGGGCTCATCGGCACCACCGGCGACGGCGGCCGGACGTGGTCGTTCCAGAGCGGTCTGGTGCGGGCGAAGGCCGGTTTCAGCCTCAACGACGTGGTCTTTCTCGACCGTTTTGTCGGGGTGGCGGCGGGCAGCCACGGGGTCATCCTGCGGACCACCGACCGGGGCCGGAACTGGCACGCGGCGCGGCCGTACTCTGGAGGCACGGATCACTTCCACGATCTTTTCTTCCTCGACGAGCACCTCGGTTGGGCGGTGGGGTTCAACGGTGTGGTTCACACCACCGATGGCGGGAAGAGCTGGTCGTGGCTCGGTAAACGCAAGGCCGTCGCCGGCAACGCCATCCATTTCTTCGATCCGGAGCGGGGCCTCGTAGCCGGCAAGCACGGGCGGATCTTGATGACCATCGATGGTGGAGAGACCTGGGTCCCGGTCACCGACCCCGACGAGACCGGAACCCACGACCTCCTGACGATGACCTTTGTCGGCCCCATGCGGGGCTGGGCGGGTGGCACCGACGGCGCCGTTCTGCGCACCAACGACGGCGGTCGATCCTGGAAAAGGTACGCCACCGGAGCGCGGGGCCGGATCAGCGATTTGGCATTCGTGAGCCTCAACCGGGGTTGGGCTCTGGCTGCCGATCGGTCGAGCTCGCGCTCGGTGATCCTGGACACGACCGATGGCGGTGAGACCTGGCGCGAGGACCGCATCGTCGAGGGCGAACTGCTCCGCGCCCTGGCCATCTTCGGTGAGACCCACGCTTGGGCCGTGGGCGAACGACCGGAGCACGGAGAGCAGGTTCTGATGCGCTATCGGGCCGACTGAGTTTCCGGCTCGACAAAGACCAGCGATCGCACCACGGTATCGAAGGCCGGACCGAGCACCTCGTCGCGCCCCATCGTCGTTCGGATCACCAGCAGGTTTCCACGGTTGACGACAAAGACGTGCCGTAGCCGGCCGTTGTGGGTCAGTCGCTGCCAGGTGAGGATCCGGTGCGCCTCCCTGCCATCGAGGATCAGCCGCTCCCGGCGCTCGATGGCGCGGCGCGGCCCATGATCGAGATCCTCGAGCGCGAGCAAAGCAAGGACTTCGAGATCCGGCTCCGGGAGCCGATCGAGCCCATCGAGGAGCGAGGCGAACGCAGCCTCCGTCGCCGCGGTCGGCCGGCCTCTCCAGACGGCGTCCAAGCAATTCTCGAGCTCGACCCTCAGGACGTCGTTCTCGACCACGCGTCCGCCCGTGAGACCGTTGAGAAGCTCTGCCGCCTCCTCCGGCTGTCCCCTCCGGGTGAGATCGCGGGCCTCGAGAACCACGGTGCGATAGCCGTCGGCCGCCACCGGGCCCAGATCGGTGAGAACGAGATCACCCTCCCCGGTCTCCAGTCGATGTTCCCGACCGTGGTCGTAGTGCTGCCACCCCTCGGGGATGATGAACGAGACCCGGTGAACACCGAGGTCGGCGGCCACCGGTTCCTGGGGGGCGCTGCAGGCGAGGACCAGCCCTGCCGCCGCGATGGCGAAGACGGCCGCCCTCAATGCTCACACTCGCCGGGCGGAAAGACGATGGAGTCGATCATCCCCTCGAAGAGCGGCAGGTTCTCCTCGAGCCCGTGAAAGTGGGCGACAAAGAGGCGGTTGTTGTGCATCACAAAGAGCTCGCGGCCGATGAAGTGGTGTCGTGAGTCGAAAGTGTAGTCACGGCGCGCAGCCGGGCGACCGGCCACCTCGGTGCGGCTCGTCCCGACGAGCGTGAACGACCTGGCCGGGACGAGGCGGCCTGTGCGAAAGACCACGAGATCCTCGTCAGGGACGTCGTCGAGTTCGAAGATGATCCGGCTCGCCTGTTCCCTCGCGGTCTCGAGCTCACGGCAGACTCCGGATCCGTCCCCGCCGCGGGCCGCTGCCTCAGCGCGGTCCATCGCATCGTTGACGTGGCCGCCCAGGTACTCCTCGAGATCGTTGACGGGGTTCCACACATCGATCCGCGACTTCCGGATCTTTGCCGCCAGATCCCGCTGGGTGATCTCGCTGCACCGGGCGAGAAGCTCGTCGATCTCGGCACAGCGGTCGTGATCGCCGTATCGATAGGCCTCGGCCATGGTGATTCCCTCACCCACGGAGCCGGTCTTGACGAAACGCAGGCCCCGGAGCCCGCCACTGGTGGTCTTTTCCCGTCGCCAGTCGGGCGGCGCCGGCGAGAACCGGATGGGCTGTCCGCCCCCCCAGTCGAATCGTTCGGGGGGCGGGAGCTCACCCACCTCGTCGGCGGTTCCACAGCCCAGGACCATCGCCAGCGCCACTCCGCACAAGAGAACCCGCGGGACCCGCATGGATCAAGAATACCGTGACCACGTGGCGGGGATGACGTCCTGTTTTGGGTGCGTTGTTGAGGAACCTCAGGAATCCGTTGCGGGGTCCCGCCGGAAAATATCCCTCGATGCCAGCACCCCCCCTCCCACGATCAGGGTGAAGGCGACGCCCAGGCTCAACGACGGCTCCGCCCGCCCGGCGAGGATGAGAAGGACGGTGGAGAGCAGGGGCGCGAGGTATGAGATCGTCCCGAGGGCCTGAATACTGCCGCGCTTGACACCCCAGTCCCAGACAAAGAAGGCGAGGCCGACCGGGCCGAGCCCCAACGCGAGCACCGCGCCCCACTGCCAACCGATAGGCCAGGTCGTTTCCTCGAGCAGGGCGTGGCAGATCCAGGCGAGCGCCGCGGTGGCGAGACAGAATCCTGCCACGGAGGTGGTGGGAAACGCACCCCACTTGCGCGAGAGCACCGATTAGGTCGACCACGTCAGTGCGCAGACCAGGGCGGCGAGATAACCGGGGGCGTATCTCCATTCGAAATCGACGCCACCGCCGCCGGCGATCAGCAGTCCAGCGCCCACGAATCCGGAGAGCGCGACGACCACGTGATACCACCGGAGCTTCTCTCCGAGCAGGAGCGACGACAACAAGACGATGAGGAGCGGCCAGAGATATGCGATCAGGCTTGCCTCAACCACCGGCGCCCGACGCATGGCGACAAAGTAGAAGAAGTGGTATCCGAAGAGGCCCGCGATCCCGAGCAACCACACCCGCCCGGGAAGCCTCGTCAGGCTCCCGAAGTCTCCGATGCGGACGAGGTATACGAGCCCGATCAGCGAATGGACGAGGGCATCTCGGACGGCAACTTGGTGAGGTGACGACCTCTCATTCCTTTGCGTGAAATTCGGAATGAACCGTCGCAGCTGAGGGTTCCGTCGAACACGACTCAAGGAGCATCGTCATGACCATGACAACGCGGAAACAACAGATCCATGACCTCTTGAAGAGCATCGAGACCGGTGACCCGGCGCCGGTGGCGGTCGTCCACCCCATCACCTACATCCAGCACAACCCCGAGACCCATGAGGGGGGAGAGGGTTTGGCCTCGCTCTTCAAGCGATTGTCGAAAACGAATCCGCGCGTCAATCTGGTGCGGGTCTTCGAGGATGGCGACTATGTCTTCGGCCACACCGAGTACGACTTCGCCAGCACGAAGATCGGCTTCGAGGTCTTTCGTTTCGAGAACGACCTGGTAGTCGAGCACTGGGACAACCTCCAGCCAAAGCCTGCCGAACCGAACCCGAGTGGACACACCATGACCGATGGCCCCACCGAGCCGACGAATCTCGCAAAGACCCTTGAGAACAAAGAGATCGTGCGCTCGTTTGTCGACGACATCCTCGTCAACGGACGGATGGAGAGGCTGAGGGGGTACTTCGACGGTGACAGCTACACCCAGCACAACCCGCAGATCGGCGACGGGCTCTCCGGTCTCGGCGCCGCACTCGAGGAGTGGGCCGCGCAGGGCATCGTCATGAAGTACGACCGTATCCACCGGGTGCTCGGTGAGGGTAGCTTCGTACTGGTGGTGAGCGAGGGCAGCCTTGCCGGAAGCCACACCTCTTTCTACGATCTCTTCCGAGTCGCCGACGGCAAGATCGCCGAGCACTGGGACACCATCGAGACCATCCCACCACGCGAGAAGTGGAAGAACGACAACGGCAAGTTCTGAGACCACCGAAGCGTGAATGCAATCTGCTAGGCTTCGAGCATCGTGCATATCCTGCTCGTCTACAACCCATGCGCGGCGAACGGTCGAGCCGCCAGAACTCTGCCGCGGGTGCGTGAGCTGTTGACGGCGGGCGGCATGGATTCCGAGATTGTCCTCACCGAAGCCCCCGGGCACGCAACCCGGGTCGTCAGGGTTGCTGATCTCAGCCGGTTCGACGGGGTGGTGGCAGCCGGGGGTGACGGCACCCTCTTCGAGGTGGTGAACGGGTACTTCGAAAATCGGGGGCAACGACGTCCACCGCTGGGTGTCCTTCCGGTGGGCACCGGCAACGCGTTCTCCCGCGACATCGGTCTGGGCACCGGAGCGGTGGGGGCGGCCGTCGATCTCATCAGCCGCGGCCATCATCGACCTATCGACGTCGGTCGATTCACCACCGACGGGCAAACTCACCATTTCCTCAACATCCTCGGGTTGGGCTTCGTCTCGGATGTCGGTGAAAGAGCCGGCCGCCTCAAACAGATCGGCAATCTGTCCTACACGGTTGGTGTGCTGCTCGAGTTGGTCTCGCTCTCGTCCTATCGCCTGACCATCGAGATCGACGGAGAGGTGCTGGAGCGCGAGAACATCTTCTGCGAGATCTCCAACACCAGATACACCTCGAACTTCCTGATGGCCCCATCTGCCTCCATCGACGACGGCCTCCTCGACGTAACCCTCCTCGGAAAAGCCTCCCGGACGCGGCTGTTGAGGTGCTTCCCCACGATCTTCACCGGTGAACACATCCACCTCGACGAGGTCGAGACCTTCAAAGCGAAGAGGATCCGAATCGAAACTACGCAGCCAAAGGTCCTGGCCCCCGACGGCGAGGTTTACGGATCCAGCCCGGTTGAGGTTGAATGCCTGCACCGGGCAGTGGAGTTCTTCGCTCCACGAGCCACGCAGCACACCCAAATGTCTACACCGTCAACCCTGGCCGGCGCATCCTCATCACGGATGCCGGGCTCTGGTTCCCTCTGATTGTTGGCAGATGGGAGGCACCCATCTTCCCGTCGAATCAGCGCCTGGTGTAGATCATCTCCATCATCTTCACCTCGTCGCCGTCACGGCCGGGGCCATACATCGCAAAGTATTGCTCGTCGGACGACTTCCACTTCGCCACATAGCGGTTTGTCACCGGGCCCTCTTTGATGGGATCGTTGTACGTGCCGATGTAGGTGCAATTGAAGTTCTCATCGCACTCTCCCTCAGAGAGCATGATCCCGGTGGACATGCTGTCGGTCCACGTCGACCACCACTTGCCGGACACGTTGTCGTAGCCGCTGCGCGAAAGACCGGTGAATGGCGTGCCCATCATGTCGCCCTGGAACTCCTCGTGCAGGACCCGGCCACCCATGTGCAGGGTCCGGATCGCCACGCCGTTGGACTCCATCGGCGGCGCCGAGGGGTCCATCCAACTTTTGATCGCGACGTCGAAGGTGCCGACATGCTCGGCCATCAATTCGTGAGGATCAGTCCGACTTCGTGCTGATGAGCGCCTCGATCGAACGGAGCTCGCTGTCGATCTGATCCTGAAGGATGGTGAAGCTCTCGTTGGCGTCGAGCCTTTCCTCGATGAGATCGTTGAACGCCGCCCGTCGGAGGGTGACGAGCGCCTGGTGGCGCCGACCAAGCGACTCCTTCGATGCCGATTGGACATCGTCGAAGTGTCTGGTCGCCGCGACGTAGTAGGCGTCGATTCGGTTCTTTCGCCTTCGACGCGCCCACTCCCGGAAGGCGATGTATCCCGAATAGAGACCCACCATCATGGTCAGCAGAAGACTCATGGTTTCGGCGTACTCGACAATGAACGGCGGTTGCCGTCTGGTGTAGTAGGCTACGGCGCCGGTGTGGTAGGGGATCGAAGAAGCCCTCGGGTCGTACCGTTCGCGGATCCGCTGGGCCGCGGCGAGCCGTTCTTCACCGGTGCCGAAGTTCGATCGCTGTTCGAAGAGTGTCCCGGTCACATGACGAACAATCGAGGGGTCGACCTCGCTCGAGGCGATGAGCTGAGCTGTCACACCCACGGTCAGGATCGGTCGCTCGGGGAGTCGCCCATAGGTCGAGTGAGGAATGGTCGTCGCGTGCAGACTCGGGTGAACGAGCGCCAACGCGTCGGCTTCGTTTCCGACCTCCTGGGCATCACCCAAGGGGAGGAATCGAATGACGTCCTTGCGCGAAAGAGCCTCAATGGTCTGCGAAGGGATCGAGGTGAGAATGAAGGCAGCATCGATCTCGTCTGCGAGGAAACCATCCGCCACATCAGCCGGTGCAACCGCGAGATCGCGGCCGACGTCAATCTTGAAGTGGGCGAGAACTCTCCGAGCAACTTGACGAGTTCCGCTGCCGATGCCGCCGAGAGAGACCCGGCGACCGCGCAAATCGTAGATCGTTCCGATCTCCGGTGAGAGGTTCTTCGCAATCAAGAGGTGGAGGTGCTCTTCGTAGAGCGAAGCCACGAGCCGGGCCTGTGCGTTGGCACGGGTGTCGCTCTGGGTCAGTGCAAAGTCGGCCCGGCCGCCCTTGCCGCCGATAAGATCCATGTTTTCGGCGCTGCCTTCGGTGATGATCACCTTTGCCGACCCGACGATGGCCTCGGATTCGAGCAAACGGCCGAACGCGGACCCGAGCTCGTGATAGGTGCCCGTCTCCGGTCCGGTGGCGATGACGATCTCACTTTTCCCGGCCTTGCCCGACATGGAAAAATAGGCGAGACCGCCGATCAGAACCACGGCGCAGCCGACGACGGCGGCCACGATGGCCGACACCGGGAGTGATGAACCGACTGTTTCGCTGTGCTTTG